>Ga0304730_1003214_pt1 | contig 11140 bp, 14 predicted proteins | sample M_130628_MF_Meta_FD_190474 | JGI IMG/M metagenome (GOLD analysis project Ga0304730, IMG submission 190474) | Freshwater microbial communities from Lake Montjoie, Canada to study carbon cycling - M_130628_MF_MetaG (v2) (version 2) | ecosystem: Environmental > Aquatic > Freshwater > Lake | place...
CCGGGAATATGTAAATACCAGTAACGAGCAAATTACTATTGAACATATCTTTCCAAGAAACCCAAATGAAAACTGGAGTACGGATCTGCCAACAGAAGAGTTTATTGTATTTAAAGAAAAGCATTTAAATACTATTGGGAACCTCACACTATCTGGCAACAACGGAGCACTAGGTAACCGATCATTTTTAGCAAAAAAAGAAATGAATGTCGATGGTAAAGAACAAGGTTATCAATTCAGTAGATTATGGCTAAATTCTTTTTTAAAATCAATAGGGACTTGGAATGTTGCTAAATATGAGGAAAGATTTCAAATTATTTATAACAGGTTCTTGAAAATATGGGAATTTCCGGATGTGGAAATTGCAGAAAGTGACGAATCAGAAGAACAAAATATTTTTGATGCAGAAAGCCCAACACACAAAAAACTTGAATACTTTATTTTTGAAAACACAAAAGTTGAAGAAGATACAGTTGCCCAAATGTACTTTTATGTAATAAGAAAACTTTACGAGAAAAATTCTCAATTTTTATTAAGCAACCAAGATGTTTTTAAAATAACGAGAAGCACTTCTGATTTTAGGGCAGCACAAGAGGTTATTAATGGTTGGTTTATTGAAGCAAACATAGATAGTAATTCCAAATTTGCAATTTTAAAGAAGTTACTTTCATTATTTGAAATGGAAGATGAATTATTAATCAAATTTTTGACAAGTACAGAGAATCAAAGAGAACCTAATCGTTTTGGAGTAAGAAAAAAATACTGGCAACAGATATTACCATTATTAAACCAAACAAATTTATTCGAAAATGTTAGTCCCTCAAAAGATCATTGGTTAAACACCGGTGCAGGTATTGGCGGACTAGCATATACACTTATAATTACAAAATCAAACATAAGAATAGAGTTAGGTATTTCGACATCTAGTAAAGAGATAAATAAAGTTTACTTTAAAAAACTTTTTAAAAATAAAGAAGTTATTGAACAATCTTTTGGTAATCCATTAGTTTGGGAAGAATTGCCTGACAATAAAATGAGCAGAGTAAAATTTGAACTTCAAGATGTAAACCTATTCAATGAAAAACACTGGCAAAGAATGAATGATTTTTTTGTACATCACCTTCCAAAGTTTGAAAGTGCATTTCAACCGTTTATTAAGAATTTAAAATAATATAAATATTCAAGAATGCTTGAGATATCTAACCCCAATTCAACCTCAATAAATTTTTCAACTGGAATTGGCAGTTTTTAGATTAAATACGTGCCTTTGAGAAAAACATACGTATTCATGACCACTAAATTAACCTTGACAGTAGAGAAGTCAATTATGGAAAGAGCGAAATCTTACGCAAAAAATACAGGAAGAAGTTTATCCGAACTCATTGAAAATTATTTGGAAACAATAACTCAAGAAAACGGAGAAGAAAAACTTTCTCCAAAACTGAAAAAAATAGTAGGCGCTGTTAAACTTCCAAAGAACTTTGACCAAGAAAAAGAATTACGTGCTTATTTTGAATCAAAACATTTATGAAAAAGGCATTTCTGGACACTAACATAATTGTTGATTTAATTGCCGACAGAAAGCCATTAAGCAAGTATTCAATTGAAATATTTAAGAAAGCTTAAGAAAAGAAAATTAAATTATTCACATCGTCTCATTCTATTACGACAGCACATTATTTATTAAAAAATATCTTGAAGAAAAATTTCTACGCGATGTTTTATACAATTTACTAGATTATGTGACAGTTATACCAGTAGACACAGACGTATTGAAGAAAGGATTGCGTTCAAAACATAAGGATTTTGAAGATTCAATTCAAATATTATGTGCATCCTCTGTGGAAAAAATTGACTGCATTGTCACACGTAACATAAAAGACTTTCGTGACAGTGAAATACTTGTTTTGACACCAGATGAATTGTGTCTTAGATGATAGTTGTTCAGCCTAAGCGGCTAAAGTGGGTTTGACAAAAGTGGCGGTTCAGTGCTCCGCAGACACATTTGTGGTTCATCAAAAATTCTTTTTTCAAATCAAGTTTTGCGGTGAAAGTCCCGCCCTTCGGGTAGCAGCAAAACGTTAGTGACAACGAAAAAAACACCTCGTTTTGAATATTCTGAATTTATTTATAAATTCGGGTTAACTTTTAAGAATAATGAAACAGAGGATATATTTTGACACTTCAGTTTTCGGTGGAGCATTCGATATAGAATTTGACGAGCCAACTTTACAGCTTTTCGAGCGGGTTAAGCTCGGTAAAATTATTTGTGTATACTCCGACCTAACCGAAACAGAACTTGTGAAAGCGCCAAAAAACGTCAGAGATTACTTTAAATCATTACCGAGGAAGTACTTGGAAAGAGTTGAAGTTGATAATGATATTTTAACTTTAGCGACTAAATACATAGAGGAAAAAGTTGTTGGACAAACTAGTTTCGACGACTGTCTTCACATTGCAACCGCCACTATTCATAAAGCAGATATTTTAGCAAGTTGGAATTTTAAACACATTGTTAATGTTTATAGAATTCGTGGTTACAACTCCATTAACATACGAATGAATTATACATCTCTCGAAATCCGTTCACCAAAAGAAATTACTGAATATGAAGACTAAAAAAGAAATTAAAGAAAAAGAGTTTGATACAGTTACGACTTTTAGAAAAATTAAAGAACAAATCTCAAACGACTTGACAGGTAAATCTTTTGAACAAATTAAGGAATATTTACGTGTGAATAGTTTGAAAATTAACTCTAATTAGCGCAGCCATTCGCAAAGTGGATGTTTTTGCAAGTTGGAACTTTAAACATATTGTAAATCTTGACATAATTAATGGCTACAATTCTGTGAATTTACGACTTGGATATTCAATGATTGAAATAAGAAGCCAAAAAGATTAAGTAAATTATGGTAACTAATAAAAAGAAAAGCAGTTTGACGCTGTAAAATTGATTCGAGTCATCAGAGACAAAATTAATTCTGAAACACAGAACATGACTTTTGACGAGTTAAAAACTTATACGAAACAAAAGCTTGACGAAAACAAAACTAAACTAGTTGGGCAGTAACAAGGAACTCGTGCTAACATACAAGAAAGTAGCAGTTTAGTGCACCTTGCGCAAAATTTTTTATCTTTAACAGTAAATAATCAGTTCCGAAGCTCGCAACTGCGTGAAGCGCCAGAAAGTTGGTTACCATAAAACAGACCTTAAATAAATTCACAATGAAAAAGTACATTACAATCTTTATTGCATTAACAGTGTTTATCATTTCTTGCAAGAAAGAGAATACTATAGACAGTGAGACAAATCCCACACCTTCTGACTCAACTTTCTTGATAAAAAAATTTATCGTTTTAGACACAACACTTAGTGCACCAAACGATACCATATTTAGATACACCTTTTTTTATGACAATTTAAAACGTTGTTCATCATTTATAGCAGGTGATGGCATAGACTCATTTGCTATTTACAATTTTTTCAATGGTACTGATACTTTAATTACTAAAAGAAAATTTTATGATTTCACTTCAGGGGATTCTACCGTTGATTATTTAACTTATTCTCCAACAGGAAAAATACTTGCAGACTCCATACTTGAATACAATAATTTTGGATTAACGAATTTTTATTTAAACTATCAAAATACAACAAACCAAAATGGAACTATATTCGTAAAATCTGATGGTACTCAATTTGAGTATAATATATTTTCAACTTTGAGAGATATTAATGGGAATTTATTAAATGTAAAAGATTCACTTTCTGTTCTAAATGGATCAAATTATGTGCTTACTGAAACGGCAAATTCAAACATTTCTTACGACAATAAAATCAATCCACTTTATAAAATAGTACCGAATTTTTTGGTAAATGTACAAATAGAATCTTCTCCTATATTTACATTTTTCCCATTTCAAAGTTTACCGCAAAAAAATAATATACTAACCGAGACAAAGATTTTCAATCCACAGACGCAAGGGTTAGACAACTTTAATAACTCATTTCAATATGTATATAACTCAAATAATTATCCAATATTAGTAAGGGTTAGAGACCTCGTGAACAATAAATATTACAAAGGAATTTATGTCTACTAACGATAAGAATATTCAGCACTTTAAATCAAAAGAGAATTCTTGAAGGCATGAACAAAGTTTATGAAAAGCTGATAGAATTCAAAAAAAATGAATAGTGAATTAGTAATGCTCAAAGACGATAAAATAATTCGCGTAAAACCTTAATGGCACTTCTCTTATCGCCTAGACATAAATCATTAAAGACACACTTGGTTTATTTATAAAAATGTAGGATTTGAAACAAAATTGCGTCTCATTACTTTTCTTTAACTTTAAAGTATGAACAAACTTGAAGAAATAAAAGCAGACCTCTCCTCTCTAAAAGATGAATTGGATAAACGATTTGGCGTATCTGCTATCGGATTGTTTGGTTCTATAACCCGTGACGACTTTACCGAAAAAAGTGATATTGATATTCTTGTAGATTTTTCAAGACCCATAGGCATGGATTTTTTTACATTAGCAGATTTATTAGAATCTAGACTAAAAAGAAAAGTAGATTTAATAACACTCGATGGAATTAAACCGCGTTATTTTGAAGCTATAAAAAAAGATTTAATTTATGTCTAAAATCTTCCATTTCGAAACCACAACAATAAAATAAAAACCTACAATAATAGTTTCATTATAATGAAACTATTATTATCTTCGAGGTATTGAATAATTGAATCGAATGAACAAGTATTTTGAAATCATATTTTTAGAAGAGGCATTTGATTTCTTGAGTAGTTTAGACAAAAAACATTACGAAAAAATTCTTTACAACATTCGTAAAGCTCAAGTAGAACTTGACCCTGAACTTTTCAAAAAACTAACAGACGATATTTGGGAATTTAGGACTTTGTATCAAGGTTTTCAATATCGAATTCTTGCTTTTTGGGAAAAGAATTCAACAACTAACACATTGGTTATTTCAACACATGGATTTGTCAAAAAAAGAAGTAAAGTTCCAGACATAGAAATTCAAAAAGCAGTTAACATTAGGGCAAAATATTTAGCAGACAAACAAGAAAAAAATAAGAAAAAATGAAAACATATACTATAGATCAAGTGCAAGACAAACTCATTGGTAAAATTGGAACACCTGATCGTGATATTTTTGAATATGAACTTCAAATGGACTTAATTGGTAAAGCCATCAAGCAAACAAGACAAGAAAGAAACTTGACTCAGGAAGAACTCGGAAAACTAATTGGTGTTCAAAAAGCGCAAATTTCACGTATTGAAAACAATGCAAGTAATGTTACAATGGACACTTTGTTAAGGGTTTTTACAGCATTAAAAGCCAAAATAAAACTTCAAGTTGAATTGCCAAACCTAAATATTAATATTGGACAATAATTCAACCTTAGCTTTCAAAAGTAAAATAAAATGCACAACAAATACACGCTTATAGATAAAATTTCACCACACCTACCCTCCTCCTTTTTCAACTTATAAAATTTAAGCCATTTTCAATAAATCAATAATGAAAAAACACTTTCTTCTGTTTTTTTTAATCATCACTTTTTCAACAAAAGTTTTTTCTCAAATTGAGAAAAAAACGATGCTAATTGGCGGTAACGCTTCAATGATCGCATCTACCTCTGGAAACTCGTTTTTTAATTTTAATCCAGGTGTTGGATTTTTTATAAATGATCATATTTGTATTGGCGCTTCGGCATCTTTAATGTTCTTCAACGAGGAATTTTATTGGGGTGCTGCTCCTTTTACCAGATACTATTTTACCCCAAAAAAGACACAAAGTGTTTTTGCATCCGCATCACTTGGAATATCTAACCTCAATACAACCTCAATAAATCTTTCAACCGGAGTTGGGCATGTTTGGTTTATTAATAAAAATGTAGGCTTTGAAACAGAATTAATTGGATCTACCAATTTTGAAGATTTTACAGTTGGGATGTATTTGGGGTTTCAATTTTATTTTAAGAAGTCGAGTAAATGATTTGTGGGGTGCATGAAATTTCAAAAATTAAGGCTGTAATTCAAGAAACCTTAGTTGACTAATTGAGAAATGAAAATTAAAAATCAACAACAAACAAATGGAACGTTATAAAATACAAATTATTGAAACCCTTGTGATTTTAGGCGTTTATATCTTGCTGTATTTTGCCTTTAAAACCATAATCAATAATTTTCTCAAAAAAACCAGTTTAGAAAGAGGTAGAAGAAAAATGGCGATAAGAACAATTCAGCTATTTACGTCCATAACCGCAATAATCCTTCTAACAGGCGTTTGGGGCTTTAAACAAAGTGACATTGCATTATTTGCAAGTTCAATCTTGACCGCATTGGGCATTGCCTTTTTTGCTCAATGGTCTTTGCTTTCAAACATCACGTCAAGTATTCTGATATTTTTTAATCACCCAGTAAAATTAGGCGACTCCATAAAAATATTACACAAAGACTATCAATTTGAAGGAGTTGTAATTGAATTGAATTATTTTTTTGTTTACCTAAAAACACGAGACAATGAGATAATTACGATTCCTAATTCTCATTTCTTTGATAAATCTTTTACGCTTTCAGAAAACAAAGAAAAAACCAATCCGCATACTTAATGAGAATACTATTTATAACGATACTCTCACTTTATTTTTTTAATAATACATATTCACAAGATGTTGACCTTGGCAGTTGGAATATCATTAATTTAAAATACAATTTTGACGACAAATTCAGTGCATTTGGAGAAACACAATTGCGTTCATTGAAATTTTATAACAACTTTCATTATTACGAATACAAAGCCGGTATTAATTACAAAGTTCATAAAAATGTAATGCTAGCTTTAGGTTCGGGCAGTTACCAAACGTATAAAGAAGGGGGAAATTTTGTTTTGCCAAAAAATAATGATGAGTTTAGACTTTGGCCTCAGGTCATTCTTTTTCAATCACTTGGCAAGTTAAAAATAGAACAACGTTATCGTACTGAGTTTAGATTTACAAGTAATGGCTATCGCAACCGTTTTCGATACCGATTTGGTGTTTCTTACCCATTCGGAAAGGAAAAAAGAGATTACAAACCATTTCAAGTCAGCGCAAGTAATGAAATCTTTTTTACAAACAAAGAGCCTTACTTTGAAAGAAACAGATTTTTATTAGCGTTCAATTACAAACCCTCAAAAGCAACAACTATTCAAATTGGGTATTTACAACAGTTCGACTACAAAATAAATGATGAAGTTGGGCGTGACTTTTTACAATTGGGATGTTATGTAGAATTATTCAGAAAACAGTCGTCAAATAAATCTATAGACGCTGAAAGCAAGGATAATTAAGCAAAATAAACGATGAATTAATTAGGAAATTTTTCAAATCTGTTATTTACATTCAAACAATCTTTATGCATTTTTGTTTAGTTGTTAAATTCGATTTTATTAAACATCAAGATTCCTGAAAAGCTATTTATACTTCTTCAAATTATAAAAATGAAAATAAAATTTTTAGTAATTGTTTTATTTTTTTCGTTCAATATCGCTGACGCACAAAATGTAGGCATAGTTAGGAAGAACTATTTCTCCTCCTATTTTGATAGTACATTAATGGTAAATATAGATGTATTTGATTCTGCCACGATTAGGCTTGGAAGCATAAATACGACGACTGGTGTTGTTTCTAACATTGGAAATTCATCATACTATACTGGAATTAATCTTAATGGCGCAACTTTAGATCCTTATTTAAATCGGTATTACATTGGCAGTGGATATAACTTTTTAACTTTTGATATCAACACAGGTAACATCATAAACAATGTTCCGATTTTTGGAGCCTCCCCTTCTGCCTCTTTTCAGAACTTTAGATTCAATCCTAGTGATTCGACCATTTACGGCATGGTACCCATAAACTATTATTCCACCTATTATGATAGCGGTTTGATGATGTATATTGAACAGCTTGATTCGAGTCGAATCCGTTTTGCTTCGATTAATCCAACAACCGGGCAATACACTTTAATTGGAAACACTTCATTTAGCAACATTTATACTTTAGCGGGTAACTCTATTGATCCACATCAAATGATTTATTACTATTCATCTGGAAATTCTTTGGTTGGTGTTGATTTATACACTGGTGCTAAATTTAGCGAATCTCCTATTTTATTACCCAATTACGGTATTTTTGAAAACATTGCATATAGTTGCATCGACAAGTCTATTTATGGGTTAACCCGTCAAAATTATATTTCTTCTGTCTATGACAGCCTTGTTATGGATTATATTGACGTAATAGATTCAACCACGTTTAGGCTTTCGAAAATAAATCCAAATACAGGTGTGGTAACCTTTGTATCACCATATCATATTGGAGCAGGAGGAAATTTAACCGGTGGGTCGTTTATTGACCCAGATGCTATGACTTACTTTTTTAGCAATGGAAATCTCATTGCAGGCGTATCATTAGTTACCGGACTTTTGACATCTAATGTTCCTAAATCATTCGAATCAGATGCATTTGCATTTGACATGATGAGAAGTACACAAAATTGTTTTGCGGCTAAAGCACTTAGAATTAATAATTCAGGCGAAGTTGATATAAATCCAAATGCTAAAAAAGAGGGACTTTTATTTCCCAATCCAGCTCAAAAAGAAATCACACTAAAAATCAACGCTTCATTTAATCAAATAGACATCTTAGATTCTAGAGGTCGCTTAATTTTGGTATCCAAACAAAAAACAATTGATATTTCTACATTATCAAGTGGTATTTACTTTGCAAAAGTTATTGCTAAAAGTGGCGTTTTGTTTACGGGTAAATTTATTAAATATTAAAGTTTTCGCAGCCTTATCTCCCAATTAACCTATTTTAATATTTGATATTACTTTGTTGACAACCTCAAAAAAGCGAAAGTTATTCACAAATCAAGGTGAAATTCAGAAATTTCAGAATCAGAACTTCCGAAAGATGAGAAAAAGGCATCGAATCCAAATTTTCAAGTCTTCTAAAAACTTTCAAAAATGGAAAGGAGTTAATACTAAAGTACACCAGTTTGTTGCTTAAAATCCATTTTGTCTGAATGTTGTGTCGTTATTTTGGCTAATTAACTTAATAAGTTTATTTTTAGCACTTTCATTACTTTAACAAGTAAAATAAACCCTGAAATTGAAATGATTAAAAATAAAAATTTTAACCCATTAAAATATCAACCTGCACTTGATGGGATAAGAGCATTAGCCATTACGCTTGTAATGTTTGCACACGCAAATTTTCAATTATTCAAAAATGGGGGAATTGGAGTATCTGTTTTTTTTGCTTTATCTGGGTTTCTTATAACTACTTTATTGCTTGAAGAATTTAATACAAATAACAATATATCCCTAAAAGGGTTTTATGTTAGAAGAACAATGAGGCTTTTCCCAGCTCTTTATGTAATGCTTATTTTTGTATTTATTTATTCTACTTTTTTTAGAATACCGGGTGACCAAAAAATGATTAATCATGAAATTTTATCTTCAGCATTATATGTGCTTAATATTTCATGGACCTGGGGATGGGGAACACCAGGTATTATACTATACCATACTTGGTCTTTAGGTGTTGAGGAACAATTCTACCTCTTTTGGCCTATTTTATTATTTTTATTTTTGAAAATTAAAAAAACAAACCCATTAATTTATTTATTAGCCATTTTGATTTCTATAATTTGGGGATTGAATTATTTTGAGTCATTTCCAATAGTTTTAGGTTCGATTTTAAAGGTATCAATTTTCATTGGATGCTTAGGGGCTTTGGTTAGATTTTACGGATTCTTTACAATGAAAATCCCTCTCTTTGTAGCACTTCTTTCTCTCATGATAATTTTTCTTATTGGCATTTATCCCAAAGAGATTAATCATTATAACGATATTTTTAACATTTCTAGTGTTTTATCTGTAATTATCATTTTTCATATCATCGGTAATTCAGAAAGTATAATATCTAAATTCTTCTCAAATAAAATTATGGTTTTCGTTGGTAAAATATCTTATTCTCTTTACCTCTGGCATTTACCTATTTTTAAAATATTTAGTACATCACTCACTTTTTTACCACCTCATATTGCATTTATTGGGAAGTTTATTGTTTCTTTCTTATCAGCACTTGCATCATGGTACTTAGTTGAAAAAAAAGCTACTGCTTTGGGTAGAAAATGGAGTGCCAAAATTGCGGAAAAACAGCTTGTTTTAACGAATTTGTAAAAAAACATTGCTCCTTAATATGCCGAAAATGATGCTGTAATTTGAATTTCTGTAGGGCTAACAAAACGGAAAAACGCTCCCGTCATCGCTTAAACGCCGGATGAAACTGCTGTAACGTAGATCGTAAAAAATCCCTATCCAAATGCGTGTATATTTCGGTGGTGGTAATGCTTTCATGACCAAGCATTTCTTGTACAGCGCGTAAATCGGCGCCACCTTCTACCAAGTGCGTAGCGAATGAATGTCTGAAGGTATGCGGAGAAACGTTTTTTTCTATCCCGGCTTTTTTAACCAACTCTTTCAAAATTAAAAAAATCATCACCCTACTCAGTTGGCTCCCTCTCCTATTTAAAAACAAAAAATCTTCTTTGTCTTTTTTAATCAAGATGTGGTTTCGCACATTGTTTTTATAAATTCCAATATGTTTGATGGCTTCCGATCCAATGGGTACCAAGCGCTGTTTATCCCCTTTTCCAATCACTTTTATAAATCCAACATCCAAATACAAGCAACTGATTTTAAGGTTTATCAATTCACTTACACGAAGTCCGCAACTGTACATGGTTTCAAAAATAGCTTTGTTTCGGGTACCTTCTGCTACACTCAAATCAATCGCGTCTATAATGGCATCAATTTCTTTGATAGAAAGCGTGTCGGGTAATTTTCGCCTGATTTTGGGTGCTTCGAGCAAAATCGTGGGATCTTTTTCGGAAAGCTGTTCGAGTAAGCAGTATTTATAAAAACTACGTAATCCTGAAATGATTCGGGCTTGGGATGTAGCCGTCATGCCCAATTCATGAATCCATTTTACAAAATTTTCGAGCAGTTTTAAATCAATATCGTTGGGCAATTTTTTTAATTCATGCAACTCCAGA
>Ga0304730_1003219_pt1 | contig 11117 bp, 8 predicted proteins | sample M_130628_MF_Meta_FD_190474 | JGI IMG/M metagenome (GOLD analysis project Ga0304730, IMG submission 190474) | Freshwater microbial communities from Lake Montjoie, Canada to study carbon cycling - M_130628_MF_MetaG (v2) (version 2) | ecosystem: Environmental > Aquatic > Freshwater > Lake | place...
TCATTACGGGTTGATGCATGCTTTAATTTATCATGAAACGCACTAACATCAGACTTTTTATCATCGCAATGATGACTTTGGGATTTTCTCAAGGGTTTTCGCAGTCTGCATCGGGGCAGAATTTGACGTTTTCACCGTATAGCAATTTCGGGTTGGGCGAGTGGCTTGGAACCAATCTGGTACAAAACGGAAGCAATTTGCATACTCGTTCTAGTGCGTATTCTTATACGATGGCTAATCCGGCGACGTTGGGAAATTTGTATTTTACTACTTTTGATTTTGGCGGATCATTTAAGTCGAGCACCATCATGGCGGGAGATCAAACACAGACCTATCGTGGGGGTGGAATGAACTACTTTAATTTGGCATTTAGAACTTACAATTACTACCATCGGATTCCCTATTTTGATAGTGTCGCGATGCAAAAGCGAATTAAGACAACGCGCTATGGCATCAATTCGGCTATTTCGTTGCAGCCTCTTACCTCTGTGGGATATAAATATGCGATTGCTGATTCAACTCCTTTTATCAGTAAAACAACGCACTCTGGTTATGGCGGGATAAACATGTTTGAGTTGGCAAATGGGTTTCGCTTGGGTTCGCATGTGCATTTGGGCTATAGCATTGGTCGTGTTTTTGGGCAGATCAATGATCAAACGATTTTTAGTATACCCGATTCTACCAATTTGAATGTATTGGAAGATTTAAAGTCGGTTTTGGTTAAGGGCACTCAGCAGAAGGTCGGTTTTTTGGTTGATTTCAAATTGGACTCAACCTATCACTCTTTTGGCGGAAGTTATCAGATGTATTCTGGGATGATGGGTGAGCAAACGCGATTTACCAGAACTATAGAATTGTTTGGTTCCTTTGTCTCTGTGGTTGATACCATTACGAATCTCACTTCGCCTAAAAAATCGTTCCAATTGCCGAACAGTTTTGGTTTGGGCTATCAATTTAAATACCGTCAGGCTTGGACGGTGGCGTTGGATTACAGACAGCAGAATTGGCAGAAAATTGATGTCATCTATTTTGATGCTGAGAGAAAATACAATGTCCGCAAGGATTACGGGGTAACATTTACGCTTCATCCCAATGATTTGAGGGTTCAGGGACGCAGAAAAATGCAATGGCCTGTCCGAGTGGGTGCAGTGTATTCTGAAACACAATATGCGTTTAATACTACTACGGGTAACGTGCCTTTGATCCAGCAGCGTGCTTTTGTTGGGTTTGGTATTCCCATTGTTCGTAGGTATTACGACAATTCCTCTTTAACCAGTTTGGTTCATGTTCAATTAGATTATGTTCAGCGTGGAACCACCAATCATGGGTTGGCACAGGAGAAATTTTTCAATGTCACTTTGGGCTTGCAATTGGGTGATATGTGGTTTCAGCGTAGGAAATTCGATTAACAAATGCGTTGGGGGTTTTTATGTTTGATATGTTTGTTTGTTTCCTGTTCGGAATCGGCTAAGACATCAAACATCAAGAAGAAAAGCAAGGAGTTTTCTGCCCAGGAATATGCCGAGAAGGTGACCATTGAGTATACGGATTCGGGGTTATTGCGGGCAAGGGTTTTCAGTCCAATTTTAACGGCAATCAAATCAAAATTGCATCCTTATGTACTGATGAAGCAGGGGTTGAAGGTGGATTTTTACGACAAACAGGGGGTTTTGGAAAGCTATTTAACGGCGGAATATGGGGCGAGTTATGCGGAGGAAAAGAAGGTAATCGTTAGGAGAAATGTGGAGATTCTGAATACCAAGGGAGAGACATTAAATACGGAAGAATTGATTTGGGACCAAAGTACGGGAACCATCAGAACAGATAAATTTGTAAAAATTACGGGTAAAGATCAGATAACTACTGGAACGGGATTGATTAGCAATCAATCATTTACGGACTGGGAGATTATCAACTTTGCCGGCACAATAAACCTACCCAATGATCAAAAACCACATCCTCGCCCTCTTATCGCTGGTCGCGGCCGCTATTAGTGGCACCGAATCCATTTTGCAATTTTACGCCACCGGCATTGGTTCAGGATCGGGTTGGTTGATGCTGTTCGTTTTTGTGGCGAGTTTTTATTTTTATATGCGTTTCAAGAAAGCGCGTAGAGAGATGATGCAACAAGGCAAACGCTAAATCTTTATCTTCGCAAGGCATCATGAAAATCTCCATTGATTGGTTAAAATCCATCTTACCAACTGAGGCAACAGCCGATGAAATCTCCGATTTGTTGTCGGTTTCGGGTTTAGAAGTTGAACACATTGAACCTTGGTTTAGTGCGGGCAATGGTTTGAAAGGGTTTGTTGTTGGTGAGGTGATGAGTTGTGTGCCTCATCCAAATGCGGATCGGTTGCGGGTGACTACGGTGAATGTGGGTGGCGATGCGTTGTTACCTATAGTTTGCGGTGCTCCAAATGTTGCTGAAGGTCAAAAAGTGGTGGTTGCGTTGGTGGGTACTGAGATTCAGATGCCAGGCAAGGAGTCGTTTGTGATAGGCAAAGCGAAAATTCGCGGCGAGGTTTCCGAGGGGATGATATGTGCTGAGGATGAGTGCGGTGTTGGGAATAGCCATGATGGTATTGTGGTATTGCGCAGCGATGCACAAGTGGGAATGCCTGCGGCAGAATATTTTGGCGTTGCATCGGATGTAGTATTAGAGATTGGACTCACGGCAAATCGCGGAGATGCGGCTTCACATCTGGGAGTGGCCAATGATTTGGCGGCGTTATTGAAAGTAGATTTTCAGCGAATCACGCATCATTCATTGCCTGAAAAGCCCAAGGGTAGGTTGGTAAGTATTGCGGATTCAGACTTGTGTCAACGATATTTTGCCCTAGAATTTCATGGAGTTCATTTGAGCGATAGCCCAGACTTTGTGAAGCATCGTTTGAGGGCCATTGGCATCGAACCACGGAACAATGTGGTGGATACGACCAATTATTTTCTTCATCAAACGGGTCAGCCCATGCATGCTTTTGATGCGGATTTGTTAGACGGCGATCTTGTTGTGCGTTTGGCTTTGGCTGATGAAACCTTGGTGATATTGGATGGGAAAAGCATCAAATTAGATTCACAAGATATTGTAATTGCCGATGCCAGCGGTGCGATTGCCTTGGCTGGTGTGATGGGCGGATTAAAAACGGCGGTAAACGCAAATACCAAAAATGTTTTATTAGAAGTTGCACATTTTCACCCCACGTTGGTTCGGAAATCAGCAAAACGTCATCATTTGCACACCGACGCAAGCTTTAGGTTTGAGCGGGGAGTGGACGTTGAGAATATGGCTAATGCGGCGACATTGGCTGGTGTTCATTTGGTGGAAAATTGCGGCGGAGCTTGGATTTCGAATACTGAGGTGTTGAGTGCTCCGATCGAAAATAGAACAATCGAACTGAATGTAGAAGCGCTTTGCAAATTTGCAGGACTAGAGATTCCAGCGGGTGAGATTCGCAGAATTTTAGGCCAACTTGGTTTTGGCGTGAATGAATCCAATAATCACTGGGAAGTGAGAGTCCCTGGCTGGCGAAATGACGTTTCAATTGCGGTAGATTTATACGAAGAAGTGATGCGGATTTACGGGTACGATCATGTTCCCATGGATGGCAAATTGCAGGCTACACTGGGAACTTTTGAAGGCATGGGATTGCGCAAATCGGAGAATCGTATGCGACAATATTTGATCAATCAAGGGATGTTGGAGGCGTCTACCAATTCTTTGCATCCGAGTGCTTGGTATCCCGGAATGGAGGATTTGGTTTATTTGAGCAACCCGCTTAGTACGGATATGGATGTCATGCGAGCATCTTTGATTCCAGGGTTATTGCAGTCAGTGGCATACAACATTAACAGAAAAGCCGAGTCGGCGCAACTGTTTGAAGTGGGTAGGACCTATCGAAAAACGTCGAAGGGATTTAAGGAAACACCCATGTTGAGTATGGTCTTTTGGGGTGCAGTTCAGCCAGAGAGTTGGGAGAGCAAGGCAAAAATGGTAGATCATTATCATGTAAAGAGAAGAGTGATGGGGATACTCAGAAGCTTGGGTAGTGAGGCGACGGCAGATAATATTACGATAGCAGAAGCACCGAAAAACTGGTTGACTGCCGCGGAAATCAACGGCACTGTTTGGTGTGTTGAGTTTCCCTGGAGGAAATTTATCAAACCGAAAGCGGAAACATTAAAAGTGGTTTCGGCGCCAAAGTATCCAGGCATGCGCAGGGATTTGAGCTTGGTAGTGGCTAAGGATCAAACGTTTACCGAATTGGAAGGTGTGGTAAAAAGCATCAAATTGCCATTGTTGCAAGACGTGCGGGTATTCGATGTCTTTGAAGGGAAGCCTTTGGATGCTGGGCAGAAAGCGGTTGCTTTGAGTTTTCATTTTTTGAATGCGGAGTCAACGTTAACGGATATGGAAGTAGATCGTTGTATGGATAAGTTGATGAAGGCTTTTGAAGCAGTAGGCGCTTCCATAAGAAAATAGTCCGATTTGGATATTTCAGCCCCACTTTTGGGTTTGTTGATGTAATCAGTTATTTATATGTTCTATTTTCGCACAATGGAATTGACGAGTGTAATTTACGAGAAACGTGGCAACGCGGCCCATATCACCTTAAACCGTCCGGATGTTTTCAATGCGTTTGACGAAACCCAGAGCTACGACTTGCAGGCGGCGTTAAAGGAAGCGAACAAAGACGCTGAGGTGCGTGTTGTTATTTTAACAGGCGCTGGCAAGGCTTTTTGTAGTGGTCAGGATTTGAAGGCCATTGCGGGGTCAAAAAATCGTTCTTTGAGTGATTCTTTGTATAAGCGATACAATCCCATCATTAAGGCGATGCGGGAAATGCCTAAGCCCATCATTGGTAGAATCAATGGCGTTGCTGCGGGCGCGGGCGCGTCGTTGGCCTTGGCTTGTGACTTTATTGTTGCGGTTGATACTGCATCGTTCATAGAAGTTTTTGTGAATGTGGGATTGGTACCCGATTCAGGATCTTCATACTTTTTGCCTAAAGCGATATCTCCGGCGCGTGCGTTTGAAATGGCGACAATGGCACCCAAGGTGAGTGCGGAAAAGGCGTTGGAGTGGGGGTTGATTAATCGTGTGGTGAGTGCGGATTTGTTAGATGAGGAGGTGAATAAGATTGCGGATTATTACGCTCAAGCACCAACTATGGCTATTGGAATGATCAAGAAAATGTTGAATAAGGCGGGCCATTCGGATTTGCAAACAATGCTTCAATACGAGGCCTACTGTCAGGAAATCGCTGGAAGATCCAACGATTATCGCGAAGGAGTTTCGGCATTTAACGAGAAGAGAAAGCCGGTTTTTAAGGGAAATTAAGGGCAACTTTCTGTCAAAAGATGTAATTTGCAGACTCTATGGGCGTTTTTCATTGTTTCATTCAGCGCATTGCCTTTCTAGCGCTTTGTTTATATGGCTTTTCTTTACAGGATGTGAACGCGCAAGGCGTTGAAAACTCTCACTTGAATGAACCTTGCGGATTTGCTACTGTTATGGACCAATTGGAGGCGCAGTATCCAGGGTTTAAAACAAAATTTGATGCGCAGACATTGAAATTGGTTAAGTCGGCACCCATCATCGAATCGAGAAAAAAGCGCATCACCGATACCATTTTTTATTACGATACGATTTATACGGTGCCTGTAGTTTTTCACGTGCTTTACAATGTAGCCAATGAAAATTTGAATGATTCGTTGCTGATTTCGCAAATTGCGGTGCTCAATAGAGATTTTAATCGCAGAAACGCAGATACGGTAAAAACGCGTGAAATTTTTAAGTCAAGGGCGGGTTCGGCAAGGATTCAGTTTGTTTTGGCATCGGTGGATCCGAATGGGGTAGCCACCAATGGAATGATTCATAAGCCCACAACCAAAACAACTTTTGGATCAAACACAGGGCAATTGGCTGATTTGATGAAGGCTTCATCTACGTCTGGCGACGACCCTTGGGATCCTACGAAATATTTGAACATTTGGGTTTGCGATTTGAGCGTGAACAATCAAGACAATTTATTGGGCTATGCCTTTCCACCCTATGGTCATCCGTCGTGGACGAGTGGATCTTGGGTTGCCGATAACCGTCAAGGCGTGGTATTGCATTACAAAATAGTGGGGAGGAACAATCCACGTGCAACAGGCAACATTGCCCCCTCTAACATGGGTAGATGTGCAGTTCACGAGGTGGGACATTATTTTGGTTTGAGGCATATTTGGGCAGACGACCAGAATATGGGCAATAAATGCACATTGGATGATTACATTGACGATACCCCGTTGCAAGGCATAGGAGCGGGATTCACTTGTAATTTGGGCGGTAACACGTGTGTTGAGCCTAAGAACGACATGCCCGACATGTTCGAAAACTACATGGATTACTCTACTGAGGCTTGTCAGAACATTTTCACCAAGCAACAGGTATCGATGATGCGAAAGTCAATTACTGAGTATCGTGTGGATTTGCCAATCAAAATGGATATCATTACTAAGCTGCGCATTTTTGATACAGTTGTGTACAACGATATTTTGATCTACCCTAAATCAAATATCAAAAAGGTGATGGTTGAGGTTAAGAATGAGGATGTTTTAGACCAATTGGAGGTTCAGTTTTTTACGATGTTAGGCCAGGCGATTACGGAGCCCATCGCCATAAAAAAGAATGAAACTCTAGTAGATACGGAGTCGTGGTCGACCGGTGCTTATGTAGCCCGATTGGTGCGCTCCAGCGATGGCAAAGTCATTCGCACGCAGAAGTTGTTTGTGGAGTGATTTAAAGTTCCTTTCTGAGTCGGGCTACAGGGATCGACAATTGCTCTCGATATTTTGCTACCGTTCTGCGGGCGATGTTGTACCCTTTTTCCTTGAGTAAGTCCATCAGAGCTTCGTCTGTGAGGGGTTTGATTTTGTCCTCTTGACCGATTGCGTCGCTCAGGATTTTCTTTATTTCGCGGTTGCTCACCTCTTCGCCATCGTCGTTTGTGAGTCCTTCAGAGAAGAAGAATTTCAATGGGATGATGCCAAAATCGGTTTCCACGTATTTGCTGTTTGCCACACGAGAAATGGTGGAAATATCCAATTCGACTTGCGTTGCGATGTCTTTCAAAATCATTGGCTTGAGTTTGGTTTCGTCGCCGCCTTCAATAAAGAATTCGTGTTGACGTTGAACGATGGCTTGCATGGTCTTCATCAGGGTATTCTGACGTTGTTTTACGCTGTCGATAAACCAACGGGCTCCATCTACTTTCTGTTTGATATACTGCACGGCATCGCGCAGCTGTTTTTCTTTGTGCGGACTGTTTTCGTAAGCCTTTAATGTTTCGATGTACGATGCGCTCAATCGCAATTCGGGGGCATTTCTGCCGTTTAATCTAACTTTTAGCACGCCATCGTCGTTCATGATTGTAAAGTCGGGCACGATGTATTGCGTTTTGCCACTGATACTTCCTGTTTCGCCTGGTTTTGGATTGAGCTTTAGGATTTCACCCATCGCCGCTTTGAGTTGCTCGTCGTTAATTTTGAGACTCTTTTTTATTTTATCGTAGTGCTTCTTTGTAAAGGCATCGAACTGTTCAGAAAGCAACTTCTCGGCCAAATCAATCGCGGGATTGTCGCCGTAATCCTTTTTATACAACTGAAGTAGAAGGCATTCTTGTAGGTCGCGTGCCGCAATTCCTGGTGGGTCGAAATTCTGAATTTTAATCAACAATCTTTCGAGTTGCGCCTCAGTGGTCATTACGTTTTCGTTGAAGGCGAGGTCGTTGACGATACTGCGCAATTCACGACGCAAATAGCCATCGTCTTCGATGGAGCCAATGAGGTGATAGACGAGTTCTAGTTCGCGGTCTTCAAAGATGGCGCGGGCCTGTTCATAGAGATATTCGTGGAAGGTGCTTTGTGCGGCCAAGGGCATTTCGCGGTGCTCTTCATTGCTGTAATCTTCGCCCATTCGGAAACTTCCGTAGTCATCGTCGCCACTGGCACGGAGCAACTCATCCACATTAATATCCTGACCATAATCGTCGTAGGCATTGTCGATGATTGGTTCTTCTGGACCCGATTCCTCAGTGCTTGATTCGGGCTTTTCTTTGCGATCATCATTGTTGCGATCATCGTTTATTCTATAATCAATGGCTTCATCCACTCCTTCCAAATTCTCCAACGCGGGATTGTCGAGCAGCTCCTGCCCCACCTTCTCCTCAAAGTCTTGTGTATTCAGTTGTAGCAGCTTAATAAACTGAATCTGTTGGGGACTCAGCTTCTGAAACAGCTTCTGCGATAACTCTTGTTTGAGGGCCATATCACAAATATAGGAAATTTTGCCCTTTTAACAAATATCGTGCCATAAATTTTGAAGCCCTTTTCTTATCTTTGCGATGCAAGCATTTTCAATCGATAATAATAATCAAAGAGTTAACATGGGAAGTCAGGATTTCAGTTCAAAAGCGGTAAGTATACAGAACCTTCAATCGCACATCAACGAAACAGTCGTTTTGCGTGGTTGGGTATCAAATAAGCGTGAGGGCAAGGGTATAGTTTTTGTGATTTTGCGCGATGGCACGGGCTATGTTCAGTGTGTGGTGACGGCGGAAACGGCCAACGAGCAGTATTTGGAGGTGGCGCAAACGTTGAGTTTGGAGACCAGTGTTGAGTTACATGGTTTGTTAAAGGCGGACGAGAAGCAGTTGGGCGGTGTTGAATTACAGGTTACTTCGCTGAGTGTCTTTGGCGTTTCGGAGAATTATCCCATTGCGAAAAAAGAACACGGGATTGAGTTTTTGATGGATCAGCGACATTTATGGTTGCGCAGTACACGTCAGTGGGCCATTATGCGCATCAGGAATACCATCATTTATTCGATCCACGAATATTTCCAGGGAGAGGGTTTTGTGCAGATGGATGCTCCAATTTTTACGGGGAATGCCTGTGAGGGTACCAGTACTTTGTTTGAAACGGATTTTTACGGTGAGCAGGCTTTTTTGAGTCAGAGCGGACAGTTATATGGTGAGGCGATGGCGATGGCCATGGGCAAAATTTATACGTTTGGTCCAACGTTTAGGGCTGAGAAATCTAAGACGCGCAGGCATTTGTCTGAGTTCTGGATGATAGAACCCGAGATGGCGTTCCACGATATCTTTCAAAACATGGATTGCATCGAAGGGTTTTTGCAGCATGTGTTGAAGCGGGTTTTGGAGAAGTGCAAGGGCGAATTGACCACCATTGGAAGGGATATTTCTGTATTGGAGTCGAGTTTGGGCGCGTTTCCCAGGATGACATACGACCAAGCGGTTAGGATTATCAAGGGTGAAGAGGATGTGAACGGGGTAAATAGTATTGTGAGTTTGGAGAATGAGTTAAAGATGTGTACGGAGTTTCTTGCTATCTTGGATGCGGAAATCGCTGAAAGGGAAGCCAAAATAGCGGTCCCAGGGATGAAAAAGGGCGAGATCAATTTTAATCAGACCAAGATTACCCAGTTAAAGCAAGATAAATCAGATGTGGAGGAAGATTTAAGGAATATTCCGCAGTGGATTCAGAGTGCGAAGAATTTCAAATACGGAGAAGATTTTGGCGGATCAGACGAAACGGTGATTACCCGATTGTTTGACCGACCGGTGATGGTTTACGATTGGCCCCATGAAGTGAAGGCGTTTTATTTGAAGAGAAATCCAACGGATTCTCGTTTTGCACGTGGGGTTGATGTTTTGGCTCCCGAGGGATACGGCGAAATTGTAGGTGGCGGCGAAAGAGAGACTGATTTGGAATTGCTTAGATCAAAAATTGTTGAGCACGACTTGCCAATGGATGCCTTTGAGTGGTATTTGGATTTGAGACGCTACGGTTCTGTCCCTCATGCGGGTTTTGGATTGGGTCTGGAACGATTGGTGACATGGGTGTGCAAATTGAAGCACGTTCGTGAAAGTATACCGTTCCCGAGGATGTATGGCAGACTGACACCCTAAGTTTTGCGTTGAAAGTGACGATTTTTTGGCATGTTTCTTCATGAAATGTGTCGATTTTGAGTCCTAAATCTGCTGAACAGCAAAGACTTAAAAAAAATTTGTTGTTTTCCACACTTTGTTAACATTTAATTAAACTTGTTGGTATATTTGTGGTCCCTATGAGCACAACTACACGACATTTGATCTTACAACGATGCTTTGAAGCAATTCAAGCAAAGGGTTTCGAGACCTTGCGCACAGACAAAGAGATAGCGCGATTGAAAATCACGAAGGGAGCTTTTTATCATTATTTTCCGAATAAATCGGAGTTGGGATATGCTGTTGTTGATGAGGTGATGTTGCCATTTTATGAACAAAAATGGGCGTCGTTAAATAATATCGAATCGGGAGTAGCGTCTGCTTTAAATGCGGTTTTTGAAAATGAAAAGTCAAAAGCCACGGACACGTCAATCAAGCGTGGTGATGTATTGACCAATATGATTTTAGAAATGAGTCATTCCGATGAATTGTTTCGTCAGAAATTGGAAGCGGTAAACGAAGTTCAGGTGCGCATTTTGCAAAAAGCCATTATGGCTGGGCGTGTAGCGGGGGAATTGAAAAATCAAACGGATGCGAGATCTATGGCTCTATTTATTATTGGCCAAATGATGGGTTGTTATACCATTGGTAAGGTTCGTGCGTCTAAGGACACGTTTATTAGCATGGTGAGTACGCTTCAGAAACAAGTAAAAGAGTCGTTGGTGATGGATTCTGTTGAACTAGAAAAAAAGGCATCTAGCGTTGCAAGTGCAGCGAGTGCGCCACCAAGTTATCCTACTTTGGGATCTGTTAGTTCAAATAAAATTGTTGAAGAAGAGAAAACCCCTCGTGGAGGTTGGTTTAATCGCAGCAGATAATACAAAATGGTGTGATTTTACCTTCACATCTTAAAACAAGGATTCAAGGGAATACCGCAGGTTGTTAGTTGCCTCATTGCGAACCCAAGAAACAAATAGCTCATAAAAAGAAAGGGCTTCCGCGAGGAAGCCCTTTCTTTTTATGTCGTTTGAAAATATTAGTCTCTTACGATTGTCATTTCATCAATTAGATGCTTTGCACCACCCAATTTCTCTACGATGAATAAAGTATATCGAACATCCA
>Ga0304730_1003220_pt1 | contig 11114 bp, 7 predicted proteins | sample M_130628_MF_Meta_FD_190474 | JGI IMG/M metagenome (GOLD analysis project Ga0304730, IMG submission 190474) | Freshwater microbial communities from Lake Montjoie, Canada to study carbon cycling - M_130628_MF_MetaG (v2) (version 2) | ecosystem: Environmental > Aquatic > Freshwater > Lake | place...
CGGTCTGAAGATTGCGGACAACGATGCCTTTCGCGTGGCCCTCCACGACGACGAGATCAAGCATCTCTGAGTGCGTGTAAGATTTCACCGCACCCGCTCCGATCATCTTGTTCAACGCCGAATACGCCCCAAGCAACAACTGCTGCCCCGTCTGGCCACGCGCGTAGAACGTGCGCGAAACTTGCGCGCCACCGAAGGAACGGTTGTCGAGTAAGCCACCATATTCGCGCGCGAACGGCACGCCCTGCGCCGCGCATTGGTCAATGATGTTGACCGATACTTCGGCCAGGCGATGCACGTTGGCTTCGCGGGCGCGAAAGTCGCCGCCTTTGATCGTGTCGTAGAACAGGCGATGCACGGAGTCGCCATCGTTCTGGTAATTCTTCGCGGCGTTGATGCCGCCTTGCGCTGCAACCGAGTGTGCGCGGCGGGGAGAATCATGGAATACGAAGTTGTGAACTTCATAACCAAGTTCCGCGAGCGTTGCGGATGCTGACGAACCTGCCAGTCCAGCGCCGACGACGATGATCTTGTACTTCCGCTTGTTCGCCGGGTTGATGAGCTTGGTGTTGAACTTGTAGCTTTCCCACTTCGAGGCGAGCGGGCCGGCGGGGATGTTGGAATTCAGCGTGGCCATGTTAGTGCGTCTCCTTTGATGCGGGCTTTGTGGGTGCGGCAGATTCAACCATGGAATGTTTCACCTTCTCGGCATAATCCGTGCCGACGACGCGCAGGTAAATTGTCGCGGGGATCAACGCGTAACCGATGAAGATCGCGATGCTTGCAGCCTTGGCAAATATTTGGATACGCGGCCACCAGACGTGATCTCGCAATCCGAAGGATTGAAACATCGCCGCCAAACCGTGGCTGAGGTGAATGAACAGCAACGCCTGTGCGACCATGTAGAACAGTGCGACCCACCAGACCTGGAAGCCGAGAATCATCATCCCATAAACGTCGCGAGCTTCCTCGCCGTGCAACTCAGTCTTGAGTTTGGAGAAATCACCAACGCCATTTATGCCAGGCAGCAGCGCAGTGAAATGTGCGAGGTGATACGCTATAAACGCCGCAATGACCAAGCCGCTCACTAGCATGTAGCGTGATTGCCACGTAGAACCATACGGCTCGGTGTCGTGGTAACTGACCGGACGCGCTGCGCGATTTGCCACAGAAAGTTGAACCGCAGACCAGACGTGTAAGCCTACGATGACGAGCAATCCTATCCGTGCACCCCAAACCATCAGTGGTTTACTTTGGAGGAAGTGCGCGTAATTGTTGATTAGCTCGGGAGGGCCGAAGACTTGGAGGTTGCCGACCAAATGCGCGATGACGAACGCGAACAACAGCGCGCCTGTCCCGGCCATGATGTATTTTTTGCCGAGAGACGAATTAAGGATACCTGACACAATGCTCATGAAAAACGGTTGGGTTACGAGACGAATGAAACGCCTACGACGGGTGCAGAGGCTAGGGAAACACAGTTCTGAACGCAATGCCAGTTAGCTGGAATAAGCCTGTGCGCTGCGTGAAATGGGATTGGCTAATCTTGCTTCGATTACGTAGCCCGCCAGTTCTTCACCAACTGAGGGAATGTGCAATCATCGCAGGTGGCGTTGGAGTGATCGCAGAAATCGCGGACGATTTGGATTAACCCCTGTTGAGCGGCGGCGGTGTTCAGGCACGAACGTCCGGTGGCCGCTCTGCCAAGAAGTCGTTGACGGGCGAGCCGCAGGACGGAATTGTCCTCGGCGGCAGGCCACGCGTTGTAGCGACGGTCCATTTCAGTTTTGAGTTTTGCATTATCGCCTTCCACGGCGCGAACCCAAAGCCACGGCAGGATTACGTTCATGGCCAGATCAGTGACGCGCTTTTCACCGAGCAGTGGTTGGGCTTTGCTCATTCGTGCGGAATGGAATGTCCAGTGCCAGAGCCAGAAATCATCGCGCCCAACCAGCAGAATCTTCATGAGCGAATCGAGCAATGCTTTATCCACTATGTCACACTGACACCAAGACTCAATGCGCTCGACGAAGGTTGCGTCGCTCGCCCAATGTGCGGCGAGGGCAAGGCGGCGTTGCGGATGATTGGCGGGGCGCAGGCCGTGGAATCGCCACACATTACGCGGAAGAACATTCTCGGTGAACGCATCACGCTCGCGCCACCAAACGTCCCACACCTGGCGCAGGTAATCGTCTGCGCCGGACTTGTTGCGGATCAACTCAGCGGGCAGCAATCCGCTGAGACCGAGCAGTCGTGATTGAATATTGAATGGCGAATCCGCGCCGGGTTGCCACAGCCAACGCGTCTCGGCGAGATGTTGCATGGGCCAGACGTTGTGTTTATAGCCTAGAGCCCGGAACAAGCCTTCCCACAAGGCTTGCTCCCAGCCGACGTGTTGGGCGCGGGCGCGAAGGTGTGCGGCTTTGTTCTGGAGACGGACTTGAGCGGCTTGATTCAACAAGTTATCGAGCGCGACTGTATCCAGTTCGCGCAATGGAGCGGAGCATTTGCCCAACAGATTTTCGGGCAGGATGCGGATGGAATTGTGTTCCAGTTGCAGGCTCAACTCAGCGAGCGGCGCGTCTAGAACCTTGCGCAAACAAAGCGTGGGCGGATGACTAGCCGGCGGCTTTGCGTCCCAGACGACGTGGAGCACAACATTCTTGAAAGCAGGATTCTTTTCGTGACCGTGAGCGCGCCAACTGGAGTCGCGGATGTCCAACTCGATTTCGCCCGAGATGGGTGCGTTGTTTCCAAATTGAATCACGGCTTCGCGGAAATCCGGCCCGCCCTCCACGCTGCCGAATCCGGGATGCAGAACGCGAACGCGTTGTCCCTCGAGCGTGGTCAATTGATCACGGCGGAGGCGTTGATGTTGCCAGATGGATTGAAGAAGCCTTTCCGGCGGCGCGTCCGATGAATCGCGCAAGGAGGCGGCGAAGCTGTTTCGCGCCCGCCACAGGGTGTAAGTGTTGGTATTTTGGGAAAGCACTTGGAATTGCTTTTGCTCCGGGCGTCTCGCAAAGTCAAGCGCGGGCTTGCGATGAGAAAGAACAAAAACGCGAACACTTCAACTCAAAGAAAGTCATAGAACGAATGAAAAATCGATTGTCATGCCTGATTTTGGGGAGGACCAGATGGCTTGGGGTGTGGTTTCTATCCGTTTGCTTGCTTCACGCTGCAGTCACGCCGGATGTTGACATTCGCCGTGATGCGACCGTAGTAGCCATCGAGCGGGTGATGCCGAGTGTGGTGAATATCCGCACATCTAGGCTCGTGCGGCGAAACACGCCGGATGAAGAAATGTTGCGACGTTACTTCGGATGGAAAGTCAACAGCAGCGGTCCTGCTGAGGAGCAAATCAACAGCATTGGATCGGGAGTCATTGTTGATGCGACAGATGAAGAAGGCTACATACTCACCAATTTTCATGTGCTGCGTCAGGCTCAGCGGGTTCAGGTGCAGCTTTGGGATGGGCGCGAGTATGAGGCCGAGCCGTTACGCGGTCAGTATCACAAAGACTTGGCGTTGTTGAAAATCATACGCAAACCCGGCGACACACGTTTCAGGCCCGTGAGGATTGCAGAAGACGATGATCTGCTGTTGGGCGAAACTGTGATCGCGATGGGCAATCCATTTGGACTGGGCAGCGCAGTGACGCGCGGCATTCTCAGCTCAAAGAACCGTCGTTCAACGCCCGGCAACTCGCCTCTGGATTACCAGGACTGGTTGCAGACGGACGCGGACATCAATCCGGGCAATAGCGGCGGGCCGCTGATCAATATTCGCGGCGAACTTGTCGGCATCAATGTGGCCGTCTATTCCGAAGAGCAGGGCAAGGGCACAGGGTTTGCCATACCCGTGAAACAGGTCTCAAACACGTTGTCTGACTTCTTCGCATTAGAAATTTTTGCTGACCTATATTTTGGGGCGCGGTTTCTCGGTGCACCGCATCCGCTGACTGTCCTAGAACTGCAACCCAATGGCCCAGCGTTTCGGGCGGGATTGCGCGTGGGGCAAGAAGTCGTCGAGGTCAACGGCAAGCCCGTGAAAGGGTTGGCAACGTTCAGCCGTCTAGTGGCTGACAGTGCCAATCGGCGAGCCGCCATCACGGTCAAAGAAGCCGGTGCGCTTCGGGTGTTGAACGTTGAGTTGATGCCCTTGGCGGATCTCAACCGAGAATTGTTCGTGCAGCGCCTCGGATTAAAAACAGCACCGCTGACAAAGCAGCAGGTGACCGCCGAAGAGTCGGCTGGTTTGATGGTGAGTGAGGTGGAAAACAACAGCCCCGCTGCAAAAGCGACGCTGCAGGCCGGCATGATAATCACCGAAGCGGACGGCTTTCCATTGAGCGACCTTGTCAATATCAGCAATGTACTCGGAAATAAAAAACGGGGTGAAATCGTCAACCTCACGGTCAAGAAAGCCTATCGTAATGCCAATGGCTTCGTGCGCTGGTTGTCCAGGCATGTAGAGGTGCCAGTCCGATGAGGAGTTTTAGTTCGCCGAGTGTTGGCTTTTTCGCCTAGACTTAAATTCGCATTGATGAGTTCCGCCACAATGATTGATGTCAGCAATCTGACGAAACGCTACGCCGGTCACACGGCGCTGGCGGGCATTTCATTTTCCGTGGCGCCCGGAGAGGTTGTCGGCTTGCTTGGCCCAAACGGCGCGGGCAAAAGCACCACCATGCGCATCCTTTCGTGCTTCATGCCGGCGACCTCTGGCACGGCGCGCGTGGCGGGCTACGACGTGTTTCATGATTCGGAGGAAGTTCGTCGTCGCATCGGTTACATGCCGGAGAATAATCCACTGCACAACGAGATGCGTGTGCGAGAGTACCTCAAGTTTCGTTCGCGATTAAAAGGACTTAGCCGTGCTCGCTCGCGAGAACGGATTGATACCGTTCTCCAACAGTGCAGCCTTACGGACGTGAGTAAGCGCATCATCGGGCAGCTTTCGAAGGGCTACAAGCAACGTGTCGGGCTGGCTGATGCTATCGTTCACGAGCCGGATTTAATCATCCTCGATGAGCCGACCGTAGGGCTTGATCCGCATCAGATTCGTCTTGTGCGGCAACTGATCAAAAGCCTGGCGGGACAGCACACGGTTTTAATCTCCACGCACATTTTGCCAGAGGTGGAGATGATGTGCAGTCGTGTGATGATCATGCTCGGGGGAAAAATCCTCGCGTCAGATTCGCCAGCAAATCTGCAACAACTAATGACAGGCAGGGGACAGATCATCGCGGAGATCGCTGCGCCGATAGTAGACTTAAAATCCGTGTGGTCGCAGATGGCAGAAGTGGAACACTACGATGTCTCGCTGGCGGAGGGAGATTTCCACCGGTGCGCGCTGACACCGCTAGACGGATTCGATCTGCGACCAAAAATTTTTGCTCTGGTGAAACAACGCGGCTGGCAACTCCGCGAACTCACGCGCAACCGTCATTCGCTCGAAGATATTTATGTGCAAGTCACGAAGCCGAACGAGGAGGAAGAAAGCTGATGCACGTTTTTTTTACACTCATGCGACGTGAGCTAGGGACGTTCTTCGTTTCTCTCACCGGCTACGTCATCATGGCGGGCGTGGCGTTGTTGTCGGGGCTGACGTTCTGGGTGTTGATCCGCAATATGGGCGGCGCGGGGTATCAATTGCCTGTGACCGAGCTGTTTTTTCAAAGCCCCATGTTCTGGTTCATTTTGCTGATAGCAAACGCCGTCATCACCATGCGGCTCTACGCGCAGGAAAAATATTCCGGGACGTATGAAACCCTTATGACCACACCAGTCGGCGACATACAGGTGGTTAGTGCGAAGTTCGCGGCGGCTTGGTTGTTCTATATGTTCATGTGGCTGCCGTTCCTCGGCTGCTGCTACATCATCCAACACTACGCGAAGCAGGCAGGGGCGCTGGATACCGGGGTGTTGATCAGCACGTTCACGGGCATTGGATTGTTTGGCGCGTTCTTCATTTCTTTTGGCGGATTCGCGTCGGCACTCACGGTGAGCCAAATGGTGGCGGCAATGTTAAGTCTGTTGATCGGGCTGGCGCTGTTCGCGCTGAGCTACGTGGCAGGAACAAGTTTCTCCGGCGCGACGTGGCAGGAACAAGTAATGAGCCGGCTTAGCTTCTTCGAGCAGATGCAGGAGTTCGCGCATGGAGTTATTGATACGCGGTCGGTGCTGTTGCTGGTGAGTCTCACGTTCTTCTTTCTGTTCCTGACGCTGCGCGCGGTGGAGAGCCGCCGCTGGAAATAACATGGCCAACGAACCGCAATCAAACCCCAGCTTCACACCCCGCCGCAAGTGGGGCGTGGGATTCGACGTGATCGTGAGGACGCTCGCGGTGCTGGCGGTGATCGTGATGTTAAATCATCTCGGCGGGAAATTTTTTCATAGGCAATATCTAAGCGAGACCACAAAAACGGAATTGTCTTCCCGCACAAAAAACTTTCTCAACTCGCTGACAAACGAGGTGGAGATCACGATCTACTATGACCGCAAAGATGATTTTTACCCAACCATCGCAGCGTTGTTGCGAGAGTATCATGCGTTGAATCCCAAAGTCAGATTAGAAACGGTTGATTATCTTCGGGACGCGGCGGAAGCGGGGCGACTTAAACAAGATTTCAACCTGCCCAATGCAAGTCAGGGCAAGGCCGAGGAAAAAAACTTTATCCTCTTCAAGTGCGATGGGCGTCCGCTTGTTTTACCGGGTGAATTTCTGGTTGATACCGCCGTGGGGCAAGACAAACAAACGGGTGAGTATTTTCGGAAGACGGTTGCTTTCAAGGGTGAGACAGCGTTCACCGCATATCTGATCGCAGTGACAAATCCCAAGCCCTACATCGCCTACGTGCTTCAAGGTCACGGCGAGCATGATCTCGAAAGCGGAGACGAATATACCGGCTATCTCGATTTCAAATCCTTGTTGGAACAAAACTATGTTAAGGTCCAACCTCTGACGCTCATCGGCACGAACACTGTTCCTCAAGATTGTAACCTGTTGATCATTCCAGGCTCGATTTCGGCGATCACAATTCCTGAGCTGCAAAAGCTGGATCAGTATTTTGACGAAGGCGGGCGCGCTTTGATCTTGTTCAACTCCGCATCGCTCGACAGCAAACGAGGATTGGAAACGATCCTCGAAAAGAAATGGCGCGTGAAGGTAAGTGACGAAGCCGTGAGTGACAGCAGCACGTCTATAGATTCGATCAAGGCGGCGCCGGGCAAAGACATCTCCGTGGCAGCGTTCTCCAAGCATCCATCCGTGAAAGCATTGATGGGTTCGATGTTGAACCTTTACCGCCCTCGTTCGGTGGATGCGTTCGCCACGCGCGAAAACACCGCCGATGTGCCGAGGGTCGAGCGATTGTTCGCCACAACTGATAAAGCCACGCTCGAAGGCAGGCCTGAGATCAAACCCATCATGTATCCGCTCGCCGTCGCTGTTGAGAAAAACGCAGTGCGCGGGGTCCTGACCGGACGCGGCAATACGCGCATGATCATCGTCGGCGATTCGTTCTTCCTCGCCAACGAGCCGATGAAAAAATTTGCGAACCGCGAGTTCGCTGGCTATGCCCTGAATTGGCTACTGGATCGTCCACAGTTCACCGAAGGCATCGGACCAAAACCCTTCACGGAGTTTCGCTTGAACCTGACGGTCTCACAGATGTCAAATTTGACGTGGCTGCTCAACGGCGCGCTACCGGGCGCAATCTTGTTGTTTGGTGGATTGGTTTGGCTGAGGCGCAGGAAATGATTTGAAACAGTGATATGAACTCCAAAAGCACATGGGTCTGGATCACACTGGCTGCCGTCCTCGGCGCATCGATCTTTGGTGTAGAGAAGTTCGGTCGCAACCCCCCTGCCGTCCTTGTGGCTCTCGTCCCCGGACTACGGGCTGATAAAGTCACCAGTGTTCAGTTCGCGCCTGCGGGGCAGTTGGAAATCCGCGCCAATCGCACCAACGGCGTCTGGCGTCTCGCCAAACCCATCAGCTATCCCGCTCAAGCCGCTAGCATCGAGGCGTTGCTCACTGGCTTGGAGAAGTTGGCTCCGTCTCATATGATCTCCGGCGCGGAAGTTCGACAGCGGAAAAATTCGGATGCTGAGTTTGGTTTTGATGTGCGTACGACTCTGACGCTGATGATTGGTGAGGAGAGCCGTCAGTTGCGCATCGGATCGCGCACGGCGCTTGGTGATCAACTTTACGTTCAAGTCGTCGGTTCGGATGGCATTGCCGTGGTAGACGCGCAGTTATTGAAGTTGCTTCCCTCCAAAATGGACGACTGGCGCGACACGGGACTAGTAGATTTACGCGGCATGATGTTTGACCACATCATAATCTCGAACGCCACCGCCGTGATCGAACTTCAGCGGGACGTCACTAACCTTCTCTGGCGGCTCGTTCGTCCGATGGCGGCACGCGCCGATAATTTTCGGCTTGCCGAGTCAATCCAGAAACTTCACGGCACGCGCGTGAAAGCTTTTGTGTCGGACGACGCCAAAAGTGATGGCGAGAGCTTTGGTTTTCAGAATGCAGAACTGGAACTCACGCTTGCGAGCGGCACGAACGGTCTCGTGGGCCTGCTATTCGGCAAAAGTCCTACCAACGATTCAACTCTGGTGTTCGCTAAGGCTGAGGGCTTTGATGCCGTCGTCACCGTGGAGCGGCAGGCTATCGAGGCATGGCTCGCCGCAGTGAATCAATTCCGCGACCCGCATCTTGTCACGTTGTTGACTTCGCCAGATGAGATTGAAGTGCGCGACCAAGAACCGTTCGTGTTGCAGCGCACCGCTACGAACGCATGGCGGATCGTGGATTCCGACATGCCGGTAGACCCGGAATTAGTGCGCGAGGTGATGTTGAAGCTGACGACTAGCCGGATACTGCAGTACAAGGACTCGATCACGGAAGCGGATTTGCCCAAATACGGCCTCACAAAACCTGTTCGCCAGATTGTTCTCCGATCCATAAATAGCAAAGCGGGTGACACCGGGACAAATGGTTTGCTGGCGGAACTTACATTTGGGGTGTCCAAGGAAGACAATAACCTCAATGTTTTCGTGCGACGCTCGGATGAGAATTCGGTTTATGCCATCGGCATTGAGGACTACGCGCGGCTCGCTGTCTCTGCTTGGCAATTACGTCAGCGTGCAATCTGGAGGTTTCATGAAAGCGACGTCGCGCGCGTGACGGCTCAGCAAGGCTTATCGAAGGTGGTAATCCAGCACACAGGAACGAATGCTTGGGCGTTTATCTCTGGATCGCAAGGCGTAATCAACGTTGGCGCCGTAGAAGAAACCATGCACCGGTTTGGTTTGGTTGATGCTAGCGCGTGGGTGGGTCGAGGCAATGAGGATGCAGAGCAGTTCGGATTTGGCGGGACGAACACGAACATGGTCGTGAGCGTCGAGTTGAAGAACGGAACGAAGCACGAAGTTGAATTCGGCGGTAAGTCGGCGGATAATTATCCCTATGCGAAACTGATGATCGGCGGACAGCCGTGGTTCTTCGAATTCCCTATCGTCGTTCACGAATACATCAAGTTCGCGCTGCCGCTACCTGCGGCGAAAATGTGATATGCCCGCACCTGCCAAGCGTAAGAACCGCTTCTGGCGTAAGTGCCGGATTTATTTTCGCCGAGCTCGCATCACCGTTTGGCTTGTCACGCTTGCTATCCTCGGCACGCTGATTTATCTAAATCTCATCGGACTTCCCGATTTCGTCAAGCGGCCGATCATCACCAAACTCCGCGAGCGAGGGATAGCGCTAGATTTCTCGGAGCTACGATTACACTGGTCGCGCGGGTTCGTGGCATCGAAGGTGAAATTCGGCTCCGTGGATTCTCCCGCCGCCCCGCATCTTACAGCCGATGATCTGGAGTTCAACTTCCACATGCGTGCTCTGCTGGCCGGAAAAATCCAGGTTGACTCTATTACTTTGCGCAATGGGAAGATTGAATGGCTGATCACACAGACCAACGAGCCTGACCGTACGCTGGTCATCGAAAATATAGAATCCAGCCTGCGAATGCTGCCGGATGACAGTTGGATGCTGGACGATTTGCGTGGACAGTTTGCGGGGGCCAATTTCTTCCTGAAAGCAAGTTTGCTGAATGCATCAGCGGTGACGGATTGGAAATTCGGCAAGGACGAGGATTCTGTCGAAGCGACCCGCTGGCCGATGCGGTTGGGAAAGCTTGCCGATGTGATGGATCAGATCAAATTCAGTTCTCCTCCTGAGCTTCGGCTTGTTGTGAACGGCGACGCGCGTGATTTAAAAAGTTTTGATGCGCATTTCATGCTCAAGACGGCAGAGGCAGACACTTCCTGGGGGCGGGCATCGCAAGTACTGCTCAAGGTACAGATTTTTCCAGCTGCAACGAATGAATTGTCGCGCGCGGAAATCAACTTACAAGCGGCGAGCGCAGAAACGCAGTGGGCTACGACCACGAATCTTGAAGTAAAGTTGAGGCTTTTGACATCATCGTCGTCGCCGGATTCCTTAGAGGCTGCGGGAACAATCAGTGCGAATCGCGTGTTAACGCAATGGGGCAGCCTTGGGAAAACTCATGCGAAAGCGAAGTGGATTCACAGTCTTAAAAATCTGATCCCCAAATCTGCCAATGTGGAGTTGCATACGGATTCTATCATGACGTTGCTGGCGCGTGCGGCGCAGGTTGATTTAAAAGTGTCGTTAGACACCGTTACCAACAGGATGGCATCGGATGAAAGTCTCAGTTTCTGGAATAAACTATTGCCTTACGCAACCCGCTGGACTGTGGGTGTCGGAGCGCTGAAGACTGCCAAACTGCAGGCAGAAAAGATTTCATTTGAAGGCGACTGGACGGCTCCAGTGTTGAGCATCACGTCGGTGAAAGCATCATCGTATGATGGTGAATTGGATGCGCGCGGCAGGTTGGACATTATTTCGCGGTGTGGGTCATTCGAGGTGACGTCGGATTTCGATTTGCAAAAGCTCGCGCCATTTCTCACAGAGAGAAGCCGCGAGTGGTTGGCGAAGTTTTCGTGGAGTAACCCACCTCGGTTGAAAACGGCCGGGGCGCTCATTTTGCCAGTATGGAACGCAATGGATGTGGACTGGCA
>Ga0304730_1003223_pt1 | contig 11104 bp, 12 predicted proteins | sample M_130628_MF_Meta_FD_190474 | JGI IMG/M metagenome (GOLD analysis project Ga0304730, IMG submission 190474) | Freshwater microbial communities from Lake Montjoie, Canada to study carbon cycling - M_130628_MF_MetaG (v2) (version 2) | ecosystem: Environmental > Aquatic > Freshwater > Lake | place...
TCAGCATTAGAATCTTTGCCATAAGAGTGGTAAGAATACACTCATGAGGACGCTGCCACTACTTGGTTTAATTTTGGTATTAACTAGCGTATTTGGCATTTACTACCGCTCTAAAAATGGGGTAATTTGCAAAAAGCGTAGATTACATATTAGCCAGGCCGAATTTGCTGGCAGCTATGGAAGTAGGGCAACTATCTTGATTTTTTCCACCACCTTCTGCACCCAGTGCCGTGCTGCTAAATCTTTAATCTCAGAGGTGATAAAAAATCAAAGTGATATTTCATATGTAGAAGTAGATGCTGAATCTAATTTAGATCTAGTTAGAAGAGTTGGGATTAGATCAACCCCAACTACATTGTTTTTAGATAAGGGCGGTTTTGAGATCGCCCGGGCTACTGGGGCGCCTAAGCGTGATCAGTTGATTAAAACAGTAAACGAGATATATGCTCTAGGTGATAAGTAGCGAACTTTCGGTTAATGTTAAAGATTTAATAGTTTTATTTGAAATTAGTGTTAGTTAATTTCTAAAAAATTACTTAAAGATATATTAAATCTTACAATCTTTCATTAATTTAAATTTTAATAGGCTATTTAGTTAGATTTGACTAAATTTTTTTATATTCGAATATAATTTAAAGTCGAATTTAAGATCTCCAAAGCTGAACACTAAACGTTCCATAGTGGTTTACTAGTATTTAGTATGGGTAAATGAATCTGAGCATGGAATTCACACTCTTGGCGGCCCGACATTGCGCATGATTACGCTAAAACTGTTTTACGAAGTAGAATATGATTATTGACGCTAGAAGGAGAAGAATCTTGGGTGGTAATAAATATAATTCTAAAATACTCGTAACAGGTGCTGACGGTTTCATCGGTTCGCACTTGACTGAATCTCTTGTACGTGAAGGCTACGATGTCCGTGCTTTTGTCTATTACAACTCATTTAATTCATGGGGTTGGCTTGACCACTGTAGTAGTGATGTAAAAGATCATTTTGAAGTATTTGCTGGGGATATCCGTGATCCACATGGAGTTAAAGAAGCTATGAAGGGATGTGATTTAGTCCTTCACTTAGCTGCACTTATCGCAATACCGTATTCCTACCACTCACCTGATACATATATAGAAACAAATATAAAAGGCACATTGAATGTTTTGCAGGCAGCAAAAGAGTTAGGTGTAAAACGCCTTATCCATACCTCGACTAGTGAAGTATATGGAACTGCCCAATTTGTACCGATAACAGAAAACCACAGATTAAACGGTCAATCCCCATACGCCGCGAGTAAAATCGGAGCTGACCAATTAGCATACTCATTTTTTTCTTCTTTTAACCTACCAGTTTTAATTATAAGACCTTTTAACACTTATGGACCAAGACAATCTGCCAGAGCAGTTATACCTACAGTAATAGCTCAGATTGCAAACGGAAAAAGTAAGATTAATCTAGGAGCAACTTCACCAACTCGAGACTTTAACTTTATTAAAGATATAGTTTCAGGGTTTATTTCCGCGTTAGAAAGTGAAAATGGGTTAGGAGAGGTTGTGAACCTTGGTAGTAATTCTGAAATTTCTATTTTAGATACTGTAAATATAATTGCAGAATTAATGGAAAAAAAGATTGAAATTAACACAGAAAGTTATCGCGTGCGCCCCGAAAATTCAGAAGTAGAAAGATTATGGGCTGATAATAGTAAAGCTAAGGATTTATTTGGATGGAGACCGGAATATACCGGAATTATAGGATTCAAAAGAGGATTAACTGAAACTATCAATTGGTTTGGCGAATCCGCTAATCTTAAAAACTATAAACCAAATCTTTATAATTTATGAGTACATCTGATTTATCAAATCCAATCGAAAATCAAGTACTAGAAGCAATCGTTTCTGTTGTTGGGTCTAGAAACGTACCTCTACATGAACCAAGTTTTGATGGAAATGAATGGATTTATGTTAAGGAATGTTTAGATTCAACATTTGTATCTTCAGTTGGCAAATTTGTTGATCGCTTCGAGTCAGATTTAGCTGATTTGACAGGTGCAAAAAATGTAATCTCTGTTGTAAATGGTACTGCAGCGCTTCATATTGCATTAAAATTAGCTGGAGTTATTAGTAATGATGAGGTGCTAGTGCCAGCACTAACTTTTGTCGCTACAGTAAATGCGGTCACATATTGTAATGCAATTCCACATTTTGTAGATAGCGAAGTTCGTACTTTGGGAATGGATGCTTATAAGCTTCGTGAGTATCTAAGTAGTCAAACTGAGCAACATGGCGGTAAGTGTATTAATAATGCCACAGGTCGAGTTATAAGAGCAATGGTACCGATGCATACTTTTGGACACCCCTCTGATATTGAAGGATTACTTTCTATCTCAAAAGATTTTGGTATTACCCTTGTCGAAGATGCAGCAGAGTCTTTAGGTAGTTATTATTTTGGTCAACATACTGGAACTTTTGGTTTGCTGGGGACTTTGAGTTTCAATGGTAACAAGACAGTTACTACTGGTGGCGGAGGTGCAATACTCACTAACGATGACGGCCTAGCTCGCCATGCTAAACATATAACTACCACTGCAAAAATTCCTCATGCATGGGAGTATGTGCATGATGAAATTGGATACAATTACCGAATGCCAAATATTAACGCGGCATTAGGTTGTGCTCAATTAGAACAGCTTCCAAGAAAACTGGAATCAAAAAGAAATTTATTCATTGCTTACCAAAATGCTATCTCAGAAATAACTGGTATTAAAATAGTTAAAGAACCTGAAAATTGTAAAAGTAACTATTGGCTTCAGACTTTAAAATTAGATAATTTCTCTATAGAACTCAGAGATAAGATATTAGAAAAAACAAATAGAGCTGGCTATGTAACAAGGCCATCCTGGAATTTAATCAGTAGCCTAAAGCCTTTTGCTCATTTCCCTAAAATGGATTTATCAACGTCAAAAGGTTTAGTTGCTGGTCTAATAAATATTCCTAGTAGTTCAAATTTAAGCAAAGTTACGACATGAATAAGCAAAAGTTATTACTTATTGGGTCTGGTGGCCACGCTAATTCATGCATTGATGTTATAGAGCAAGAAGGAAAATTTGAGATTGCTGGTTTGGTTGGACATCCTAATCAGATAGGTTCTAGACATTTTGGTTACGAAGTAGTTGGATCTGATGCAGATTTAGAATCACTTTTTGTAGAATTTAAATTTGCAATAGTTACGATAGGTCACATCGAAAATGCGGAGAGCAGAATCCGACTTTATAATCAAATTAAATCAATTGGGTTCAAAGTTCCAAGCATAAAATCAAAATCTGCTTATGTTTCTGATCATGCAAAAATAGGTGATGGAACCATCGTGATGCATGATGCAATAATTAATAGTGGATCAGTGATAGGCAATAACTGCATAATAAACACAAGGTCATTAATTGAGCATGATGTAAAAGTTTCTGATCACTGCCATGTATCAACTGGAGTAGTGGTTAATGGTGGAGTACGTATAGGTAGCGGGACATTTATTGGGAGCCGGAGCGTTATACGTGATAATTTATTCATAGGAGATGAATGCTTAGTTGGAATGGGCACAATTCTACTGCATGATTTACAAAGCCAAACCAAGATAATTAATCAATGAAAACTTTAATTATTGCTGAAGCTGGAGTTAATCATAATGGAGATATTACTCAAGCAAAAAGATTGGTTGATATTGCCGCAGAGTGTGGTGCTGATCTAGTTAAATTTCAAATGTTTGATGCAAACAATTTGGCAACAAAAGATGCACCAAAAGCTGATTACCAGATTAATGCAACTAATAGTTCTGAATCGCAACAGACAATGCTAAGCAAACTTGTACTTACTGAGGATATGGTTAATGAGTTATTTGCTTACTCTAAGGAAAAAAATATTGGTATTTTTGCAACTGGCTTCGATATCATGAGTGTTAAAACACTAATTAAGTTAGGACAGGATAGATTTAAGATTCCTTCTGGCGAGATTACAAATCTTCCTCTATTACGCTATATTGGCCAACAAAATGAACAGGTATTACTTTCAACAGGTATGTGCGAATTAGCAGAAGTAGAATTTGCAATTAAGATTCTAATAAATTCTGGAACACTTAAAGAAAAGATAACTGTTTTGCATTGCACCTCTTCCTACCCTGCTCCGATGATTGATATCAATCTAAACGCTATGCTAACTATGCAGAAAGCATTTAACGTATCTGTAGGTTATTCTGATCACTCACAAGGAATTGAAGTTGCTCTAGCAGCTGTTGCTTTAGGTGCAAGTGTTATTGAAAAGCACTTTACAATTGATAAGAATTTATCTGGACCAGACCATAAGGCTAGCCTAGAACCAGCTGAACTTAGAAGCATGATTATAGGGATTCGCAATATAGAAGAAGCTAGGGGAAATGGAATTAAGCGTGTAATGCCAAGTGAAATTTCAAACCTGTTAGTAGCCCGTAAATCAATTGTAACAAAAGTGAATATAAAGAAAGGTGAGATTTTTTCTTATGATAATTTAACAACTAAACGACCAGGAACCGGAGTGTCACCTTTAAAAATTGATGAAATAATTGGTACTAAATCCAATCGCGATTATTTAGCAGACGAACTCATTGAGCTATGACTCGCAAAATATGTGTAGTTACTGGCAGCCGTGCTGATTATGGATTATTGCGTTCAGTGATCCAGGGAATAAAAGATGACCCAAATCTAACTATTCAAGTTATTGCAACCGGGATGCATTTGTCACCTACTTTTGGCTTAACATACAAAGAAATAGAGGCTGATGGGTTTTTTATTGATGAAAAAGTAGAAGTAATTACCGAACTAGATACCCCAGAAGAAATTTCTCAATCAATAGCAAAAGGAATTATAGGATGTGCAAAAGCATTTAACAGGTTAGAGCCAGATTTAGTTTTGCTATTGGGAGATCGATATGAAATTTTCTCAGCAGCAATAGCTGCTTATGTAGCCTTTATTCCTATTGCCCACATACATGGGGGCGAGTTAACAGGTGGAGCATTGGATGAAGCATTCCGACATTCAATTTCAAAGATGTCTAGCCTACATTTTGTTGCAGCCGAAGAGTACAAGAAGCGTTTAATTCAACTTGGAGAAAATCCCAAAAATATACATATAGCTGGAGGGCTTGGGGTCGATAGTATAAAAAAACACAAACTTCTAAATAAGCACGAGTTAGAAAATGAATTAGATATTAAATTCCTCGATAAAAGTTTACTGGTTACTTTTCATCCAGTAACCTTAGATATTGAAAGTTCAGAATTCCAGTTTAAAGAGTTATTGAGCGCACTTTCAAATTTAAAAGATACAACACTTATTTTTACAATGCCTAATGCTGATACCGGCGGGCGTAAACTTATAAGTATGGTGGAAGAATTTATAATTGAAAATAAAAACGCGAAGGCTTTTACATCTTTAGGCCAACTATTGTATTTCTCATGCATTCAAAATACGGACGGCGTAATTGGAAATTCATCAAGCGGAATTATAGAAGTTCCTAGTTTTCAAAAAGCCACAATTAATATTGGCGATCGGCAACTAGGTCGATTGCAGGCAGAGAGTATAATTAACTGTAAGCCTATGAAAAAAGATATTATTAATGCGGTAGAAAAACTTTATTCTTCTAGTTTTCAAACACTCCTAGGTATGGTTACTAATCCATATAGCGGGACTGGCGTAAGTGAAAAAATTATAGAAGTATTGGGAGCGATTTCACTTGATGGCATCATTAAGAAAGCCTTCTATGACTTATAGTTTGCCATATGATGATTAACGATAATTCAAATAAAAATTTGCTCTGGAAGCAAACTACATTATTAGTTAATTCTACTATTGAGCAAGCAGTTCAAATTCTAAATCAGGTGGGGTTAAAAATTGTGCTCATCAATGATAAAAATGGAGTCTTGCAAGGAACTATTTCAGATGGTGATATTCGGCGTGGCTTAATGAATGGACTAAGTCTTTCAAGCCCCATTGAAAAAATTATTAATTACCAACCATTAATAGTGCCACCTGGAATTGAAAGAGAAATGGTTGTTAAATTAATGACAGTAAATAAAATTCAACAAATTCCAATTATTAATGAAGAGATGCAAGTAGTAGGTTTACACACTTGGGATGAAATCAGTATTACAAATATACGTGCTAATGCAATGGTAATTATGGTGGGAGGAAAAGGGACTCGCTTACATCCACAAACTGAAAATTGTCCAAAACCAATGATAAAAGTTAGCGGTAAGCCAATACTAGAACACATTATCAATCGTGCAAAAGCAGAAGGTTTTGTTAACTTTATACTAGCAATCAACTATTTAGGTAATGTTATTGAAGACTATTTTGGCAATGGTGAGAGATTTGGTATCAAAATTGAATACTTACGAGAAAAAACTCCTTTAGGTACCGCTGGTGCTCTTAGCTTGCTTGATCCTTTACCAACTTCTGCATTTATAGTTACCAATGGAGACGTTTTTACAGATATTCGATATGGTGAAGTATTGGATTTTCATAATAGAAATAATGGGATGGCTACGATGGCGATTAAGCTACATGAGTGGCAAAATCCATTCGGAGTAGTTAAAACAGATGGATTGCAAATTATTGGTTACGAAGAAAAGCCTATTTCCCAAAGTTATGTTAATGCAGGTGTTTACGTGCTTGACCCTTCAGTAATTAAATTACTAAGAAAATCTTCAAAATATGATATGCCTGAAGTATTTACAATTCTCCAAGAAATGAACGAACTTGTAATTGCCTACCCAAGTCATGAACAATGGACAGATCTTGGTCGATTAGAAGACTTAGTAAGACTAGAGAAAAAATCTCAAGATTCGAGTAAGGAAAATAATGAAACCTATTAAATACCCTTTGCCTGTAGACCTATCCAGGTATGCCAAAGATAACACCAATCAAGAAGCCTATTATGGTTTACCTTTGGAGGTTAAATACTGTACCAAGTGTGTTATTTCGAATCAGAGACCAAATTCTGCTGTTGAGTACATTCATAAAAAAGATACTAAAAAAGTAACAATAAATTTTGATGAATCAGGTGTTTGCGATGCATGTAATTTTACGAGTAAAAAAATTAATGATATTAACTGGGAGGAAAGGGATAGTCAGTTACGCGAATTATGTAATAGATACAGGAGATCTGACGGTACTTACGATTGCATCGTCCCTGGATCTGGCGGAAAAGACAGTTTCTATGCGTCTCATATTTTAAAAACAGTGTATGGGATGCACCCACTAACAGTTACATGGGCACCCCATATATATACAGATTGGGGCTGGAAAAATTTTCAAGCATGGATTCATGCAGGGCATGATAACTACTTAATGACACCTAATGGAAAAGTCCATAGACTCCTAACTAGACTTTCTACTGAACTACTTTTTCATCCCTTCCAACCTTTTATGTTTGGGCAAAAATCACTAGCACCTAAGATGGCAATTCTTTTTGATATTCCCCTTGTATTTTACGGCGAAAATGAAGCAGAGTATGGTAATCCAATCAGCGATACAGAAAATGCAATTCGTAGTAGTTCATATTTCACAACCGAGAATCAAAACTCTGTTTATCTTGGCGGAGTTTCGATTGATGAACTAAAATCCGAATTTGGATTAGATCAAAATGACTTGCAACCATACTTACCTGCGGATGCCGAACAAATTTCCGCAAAAAAAATAGAAGTTCATTATCTTGGATATTATCTTAAGTGGCATCCACAATCCTGTTATTACTATGCCGTAGAACAAGGGGGGTTTATTGCGTCACCGGAGCGTACTCCCGGCACTTACTCGAAATACAACAGCATTGACGACCGGATAGATGATCTACATTATTTAACTACCGGTATTAAGTTTGGTATTGGGAGAGCAAGTTATGATGCCGCTCAAGAAATACGTTCCGGTGATATTAGCAGAGAAGAGGGAGTTGCTTTAGTTAATAAATTTGATCATGAATACCCTGAAAGGTTTATCGAGGAAATGTTTAAATATTTATCCTTGAGCAAAAAAGAATTTCCGATTGCATCTAAAATGTTTGAAAATTCAATTATGGATCGTGAATATTTTAGATTGCTAATGGATAAGTTTCGCTCCCCTCATCTTTGGGTTAACGAAGCAGGATTATGGAATCTACGATACCCTGTGCAAAATTTTTTAGAATAAGTCATGTTTATGAGAAATATTCGATTAATACCTAGGCTTGATATAAAAAATAACAACTTAATTAAAGGTATTCAATTAGAAGGGTTAAGAATTCTTGGTACTCCTAATGAATTTGCCTTACGGTATTACAATCAAGGAGCTGATGAATTAATTTATATGGATTGCGTAGCCAGTCTTTATGGGCGCAATCATTTAAGTGAGATTATTAAAGAAGCTGTGAAAGATATTTTTATACCAATAACAGTTGGTGGAGGAATTAGGTCTAGTGACGACGCTAAATCAATCTTACGTTCAGGTGCGGACAAAGTTGCAATTAATACCGCTGCGGTAGCCAATCCAGAAATTATTACTGAGCTCGCTCAAAAATTTGGTGCCCAATGTGTTGTCATATCAATTGAGGCAAAAAAAATTACATCCAATAAATGGGAGGTATATACACATAATGGCCGAGAGCACACTGGAATAGATGTAGTGGACTGGGCAAAGACTTGTGTTGCAAACGGTGCAGGGGAAGTCTTAATCACTTCCATTGATCAAGAAGGTACACGCAAGGGTTTTGATGTCGACTTAATTGCTGCCGTATCATCAGAAGTAAATGTTCCAATAATTGCAAGCGGTGGTATGGGTAGACCAGAAGATTTGTTATCTGTTGTTATTGAAGGTGGAGCGGATGGTGTGGCGATGGCTGACATTCTCCATTATGAAAGAGCAGGAATTGCTGACATTAGGGCTTTAGCTGAATCTAATGGGTTGGGAGTTAGGCGATATGAGTAGCCCTAATGTGGCTATTATCGATTACGGTGTTGGCAATCTCCTTAGTGTTCAAAGAGGGTTTGAATATTTTGGAGCCTCGGTTGAGTTAACTTCAGATCCCGAAAAAATATTATCCGCGCAAAGAGTGGTTCTACCAGGAGTTGGTGCCTTTCCTAAAGCAATGCAAGCGCTAAAGAGTCAAAATTTAGTTACAGTAATTCAAGAGCTATCGAATAAAGGTACTCCATTATTGGCGATCTGCCTAGGAATGCAATTACTCCTAGAGGGAAGCGATGAGTTTGGTAAAACAGCTGGTTTGGGCTTAATTTCGGGCCGAGTAGTAGCAGTACCTAAAAAAACTATTGACGGAACTATTCAAAAAATCCCAAATGTAGGATGGAGCTCTCTAAATGTTTCAAGTACGAGAGGTTCTTGGGAAAATACACTTTTGCAAGATAATAAACCAGGTGATGCGGCATATTTTGTTCACTCTTTTATGTCTCAACCAAGCGACCCAAAAAATCAAATTGCTCACACTAATTATGGAGGTCACAAAGTTTCAGCAGTGATTAATCGAGATAAGATAACTGGTTGCCAATTTCATCCTGAAAAAAGTGGCCTGGTTGGCCTGAAGATATTAGGAAGATTTATTCTTCAATGAGAATTTTGGCCGTGATACCCGCACGAGGTGGGTCTAAGAGAGTTCCTGGTAAAAATGTTCGCAAACTTGGGAATAAGCCACTAATCAATTGGACTATCGATACTGCATTGAATACTCCCGAGTTGTCAGCCATTGTGGTTTCGACTGATGATCCTCAGATAGCAGAAATAGCACAATCTGCAGGAGCAACTGTTCCTTGGCTTCGACCAATAAAATTAGCAACAGATGATTCTAAATCCGTGGATGTTGCAATTCATACTTTGGATTGGTATGAGACTGAAATCGGGAAAGTCGATGGAATTTTGTTGTTACAACCGACATCACCATTTAGAACTAGTGAAACAATCCAAAAGGCAATTAGTTTATTTAAAAACCATAAGGGGAGTTCGATAATTGGTGTATCTCCCGTTCAAAACCATCATTTATATACAATGGAAAAACATGGGGAATTGCTTGTTCAGTATCAACAACAAAGGTTTCTAAGGAAAAGGTCTCACGATAAATCGCAGATATATGCTGTAAACGGTGCAATCTATCTAGTATCACCCCAAGAAATTCGAGCAAGTAATTCCTTTATAGGTCCATGTTTACTACCGGTCATAGTTGAATCACCTATCGAAGCCCTTGATATAGACACTGAAGAGGACTTTAAATTTGCAGAAATATTTATAAGTCATACACCTAATTTAGATTAAAGTAATTAGCCGTAGATAGCTTTAGAAGTTTTAAAACCATATCGATAGCGTGCAAGTTAAACTAAAAACTATTCTTTCTGCAAATGCTTTGCAAGAACTTTTCTTTGATATAGTCTAAAATTTACTCATGTTCTCTTTACAGCCCGTGTTTTTTACAAAGCGCCGCGTGATTGATTATGTCCGCGCAAAGGGTTATATGTGTTGGCTGAGTAATTAATTGTAATAAAAATTAATTTATTTAAACCAACAACTTTAAAGGAGAAAAAGTGTCTACTATTAATCAGGTACCAAAAAAAGCTGTCCTAATCGATGCCAGAGGCCCTCGCTATAGCGCAGGGATAACCTCGTTAGTCCTATCACTGGCCTTAATTACAGAATCTGTTTATGTAATTGGATTTCAATTTGCAGTCTTTTTATCTGCAGTTTTATTTGGTCTTCGCAAATCAATCTATGGTTTTATTTATCGGGGCCTAATTCAGCCAAGACTGAAAGGTCCTGTGCCAAGTGAGGATCAGCGTGCTCCTAGATTTGCGCAGTTTATTGGTGCACTCTTTGCATTTGTGGCATTACTAGGTGGCATAACTGGCAATAACTCAGTATTTTTAATTGCAACTAGCTTTGCACTAGGCGCAGCCTTTTTAAATGCAGCCTTTGGTTTTTGCTTAGGATGTCAGATGTATTTAATCCTGGTGCGCTTATTTAAGCGTAGTTAAAGGTTAACTAGGTGATTTGCTTTGGTTTAGACTTAAGCCATGGCACATGAACTGCATGAAAAAGGACTTCGTTTAACACCACAA
>Ga0304730_1003228_pt1 | contig 11095 bp, 25 predicted proteins | sample M_130628_MF_Meta_FD_190474 | JGI IMG/M metagenome (GOLD analysis project Ga0304730, IMG submission 190474) | Freshwater microbial communities from Lake Montjoie, Canada to study carbon cycling - M_130628_MF_MetaG (v2) (version 2) | ecosystem: Environmental > Aquatic > Freshwater > Lake | place...
GTAATAGTAACATTACCACCTAATATGGACATTAACGACTACTACTTAGCCTATGGTGCTGATGCAACGAGAGCTTTGCTAGTAGGAGAGCAGAATGGATAAGAGTGAATGGCAACAGATGATACTGACTTTGCATTCTATGGGCTTTCACATCTTGCAGATCAACGAAGAAGAGGAGACGCTACTAATATGTCCAACCCGAACCCGTTAGTAGACCACCTTGCAGTAGTTGGATACCGTGCTGTTGGTGTATCAACTGATGACCTTACATCTTTTATTGAATCCTTTGCATCCTTGCGTGCTAGCCGTGTGCGTGGTGTGGGTGCAGACCAGTATGCGATAGCACAAGGGCAGAAGTTCGAGTCCTTTACTACTGGCGATACCATTAAAGAACTGATTGAAGAGCTAGCAGATGCTAGCAACTACATAGACTTCCTTGCTATCAAACTATTAAACATCCAGCACACTATAGATTTGGTGCTACCTGACTGTGACTGAATTACACCCATCCATATATGACATAGCACCATCGGTAGCACAGACCATCCACAATAGGTACAAAGCCTTTGTAGACCTTGATGATGTCAAGCAAGAGTGCATCAAGTGGGCGCTATCGCGTGCTGCATATTTGAATGAGCAGTTGTCAGAGCCTGAGATTAAACAGCGTCAGCACAATGAACAGCGTGTTGGTTGGCAGATGTTTCGAGCTGCTGAAAGGTATGCTCGCAAGGAGAAGTCAATCAGGTCCGGCTATCACATTTCTGATGAGTCTTACTATGAGACTGCCAACCTAGCACAGCTACTGCCCTATGTAATTGCATCGGTGATAGATGGCACAGTCCTTGAGCAGGCACAAGAGATGATCCGTGATGGCAGACCCAAGAGTTCTTCCTCACCAGCAGAAGGTGGCAACTTACTTGCTATCCTGATTGATATTAAGAAGGCTTACACAGCACTTGATGTAGAACACCAGAGCATACTGGTCTGGCGTTACCACCAATCTATGACACTTGCACAAGTAGCACAGTTACTAGAGTGTGCTGTATCTACAGCAGATCGCAGGATTACCTTTGCGCTCCGCGCCCTGCAGGATAAGTTAGGTGGGCAAAGTCCTTGGAGATGAACGAGTTAATCCTTTTTGACTTTCTTAAGTTCAATCTCTACCCAGATTTAGAGAGAGCACCAGGAATCTATGATGCCTTCGACTGCACCTCACAGAAGGCTGGTCACTTCATTGAACTCAAGTGTCGCCAAACCCATTATTCTACGCTACTTATAGAGCAGATGAAGTACCGCAAGCTGATGGAGCAGGCATACCATCGTGAACTACTGCCCTTCTATATCAACAGCACACCACTTGGTATCTACTCCTTTGATCTTACAGATATGGATGAACCGCAGTGGCATACACATCAGATGCCAGCGACTACAGAGTTTGAGAATGTAGATAAGGTTGAGAAGGTAGTTGGTTATCTAGATACAGAAGAGGCGGTTCGCTTATGACATACGAATATGAATGCTCCAAGTGCGGTGATAGATACACAATGGAACGCAAGATGACAGACCCAGAAGAGTTCCCGCAGTGCAACCTTTGCCACAAGCCTATGAACCGTGTCTGGTCCTCGCCCGCTATCACATTCAAAGGCGTTGGCTTTTATACTACCGATTACAAGCACTAACCCCCACCGGAAAGAGGTTAACGGTGAGGGCTAGCCGTGCTGGAAAGGAAACAAATGAACACTTATACTGTATCAGTACCACCCTCTACTTCTATGGTGTTGGAGAGCGCGACACGCACTCCCTCGATAGCGATGGTCAAGGTATCGTAAGCCGTGTAAGACTTGTATTGCAGGCTCTCCACTACGCTCTCCAAGGAGTTGAGCAATTCCATAAGCCGAGCTTCTTGGCTTGCCCTGTGCGTCTCTTGGGCGAGCAAGGTGGTCGAAGCGGGATTCAGCGGTCCAAAGGGTGTTAAGGCACGCCGCTTCTCTTGGCGTATATCCGAGAGCACGACTATATTCTCTTGCGATCCTTCTGTTCTCATACTTCTCCTCCATCGTTGCTTTTGTACGCTCTATTATTACTGGCTTCGTTGCTGTGCTCAACGGTGGTAATGGGTCGTAGACCCACATTAGAAGTATTACCGTCAATATCAAGCCACTTACGACCTTGCGCTTCGTCATTCGCCTTCTCCCTCTCCAGCAGCTCTTTGTAAGCGTCCGGATATAGTTGTGCTAGTTTGACTAAAGCACGATCTCGCGCTCGTCTATAGTTACGCTGGCGTACTGCCATATTTGCAGCAGCAACTAACCTTCTCTCGCTCATCTACTTGCCTCTCTCACTATCGTAGTTATGTCTAAGGGTTGGCCTATTAGTTGAGCATCTTCTTCGTCGCTCTCCCACCCTGATACCAGTATACGGGTAGCGGTACGGGATTTAGCTATCCACGCAAGAGCTTCTCGCTCACTATTGCCACCCCACTCAGCCTTGCCGTCCTCCCCCACTACCTCATAGAGCAGGATCAGCTCAGATTTAGGTGGGTGAAAGCTGATGATCTCAGCGTCCATTAGGGTTCTCGCAATCCCTATCCTTGTGTCCACAGTCGGGGCAGACCAGCATATAACACCCTTCACCGTGACCTTCTATATCACAGTCCTTCCATACTATCTCGTTTACGCACTCTTTATTCATTATCTTTCTCCTCTTCTTCTACATTGAATAGGCGCGATAGCGCACTATTGGCACGCGTAAGCGTGGCTAGCAGCTCTTCTTGCTCTCTCTTCATAGTCTCCTGCATTGTCTCTCCATCTCTCACAGTAAGCACCCACATTCTTTGATAGGTTGGATATGATCACCGCAGAAAACCTCCTGCGCTGGTAGGCAAGGCACGCACCAAGCAAACTCGTTGCGGCCTTGTGATAGTTGGCCGTTTTCATTGGCCCACACTATGTCGTCATCTTCAAAATCTGCTTTACATTTATCGCAAGTGTAGTTCATTTACTCTCTCCCTCTTTCTCTATACAGGCGGGGCAGATATTGCCCTCTCCCTCTTGATCGTCAAAGTACTCTGAGCACTCTGCACACTTCACTTCATTAAGCTCGTGATTACTGAATGGATCACCGTCATAATGGCTCACTTGACCACCCCTTTCATAGTGTTATGAAGATCCAAGATATCGGTAAGAGTCTCGGTTAGCTCTTCTTCTTTACCGTTATATTTACCCTCTCCTAGGTATCCAAATTCCCAGCAGCGTGTCTCGTTATTGTAGATAGTTCCATTACGAAAGGCTGATTCTTCTCCCTCATTATCTATTTGCCAGCCCTCTTCCTCGCTCCATATAACTACATAGTGATATAGCTTGCTCATTCGATTTCTCCTTCCTGTGCCTTTGCCTCATAACCTAAGTCATAAGCATTTTTACAGGTCTGACATAGCTCTGTGATCGTGCTTATCTCTTCCGTTTCGTACCCGCAATTTGAGCAGGTAAGTATCTCTTTACTCATTATCTTTCTCCCTCTTTCGTATTCTGCCCTATCGGTTAGGTGCAGACTACCACAGCCTACCCCATTGGTAGGCTATGACAGTACGCAACTAAGTCCAGCTATGAGTATTCCGATATGCGTTTGCCATATCAACTATCTCTTTAATCGTCTCTAGACATTCTTCGTCCGTCCACTCTTCACCGTCCACGCCAGCTACATCTATCACCAGCCCTAGTGCTTGCCCATTAAGAGTATCTATCCCTTCAATGAACGCATTAAAATTAGCGGTTGAATCTATAGCCTCTAATACCTCTTGCTTATTCATTAGCCCTCTCCCTCTAGTGTATAAATAGCGTCACTTGCAACGCTCTGCCCGTATTGCTCTTTAATGATATCTTTGGCTTGCGCTATAGCTTGCTCGTTGTTGTCTGCACCTAAAGAGATAGCCTCTCCCTTTATATCAACCAACACTACATAATCGTTCATTTATTCTCTCTCTTTCTCGTGTAAGTATCCACCCATAGTGGAGATTAAATTCGTGCGAATTACTAGCGTGCCATACATATCTTCATATACATCTGCACTAGGCATATTCTCTTCCACCCATAGCTTTAGATCTTGCAAGGTATCTATCTCCTGTAGTTGCATTACTCTCTCCCTCTATCATATGAATTAAATTCCCACATAAGGTATCGCTCTTCTAGGTGATCTTCTAACTCTTGCAATTTTCTATATGTCATTACTCTTCCCTCTCGTATTCTTCTGCTGGTATATATTCAATAGAGCCTTTACCTTTACCGTTAAGCCTTACTACATAAGCTAGCTGTATATCCATAGCCCGCCCTCTCCCTCTTTCTCTCTCCCTCGCCCGCGTCTACGGGTAAGGTCTGCCCTATTGGTTAGGTGCAGACCGCAAGGCATAAGCTCGCGCCTATGCCCTACGGTACGCAACTAGCTAGCGAATAGCTCGCCTCGATCTTTAATAGTTTCCCGCGCTCGCCTAATACTCTCGCGCTTGTTATAGCCCGCGTAGATCTGCTCGCCTAGGTATCTGCTACCTTGCCACGCGCTCACCCTGTAAAAATTACCTAGGATAGCGTTACCGTCGCGGATAGCGGTTAGCTCAACCCTCGCGCTCATTCGTTGATCATTTCCATTAGGCTTACGCGTTGCGCTTGCCCTGTAGGGCGCTCATATTCCCATTCTCCCTCACTTATGAGACCGCAGATAGCCTTGCGAATTGCTACGCATAATAGGTGAGCGTAGCTATTGCGCCAGCTATCACTTTCGCACGCTTGATATTCATAACACGCTAACGCGCCTAATACCTCGCCATAAGTAGCTTGATCCCTATAAATAGCCTTAAAGGGTGCGCCCTCATCTGCTAATCCCGCGTCGCTAGGGTAGCGAGCGTTAAGGCTAGCGATATTTTCTAGGCGTAGCTCTTTCTTGATATCCTTAAGGTGACTAGCGCGGTAATACACACTCTCACCCTCGCCCGCATACTCAAGCTCACCGCGTGGCGGTAGCGATCCCTCGCTAGCGTAAATAAATAGACCGTGGTTAGACCATACCGCGACGCTAGCTAATAGGTCTAGCGTGTCCTCGTTCACCATATATGCGCTCATTTTCTTACCTCTCTCTCATTAGGGCTATTTACCCTCCCTCACCCTCTCCCGCTACAGCTAGGAGAGAGTGAGAGATAATAAATAGACTAGGTTAGCCTACCCTATTTAATCTTCATAGGCATAAGCAACGCCCGCCAGCTTATGCGGTTATGGTTAATCGTAACCCCTACAGGCTTAGCCTCCCCGTAAAATGTAAAGGTATTACCCTCGTTACTAGCTGGCACTTTATCGAATGAGGCTAGGTAAGTAGGGTTTAACATAATCTTATCTATAGGCTTAGGCTCAAGCTCGAATAGGTGCGCATATGGCGGGAATTTATCGCCCCCTAGCGCGATAGTGAGGCTATTGCCCCCTACCGCAACGCTTAGCGTATCGCCAGCGCGGGTTAAAGTGATCTCGCCAGCTACCTTATTAGCCTTTATCGTTGCGAGGATATTCTTAACATCATTAGCGCGTAGCTGGCACTCTTGCAATTCTCCCGCGTTTAGCTCGATTTTACCCTCGATTAGGCGGTATCTATCGCTAGCCTTAGCGACTAGGTAGCTATCGCCCGTAGCGCTTAGGTATACGCTACCTAGTGCGCTTAGCGCATTTTTACCCTTATCCATTGCAACGCTCGCGCCCGTTAATAGATCGCTAAGCTCGCTAGCCTTAACGGTTATCGTGTCTAGTTTTCTAACGGTTATCGTGTCTAGCTCGATATCTTTCATAGTGTCCATTTTCTTAGCCTCTCTTCTATTCTGCCTAGTTGCAGACCGCAACGCTAGGGAATTACCCCTAGCGCCACGGTACGCCACTAGCTAGTAATCTATACCGCGCACCTTGCAATATATCCAATAGCTAGCCTCAACTATTGCCCATAGTGCAACGCCCGCGAGAATATAGCCCGCGATCATAAGCAACGCGCTAAGCGCATAGATAACCTCAATCATTAGCGATTAGCCTCATTAGCTGGCAATTCTTGCGTGCGTGTCAATTCTTCTACTACTTTACCGTGCAATTCTTGCGCCATAATTGCAAAATTATCGGGCGCTAAGCCTTGATCAAATACGCGTAGTAGTAGCTTAGCTAGTGAGTAGTCGCGGGAGATACCGTTAGCGAGCATTACGAGCGCGCCCGCGCTATCGCCTAGGCGGTACATATAACTAGCTAGCACGGTCTCGATAGTGTAAGTAGATCTATAAGCACTCTTAAATAGGTCTAGCATTACCGTTAAAATACCCGCAACACTTTCAACGCTTAGCCCGTCTCGTGTTAAGCCCATTAGGTAATCGCGTAGTTGTAGGTTATTTTCTAACGCATAGGCGATTATTACTAGATCATCATATGCGATTACTAACTCTTTATTTTCTTGATCTGCTATCTGCTTAATAACCTTATCTAAGGTTAATTTAGCCTCGCCTGTAGTCATATCTTCTAGGTTAATTGCTGTAGCTGTAGTCATTAGATTATCCCTCTTTCATATGTAGCGAGCTTGATCCCGCTAGGGCTAACTATAGGTGAGGCTACCCTAGTTAGGCAAGGCTATTTTATAACTATTTTCTACCGTGTCGAGCTGGTTAGACCTTAGACATTAGGCGCGATTATGTCTAAGGCGTTAGGGCTAAGGCTAGGCGATTAGGTCTAGGGCTATCGCTGGCGATTAGCTGGCGCGGTAGGTCTAGTCGGTTAGCTCATTAGGTGATAGATCGCGGGAGATTAGCGGTTATCGGTAGGGCTATCGGTCTAGCTGGTGCGCTGGTGCTGGTGCGCTGGCAATAGTTAAGCGGTTAGGGGTTAGCGGTTAGGTCTGCCCGATAGGTAGTTAGCCCCGCAAGATTTAGCAGACCGCTTAGACATTACCGCCAGCTATGTCTACCGTCTGCCCTGTTCTGCACCGTCTAACCGCCAGACACGCACCCCGTGTTGCTTAATTCTGCGCGGGCGGTCCCTGTACTCCCCAACAAAAAATATTTGCTAAAGTGAAAGCTGATCTGGCGCCTGACCTGCAGTTATATCTACTGTGACTAACATCACACGGCGTAAACGGGAAATGACCTAAATTTCCTGCCTTATACATAGTAAGGGGCTTTAATAGGAAAGACCCTGAGTAGTGACTAACAGTGCCTCTAGCGAGGCCCCTAGGCCGAGTCCTAACTTACCCCTCAGTTCGCTTTAGGCTCCTTCGGGAGCACAGCTAAAAAATACCCTGCTTAATACTTTTTAGTAGGGAGAGATCCATTAATACTCCCTTAGTATAAATCACACTTCTCCTTAGTAAAATGAAGAGGCATTCCGGCGGATGAACTACAAGTTCATCTAGTAGACGATATCTCGTCAACCCAAAACTTTTAGGAGATTACGTGGCTGATAATTCAGCAGATATTGCCAAGCGTATTATCCTTGGCTGTGTAGCAGAAGGTATGACTATTGACGCCGCCTGTGGCAGCGCTGGTAAGTCCATTAAGACCTATGAGTACTACCGCCGTACAGATAAGATATTTGCAGATAAGGTAGATCGTACCCGCCTTGGTCTCAAGGATAAGAACTTCCAGGATGGCGACGTCCACGACATATCCTTTGCAGACTTTCGCCAGAAGTTCCTACACTCTAAGACCTTCCCACATCAGCAGAACTTAGTAGATGTCATTGAAGGCAGAGATCCTGGGTGGCTACACCCCAGTATGAAATTTGAGCCAGGGTTAGCCGCAAACCGCGTCCTGATAAATATTCCGCCAAACCACGCCAAGTCAATTACGATTACCGTTGACTACGTAACCTGGCAGGTATGTAGGAATCCTAACTTTCGAGTACTGATAGTCTCACAGACACAGCAGTTAGCAGCAGACTTCCTCTACGCTATCAAACAGCGTCTGACCCATCCAATGTACCAAGAGCTGCAAACGGCCTATGCCGCCGGTGTCGGCTTCAATTCTAAGTCTGCTTCGTGGCAGGCCACCCGCGTTACCTTTGGTGATGAACTCCGTGAGTCATCTGAAAAGGATCCGAACATTGAGGCCGTCGGTATCGGCGGTCAGATTTACGGCAAGCGTGCCGATATGATTATTGTTGATGACGCTGTTACCTTAAAGAACGCTAATGAGTTTGAGAAGCAGATCCGTTGGCTGACCCAAGACGTGCGCTCCCGTCTTAACCCTACCGGCAAACTGATTATTATTGGTACACGAGTAGCCTCTGTTGATCTATACCGCGAGCTACGCTCAGAAGATAGATACCCAGGCGGTCTTGTCCCTTGGAAGTATTTGGCTATGCCAGCCCTTCTTGAGGTAGATGAAGACCCAGACAAGTGGGTTACTTTATGGCCCGCCTCTGATGCGCCCTTTGATGGACAAGAAGAATCTGATAAGAACGAGGACGGCCTATACCCTCGTTGGTCTGGTCGTAACTTGTACAACGAACGTCAAGCGATGGATGCTAGTACGTGGGCTTTGGTCTACCAGCAACAGGACGTATCTGAAAACGCTGCCTTTGACCCTGTATGTGTAAAAGGCTCTATTGATGGAATGCGTAAGGCTGGCAACTTAACTGCAGGCCACCCAGGACATCCTAGAGACTTAAACGGCTTTACCTACATCTGCGGCCTTGACCCTGCGATGATTGGTGATACTGCAGCTATCTGCTACGCCATTGATAGGTCAACGAGCAAGAGGTACATAGTAGATGCTATCAAGATTAGCCGTCCGTCTCCAGCCGATATCCGTAATCTTATTTTTGATTGGACAGCGCTCTACTCACCCTCAGAGTGGATCATCGAAAAGAACGCCTTCCAGTCCTTCTTAACGCAGGACGAAGGCATCCGTATGCACCTAGCCTCACGAGGTGTTGCATTCAAGGAACACCATACCGGCTCTAATAAATGGGATGCCGGTTTCGGTGTGGCATCTATGGCTACCCTCTTTGGTACTAAGCAATTTGATGGTAAGCACCATCGAGATAACTTAATACATCTGCCATCAGATCAGACCGAGAACATCAAGGCTCTGATTGAGCAGTTAATTACCTGGACTCCAACAACTAAGGGTAAGACCGATATGGTGATGGCTCTGTGGTTCTGTGAGATTAGAGCACGTGAGATGCTCAACTACGGACAGTATGCAACTCACCATATGAAAAACCCTTTCCTATCTCGCCACGAGCTAGGCAAAAGAACAGTGATTAACTTAGAAGAAGCCTTCGCTGAGCAAAACAAAATCAGAGTAATTTAGGGAGATAACATTGTTATCAGTCAAAGAAGTTGACGCGAAACTATCGCGGCTACGCACACGCTCATCAGCGCGTGATCAGCGTATGCGCGACGTGCTTTCGGTACGTCAAGGAGATATCTCTAAAGTATTTCCATCTATGTTCTCAGAGGACTATCCAAAACCTCTCGTTGCCAACTTTATTGACGTAGCAGCACGTGACCTAGCAGAAGCAATGGCACCACTGCCATCCTTTAACTGCTCAGCAACTAATATGGTTTCAGATACTGCCCGCAAAGCCGCAGATACTCGTACTCGTATTGCAAACTTCTATGTTTCAAACTCTGACCTACAGCTTCAGATGTACACAGCAGCCGATTGGTATAACACCTACGGTCTAGGTGTAGGTATGGTTGAGATGGATTACGATGACAACAATCCTCGTATCCGTATGCTTAACCCATTTGGTACATACCCGGAGCTAGATCGTTATGGTCGAGTACTATCTATCACACAGGTTATTGTTACAGATGCTGAGACGCTAGCATCACAATACCCAGAGTTCTACGATCAGATCCTAGGTCGCAATCAATATCAGTTGTCTTCACCGTATATTTCTATGGTTAAGTACCACGATAAGGATCAGGATCTGCTCTACCTACCAGAGCGTAAGAACCTAGTTCTATCTCAAACACCTAACGTATTAGGTAAAGCAATGGCATCTGTCATTATGCGTTCCTCTCTTGACGGAGAAGCACGCGGTCAGTTTGATGATGTGCTATCTGTACAACTCGCTCGTGCTCGCTTTGCTATCTTGCAAATCCAAGCCGCTGAGAAGTCTATCCAAGCACCTATTGCTATTCCACAAGATGTACAAGAACTTGCTCTCGGTCCTGATGCAATTATGCGTTCTGCTAATCCGCAAGGTATCCGTCGTGTACCGCTAGAACTACCTGCTGGAGTCTTTACAGAGTCCGGCGTTCTAGAGCGTGAACTTCGTATGGGTGCTCGTTACCCAGAGTCTCGTTCAGGTAACATTGACGCATCTGTTGTTACAGGTCGTGGTGTGCAAGCACTTCAGGCTGGTTTTGATACACAAATCAAGGCAGCACAGGCGCAGTTTGCTCGTATGTTCCAAGAACTTTCTGCAATTTGTTTTGAAGCAGATGAGAAAATCTTTGGCGGAATCCCTAAGACTATTAAGGGAAGCGACGACGGAACACCTTACGTACTCAAGTACATCCCATCACGCGACATTAAGGGCGAGTATGGCGTAGATGTCCGTTACGGCATTATGTCTGGTATGGATCCTAACCGTGCCATCATTGCTTTACTACAGATGCGTTCAGATAAGCTCGTCTCACGTGACTACGTACGTCGTGAGATTCCAATGGACCTTAACGTTACACAAGAGGAACAACGTGTTGACATTGAAGAAATGCGCGATTCTTTGCGCGTTGCTGTTGCTCAGTATGCACAGGCAATACCGGCTCTCGCGGCGCAGGGCCAAGACCCTTCAGAGATTATCAGCCGTATCGCAACTGTTATCCAAGGTCGCCAAAAGGGACAAGCGTTAGAAAACATTATTGAAAAAGCATTTGCACCAGAACCAGCACCAACCCCACAAGCGCCACCTATGGCACCAGGTATGGAGCAACAGATTCCAGCAGCAGGTGTGGCCCCCGCCCCAGCCTCAGCGCAACCTCCACAAGAACAAGGTGGTCAGGCCCCTGCTGCTGGTCAACGTCCAGATATAGCTCAACTACTAGCCGGTATTTCCGGCGCAGCTTAAGCGAGGGAGGT
>Ga0304730_1003232_pt1 | contig 11085 bp, 8 predicted proteins | sample M_130628_MF_Meta_FD_190474 | JGI IMG/M metagenome (GOLD analysis project Ga0304730, IMG submission 190474) | Freshwater microbial communities from Lake Montjoie, Canada to study carbon cycling - M_130628_MF_MetaG (v2) (version 2) | ecosystem: Environmental > Aquatic > Freshwater > Lake | place...
GCTCATTGACGAGGCGAATCCCAAGAAGTGCGCGCTCACCAAAGTGGATGCCACCGGCAAAAAGCTCATCCCAATCATTGATTGCCGCGAAGGCGTGTGGGGCATCAAACCGCGCAACCGCGAACAGAACTACGCTCTCGACGCACTCCTCGATGATCGCGTCAAACTCGTCACGCTCATGGGCAAGGCCGGCACTGGCAAAACCCTCATGGCGATGGCCGCTGGGTTGAAACGCACCGTATTGGATCGCGAATTCCGCCGCGTCGTCGTCGCGCGCCCGACGATTTCCATGGGCAAAGAACTTGGCTTCCTGCCCGGCTCGCTCGAAGAGAAACTCGCGCCATGGATGCAGCCGATTCACGATGCGCTCGAAATGTTGAGCGACCTCAACATGGGGCACGATCATCGCCGCAGCGGCGACTTAATGCGCAGTGGCAACATCGTTGTGGAAGCGTTGAGCTACATTCGCGGCCGCAGTATCGCAAATCAGTTCATGATCATTGATGAGGCCCAGAATCTCACGCCTCTCGAAGTGAAAACCATCGTCACGCGCGTCGGCAACGGCACGAAGATCGTTTTTACAGGTGATCCGTATCAAATTGATAATCCTTACGTGGACGGGTCATCCAACGGGTTTAACTATATCGTAAGCAAGTTCCGCTCAGAGGCCGTAGCTGCACATGTGGAACTTCAAAAGGGGGAGCGCTCCGAACTGGCGGAACTAGCGGCGAATATTCTTTGAGACACTGCTGCGTAGACATTCTCACTCTGCCTAAATCAACCCCACGCGCATGAAGTAGCGGACATGGGTGGCGACGTCCTAGATGTTGAGCCTCACCATTGAGTAAATCCTTTTTCAACCCAAGGTGATAAACTTGGCGTTTTTCTTATCCATCGCTGACTTGGCTTCAAGCCATTTTGAAATGGGTATGTCGTCACCTTCTTGCACTTCGTTCCTATTTTCTGCTCTAAATGAGGTTAACTATCCAAACTATTGCGCACGGTCTTAGCGAGCTTCGTCGCTTGAAACGGTTTGCTTAGGAAGTTGACGCCGTCTTGTAAGGTGAATCCCTGCCCCGCAATGTCCCGGCTGTAGCCGCTCGTGTAGATGATTTTCAGAGTCGGGTTTTCCGCTACGAGCAATTCGGCAAGTTGTTTGCCCGTCATGCCGTCTGGCATAACGAGGTCCGTGAGCAGCAACGTGATGTCGTGGCGATTTTCTTTCCAGACTTCCACCGCCGTCAAACCCGTCGTCGCTTCCAACACACGATACCCAAGCCGCGTGAGCACATTACGGACGAGGACGCGCAGGGATGCTTCATCCTCAACGAGCAGGATGGTTTCGCTTCCACCTTTGGCAACGTAGGTAGTTTCTGCGACGACTTCTTCAGCTTCCTTTTGCAAGGGTAGATAGATTCGGAAGGTCGTGCCCTTGTCCACTTCGCTGTGCGCGCTGATCCAGCCGTTGTGCTGTTGAACGATACCGAACACGGTAGCGAGGCCAAGCCCAGTTCCTTTGCCAATGTCCTTGGTGGTAAAGAACGGCTCGAAGATGCGCGGTAAAATTTCGCGCGGAATGCCTTTTCCAGTGTCGCTCACGCTGAGACAGGCGAAGCGTCCGACGCGAGCGTTGGGTTTCTGTGCAACGGCAAACTCATCGAACTCCGCCACCGATGTTTCAATGACGATCTTCCCGCCGGAGGGCATAGCATCGCGCGAGTTGACGGCAAGATTGAGGAGGATTTGATCCAACATGCCGGAGTCCGCATGAACGGGCAGTGGTTGAGGAGCGTAGCTTATGTGCATGGCCACATCCTCGCCAACGATGCGCTGCAACATCTTCGTGATATTCGTCACCACGGCGTTGAGATCGAGGTCAAGCTTCATCGCGGCTTGGCGGCGGCTGAACATGAGCAATTGCCGCGTGAGATCGGCTGCGCGGCGGCTGGCTTTCTCGATGTCCATTACTGATTCAGCCTGGATGTCGGTGAGAGAATCGCCGTGTTTGAGAAGATCCAGTTGCATGTGGACTACGGTGAGGATGTTGTTGAGATCATGTGCGACGCCGCCAGCCAGCTGGCCGATGGCTTCCATCTTTTGAGATTGGCGGAATTGTTCCTCCAGCTTACGTGTCTCTGAAATATCGCGCGAGTTGATGATAAGAAATCCATCGGGCGCTTCACCTGCGATGCTCCGACCAACTGACTGAAGGTAGCGCCACGTGCCATCGCTGTGCCGGAATCGGTATTCGACGGAGACAGGCAGGCCTGCGTTGGCGAATGCGTTCTTTACAGTGCCCTTCACGCGAGTTGTGTCCTCAGGGTGGAGAAACTCAAACGTGCTCCGATTAACCATCTCTTCTGGCTGATAACCAAGTATTCGGGTTACGGAAGGGCTTTGGAAGCGAATGAGCCCTGCGGTGTTGATGACGGTGAGGATGTCCGAGGCGTTCTCGATGAGCAGGCGGAAGCGGTCCTCGCGTCTGCGGAGTTCGGCTTCGACTTTTTTGCGTTCTGTGATGTCAACCATCACACCGCGCAAGACTGTGCGCTTATCCGATTCTTGGAAGACGGAAACGATATCGTGGATCCACACATCGCGACCATCTGCCGCGATCAATCGATATTCGGCATCATGTCCTTCACCGCGCCGAGTGCTATTGAGCGAGCGCGCAATTGTTTGCTCTCTATCGTCAGGGTGGATGTGGTTTTCCCAAAAGTGCTTTTCATTCAACCATTGTTCCACAGGATAGCCTAGTATCCGTTGTGCTTGGTCGCTGGCAAAGGTCAATCGTCCTTCCTCGAAGTCCGCCTCCCAAACGATGCCGTCTATGTTGTTCACCAGACTGGCATATTGATGTTCTGAGGCTTTCAACGCGTCTTCATTTTTGCGACGCTCGGTAATGTCACGTACCACGGCCACGATGTAATCGCGGTCCAGCCAGACCCACTTCATGTTGACTTCCACCGGGAATGTGGTGCCGTTTTTGCGCCGATTCGTGGATTCAACCATCAATGTTCCGGCATCCAAGAGTTTTTCCTTTCTGGCTTTGAAACTTTCTATGTCTTGTGCGGGGTCCACGTCCGAGATGCTTAGAGATAACATCTCTTCGCGCGTATAACCCAGATCCGCACACGCTTTCTCGTTGATGTCCAGAAATCGTCCCGTCTCCGGATCAATCACTTCGATCGTATCATTTACGCGATCCACCAAAGTGCGGAACATCTCCAACGCATCTGCTGCCCGTTTGCGCTCCGTGATGTCGCGACTTAGGATGTTGAACAGCATCCGACCCTCCGACTCAAACGCTCCGATCCGAACCTCCACTGGAAATCGGGTGCCATCCTTTCGTTGATGCTGGCCGATGAGGGTCTTCACCTGGCCGGGCCTCACCTGCCGCAATACTTCTTCCAAGGCTTTTTCGTCCAAATCTTTCTCTACATCCGTGACGCGCAACCCCAATAGTTCCTCCCGCGTGTAACCCAGCTGTTCGCAGGCTCGCCGGTTCACCTCGATTAATTTGCCCTCCCGGTCATGCACGATGAATGTGTCCACCGCGTGATCTGTAAGGATGCGATATCGATGCTCATTGGCGTGAAGCATCTGCTCCTCTCGATGTTTGGCAATGGCGATAGCCGCGAGATGCGTGACGGACTCGATCAGCTTGAGATGCTGTCTATCAAGTGACTTGGGGGTTCGGTAATAAAGGGTAAACGTTCCCAATACATTCTGCTTGGAGTCGAAAATGGGATACGACCAACAGGCCCGCAATCCGTGTTTGAGGGCGATGTCCTTGTAGTTCACCCAAAGCGGATCTGTGGCGATGTCCCGCACAATCGCAGGTTTCCGAGTGAAGGCCGCTGTCCCGAAAGAACATGCCACCGGTCCAATAGCCACACCATCTATCGCCGCTGAAAATGCTGCCGGGATGCTGGGCGACGCGACATGGCGCAAACGCTTATTATCCTCCAGCAAAAAGATTGAAGAAAGCAGCCCTGAGATTTCCGCTTCAGTCAGACGAAGCAATGTCTCAAGCGTCTGCTGTAACGGCGCGCCGCTCGCGATCATCTCCAACACATGGTTATGATCCTCGAAGGACTTCTCTCGCTGCCGGAAAGCCAATCGCATGCAACAATACAACATCCACGTCGTCAGCCCGACAAATGCCAGGCCTTTGTACGCTTGAAAGTGGCTGATAGTTTCAACCTTGGGCGCTATGAGTCCGATGATATAATCGGAGGTCAAAATCCAGATTCCACCCAAAAGCCCATACGTCAGGCTCGTGCGCCGTGCCAGCCTCTTTGCCTTGTCAGCCATGATGATTATTTCCGGGAGCTTGTTTCTATAGGCGCGATATTACGCAGACACGCCATCAATGCAACTGCGGCATTTTCAGGGGTAGCGACTTCGCACTTGCCAGCACGCGACCAATGCCACGAACTATACACCAGCATGGAAACTATCATCGCCAACGGTCGGTCGACTGCAATCAATTTGCCCGCTACCATTGAAACCTTTCTACTCGCGCAAAATCTCCTGCCGCGCAGCGTCGTGGTGGAACACAACGGCGAAGCCGTGCCGCCATCCGAGTTTTCCAAACGCAGCCTCTACTCCGGCGACCGTCTGGAAATCGTAAAGATCGTCGCGGGTGGGTAATGTTTGCCGACCGCGTGGAGCACTCTCCGAAAAACAAAATTGAGTTTGAGCGCTTCACCCTTACCCTGCTCGCATGTCTCTGCTTCACCGCGCCATTGAAGATTCCATCGCTACCACGCACCAGCTAGCTTCACTCGAAGCCCCGTTGGAACGCGCTGCCGCCATGGTTTCAGGCTGCCTGACATCAGGCCACAAACTTCTCATCTGCGGCAACGGCGGCAGTGCTTCCGATTCCACCCACTTCGCCACAGAAGTTCTCTGTCGTTTCGTGGGGGATCGCCGCCCCTTCCCCGCCGTCTCACTCACAGCCAACGGCGAATACATGACTGCAGTCTGTAACGACTATGGTGCGGACGAAATCTTTGCCCGCCAGATCTGGGGCTTGGCTCAAACGGGTGATGTGCTCGTCGCCATCAGCACGAGCGGTAAATCAAAGAACATCCTCCGCGCCTTGGAAGAGGCGAAACGTCAAGGCATCGAAAGCATCTGTCTGCTCGGCCGCGACGGTGGATACACCAAGGGCATTGCCACACTCGACATAATCGCACCCGGCAGCAGCACTGCGCGCATACAAGAGATGCATAAGATTCTCATCCATGTGCTGTGCGAAATCGTAGAGGGGGATTTGAGGTGAGATCGCTCTGAAAGCCAGGACATCTGTCTTGGTCTTTTTGTTGACACCGAACCGTTTGCCGCAATGGCTATCTGACATCTTCGCCCAGTTCTACGTTCCAATACGCGAGGTCAATGAAGTGTTTCCAGCTGTCGTGTTGATTCAGGCTGAAATTGATCTGAACGAACGGACGCCACTTGGGTCGCTTGGGTTTCTTTACCAGATGCAATCCAGCCTCCTGTGGAGTGCGGTTTGCCTTGCGCGTATTACAAGGGATACACGAGCATACAATATTCTCCCAAGTTGTCGGACCGCCGCGATCTCGCGGGACAACGTGATCCAAGTTCAAGTCCATCCGATCAAACAGATGACCGCAGTACTGACAGGTATTGCGGTCGCGTTCGAAGATGTTATGGCGCGTGAATTTCACCTCCTTCTTCGGCATGTGATCGTATGTAAGCAACAGAATGACTCGTGGCAGCCGGATGCGAAATGAGATGGTATGAACAGATTCCGGATGCGGCGACTGTTGGGAGAAATTGTGCCAGGCGGAAAAGTTATAGGTTTGAAATGAACCATCTGCGTGGTCGAGGACGACCTGTGCCTGACCCTGGAAGAGCAGGGTGAGTGCGCGCCGCGCCGTGCAGACATTCACTGCCTGCCATAGCCGGTTCAACACGAGGACATGTTGGTTCAGGATTGAGCTCATGGTTTTACGACTCAACTGACTTTCCGGACGCTATCACGGGTGGTGATGGTATGTCAATTTTGCCCTTTTTAAGGGGGCGAAGCTGATGCAAGAGCAAAGTGTTGGCCTAAGCTCGTGATATAATCGTCAATCAAGTCTCGTGGATTGTGTTAGTTGATTTCGCATTTTGGATTCCTGCTTCGATAGCTTTGGGCGGCTCATCTTGGATCTTGGTGCTTGTTAAAATCATCTCACCCAACCTATGAATCCGTCCTTGCCAGCAACTCAAGACACCGCCTCGTTTCAGCCTTGAGACTCTCGCGATCTATTGCGTTCAAGCCTTGCGGATCAAAGCGATGGCGATAGTGCAGCCTGATCAGCGCGCGCATGGGTTCTTGCAGCGAGCTCATGCCGGGAAATTTTTCCACTCGTTGCAGCCAGAGATTCAACGGTTCGGCCGAACCACGCATCACACCACGCGCTGAAATCATTTTTTCCAGCTGATAAAAGTCCGAGTCCAGGCCCGGCCAAATCTCGAGAAAAACTGCATCGTTTTTTTTGTCTCGGCGGCGTTTTCGGCCACGCCTGAAAGCGATCTGGTAGAGGAGCATTGCCATTCCAGGCAGGATGATCCACAGAAGATATTGCCGGATATTGCTCTGCCCGTTCCGTATTTTGGAGAACTCGAAGACAAATCTTCCCCATGCATCCTTGAGCCAGCGTAGCGGAGAGTGGCTACTTTTTTCCACTTCTATCCAAGATGACGGCGTGGTCTCGAAATCGAACCATTGCTTGTGCGCCTCATCCCAAACCAGTGTCCACGCGTGGGCATCACTCAGGCGCACCACGTAGCCACTACCGGATTCTTCGTGAACAGCGTAGCCGGTGGCGTAACGTGTGGGGATGCCAAGGCGGCGCAACAACAGCACCGTTGCCGTTGCAAAATATTCACAATGACCGCTGCGCGTTGTGAGAAGAAATCGGCTGAGTGGGGTCTGGTGGGCGTTCGTGTCTCTGGGAGTTGATTGCCACATGCTGTATTTGAATCGGGTCGCGAAGAAGTCTTGCAGCACTTTTAGCGCATCGTTTGTACGCCCACGCAGGCCCAGATCTTCGATTACCAAGTCCAAGGCAGGACACTCTGCCGCCGGCACGGCAAGTTCGTCGTGCGAGACCAATGGGATGAACTTCGGATTGTTTGTGGAGCTACCTGAATTCCGGTCCTCAAAGTTTCTTCGCCCTTCGCCTTCGCGTCGTCCCCCAAAACCTCTGCGCCCTTCGCCATCGCCACGACCTCCAAAACCGAATCCCCCTCCTTCCCCCTTGTGCCCTTCAAAATAACCGATTCCCATGTCTTCATAGAACCTTGACCCACGCGCAAAGTTGAAATTCGTCCTTGAACTTGGGGGTGAATCAATCGCTGCCCCAGGACCAATGAGCGCATCAAACATCAAGAACCCAGGCCCCGTAACTCTGACCGAACCGGTTTTGTTATGTTCTACTGTGTACGCGGTAAGTTTCTCCAACCGCGTAGTGCCGATCGGAAGTGGGAGCAAACCGGAAGGGGCGCCTTTGTCGTAATCTTCAAGGTAACAGGCAATGCTGATAATCGATATCACGCTTTTCCCCGTTAGTAGTGTCCAGTTGCCGCTTCCAGTTGGCTGTTCTTCGGTTGTAGAAATAAAATCCTCCCGTGGCGACCCCCCGAACCACGTCTGATCGCGATATAAACGATAGCTTGCCTCGCGAAGATAGGCAGGAATGTTTTTGGGTTTGTTGGGTTGAAGGCGGATCACGATTCGGTCGGACAATTTCAATTTGCCTACAATGCCCATGGAGGTTCTGCTTTGATATGGGTTTTCAGAGCGGCGGATGAGATTTGCGAACCACTGGGAGTTCAGTTTGTTCGTGAGATAAGCTTGCGCTTGGGAAGCGCCGCGTTGACCGAAAAAACCTATGGCTACGGCCACGGCCAGCACCCCGAACCACACTGCGACGGCAAAACGGTGGGAGCGTTGTGTCCAGAGAACCCACGTCAGCAGGACACAGAAGCCCCAGAAAAATGAATTGTCGTCGGATGGATGGAAGCTCGCGGCCAGAAGCGTGGCGCAAAAGTATGGGTAAACGATGCTGAATCCACGGGAGATGGGTGACGGAAGGCCGAGGCTTTTTGCCTTCTTCCAACGGCGTTGCAAGATGAGTGAAATTGTCGCCAGAGGAATCGACTCGCGTGTGCTAAAAGTTTGAGCCACGAGAAAAGGGAAAAAAATCATCGGCAACCAGCGAATAACTTGCGCTGCAGTGCGGGCGCTGGCAGTGCTTGCGCTGCGGTGTGCTGACAGGGAAAGGTCCTCAAACATGTTTGTGAAGCTTGATGGCCCGTCATTGTTAGTGAACGAGTAAACGACTGCTGCCAACAAAACGAGAGAACAGAACGACCAGGTTTTGGTGAAATCGTCGTCTGAAAAATCCCAGCGCGTCTTGAAAACGTGTGCGCTTTCCAAGACCACCGTCATCAGAGCTCCCGGCAGCAACAGATCGGACTGCCAGCCCCAGAAAAGGAGCGTGACGCCGAGTAGTAATGGTGGCGGCTTCACTTCAACCTCGCGAGTTGTTCTTCGATACGTCCCACTTCCAACGCAAGAAATTGATCCGGTGCGTCGGCCATCGGGCCGGGATCGAGCGGGCGTTTGTCACCAAGTGTTCTGATGACCAGCACTAGGACGGGCAAGCCGTAAGATCTGAGTTTTTCAATAAACCGTTTCCTGGTTTCATCCCAGTCGAGCATCACACAGATGCAACCGCTCACAGTACCGGCATGGTTCATTACCAAATGTTCGAGCAGTTCGAATTCGTGCCCGTTGGCTGGCTGCACCGAGGCAAGTATTTCCAGCATCTGATCCGCATGTGCAATGCCTCGCCCCGACGTGAAACAAAACGCTTCTGACCCTACGAACAAAAGATCAAGCAATGATTCCTGTGTAAGAACTGTGCAAGCAAACGAAGCCGCTACAGACACCGCTTCTTCAAACGCCTCGCTGTGCGGGCGAGTTGTGAAGGTGTCGAGCACCAGCGCGTGCCGGACAAAAAATTCATCCTCAAACTCCTTCACGATGGGCTTGCCAATCCGCGCCCAACTGCGCCAATGGATGTGCCGGGGCGGATCGCCGCGGCGATAATCACGCAATGAAACGAACTCCTCGCTTTGTCCGATGTTCGAGGCCATCGCAACCCCACCTTGCTGATATTTCATTGAGCCGGGCAGAGCGATGGGCGGGATGGCGTAACGCTTTGGTAGAACCAGCAATGATTGCGGCAAGCATTGTTTCCGAAGTGCCCGATAAATCCCCATCGGATCAGGCCGTGCGAATGTGATGCCCGTGAAGTTCACCACGCCTCGCCGCAATGGCTTGAGTTCGATGCTGAGATCATTCTCCTGTTGTGGATTCAAGCGGGGAACATTCGTTTCCTTCACGTTTGCCATCTTAAATGGCGAACGAAAATTCCTGCGATCAAACCGGAATGGGCGTACATGTTTGTCCTCGTCGAGTTTATAGGCCTTCCATTGTTTGAAAGTTGGGCGCGGGTCAACCAGGTCTTCCATAAGCGTGAGGCCAAGCTGATTTTTCCGCGTCAGATTTTTAACGGAAATGCGATAGGTGATCGGCTGACCTGCGGTGGCAACACGTGGGAGATGGCGTTCAACTCGGAATCCTGTTTTGAAACCAAATCCGAACAGCAGCGATACGCCCATCAGTACGAAAAGCGGCATGAACGCCTGATAGCCCACCGCGCTTTCAGCATCTAAGCCCGTAAAAAGAGCCACAATCAATCCACCGATCATAGCCTGGCCTGCGATTGTAAACCTGCGCTTTATCCAAAATGTTGACCAAGTGATGAAGCGATACATCCGGTAAAGCAAGTGTAGGACGAGGATCATGGGAAGATGCGGTCCGGGGTGCGAGGTGTATGAAAAACAAGTCTTGCATCATCGTCCTTCCTCTCGAGATTTTCCCAGCAAATCGAGACCGAGGACGAGTTGGAGCTCAATGACAGAATATTCATTCTCACATCGCCGGCTTTATGCAGGCACTTTGATTTTCTTCACGATGTCCTCCACCACGCCGCGCGCGGTGAGGCCGGAGAAGCGCGCCTGTGGTTGCATGACGAGACGATGTGCGATGACCGGAACAGCGAGTTCTTGAATCTGTTCAGGCGTCACGAATTCTATTCCATCGAACAATGCCAATGCCTGCGCCGCTTTCATCAATGCGATAGACGCGCGGGGACTTGCGCCGAGCTGTACGCCATTTGCCGAGCGCGTCGCGCCGACAAGATCGACAACGTATCGTTTGAGTTCATCACTGATGCGGATGTTTTGCGCTGCATGTTTCAGCGCGGTCACGTCTGCCAGCGTGACGCAGGATGCCAGCGCCCCGAGCGGATGAGAGTTCGCCTGAGCCGTGAGCACGGCGACTTCATCCGCCGGCTCGACATAGCCAAGCGTGAATTGCATCGCGAACCGATCCATCTGGGCTTCCGGCAGCGGATATGTGCCACGAAACTCCACTGGGTTCTGCGTGGCGATGACGAAGAAGAGGTCGGCCAGATTGCGGCGCTCACCATCCACGCTCACCTGGCCCTCGCCCATCGCCTCGAGAAGCGCAGATTGTGTCCGGGCGGAAGCGCGGTTGATTTCGTCCGCGAGCAGGATATTGGTGAAGATCGGCCCCTCGTGAAAATGGAATTGTTGATCGAGCTGATTGAAGATCGCAACTCCGATAATATCTGAAGGCAACAAGTCTGGAGTGAACTGAACGCGCTTGAACTTCGCGTCTACTGAACGGGCAAGTGCCTTGGCCAAAGTGGTTTTACCCGTGCCAGGAAAATCCTCGAGCAACACATGCCCGCCGCTCGCAAGCGCGGCGAGAAGTTTGCGCGTGGGTGCGGCGTGCCCCTGCATGACACAGCTGATGTTGGTGGCGATTTTCTGGAAAACTTCACGAGCAACAGAAGGATTCATTGTTAAATTAGACAGCGGGATAGGTGAAAATATTTGGGTTCGGTTACTGATATTATCGAGGGAATCAACCCCACAACTGCCGATCCAAGGAGCGCAGTTGGATCG
>Ga0304730_1003236_pt1 | contig 11078 bp, 7 predicted proteins | sample M_130628_MF_Meta_FD_190474 | JGI IMG/M metagenome (GOLD analysis project Ga0304730, IMG submission 190474) | Freshwater microbial communities from Lake Montjoie, Canada to study carbon cycling - M_130628_MF_MetaG (v2) (version 2) | ecosystem: Environmental > Aquatic > Freshwater > Lake | place...
GGGAAAAGGCTCCCGGTCGCCCAGAGCCTGCTCGATGCGGGGACCTTGCCGGCCGAGCCGGCCACGCGGGAACAGCGATGACCGAGGGCATCCAGAGCGGAGAGCGCGCCGGCGCCCAGGAGGGGGAACCCTCCTGTCGCGGGCTCATCGTTGTCGCTCCAGCGTTTGGCCACGAGGCTCCGCCATCCGCAGCCCCCCTGCCCCGCCCCGCTCCTGCCCCGCCCACCGTGGATGCCGAGGCCGCCCGCCTCCGCCGCGACCTCGAGGCGACGCGGGCCCGCCACGCCGCCGAACTCGCCAGCCTCCGCGGCCAACTCCTCGACGCCCGCAAGCAGGGAAGCATTGGCGAACTGCTCGGCACCACGACCCACGAGTTCAACAACGCCCTCACCACGATCCTCAACTACGCCCGCATGGGCCTCCGGCACCGCGATCAGGCCACCCGCGACAAGGCCCTGGAGCGAATCCTCTCCGCGGGCACGCGAGCGGCGAAAATCACCGCCAGCGTGCTGTCGATGTCGCGCAACCGCTCCTCGCGGTTCGAGCCGGTCGACATGACCGTGCTCGTCGAGGATGTGCTCGTGCTGCTCGAGCGGGAAATGATGAAATACCGGGTGCAGGTGGAGCGGGAGTTTGCCCCGGTCCCCCGCGTCTCGGCCAACCCCGGCCAGCTGCAGCAGGTGCTCCTCAACCTGATGGTCAACGCCAGGCAGGCGATGCCGACCGGGGGCCGACTGATCCTCAGACTCGCGCACGACGAGGCGAGCGGGTTTGTGGATGTGATGGTTCGCGACACCGGCTGCGGGATGGCCCCCGACGTGATGCGACGGATCTTCGAGCCCCACTTCACGACGAAGGCCGGCCCTGACGAGACCGGCAAGGGGGGCAGCGGCATGGGGCTCGCCTCCTGCCGAGAGATCGTCGAGGCCCACCGCGGCCGGATCCGCGTGGAGAGCGCCCCGGGCAGGGGCACCGCGATGACGATCCGCCTCCCGGTGCTCGACGCCGCCGCCGAGCGGCGCTCGGCGTGAGGGGGGCACCGCAGGTTACCAACCTGCGGCTACGGAGGTGCAGGTTGGCAACCTGCACCAGCGGCCACGCGGGCGGGACCTGCCTCACGCGCTCTTCGTGCGGGTCTCGCGGGCCGGCAGCACTGGTTCGGTGCCCTCGACATTCCGCTCGTTGATCAGGTAGGTCGCCCCCTGGTTCTCGGGCAGGTCGAACATGATGTCGAGCATCACGTCTTCCATGATGCTCCGCAGCCCGCGGGCACCGGTCTCCTTCTTCATCGCCTTGCGGGCGATGGCCACGAGCGCCTCGTCGGTGAACTCCAGGTTGCAGCTCTCGAGGCTAAACATCCTCTGATACTGCTTGACGAGCGCGTTCTTCGGATCCTTGAGCACGTTGACGAGGGCCTTCTCGTCGAGCGGTTGGAGCGACGAGATCACGGGCAGACGGCCCACGAGCTCGGGAATCAGGCCAAACTCGAGAATGTCGTCGGAGTCGACGTGCGGCAGCAGTTCGGCGAGGTCGGCGTCGTGGCGAAGGCCCGTGTGCTGGCCGAAGCCGATCGTCTTCTTCCCGAGCCGCTTACCGATGATCTTCTCGATCCCGACGAACGTCCCGCCGCAGATGAAGAGGATGTTCGAGGTGTCGATCTGGATGTACTGCTGCTCCGGGTGCTTGCGGCCCCCCTGCGGCGGCACGTTGGCGACCGTCCCTTCGAGCATCTTGAGGAGCGCCTGCTGCACACCCTCGCCCGACACGTCGCGGGTAATCGAGACGTTCTGGCTCGTCTTGCCGATCTTGTCGATCTCGTCGATGTAGAGCACGCCCCGCTGGGCAGCCTCGATGTCGAAGTCGGCCGCGTTGAGCAGTTTGAGGAGGAGGTTTTCCACGTCCTCGCCCACGTAGCCCGCCTCGGTCAGCGTGGTGGCATCGCCGATCGCGAACGGCACGTCGAGGATCCGGGCGAGCGTGCGGGCAAGCAGTGTCTTGCCGCAGCCGGTCGGCCCGAGCAGGAGGATGTTCGACTTGTCCACTTCGACGTCGCCCGCTTCGCGGCCGAGGTTGAGCCGCTTGTAGTGGCTGTGCACCGCGACGGCGAGCACTCGCTTGGCGTGTTGCTGCCCGATCACGTACTGGTCGAGATGGGAGACGATCTCGCGGGGCGAGGGGATCGTCGTGAAGAGTTGCTTGCTGGTGCCCCGTCGCTTCTTCTCCTGGTCGAGGATCGACTGACAGAGTTCGATGCACTCGCCGCAGATGTAGACGTCGCCCGGACCCTCTACGAGCGGCCCGACGTCGCGGTAGCTTTTGCGGCAGAACGAGCAGAAGGCGTTCTTCTTGGTCGTCCCGCCGGCGCCCCGTCGTCCAAGCCCGCCGACGTCTTTCCCAGATGGCATCAGATCAGTCCCTCCCGTGCTCCAGCCCGGCAGCATCGACGGACGGCGGATGCCGTTCGTCTGGCGCGGGCACGCTGAACCGGGTGCGCGGTTCAACGAGTGTTCTTATGTTTCGGTATTCCTCTTCGCTGAGCACACCCTCGTCGCGGAGATTCTTGTAATCGGTCAGTGTTCTTTCCCAGGTTGCCTGATCGTCATCGGCCCGCATCCGGGAACGAATCGCCGTGATCGCAGCCACGCCCGCGGCGACCACCAGGGCCAGCAGGGCGGCACTGACGACAAACGCGTTCACGGCCGTGGCTCCCGTCTGGCACTCGATCCGGCCGCGAAACATCGTGCGTCGGCCGTCACGGCGCGATTATGCCGGTCAGGAGCAGCCCAGGTCCAGAGAAATCCGCCCACGCCCCACGGTTCGCGCATCTTTCCCAAACCAACAACCGCGTGCTGCCGAAGGTCCGTCATTCTTTACCGATTCTGCCAACTGCAACAGAAAAGTTGACTTTTCGGGCGAACGACTGCCGATCACTCCCCACATGAGGGTTCTCCTGAAGGTCTGGCGCTCGCCCGACGAGATGCGTCGGGAAACGTGGCTGCGGCTTGCCGCCACCGTGGTGATCGCCGTCTGCCTCGGCCTGCCGGCGATCGGCCAACCGCCCGCCCAGCCGACCCTCCCCGAACTCCTGCGGACGAAGCACCGCACGTTCGCCATTCCGTTCCGGATCCCGAAGTCGGAAGACCCCGACGCGGAGGCGGCACCGCAGAAGGTGGTGCTCAACGTCTCGACCGACATGGGCGTCAACTGGCAGTCGGCGGGCGAGGCGGCCCCCACCGCGACCTCGTTCACCTACCGCGCTGAAACCGACGGCGAGTACTGGTTCCGCCTGCGGGCGGTCGACAAGAAGGGCCGGTCCCGCGGTGGCGAGGGTCCCGACATCCGCGTGCTGGTCGATGCCGCCGGTCCCAGACTCGCCGGCCGCGTCTGGAAGGGCGCCGACGGCGAGATCGTCTGCCGCTACGCCGCCGCCGACGACTCACTGAAGCTCGAGTCTCTCAAGGTCGAATACCGTGGCGCGGGCGACAATGGCTGGAAGGCGGTGGCCGCCCAGGCCGTGCTCGCCCGCGAGTCGCCCGCTCACCTCGTCGGCGAGGAGATCTGGTGGGCCGGCGAGAAGGTGACCACGCTGACGGTGCGGGTCGCGATCTCCGACTCGTCCGGCAACCAGGCGACCAAACAGTTCACGCTCGAGCCATCGGATCCTGGCGTGGACCAGGCTGCGCTCGCCAAGGAGATCGGCGTGCCGCCACTGCCCGACCAGCCAGTCGCCGATGGGGCCCAGCCAGCGCCCGTGACGGCGATGCATGCCCCCGCGGTGGCGGCGACCGGGCCGACCGATGACCTCCGGGGCTGGTCGTCCGAATCGGCCGGGGCGTGGTCTGACGGCCAGCCCGCCATGGCCCCGCCGGCAGCCCCCGGCGGCCCAGGCCGGAGTGTGCTCGTCCGTCCTGCCAACACCTCCGCGGCAGGGCTTCTGCCGCGGGCGGGCCCCCGCGCCACGCCGCAGCGTCAGCCGCTCGGCAACACCGGCATCGCCCAGTCGGCGAGCGACAGCTCGCTCGAATACCGCGGCCGGCCCCTCCAACTCACGAAGTCGCGTCGGTTCGCCTGGGACTACGACGTTCCCTCGACCCGGCCGGCAGCGGGCCCACTCCGCGCCGAACTCTGGACGACGCAGGACGGCGGCGTGACGTGGCAGCGGTCGTCGGTCGACAACGACGGCCGCAGCCCGATCGATGTCACGCTTCCGGCATCGGGCCTCTACGGCGTGCGGCTGGAGATGATGTCTGACGCAGCCGATGACGGGGGCGGCCCCCGCTCGGGCGCGGCGCCCGACGCCTGGGTGGGCGTCGATGAGGAACCTCCGCAGGTGGAACTGGTGGCGATCAGCCGCGATGAAGCGACGCCATTGGGGGCGCTCGTGATCCGCTATGTCGTCCGCGACCCGCTCATCGCGCCGCGGGCGGTCCGCCTGCTCTACTCGCCCAACGCTGACGGCCCCTGGGCCACGATCACCGATGGCATCGAGAACCAGGGTGAGCACCGCTGGACTCCCGACAAGACCGTCCCCGCGAAAGTCCACATCCGCGCCGAGGCGAGCGACCTCGCGGGCAACGTCGGAGCGGCCACGTTTCCCGACGAGATCTCGATTGCGGCGCCGCGGTTCGGCGGCAAACTCGGTGGCCTCCGGCCGCTCCCCACCGCCCCCTGAGCCGCGACGGCTGACGCGTCGCGATCCCGGCCACTACACTCGCGGCGTTCCGCGCGATGGCGGAACCTCCTCCCGCACATCCGCGAGGCGCCCGTGGCCGGCACCGCATCCGCGCTCGACATCCTCGCCGCTTCCGGTGAGTGGCACCTCGGCGAACCATCGCTGGTCGTGCTCCACGGCGACGAGCCGTTTTTCGTGCTCCACATGCTCGATCTCCTCCGCGCGCGGCTCTGCCCCGACGAGGCCGACCGGGTCTGGGCCTGGCGGGAGTTCGATGGCACCGAGGAACTCGATCCCCGCGACGTGTTCGACGAGGCGGCAACGATCCCGATGTTCGCCACGGCGACCCGCGCGGCCGTCGTGCGGCAGGCCGACGCCTTCGTGACCGCCGCCCGCGACCGCCTGGAGACGATCGCCACCGCCAACCGCGGCCACCGCGGCCTCGTGATCCTCGAGGTGAAGAGTTTTCCCTCGAACACCCGCCTCGCGAAGGCGGTGGCGAAGCAGGGCCTCGCCATCGACACCTCGCTCCCGGCGAAGGCCGACCTCAGCGGCTGGATCCGGAAGTGGGCGACATCGCGACACGGCATCACGCTCGCGGCCGCCACGGCGCAGCGGCTGATCGAGCGGCTCGGCGGTAACCTCGGCCAGATCGACCAGGCCCTCGCGCGGTTGGCCGCCGCGACCGACCCGCAGCAGAAGAAGAAGGCGATCCCACCGGAAGCGATCGACGACTTCGCCGGCTCGCCCCAGGAGCGGACGGCCTGGGGGATGGTCGATGCGGCCGCAGGAGGCGACACGCGCCGCGCGTTGGCGGAACTCGCCGACCTGCTCGACGCCGGCGAGAATCCGATCGGTATCGCCGCCCAGATCGCCTCGGTCCTCCGCCGCCTCTCCACCGCAGCGCGGCTGCTGGCGCTGCCGGCCGGCGCGGGCCGCCCCGCGGGCGTCGAACAGGCGCTCCGCGAGGCGGGCGTGGCGGCCTGGCCCAAGGCGATGTCCCAGGCGAAGGACTCGCTCCAGCAGCTCGGGCCCAGGCGGGCCCGGCGGCTGCCGGTCTGGCTCCTTGACCTCGATCTTGCGCTCAAGGGGGAGGCTTCCCGAGGCCTGCGCGCGAGGCTGGCACTCGAACGGCTGTTCTGCAAGATGGCACGCGGCGGCGAGTCCGCCGGCCGCGGCTCGCCCCCGGCCTCGCGTTCGTCCGGAGCCCGCACGTGAACACCGACCGCCATCCCGATCCCCGCGACGTCTGGGACAATCCGCTCGCCTCGCGATACGCGTCGGCCGAGATGACGCGGCTCTGGAGCGACAACCACCGCTACATGCTCTGGCGGAAAACCTGGCTGGCGCTGGCCGAGGCTGAGGCGGAACTCGGCCTGCCGATCTCGCAGGGGCAACTCGCCGAGATGCGGGCGCATCTGGCACCGATCGACTTCGCCAAGGCGGCGGAGTACGAGCGGAAGATGCGGCACGATGTCTTCGCGCACCTCCACGCCTTCGCCGACGACTGCCCGTCGGCCCGGCCGATCATCCACCTCGGCGCCACGAGCGCCTACGTGACCGACAACGTCGACCTGATCCTGATGCGGGAGTCGCTCGACCTCGTCGCGGCCCGCCTGGCCACGGTGATCGAGCGGCTGGCCGCCAAGGCGGTCGAGACGAAGGCCATCGTCTGCCTCGGACGCACGCACCTGCAGCCGGCGCAGCCCACGACCATCGGCAAGCGGCTCTGCCTCTGGATCCACGATCTGATCCTCGATCTCGAGGAGGTCACCCACCGTCGGAAGCTCTTGCGGGCCCGCGGCGTGAAGGGAACGACCGGCACGCAGGCGAGCTTCCTGGAGCTCTTCGCCGGCGACCATGCGAAGGTCCGCCGGCTCGACGAACTGGTGGCCCAGAAGCTCGGCTTCCACTCGTCGTATGAGGTGACCGGCCAGACCTACACACGGAAGGTCGATTCGCAGGTCTGCGCGGCGCTGGCGGGCGTGTCGGAGTCGACCCACAAGACGGGCAACGACCTCCGCCTCGCGGCGGCCTGGGGCGAGCTCGAGGAGCCGTTCGAGACGGATCAGGTGGGTTCCTCCGCGATGCCCTACAAGCGCAACCCGATGCGGGCCGAGCGGATGTGCGGCCTGGCGCGGTTCGTGATGGGCCTGGCGGCGACGGCCGGCCAGACGGCGGCCACGCAGTGGCTGGAACGGACGCTCGACGACTCGGCGCCGCGGCGGCTCGTGCTGCCGCAGGCATTTTTGGCCACCGACGCGCAGCTCGTGATCTACGCCAACATCGCCGGCGGGCTCGTGGTGCTTCCCGGTGGCATCCGCCGGAACCTCGAGGCCCATCTCCCCTTCCTCGCCAGCGAAAAGATCCTGATGGCGGCGACCACGGCGGGTGGCGACCGGCAGACGCTCCACGAGGCGCTCCGCACCCACAGCCACGCCGCCACCGCAAGGATCCGCGAGGGCCACCCCAACGACCTGGCGCAGCGGCTCGCGGCCGACCCGCTCTTCCAGGACGTCGACATCGCAGCGGCGATGCGGGCCGACGACCTCGCCGGCCGCGCGACGCAGCAGGTGGAAGACTTCGTGGCGGAGGCGGTGGAGGTGGCGCTGGCGACCTGCCCCGCCCGTGGCCCGGAGTCAGCCCTCAAGGTCTGACGACCGGGCCGGCATCGGCCGATCCAGGGATGGCAGCCCCTCAACCGACACTGCCGTGACGACTCCAGACCACGACCGATCGCAGCAACCGGCAGGCGGCACCGAGGCCGAACTGACCGGCTGTTCTTCCAGCTTCGGCTTCGGCGGCGACACCGCCTCGCCACCGCCACAGCTGGAAATCCCCCCCGGCACGCTCATTGGCGACTGTCGCATCGAACGGCTGATCGATCGCGGCGGCATGGGCCGGGTCTACGAGGCGCGACAGGGGAATCCCCCGCGACTGGTGGCGATCAAGGTGCTCCTCGAAGCGGGCGTGTCACCCGACGCCACGCTACGGTTCGAGCATGAGGCTGCGGCCCTCGCGCGACTCCGGCATCCGGGCATCGCGCAGGTCTACACCGCCGGCGTCGCCGACAGCCCCGGTGGCGGGCTGCCGTATCTCGTGATGGAGCTCATTCCCAACGCCCGATCGATCACGGCGCATGCCGACGACGACGACCTGCCCGTGCGGCAGCGGGTGGAACTCTTCGTGGGCGTCTGCGAGGCGGCAGCCCATGCGCACCAGCAGGGCCTGGTCCACCGCGACATCAAGCCGGGCAACATCCTCGTCGAACAGGGCGGGGCCGTGAAGTTGATCGACTTTGGAATCGCCCACGCGATGCGGCGCGACGGCGATCCGCAGACGACGCACGACGTGGCCGGCGCACGACGCTGCGCCGGCACGCCGCAGTACATGAGCCCCGAACAGTTCCACGAGTCGCAGGACGCTCTCGACCCGCGATCCGACGTCTATTCGCTGGGGCTCGTGCTCTACGAACTCGTCTCGAGCGGCAGGCCGTACGACGTTGACAGCACGCGTATCGCCGAGGCAGCTCGCGTGGTGGCTGACGCCGTGCCGCGGCCACTTCCTCCGTCGATCGATCCGCCGCTCGCGCGGGTGGTTCTCAAGTGCCTGGAGAAGGAGTCGCGGCTGCGCTATGCCGATGCCGCGGCCCTTGCCGCCGACCTGCGGCGGTATCTCAACGGCGACGAGGTGCTGGCGGCACCGGAACCGCTCTGGGAAGCGGTGGTGCGGATCGGACGCCGACACCGAGCGGCCATGGCGGCGACGATCGTCACCCTGCTCTCGCTGGCGGCCGCCACGGCGGGCATCTCGATCTTCGCGATCCGGGCTCGCGAGGCCGAGGCGATCGCGCTCCGCGAGGCGGGGCGGTCGCGGGAGCAGGCTCGGGCCACGCAGCAACTCGCCGACTTTCACGAATCGCAGTTCGAACTGGAGAAAGGGCGGGTGCGAACGGCCTTCGCGCTCGCCAGCCGCGCCTACGAGAGCGGGCCGGCGTGGGAGTATGGTCGCCAGATCGGCGCGATCGTCGATTCGGCCCGCGGTGACTGGAATCTCGTCGATCGGATCGACGTCACCACACAGCCCGCCTGGATCGCGTTTCCCCGCGGCAGCCGGGAGTACCTGGTGCAAGGCTTCGCCGACCGAGTCGAGCTTCACCGGCTTGGCGACGACGGCCCGCTGGCGACCGCCGCCATTGCCGACACCTGCATGCCGTGCCCGGTCGCCGCCGACCGGCTAGCCGTCGTCGTCCCCTCCTCCGGCATCCGGATGCTCACGATCCCGACGCTCGCCGTCGCCGGCACGTGTGCCATGCCGGGCGAGGTCACGTCGCTGCGGTCGAGCGCCGATGGCTCCCGCCTGGCGGCGCTCAACCGCGCCGGGCTCGCCGCCGTGTTCGACGTCGCCGGCCGGCAGGTCGCCAGCCGCACGTTTCGCGTGCCACGCCGCTCCGGCCAACCTGGCCTGGCGATCTCGCCGGGCGGCAGCCGCGTCGTCTGGCACTCCGGAATCTGGAGCGAGCCGAAGTTCCACTGGGATCTGGCCGCCGACGAGCCCAGTTCGTTCAAGCTGGCGGTCCACGACCTGGCCTTCGAATCGGAGACCGCAGTCGTGGGCGTCTGGTCGCCGTCATCCCTCAGCGAGCGGGTCCGCCTGCTCCGCTACGACTTCACGCTCAACCGAGAGCCCGAAGGCAACGGCCTGGGAGCGATCGGGGTGCTCTACCGGCAGGGTTCGTCGGTCGAGTGCGTCGCCGACGCCGCTTCGGGCGAGACAGCGGTGGCGATGATCGCCCCCGATTCGGTCAGTCGGGTGTGGATGCCGCTGGTCGAGCGAGTCCCAGCGCCGCGACCGTTGATCCTCATGCCCCTGCCCGAGGATGGCTACGGCTTCTCGCGGGTGCAGGCGGTGCTCGGCGAGGCGCTCTGGCCGCACGTGAACACCCCCGTCGCCATTCCAGCCTACGACGCCATCACGGAAACGCTGGCGCTGACGACGGGAAGTTCCGTGCTGGTGTTCGCGGCCACGCCCGCACGACTGGCCGGCATGAAGGAGGTTCCCGCGTCATCGCTCGCCTGCAAGGCATGCGGCACCGACTTCTGGAGCTTTCACGCCGATGACCAGGAGACCTTCGCCTGCCTTGGAAATGAGTTGCAGATCGTCTCGCTGGCGAACGGCGAGCGCCGGACGGTGCCCCTCGAGCCGCCCGCCCCGGCGCCGGGCAGGAACGCCGTGGCGTGGGGCGTGACGGCCACGCCGGACGGCCAGACCGTCGCCGTGCTCTGGCAGGAGAACACCGGCGGCGGTCACATCGGCGACACGTTCCATCGCAAGATCGCCACGGTCTATCGGCTCGACGCCGATCGCCGCCGAGCGACCACCCAGGCCAGTTTCACGCTGGATGGCTTCGACGGCGTCAACGGCCGACTGAACCGGGAGTTCGTGATCACACCCGATGGCGACACCATCGCCTTCTGCTCGGCCGACGGAACCGTCGTTGGCTATCGCGTCGCCGACGGCGCAACACGCTACTCGTTCGAAGCCGGCAACACCTTCGCGACCCACCCTCCCACCGGCCGATTCGCGGCAGGTCGCACCGACAGCCCCGGCGACTTTCGCATCCACGACCTCCGCAGCGGAGACGCGCTGGCATCCTGGCCCCTCGACGCGTCGGTGACGAAGGCCCAGTTCGCCCCGGACGGCGAGACGATCTACATCGGACTGGCTCCCGGTACGCTCCGTCAGCATCGCGTGTCGGACGGCCGGCTCGTTTCGCAGCTGAAGACGGCGCTCGCGCCGTTCGCCATCTCGCACAAGGGCGACCGATTCGTGGGCCGGGCGGAAGACAACGTCTCGGCCGCGGCCGTGGGAACCGCGGGCTGGACGCCGGGCAGTCTTGTCGTGGCCGATCTACAGACCGGCCGCTCCGTCGCCACGCTCGCGCCGACGGCCCACATCCTCAACCGTGCCGCCTTCGGCGCTGATGACACGTGGATCGCCTCGGTGACGGAACGAACCGTGGTGCGATTCACAGCGTCCGTCGATCCGCGGCAGGCAGCGGAACTCCTCGAGCAGACGCCGCCCGCACCGGGTGACGACGCCCCCCGTATAAGCCCAACGCCGTGAGGCGTGGGGCGACCCACCACCAGACGCCGCGTTCAGCGTGGTGTCACCGGATTCAGATCCGGTCCTGGTGCCGCGTGCGGCTCTTGCTCGACCGGCAGTCGGCGCACAATCCGCTGACGAGCAGCCGATGCGACTGGGCGCGAAACTGGTGCCGGGCCGCCACGGCGTCGCGGATCTTCGCCACCTCGTCACTCGAAAACTCGATCAGTTTCCGGCAGCCGGTGCAGTAGAGGTGGTCGTGCTGCGGGTAGCCGTAGTCGTGCTCGTAGACGGCCCGGCC
>Ga0304730_1003238_pt1 | contig 11076 bp, 6 predicted proteins | sample M_130628_MF_Meta_FD_190474 | JGI IMG/M metagenome (GOLD analysis project Ga0304730, IMG submission 190474) | Freshwater microbial communities from Lake Montjoie, Canada to study carbon cycling - M_130628_MF_MetaG (v2) (version 2) | ecosystem: Environmental > Aquatic > Freshwater > Lake | place...
CGAGCCTTTACAAAGGGCAGGTGGCGAAAACAATGCTTATACCACCAATGACTTGACCAATTATTATTGTCAAATACCAGCCGAAAATATAGAGACTGCTTTTTGGCTAGAAAGTGATCGTATGTTATCACTTGCATTTAGCGAGAAGAGTTTAGAAGTGCAAAGAAAAGTGGTCTGCGAAGAATTTAAGGAGCACTATATCAACAAGCCTTATGGAGATGCATGGCACAAAATGCGCGCATTAGCGTACACCAATCATCCGTATAGATGGATGACCATTGGCGCTGAATTATCTCATGTAGAAAATGCGAAAATACAAGACGTTAAAGATTTCTTTTTTAAATTTTATAGACCCAATAATGCCATCCTAGTTGTTACCGGAAACACAACGACTGAGCAAGTAAAAGCCTTGGCAGAGAAATGGTTTGGTCCGATTCCTGCAGGCGAAGCGTACAATAGAAATTTGCCACAAGAACCGGTACAAGAAAAAAAGAGGTCATTGGAAGTGCACGCAGATGTACCGATGGATATGTTGATGATGACATGGCATATGGGTGGCAGATTTGATGCAGGCTACCATGAGACAGATTTGATTACCGAAGTATTAGGTGGTGGGGCTTCTGCAAGATTGTATGAGCAATTGATAAAAGTGAAACAATTGTTTTCTTCGATTGATTGTTATCATTTTGGCACGGTAGATCCAGGCTTATTGGTGATTGAAGGTAAATTGGTAAAAGGTGTGAGCATGTCTGTCGCAGAGCAGGCAGTCTTAGAAGAAGTAGAGAAAATTAAAAATGAATTACTCCCACAAAAAGAAGTACAGAAAGTAATTAATAAAACAGAAAGTATCATTTGTTTTGAGGATATGAGTACCATGAATCGCGCGCATAGTTTGGCTTATTATGAATTATTGGGCGATGCGGAAATGATGAATCAGGAATTGGAGAAGTATCAAGCGGTTACACCAGAAAAGATACAAGCTACTGCAAATGCGATCTTCCAAGATCAGAACAGAAACACTTTATATTATTACAGTAAAAATTAAAACATGGCATTAGATAGAATTAAAGCACCGTTGATTAAGGATGCCGTTGATTTTGATATTCAATTAAAACCCTACCAGCATTTTACTTTAGACAATGGAGTAGAAGTATACAGTTATGAAGGAGGTGCAGAAGAAGTAATGATGATGGACTTGGTTTTTTTTGCAGGCAATTGTTACGAAGAAAAAAATTGGGTTGCTGCTGCCACTAATTTTTTATTAAAAAATGGCACGCATCAAAAAACTGCCTTTGAGTTGAATGATTATTTTGAATTTTATGGTGCCTATGTGAATAGAACCTGTTACAATGAAACAGCTACCATCAATCTACATACTCTCACTAAACATTTTGAAGCATTATTACCTGTGGTGAGTGAATTGGTAACAGAGTCCAATTTTTCGGAGGAAGAATTAAAAATCTACCAACAAAATCAACTACAAAGATTGACGTTGAATTTAAAGAAGAGTGATTTTATTGCCAATAGATTGATTGATGAATACTTGTTTGGTATTGACCATCCTTATGGGACTTATTCTACAGAAGCTGCCTTTAATAACTTGACGCGCGAAGACTTAGTGAACTTTTATGATCGTTTTTACAAGCATGGAAAAGCTGTGATATTCATGGCCGGCAAGTTTCCTAAGAACATGCAAAGCTTGATGAACAAGTACATTGGAAGTTTACCACTGAACCAAAAAGCAATGCCTAGTTTTGACCATCCAATTGTTTCAGCAACTACAAAAAAATATTCGATTATCAATGATGCGAGTTCGGTGCAAGGCGCAATCAAAATGGCAAGAAGATTTCCCAATCGACATCATCCAGATTTTCCTGGAACGCAAGTATTGAATAATGTATTTGGAGGATTTTTTGGATCAAGATTGATGCGCAATATTAGAGAAGACAAAGGATATACTTACGGCATACATAGTTACTTGCAGAATCATGTGCAGGAATGTGCATGGATGATTAGTACCGATGCAGGGAAAGATGTTTGCGGTGCAACTATTGAAGAAGTGTATAAAGAGATGGCCATTCTTAGAAACGAATTGGTAGATGATGCAGAATTAAAATTGGTCAAAAATTATATGTTGGGTGCCTTGCTAGGGGATTTAGATGGGCCCTTCCAAATCATGAATCGATGGAAGACTTATGTGTTGAACGATTTGGACATTGCCTATTTCAACAAGACCATCGAAACGGTACGTTCAATCCAACCTGCCGACCTGCAAGCGCTGGCCAATCAATACCTAAAAGCAGATGATTTTTATGAATTAGTGGTCTACTAGGTAATTTTAAAAATTTATTTCAAACGCTAAATACTGATAATCAGCTATTTAGCGTTTTATTTTTATATACTACTATAAAAAACTTGGTACTATGTGATGCATAGTACCTTAAAACTCCTTAGTTTTGAGGTACAAATTAAAATTATGGATATTCAAAACACACAAAGTCAGATGCGCAAGGGCGTTTTGGAGTTTTGCATATTGTCCATCATTCAACAAGGGGAGGTTTATCCGAGTGATATTGTTGAGCAAATGAAAGCGGCCAATCTGCATATTCTAGAAGGTACATTGTACCCACTCTTAACAAGATTAAAAAATGCGGGCCTATTAAATTATCGTTGGGTGGAAAGTATCAGTGGTCCGCCAAGAAAATATTTTGTAATGACAGATGAGGGTCAAGCGGCTTATGAGGTCTTACAAAAAACTTGGAATGAAATGGCCACATCAGTAGATGCCATTATCACACCAAAAGCAAACCCAATTGTTCACCAAGCAGATGCTGCTCAATAAATATATGACCATGAAAAAAGTAATCAATATCAATTTCCAAGGACGCATTCTTCCTATCGAAGAAATGGCTTACGAAGATTTGAAACAATATATAGAAAGTCTAAGAACTTATTTTGAACAAGAAGAAGGGAAGGACGAAATCATCAATGACATAGAATGTCGTGTGGCTGAATTATGCGAAGACCGTCTTAAAAAAGGTGCAGTTTGTATCTCAGAGGAAGACATTGATTTAATCATTACAAGTATTGGTCGCCCTGCTGATTTTGAAGCGCAGGATGGCTTTGAGGCCAATACGACAACCAATCCAGGAACCAATCAGGCATATTCTAATACTCAAAATGCGGATGGTCCTACTTATCAAAAAAGATTATACAGAGACGAGCAGAACAAAGTATTAGGTGGTGTTTGTGCTGGTATCGCTAATTATTTAAACTTGGACCCAATCATCATTCGAGTTTTATGGATCCTACTTTTTGGTATCTCATTCTTTGCTTACCTATTATTATGGATAGCGGTGCCAAGTACTTCTGTAAAAGAAGTGGGGGGTGTTCGTAAAAGATTATTTAGAGATCTTGACAAAAAAGTAATTGGTGGCGTATGCGCAGGGATGTCTAAATACTTTGGTGTTAAAGTAGGTCTCATAAGAGTTTTATTTTTGTTACCTACCATTTTATTGATTGTGAATTGGAACCATTTTCATTTATTCCAATTTTGGGAGTTTGACGATTTCAATAATATTTTTGATGTGACATTTATGCCAGGTGCCATTTTTGTGTACATCGTTTTGTGGTTGGTAATACCAGAAGCAAGAACCAGTGCCGATAAATTAGAAATGATGGGCGAGAAAGTGGATATCAATAGTATTAAGAATGCGATTCAAACAGATTTGGAAGGATTTGGTAAAAGAGCCAAAACTTGGGGAAGTAGCTTTGACAAAAAGCAAGCATCTTCTGCAGGAAATACCAATAACGCTGCCACTAACAGTGCGAATAATGATGCTGGCGGTTTAGAAAAAAGAAAAGGCTGTTTGTTTTATTTTGGAAGAACCATCACTATTTTAATGAAAGCATTTGTATACTTTATCCTTGGTATCATAACCATTTCAGTGCTTGCTGCATTATTTGGTGTTGGAGTTGCAACCACTGGTTTATTGCCATTGAAGAAATTCATTTTAGAAGACGGCTTACAGTCTTGGGCATTTATAGGCACTATCTTATTTTTTATATGGGTACCAGTGATTGGTATTGTGACTGCGATCATCCGAAAAATAGCAGGATTCAAGAACTCCAATATTTGGGTGAGGTCTAGCTTTATTGCTTTATGGGTACTTGGATGGGTTTGTATTTCTTATTTTTTTAGCAGTTTAGGCAATAGTTTTTCTAAACATAATCAACCTATTGAAAAAAGTATTGCTTTAGTGAATCCAGCTGTAGATTATTTAGAAGTCACTGCTGCTCCAAGAATGAAATACTATGAACAAAGATGGTTTAATATCGAACCATTCCAAGTGTACAACGATGATACGGTGCGTGTACGTAATTTAAAAATAAGAATCGTCCAATCAAAGACAGATAGTTTTGAAGTGAAGTATGTGACCATGAGCAATGGAAAGTCTATTAGTGAAGCCAATTTGCTTGCAGAAAAAATCAATTTTTCGCTCTTGCAGCAGGATAGTACATTATTGTTAGACAGAGGTATTACGATCACTGATAAAGATAAATTCAGAAACCAGCATGTGATCATGACGATCGCCGTGCCTGTTGGAAAGCGATTCAAAATCACCAATAAAGGTTGGTCGCAAACTACCTTCAATATAAACCATCGTGGCATTCGATCAGAAACCATCAACCAATTTGGTGATGATACTTGGGTAGACGAATGGAATGAAAATTGGGATAGTGAATCTTTCTCTTATGATAGAGGGGTGGAGTATAGAATGACCGCGGACGGTTTAGAAAAGATCAAATCTGATTTTGATCAATTGGACGATGACAACGATCGTGCTTTAGAAGAAAAAAAGGCAGAAAAAAATGGTGTAAAACCTGGACAAGCGGATATCAAAAAAAAGCAGCAAATAGCTATTAAGCCACCGACTGGTTTAAGCAAGGTGGCGGCTGTTGCTAAAAAAGCAGAGGACTTGCACTTATTGATACAGCGCTTTACCTATTAATTGGTTTTTGTGTAGATTTGTGATGATAAAACGCCCTTCTTTCTAGAAGGGCGTTTGTATTTATTAGTTAACTTTGTCCAAATTTATTCAAGATGAGTGCAATACTAAATACCCCATTTACCCATAAGCATATCGCATTGGGTGCGAAAATGGCAGCGTTTGCTGGCTACAATATGCCTATTAGTTATACAGGGATCAATGACGAACATGCAGCTGTAAGAAATAGTGCTGGTGTATTTGATGTGAGTCATATGGGAGAGTTTGTTTTAAAAGGGGAAAATGCATTGGATTTAATTCAGCGTGTTACAAGTAATGATGCTTCTTTATTAGAAGATGGAAAAGCACAGTACAGTTGTTTACCAAATACCACTGGTGGTATCGTTGATGACTTGTTGGTGTATTGCGTTGAAAAGAATAAAGTGTATATGTTGGTGGTGAATGCATCCAATATCGAAAAAGATTGGAACTGGATAACTAGCTATAATACCAAAGGGGTAGAGATGCATAATATTAGTGCTAAAACTGCCCTACTAGCCGTGCAAGGCCCCAATGCGACTAAGATTGTACAAACCATGACCAAGATGGATGTATTGAATTTACCTTACTATAGTTTTGTAAAAGGGGACTTGTTAGGCATTGACAATGTATTGGTAAGTGCAACGGGCTATACAGGATCGGGTGGCGTAGAAATTTATTTTGAAGACGTCAATGACAATGCCAATAAAGTTTGGGATGCTTTATTTGAAGCTGGTGCCGCATTTGGTTTAAAGCCAATTGGCTTAGGCGCAAGAGATACATTAAGATTAGAAATGGGTTTCTGCTTATATGGTAATGATATCAATGATACAACCAGTCCACTAGAAGCTGGATTAGGATGGATTACAAAATTCAGTAAAGTATTTACCAATTCAGACAATCTAGCAGCACAAAAAGCAGCTGGCGTTTCAAAAAAATTAGTTGGATTTGAAATGATTGATCGTGGTATTCCAAGACATGATTATGTGATTAAAGATGCAGCGGGTCAAGCAATAGGTATTGTTACATCGGGCACTCAAGCGCCTAGTTTAGGCAAGGCGGTTGGCTTAGGCTATGTGGCTACAGCGCATGCTGCGGTTGATTCAGAGATCTTCATTGATATTAGAAATACATTGGTGAAAGCAAAAGTGGTTAAGTTTCCTTTTAAATAAAAGGGATTTGTATAATTTTTAAGGGGGGACAATTTGTCCCCTTTTTTTATGCGGTAAATACTTGAAAATGATCTGCAGTTTAATTGCATTTTTGAATTCAAATAAATTTAACATTATGAAAGGAATGAAAAACAAAGTACAGTTGATTGGACATTTAGGCGCCAATCCTGAAATCAAAGTATTTGACGAAAATAAAAAGCTAGCTCAACTCAGTTTGGCCGTCAATGATGGATTTAAAAATGCAGAAGGGGAGTGGCAGGATGACACCCAGTGGTTTAATTTAGTCGCTTGGTCCAAGCTTGCAGACTATGCCGAAAAGAATTTACTGAAAGGTCAGGAGCTTGCGATAGAAGGCCGTTTGGTGAACAATACCTATACCGATAAGCAAGATGTAAAAAGAACAGTATCAGAAATTGTATTGAATGAAATCCTGTTGTTGAGCAAGCAAAAAAGCACAAAAGAGACAGAATAAAGCGCTACAATTTGTATCTTTGCAGCCTATGCAATCAAACAATACATTGAAACCAACTTTACATACTGTGCTCACACCTTCTTTATTAGAACTATATGAAATAAAAGATAGTATTGTTGTCATTATCGATGTCTTTAGAGCGACTTCTACGATGGCTACTGCATTGTTCAATGGGGCGACAAAAATCATCCCAGTGGATTCTGCAGAGCATTGTATTGAAATGGGTAAACAAACTGGTGGCATAACCGCAGGAGAGCGTGATGGAAAAATTATTCCAGGTTTAGCCTATGGCAATTCTCCTTCTGAATACCCGAGATCATTTATTGAAAATAAAACCTTAGTGATTACGACGACCAATGGAACCAAGTTATTACATATGGCATTGAATCAAGGGGCAAAAGAAATCATCACTGGGTCTTTTCCAAATTTGACGAAAGTGGTGGAATTTTTAAAAAAGCAAAATGCGCCTGTGATTTTGGGTTGCTCTGGATGGAAGAACCGTTTTAATATTGAGGATGCGCTCTTTGCGGGTGCGGTGATTGAGGAAATAAAAGCCCATTTTACCATTCATTGTGATAGTAGTTTTATGGCCAATCAATTATACAATCAAAACAAAGCTTATTTATCCGAATATATCAAAACGGTGACCCATTGGCATCGTTTAGCGGCCTATGGCTTAGAAGACGACATGCAGTATTGCATAACAAAGGATATCGCACCTTCATTGCCTATTTTTAAAAGTGGCGCCCTGGTAAACCACGGGTAGTTTTTCCCTAAAATAGCCCAAGAAGTTGTACATTTGCAAATTGCCCTTTTTGGAGAGGGTAATTTGCATTTTTAATTATGGCACTACCCTATCTTGTTAAACATATCTATAGTTACGGCACTGAAGAAGTGATACGTCGTGGTAAACGCATTTTTGCATTAAAAAATATCGAATTGGTAAAATTCGATCCAATGATTGGCAACATTCATTGTCGCGTGAAAGACGACGGGTATTCTACTTATTACAAAGTAACCATTGAAAATTTTACTTCTGCAGCCACCTTATCTTTAAGATGTGGCTGTCCTTATAATTTATCTGAAGTTTGTAGACATAAAGCAGCTGCTTTATTTTTCATACAAGATTTAATGGATAAGAATCAATTGGAATACCAAGCGGCTTCTTATAAGACAACCCATACTTTACTTAGAACAAAAGCCATCGATTTAAAATCGATCAAAATGCTTTGTTCTGCTGATACCTTTGATCAGGCTGAACAAACGTTAAAAACAATTCGTCCACATATTCTCTCAAGTGAAAATGAAAAAGTAGTCGCAGAGTTAGATATGAATGGCAAGACGCATCATTTAATTATCCAAAAAAACGAAGAACGTTATTTTGATACTTCTTGTGATTGTTTGTCAGAGACTGCTTATGCTTTATGTATTCATAAGACAATGTTGTTATTGCAGCTATTTCAATTAAAAGGAGCAGATTATTTTGAGACCATTCGAAACTGGGATAGAGAAAAAAATAAGTTATTGGCTTTATATGGCTACAGCCTTGCTGATGAGCTTAAAGATAAATTTGAATTCACCTACCATGACGGCAAACCCTTCTTAAAAGTACTTGATCCAAGTATCCAAAGAGTGAATGGTGGAGAGGCTGTCACCAAAGCACCTCCAATAGAACTGCATCGCTTCGCACTGCCTACTAAAAAAGTAGACTGTTCCGATATAGACGACACAAATTTAAATGGTGCACAAAAAACCATACAACGTTATGGATTAGTGATACAAGAAGATGCACATAATTATCCTTATGTATCTTTTCATGTGGTAAGAGGGGAGACCAATGAACTCGAAAACGCATATGTCAGTAAGGTAGAGAAGATTGATATTTTAAAATTTGTCACACCCTATGATATGCATGAGGATGACAAAATTTTATTACAATCCGTTCGAAAATTACAACCAGTAGAAATGAGTAAGTACTTGAATAAGAATTCACCTTTTCAAGGCATCTGGGATACAATTGTGCATGCTGACGAAGCAAGTTTACCCGATGAGACCAAGGAATTGATGCAAGAATACTTGCATCCTAAAATGGAAAAACTGTGGCGTGATTTATCAGAACATCCATTTACTTTTTTTGTAGGCCATAATAAAAATTTTACCACAGCGAATTTGGTAAAATTGGATTTGATTTTTCATCCAGTTCAGCCAAGTTTTAAAGTAGAGAAAGACGGTGAAGATTATATAGTACATGCGCAGGTGTTATTGCCATCAGGCCCTATTGACTTAGTGGACAACCTTGCAAAGTCTTATTTTGTATTCCAACAAGCTCAGCAGTTTTTTTATTGGAAAAACAGGGCGGATCTTAATTGGGTAGAACAATTTTTACCCAATGGGTATCAAAAAGTGTCTGCAAAAGAGTGGCCTAATTATTTGCAGTCAACTGTATTGCCTTTATCTAAAAATTATGCAGTTGCCTTGGAGCATGTGTCTCAAGAAAAAGTAAAAGGCGTGAAGCCGCAATTACAAATTCTATTAAAAGAAAATGGAGACTATCTATTTTTTGAACCGCTGTTTGTTTACCAAGATATTGTTGTACAAAAAGAAGACGGGCCATCTGTAATTCAACAGCTTGGCGATAAGCTCATGATTTTGGAACGTGATTTAGCTGCAGAGCGAGAATTGGTGGGCATTATAGAGCAATTGCATTCAGGATTTATAAGACCCAATGAAGGCAATGTATTGGCCTTAAAAGGTTCCGAAGTACTTAAAAATAATTGGTTCTTCTTGTTCATTGATACCCTAAAGGAAAAGCAAATTCCATTGTTTGGTACAGAGCAATTGAAGCAATTTAAATTCAATACGGCTAAGCCAACGACTCGATTGTATATTAGTAGCAATACGGATTGGTTTGATGCTAAAGTGGAAATTTCATTTGGAGAACAAAAAGTGAGCATACAAGACATCAAGACGATGTTGATGAATAAACAACAGTTTGTTCCATTAAAAGATGGCAGTTTAGGTGTATTGCCAGAGCAATGGTTGAACAAATATGCATTGTTGTTTAAAGTGGGTGAAGGCAAGACAGACAATTTAAAATTAAGTAAATATCATTTCTCTGTTTTAGATGAATTGTACCAACAAAGAGATGAGGAAGAATTGATTTTCCAACTAGAAGGCAAATTTGAAAAAATTAAAGAACATTATACTATTGCGGATGTAAAACCACCAGCGCATTTGGATCCAATTTTACGACCTTATCAGGCAAGTGGATTTCAATGGTTGAATTATTTACACGATGTAGGCTGGGGTGGTATCTTAGCAGATGATATGGGATTGGGTAAAACCATTCAAACCTTATCTTTCTTACAACATTTAAAAGAAAAACAAGGCAAGTTGTTGGCTTTGGTGGTATGTCCGACTACTTTGTTATTTAACTGGCAAAATGAATTGAAGAAATTTACCCCAAGTTTGAGTTATATGATTCACCATGGTGGCACAAGAAATAAAGCAAAATTAACAGATGGCTCTGTAGAAGTGATCATCACCACTTATGGTACTTTAAGAAGTGATATTAAGAACTTCGTTGAAGTTAAATTTGATTATGTGATTTTAGATGAAAGTCAAGCCATTAAAAATCCAACTAGTAAAGTGACTAAGGCGGCCTGCTTATTAAATGCGGGTAATAAACTTTGTTTAAGTGGTACGCCATTGCAGAACAATACTTTTGATATCTATGCGCAAATGAATTTCTTGAATCCTGGTATGTTGGGTTCAGTTGAATATTTTAAGCATAATTTTTCAATGCCTATTGACAAGTTTGATGAGAAAGAGCAAAAAGAACATCTACGAAAATTTGTCTTTCCATTTATATTAAGAAGAACCAAAGAGCAAGTGGCAAAGGATTTGCCAGAAAAGCAAGAAACGGTATTGTATTGTGAGATGGGTGCGGCACAACGTAAAATTTATGAAGCATACAGAAATGATTACCGTGATAAATTAATGGGTCTGGTAGAAGAGAAAGGCGTGCAAAAAGCTCAATTATCTATCTTACAAGGCTTGATGAAATTGCGTCAAATTTGTGATAGCCCGGCTATTATAAAAGATGAATCCTATCCAAATGAGTCGGTTAAATTAGAAGAGTTAACACGTGAGATATCAGAAAATATAGGCGAACATAAGGCCCTGGTCTTTTCTCAATTCTTGGGTATGCTTGGTTTGATTAGAGCATCCTTAACGAAGCTTGGCATTGATCATGAATATTTTGATGGTAGTAGCACAATCCAAGAAAGAGAAAAAGCAATTGAACGTTTCCAAAATGATCCTAATTGTCGTGTTTTCTTAATCTCTTTAAAAGCAGGTGGTGTGGGTCTTAACTTAACTGCAGCAGATTATGTGTATATCGTAG
>Ga0304730_1003239_pt1 | contig 11074 bp, 11 predicted proteins | sample M_130628_MF_Meta_FD_190474 | JGI IMG/M metagenome (GOLD analysis project Ga0304730, IMG submission 190474) | Freshwater microbial communities from Lake Montjoie, Canada to study carbon cycling - M_130628_MF_MetaG (v2) (version 2) | ecosystem: Environmental > Aquatic > Freshwater > Lake | place...
ATCGGGAAGGTGAGCACGGCGGCGGCGTTGTTGCTCATCAGTTCCGTAAACAGCATGGTCACGAGGTAGAGCGCGGCGAGCACCACGTAGGGGTTGTTGCCGGCTGCAGCGATCGTGGAGTGGGCGACCATCTCGGCGAGTCCCGTCTTTTCGATTGCCCTGGCGAGGCCGAAGCTGGCAGCGATCAGGAGCAGCGACTCCCATTCGATCGACCGCCGCGCCTCCGTGGACGAGATGCACCGCAACCCAACGACCGCAGCGGCCGCCACCAGGGCCGCCGCTACCATCGGCACCAGCTCCAGGGCGGCGGCCAGCACCATCGCGGCCAGCACGGTGCAGGCGATCCAGGCCTTGTCGTGCCGCGGCGGGGTGGAGCCCGTCACCTCGCTGACTAGGTAGAAGTGGCGGTTTGACCGCTGCCGGTCGATGAACGCCTGGCCCGCTTCCACCAGCAGCGTGTCGCCCGGCTGGAGCACGATGTCGCCGATCTTCATCTGCAGCCGCTCGCCGTCCCGGGCCACGGCGATCACCACCGCACCGTACGTGGAGCGGAACTGGCCCTCGCGGATCGTGCGGCCCACCAGCGGGCACGACGGGGAGACGACCGCCTCTACGAGCACCCGCTCGCTCCGCGGGTCGTCGAGCTTGAACACCTGGTCGGTGGCGGGCCGCAGGCCGCGAATCTTCTGCAACTCCACCACGGAGTCGAGCACGCCCACGAACACGAGCCGGTCGCCCGCCTGGAGCCGCTCGGTCGGGGCGACGGCGGCGATCACGCGGCCACCGCGGTCGATCTCCATGAGGAACAGGCCATGCAGGTGCCGCAGGCCCGCTGCCTCGATCGTGCGGCCCACCAGTGGGCTGCCCTGATCGACCACCATCTCCAGGCTGTACTGCCGCGGGTCGTCGCTGGTGCTCATCGGCGGTCGCCGATCTTTGAGCAGGAAGCGGCTCGCGACGATGAGGTAGACGAGCCCGATGGCGAACAGCGGCACGCCCAGCCAGGTGATGTCGAACATGCCGAGCGGCTGGCCCCGCTTCGCCGCCACCAGGCCGCTGACGACGACGTTGGTGCTCGTGCCGATCAGGGTGCAGAGGCCGCCGAGCACGACCGCGGCGTTCATCGGCATCAGCAGTTTGGAGATGCTGAAGCGGTTCTTCTTGGCCCAGTCGCGGATCGCTGGAACCATCAGCGCCACCACGGGCGTGTTGTTGGTGAACGCGGAGATCACGCCCGGTGCGATCATCGTGCGGACCTGCGCAGTGGCCAGCGACTTCGGCCTGCCGAGCGTCCGGTCCACGAGCGACGCCAGGGCGCCGGTCCGCTCGACGGCCGCCGCTACGATGAACAGCGCCGCGACCGTCACCATGCCCTCGTTGCTCATCCCCTTGAGGGCCTCGTCGGGCGTGATCACCCCGGCGGCCAGCAGGAGCACCACCCCGCCGATCATCACCATGTCGGGAGCCCGCTGCACAAAGAGCAGCGCGGCGAGCGTGACGGCCACCACCGCGGCGGTCATTACCGCCTGCCAGTGGCCGGCCAGCGGTCCGAGCAGTGCCTCCAGGCTCATCGCGAATCTCCGTGCCCGGCCGAACGGGGCGGGCGGGAGAGCACTTTCACGCGGCCGCCGCGGCGACGCAAGGGCAAACCCGGCCGGCGAACCGGCGACCCCAAAACCCCGGCATGGTTGTGGCCGCCCACCTGCCGGCTTGGTAGCCTCGGAGCCCTCTGGAGCCTGTTCCCACGCCGCACAACCAAGGAGCGATTTCGATGAGCGACATGATCAACGACCTGCTGGACGGGAACTCCGAGTTCGTGTCTGGCGAGTTTCTGCCCAATGAGAACTACTACCACGCGATCGCTGCCAAGCAGCGGCCCAAGGTGCTCTGGATCGGCTGCTCCGATTCCCGCGTCAGCGAGCACCAGATGACGGGTTCGAAGCCGGGCACGATGTTCGTGCACCGCAACGTCGCCAACATCATCGCCTTCAACGACGTCAACATTTCGGCGATCCTCGAATACGGCGTCGTGCACCTGAAGATCGAAGACATCATCGTCTGCGGCCACACGCGGTGCGGCGGCATCGCGGCGATCGAGGACGGCGTGCACGAAAACTACATCGCCGACTGGCTGTGCATCGCCACCGGGGCCAAGGAGGCAGCCAACCGGATCGCGAAGGAGAAGAAGCTGTCGCGAGACGAGAAGCTCGCCGTCCTGACCGAGGAGAACGTCAAACTGCAGATCAAGCACCTCAAGAGCCTGGCGCTGATTCGCAATATGCACGCCAAGGGGTCGCTCCCCCGGATCCACGGCTGGCTGTATCGCGTCGAGACCGGGACAATCGACGTCCTGATCGACGGCCGCGACGAAGGGCCGGCCAAGCGGTCTGCCAAGAAGAAGCCGGCGGCGAAGCGGCGGAAATAGCGCTCAACGGGCCGCGAGATGAAGCGCGCGGCCGGTTCGCTTGTTTCGGCAGGCGAACCGGCCGATACTCAAGGAACGGGGTGAACAGGGGCGGTTGTTCCGTTCCCCGACCCTGACTTCTGGAGGTTTCGATCATGAAGCGCTTTGCCATGCTCGTGGTGGCTGTCGCGGTTGTCGGGATGGGGGTCTCATTGGCCCAGCAATCGGTTCAGCCCGTTCAGCCGCGTCCGCAGACCACGCGTTCGTATCGCAGTTATTCGGTCAATCCCTCGACCCGCGGCACCACTGCCCAGCGGTCGCGGTTGGCCAACGACGCCACCTGGCGTCATGCCGAGGCCAAGCCGGCCGGTCAGTACCACAGCGGTCGCTGATCGCTCGACGTGTCGCCTGACGAAGCAGACGCCATCACGTGTCAGGCGCGGTGGCGTTTTTTCCTGGCGGTCTTGCCCTCTCGTAGCACAGGTTTTCAACCTGTGATTACGCAGTACCACACGTTTTCAACCTGTGTGCCCCTCGTAGCACGGGTTGTCAACCTGTGTGCTTCGCTGGTTCGCCTTCGGCTCGGGGCTGCCCATGCCCGTCGCCGGACGCTCGCTGCGGGCATCCTGCCCTTCACTCGCTCGATGCTTTCTCCGCTCCGCCATCCTGGCTGCGCGGAGAAAGCAACGCCGGCTCCTGGGCACGGGCAGCCCCTCGCAGCCTTCTCGTACCACTGCCTGCCGCTGCCTTCTCGTAGCACAGGTTTTCAACCTGTGTGTCTTCCTGGCCGCGCCCCACGCCTCACGGTGTTGGGCTTGTACGGCAGTTGTGAAAGCCGACCGGCCGTAAGGCCGCGGGCGTCCCCACACGTTGGAGTTCGCGGTCAAGCTGAACGGCTGCGCGAGGTTCACGAGCGACTCGTGTCAGTCCACACCCACGTCGGTGTCGGCCGGCTGCGAGAGCCACGCGCGTTCAAGGGCTGCCACCGTCGAAAAGCCGTAGTGGCGTTCCAGGGCGGGCCCCTCGCCGATCGCCGCGGCGTCGTCCAAGAATGAGAGCAGCGTGGCCGCGCCTCGCTGGTCGATGAGCCAGCGGACGAGCGCCGCGCTCTGGCCGTAAAACACCCGCTGCCGATGCGGTTCGCGCGGATAGTCCTCCATCGCGAGCAGATGCGAGGCGGACCAGGTCATGCCCGCCCGTCGAGCTACCGCGAAATCGCGGGCGTGGCCGGCCTGTTTCTCCTCGTTGTCGAAGAGCACCGCGAGGCCCTCGTCAACCCACCGGGGCGGCGGCGCTGCGGTGAAGTGATCGGCGAGGATGACGTGCACCAGTTCGTGGGCGAGCGCGTCTGGTACCACTGTCGGGTCGTCGTCCATCAGATCGATTCGCCGGACGCAGATATCAGCTTCGGCAAACTCAATGGACGTCGCCCCGCGGGCTCCGTCCGGCGGCCCGCCGACGACCGCAGCAAAGGACTCTTCTGTGGCATGCAGATGGATCTCACAGCGGACGGTCCAGGCGGCTGGGGCATCGGTGCCGAGGAGCGTCGCGAAGGCACGCTTGCGAACCTGTTCGGAGTGCCGCACGATGGCCTCGGCTCGTGCGGAGGATGCTCCGTGCACGTCGAAGTTGGCGGTGGCGTTGCGGCTCTGCAGAGCGACTGCGAGCCAGACGACCGCGGCCGCGATCCCGATCCGACGGCACGACGACCGAATGCTCGTTTTTCGGACCGGCTGGAGAAAGAGGATTCGATGCACGGCTGCGGTTCCTCGGGCGACGGAAGAACCGGAAGTGCAGATACCGTGCCAATCGATCGTGGTTCTGCCGGATTGCGGCAAAACCTGGTCTATATCGTGGTTTTTCACCGGCGCCGAGGTCGGGCCGGCGGCCCTGACCACAGCCTGGTGCGCAGGTCGCTGGCATCGACTGCACACGCTGGAGGCATAGGATGACGGCGTGCCGGAGCCACCATGCGCCTGTTTCCATCGGACCGCTACCCGCTGCCGCTGCCCGAAGGGCATCGCTTTCCGGCTGCGAAATACCGCCTGCTCCGCCGACGGCTCGAGGCCCATGCGGTGGCAGGGGCGGCGCTCGAGTTCGTGGAGCCGCATGCCGCCACCGACGAGGAGCTGCTCCGGGTGCACGATCGCGGCTACGTGGGGCGGGTCTTTTCAGGCACGCTCACAAGGGACGAGCAGCGACGAATCGGCTTCCCGTGGAGCGCGGCGCTCGTCGAGCGGTCGCTGCGGAGCACGGGTGCCGCCGTCGATGCAGCCGCGGCAGCGGTCGAGGATGGCGTGGCCGCGAGCCTGGCCGGGGGCACGCACCACGCCGGCACTTCGTGGGGCGAGGGCTTCTGCGTGTTCAACGACACTGCCGTCGCCACGCGGGAGATGCAGGCCCGCGGCGTCGCGCGGCGGGTGCTGATCCTCGACTGCGATGTCCATCAGGGCAACGGCACGGCGGAGATCTTCGCCGCGGATCCGAACGTATTCACGATGTCGATCCACGGCGCCCGAAACTTTCCGCTCCGCAAGCACCCGAGCTCGCTCGATGTACCGCTCGACGACGGCACGGACGACGACGCCTATCTCGCGGCGCTGGCTCCCGCGGTCGTCGAATCGTTCGGCCGCGGTCGTCCCGACCTCGTCTTCTACATCGCCGGCGCCGACCCCTACGAGCACGACCGGCTTGGTCGCCTACGGCTGACCAAGCAGGGGCTCGTGAACCGGGACCGGATGGTGCTCGATGCGGCGCGGGCCGCAGGGGTGCCGCTGGCGATCGTGTTGGGCGGCGGCTACTCCGCCGAGCTCGACGCGATCGTCGACATCCACACCGCCACCATGCTCATGGCGGCGGGCGGCTGAACGCCGGCTGGCGTGCTCACTCGTCGTCGTCGGCTGTGGCGTCTTGGGCCGTGGCCTTGCCGCGATTGTCGAGGCTCCACGGTCCGGTGCCGTTTGCGATCAGGAAGAGCATCGTGCCCATGAGGGCCAGGTTCTTCATGAACGCGATCAACTCGCCCTGCATGGTGGCCGGGGGCGTGTCGGGTGGCAGTTTCCAGAAGTCGTGGAAGTAGTAGGTCGCGGCGCCAAGGAAGCAGAGCAGCAGGAAAGCCCCGAACCGCCCCTTGTAGCCGAGCACGATCGAGAGGCTGCCGAGGATCAGGAAGGCGATCGCGCCACCAAGGAGGATCGTGGGCGACGGCACACCCTCCGCCGCCATTTTCTCCACGGTGCCGCTGAAGTTCATGATCTTTCCCGCGACTGCGCTGAGCAGAAAGATCGTGGCGATCATCAGCCGGGCGAGCAGCGACAGCAGTCCGCGGAACGCGTTCATGGCATCTCTCCGGTATCGGGGCGACGGCATGAGTCAGCCGTATCAGAAACCTATCACGGACCGCGGCCCGTGGAGAAGGGGAATCCTGGGCGGGCAAGCCAAAGCGACGAATGTCAGTCGGGAGCCGCGACGATGCGATCGCGTCCGGCCCGCTTGGCGGCGTAGAGCGCCCGGTCGGCCCGGGCGATCAGTTCATCCGGAGCGAGGTCGCCCGTCGGTATGGCTGTCGCAACGCCGATCGACACGGTGACCCTGCCGGTCGGCGACGCCGAGTGCGGTAGCGAGAGGGCCTGGATCGCTTCGAGTGTCTGCCGCGCGACCACAGCTGCTTGAGCGGCTTCGCTGTCGGGCAGAAGCACGAGAAACTCCTCGCCCCCCCAGCGGCAGACGAGCCCGCTCGGTGCGTCGCAGGTGGCCGCGAGGGTCGCGGCGATGGTCTTCAGGCAGGCGTCTCCGGCAGGGTGGCCAGAGGCGTCATTGAAGGCCTTGAAGTGATCGACGTCGATCACGAGCACCGTGACCGGCGTTCGGTCGTGCATCCATCGGCTCCAGCCCCCTTGGATCACCTCATCGAGGCGGCGGCGATTAGGCAGTCCGGTGAGCGGATCGGTGAACGCGAGTTCCCGCCACGATGGAGCGGCTGCGGGCGTGTGTTCGGATCCGCCTGAGGCGGAGGGAGCGGTCATCGGATCATTCCGGCAGCCGGATCGTCGCGGGAGCAGGGAACTGCGCGTGAGGTGTGCCCGGCCGAGCGTCGCGAGTATAAACGGCGGCGCGACTGGCCATGGATGATCGTCTGGCCGGCGCGGCAGTCGATCCAGGTGAGGTGAGGCATGACCACGATCCGTCCCGGCCGCTACCGCCATTACAAGGGAAACGAATACACCGTGCTTGGCATGGCGCGGCACAGCGAGACACTCGACGAACTCGTCGTCTACCGCCAGGAATATGGCGATCATGGCCTCTGGGTGCGGCCGGCGGCGATGTTTCTGGAGACGGTCGACATCGAGGGCAAGAAGGTGCCCCGCTTCCGACTGATCGAGGACGTCTGACATTGGTCGCCCACACTCGGGGCTGCCCATGCCCGTCGCCGGACGCTCGCTCCGGGCATCCTGCCCTTCACTCGCTCGATGCTTTCTCCGCTCCGCCATCGTGGCTGCGCGGAGAAAGCAAAGCCGGCTCCCGGGCACGGGCAGCCCCTCGCTGTCCTCAGTAGCACAAGTTTTCAACCTGTGTGTCGTACGTAGCACAGGTTGGCAACCTGTGCCCATCAGCTTCGCCTCCCGCTCGGGCTTGCCCACCGCCCTCGCCCCCGTCGCGGCTACGCTGCCTCGGGGAGCGGTGGCACGTCGGTTACCGCGACGAGGTTGAGCGGCAGCCGCGAACTCGCGAGCGTGCCCGGCAGCGCGGCCAGTTCCCGCGCGTAAAACTCGCGGAGCCGACGCGAGTCGATCCCGAGTTCCCGCCGCACGGCCCCGAGCGGACAGTCGAGCATGTCGTCGCGGAGCACGCAGTGCAGGTCCTTCACGTCGAGTTCCCGACCCGCTTCGAGACCGAGGTCGTAGGCCGCCAGCATCCGCTGCGAGATCCGGTAGGGCTCCGGATAGAGCCGCGACACCACAAACCGAAACCACGCCCGCTCCAACCACGACACCGCCTTCGTGCTTCCCATCGTGAAACCGATCACGAAGGCTTCATCCTGGTCGAGCAGCCCACGGCCGAGCAGCACATGGATCATGTCGTGGTCTTTGAGATGGATGGCGCCGTGGAGCCGCAGCCAGCCCTCGGGATTCTCGAACAGCCGCACGATCCAGGGGATCGCGGTGGCGGGCGCCGCCGGCAGTTCGGCGAGCACCTCGCGGAGCGTGCGGGAGTCGTTGTTGAGTCCCGGAAACCACTCCCACCAGGCACTGGTTCTCGTGTCGCTCGTCTTCGTCGCCCCTGCGGGCAATTCGAGCGCGGCGTGGGCGTCGAACCGCGTCAGCACACCCTCGCGGTCGGGCGCATGGGCGGCGAGGATCGCCAGGCCCGCGCCGAAGCGGTGCAGTTCGTGGGCCACGAGTTCCCGAATCGCGCCGACCGTCTCCGGCGGTAGAGTCTCGGCGGCAGTGAGCCGCTCGAGACCGCGGACGATTCGCTCGGTCGAGGCCTCCACGTCGCGGCCGCCGGGGGCGAGGAGTCGCGGCTGGAGAAATCCCCCCGCGGCGAGTGCTCGGGTAGCGGCGACCGCCACGGCCGTGGCGTCGTCGGCGGCTGTGGCATGTCCGGTCGTGTATCGCGGCCGCGCCGCGTCACGCGACCGCACGAGCACCGTGGCGGCACGGCCCCGGCCGTCATCCCGTGGCCTGACCATAGTACACGCCGCGATCGCGAAGGGAACCATCGAGAGCGACTGCAAGGCCGCGGCGACGGCGGCCGGGAGATCGTCGCCGGTGGCGATGAAGGGCTCGATTCCGCCGCGCGGCCCGCGGATCGGAATCGTGACGTGGGCCTCCGGTTGCACCGTCCACGTGTCGTAGACGAGCACCGCCCGACCGAGGGCGATGCGGCCCACCGGCATGAACGGCCCGGAATCGTCGCGGATTGCCATGGCGTCACCCAGACAATCCTATTCAGCGGCCTCTCCGTCGGTGCTGGCATCGACCCAAACGAGCCGCGCCTCGCCGCCCCGGCTGCCGGACACGATGGCGTATTGCTCGAACTCCCGGGCGATGGTCACGGCGTCGGCCTCGGAGATCCCGAGCACGAGCAGGCTCGGCTCAGGCGGCCAGTCACCGTCATCGGCCTGGCCTTCGCCCTGGAAGCAGTTGAGGCCGCGTCCGCGGACGGCCATCTCGAGCCGCATCATCCGCTCGGCGTTAGCGTCTTCGTCGAGCGGTGCCGACCGCGGATTACACGCCGTGATGAATGCCCAGTCGATCGCCCGCGATTCGGCGAGCAACAGGTCGAGTGGCATGCACCGCACCCCGCAGCGGATCGAGATCGGTTCCCGGCCCGGCACGATCACCGAGTACGACGTGGACCGATAGGCAGATTCGAGCTCTGGATCGAGCATGTGCCACCGGGTGAATAAGGTGACAGCAGGCGGCGGGGAGACGAGAGTCTCCAAGCGGACAGTCTAAAAAACACGGGCCGCTCTTCAACCCTCTCGTCCCAAACGGCAGAGGTTCGCGGGCGGCAGAAGCCGCGGCTTGACAGCGTGCCGTATGCCTTACGGCGTGACGCTTCCTCGTGGCCGCGCGAAGCTGTACCAGCCACTCAGTCTGGTCCAGGCAGCCCCGAGCGCAAGGCGAACCGGGAAAGCACACAGGTTGACAACCTGTGCTACAAGGAGGCCGGAGCACCGTCACCGGAGGCCTGCGGCCTGCCACGGTGAAAAGCGAAATACTCCCAACCCAAAAAATACTCCCGACTGGGATCGAACCAGTAACCTTCAGCTCCGGAGGCTGACGCTCTATCCAATTGAGCTACGGGAGCGGCGTACCTGCGGCAGTCTAGCAGCAGCCCCACGGACGAGAAAGCAGCGGCGTTTCGCGGGCCGCGCCACGACAGACGGCCCGCCGGCTGCGGTCACGCCGACCGCCTGAGTTCCCGGGCCGGCTGGTCGATGTGTGGCCGCGACGTCTCGTGCGATTCGTCGATCCGGTAGGTGCGTGCCGACGCGTCGCCCTCCGCCTCGCGGATGATGGCCTCGCGCATCAAGGCCCGGAGTTGCATGGTGCGGCCGAAGCACGAGCCAAACTGCACCAGCGCCGTGAGCCGTCCTGCGAGCATTGCAAACGTGCCCAAGGGCGCGGTCATCGCCGCATGCCGCAGCACCTCGCCGCCATGGGCGAGGAGCGCGGGTACGGCCCGCTCGCACGACAGCGATCGCCAGAAGAGCCGCTCCGCGTGCAGGCCAGCCGCAAAGGACGAACCGCGCTTCCGCGTCGGCCCACCGATGACCCGCGACTCGGGCTCGAGTACGACGTCGGCCTTCGAGGCGGTGAGTCCGGCTGCCAGGTCGGCCGCCGCGAGCGCGTCGCCGCAGGCGGTCGAGAGACCAATCTCGCGAATCACGTCGGTCCGCCAGAAGCCTGCTTCGAGCAGCGGTGCCGAGGGCAGTGCGCCCGTCACGATGCCGCCGGCCTTGCGCCGCGGTACGACGGTGACGCTTCGCCCGCCGGCCGTCCGACGGATGCCGGCCGACGTGGGCTGCTCGTGGTCGGCCTCGGACACCGCCAGCGGCACGACGGCCGCCACATCCCGCTGCGCAAAGTGCCTGAGAGCCGCGTTGGCCCAGCCGTCCGTCGCCTTCCAGCCTGCAGCGAGCACATGAATCACGTCGCCGCTCGCCGCGGCGATGCCCGCGGTCACGCAGCCGACGAGGCCCGAGCCCTTCGCCGCGTCGACGAAGGTCACCTCCTCGCGGATGTTCCACGGGTCGTCGTAGGGAGTACCCAACGCGACGACGATCTCGCTGTTCTCCGGCCGGTGCTCGAGGACGCTGACGAGCGTCTCCTCGAGACCGGTCAACTCGGTCGCGGGAACCACCACCGAGAGCCGACGCGAACCACCGGTCTGACGCCGTATCGCCATGATCCCCCGCTCCGTTCCCCTGCTGACCGCGCAGACGATCCCCCCGGATCGGCTGCGATACTCGCTGTCCCCGAACGTCAGCCCGCCGCGATCAGGCGGCGACCCGCTGGGGCTGCAGTTCCGTGAACAGGTTCACGGTGTGCAGCATCTCGCCGTCGGCGTCGTAGAACTGGAGGACGCCGACATCGATCAGCCACATGGCGAACATCTCCGCCACGCGATAACAGCGTGCCACGCAGCGACCGCGGTCGATGCGGATGTTTTCCTGCAGGTCCTCAATATCGGCGCCATCGACCCCAAGCTTGAGGAAGTGGCGAGAAACAAGGCCACGGACATCCGCGGCATTCATGTGCAGACGCATGGAAGGCAACCTCCTGTTGCGGGCTGTCGACTCGACTTCCTGTCGATCGGGCCGGGAAACCTAACGGGGCGTTGCCGCCGACGATAGGCTGATTTGCCGCCGGGAGTTCCCGGACGGCCTCTCGGCCCGCCACCACTGTTGAGCATCGACCGCCCCGGCTCCCCGCGATCACCCCCGAAATCGATCACTGCCCATTCGGCATGTCCGTCTCGGTCAGCCCAGTCTGCCCGCTTGCCGCAGCCTGCGCCGTTGTTATGGCAGCCGGCGCGTCCAAGCGATGTCGCGATACCGATCCCGCACGAGCTCCGCGACGCGATCCTGCGGCCACTCATGCCGACGCTCTTCGGCCGCAAACGCCTGTCGCACCGCCGCCTCGAGCGGCCCGCGGCCCA
>Ga0304730_1003240_pt1 | contig 11069 bp, 10 predicted proteins | sample M_130628_MF_Meta_FD_190474 | JGI IMG/M metagenome (GOLD analysis project Ga0304730, IMG submission 190474) | Freshwater microbial communities from Lake Montjoie, Canada to study carbon cycling - M_130628_MF_MetaG (v2) (version 2) | ecosystem: Environmental > Aquatic > Freshwater > Lake | place...
ATTTTCATCCTCGACAACATGTTCCGACCGAACCAAGCACCCATCGTCGCGGTCGTGGCCGTCGTGATGATCCTCATTGCGATTGTGCCTATTTATATCGCGCAGCGACTCACGACAACAGACAATCGTTAGCGGTCCGGTCCCGCGACGGCCGTGGCCGTGACTCCGTCAACCGTAATCTGAACAGTTGCGACGCCGTCCGTTACACCGCAGGTATCTTGTGTTCTGAGGGCAGGATCGCACGGGGTTGTGTCCCCTGCAAGTGCGCGAGTTGCCACGGCTGACGCGGCGAGTTCCGCGGTGCGAATCGCATCGGTTACGCGAATAATCACCGCCGCCCCGCCTAGCCCACCCAAGCCCAGCATCACCACCGCACCGAACAGCACGAGCGATGTGACGCTGCCCGACCCACCATCTAGCGCGATGCGCATTGCGTCACCGTGACGGGTCCCATCAGCGGGAGGGGTGGCGGAAACCGGGCATCCACACAGATCTCCAGAGGTTCATGGCGAACCGACCATTCCCCTGACGGCACGCTCACTTCCGATGCCGCCAAGCTCGATTGTTCCGGTTCGCCGCGAACTATTTTTCGAGCGGTCTCGGCAGCGACCGATGTCGCGGAAATTGCGTCCATTGACCATCGAATCGCACCGATGACGAGTCCGACGACGAGGATCAGTGCGGGGATAGCGATGGCAAGTTCGGCCGTAACGAGCCCGCGCTCGTCACGTGACGATCGACAGAGCACCGCTGATCAGGTCGGTCAAGAGGTTCTGCACCGGATTGCTCTTGAGAACGACGGCGAGCAAGCCGGCAAATCCTGCGGCCGCAACCGTCGCGATGGCATATTCGGCGGTGGCAGCACCGCGTTCAGAGTTGTCTGTTGTGAGTTGGATAGATGTATTGGTCATACATTGAGGATGCCGACATTGAGAAAATCCAGGGCAATCACAAGCCAACTTGTTGAACGGTCGTGGCTCGAGCGTCCTGTGGGTAATGATTTTCTCCTCAACACGAGGTAAAGCCTCGGTCAACACCATGGCTCATGTGTTCACAGTGGTCAGACATGGCGGATTGACGAGATTGAGTGGCCCAAACGTGTGTTGGCGAGCCTAAGACCAGTATTCGCACCACATATTCTTCGAAAATGCTGCGAGGTGAATGAGATTTTGTGATTTTTGTTTTGTTGTCGACAAGTGGTTTGTTCATCTAGACTAAACACACTGTAAAGCTCCATATCAGGGGCAACATGTCAAGGAGGACATGATGGGATCGCGAATGGCTGGTCGCACCGTGATTGTTACCGGTGGCGCTTCAGGTATTGGTTTAGGTATCTCTACGGGCTTGGCCGCAGAGGGCGCGAACCTCGTGATCGCAGATTTGAATTTAGAAGACGCCCAAAAGGCTGCCGACGCCATCACGCACGCTGGCGGTCATGCGATTGCCGCTCATGTCGATGTAACGAAGCGTGCTTCGGTCGCGGCGGGAATTCAACTCGCGGTGAAGGAATTCGGAAAGCTAGATTGCTACTTCAACAACGCTGGATTCAATAAGCCAATGAAATTTCTCGATGTGACGGAAGAAAACTTCAACCAAATTATGAGCGTCAACGCTCTCGCGGTGTTTGTCGGGACTCAAGAAGCCGCCAAGCAATACATCCGCCAAGGAACCGGCGGGAAAGTTGTGAACACCGCCTCTATTGCTGGTCGCACTGGCTTTTCAAGCTTTGCCCCTTATAGCGCGTCGAAGGCAGCCGTCATTTCGATCACGCAAGCCGCCGCGCGGGCACTCGCCGAGCACAACATCACCGTGAACGCATTCTCGCCGGGTGTGGTTCAGACTCCGCTGTGGACCAAGCTCGATAAGGATCTAGAAGACATTGGCGAAGGAGATTCCGGCTTCGATTCAATGGCAGCCGGGATTCTCGTTGGCCGCGCGGCACAGCCGGAAGATATTGTTCCTACCGCGTTGTTCCTCGCTAGTAGCGATTCGGATTACGTAACAGGGCAAACCATGGCCATCGACGGCGGAATGATTCTGGTCTAGTCAGAACATAGATCTCAACGAAAGGCACATCATGACAACGGCAACATTCGGAACCAATCAGGTTGACTGGGAACAGCGCCTCGATTTCGACAAGCTCCGCGCAGATCGACTTGTCAAGTTAAAGGTCGAGCTAGAAAAATCTGATGTTGGTGCATTGTTGGCGTTTGATTTCGCGAATATTCGATACATGTCATCGACCCACATCGGCACCTGGGCGATCGACAAGGCGATTCGTTTCGCGCTGGTCACTCGAAAGTCCGACCCGATCGTGTGGGATTTTGGTTCTGCTGCAAAACACCACCAGTTGTACAACCCGTGGCTTGCCACCACAACGGCAGAAGCAGATGCAGACCCGCACGCACCTCACCACGGCGCGGTAAAGCCCCGCGCAGAATCGGGTGCACGCGCCGGTATCTCTACTCTTCGAGGTGCGTTCAACCCTGACGCCGGAATCGCCGATGAGGTCGCTGCAAAAATCAAGCGCGAACTCGAAAAGTTTGGTCTGCTCAATGAACCCTTGGGCATTGACATTGTTGAGCTTCCCATTTTGTTTGCGCTTCAACGTGCCGGCATCACCGTTGTTGATGGCCAGCAGATTTTCTTGAACGCACGCGCGATAAAGACCGGCGAAGAAATCGGTTTGCTTACCCAGGCTGCGTCGATGGTGGATGCGGCTTACGAAAAGCTTTATGAGTTCCTCCGCCCCGGTGTCCGAGAGAACGAGGCCGTCGGTCTTGTATCCAAAGTTCTGTACGATCTCGGTTCCGAATATGTTGAGGGCGTCAATGCAATCTCTGGTGAACGCTGTTCACCTCACCCACACGTGTATTCCGACCGCCTGATTCGACCAGGCGACCCAGCGTTCTTTGACATTTTGCACAGCTATCAGGGCTACCGCACGTGCTATTACCGCACCTTTGCGGTTGGTTCCGCGAGCAGCGCACAGCACGATGCGTACAAGCGTGCTCGGGAATACATGGACCGCGCCATTGCGTTGGTTCGCCCCGGCGCAACCACAGCAGACATTGTCGCGGTGTGGCCGAAGGCAGAAGAATTTGGCTTTGCCAATGAAGAAGCCGCTTTCGCGTTGCAGTACGGCCACGGCGTTGGCTTGTCAATTTGGGAAAAGCCAATTTTCTCGCGCTTGGTATCGTTCGATCACCCAGAGGTTCTGCACGAAGGCATGGTTTTCGCTCTCGAAACTTATTGGCCGTCAGCTGACGGCTGGGGCGCCGCCCGCATCGAAGAGGAAGTCGTCGTGACGGCAACAGGATGCCAGGTAATCACGAAGTTCCCCGCCGAAGACCTTCTCGTTGCTGGTCAGCGCTACTACTCTGTTGGTGGGCCACTGCCACTAGAGCGCGATTCACAATCACACCTCAACACAGTTGCTGGTCGCGGCGAAAAAGCGTAGCGCTGCGAATGGAAAAAATGAAAGCGGCCGTTTACCACGCAGCGGGAGACGTGCGCATTGAAGAGCGCGAAATTCCACAACCGGCTGCTGGCGAAGCGTTGCTCAGGATTCTGCGTTCCGGAATGTGTGGCACCGATGCATCAGAGTACAAGTCGGGTCCCAAGATTTTTGCGACCCAAACCCGGCATCCGGTGAGCGGGCATCACGGCCCAATGATTTTGGGGCACGAGTTCATCGGTGAAATCGTTGGCGAGGTCGATGCCGGATCCGGATTCACAACGGGTGACGTGGTTGCATCGGGCGCTGGAATTTCGTGTGGCACCTGTAAGCGCTGCAAAGAATTTCGCACCAATTTATGCGAAAAATATGTGACACTCGGGCTGAACCGCGATGGTGGAATGGCAGAGTATGTAGCGGTACCCACCAGCACCTTGGTGAAAATTCCTGCCGGTCTCAGTTTGGATGCTGCGGGAATTGCGCAACCACTGGCCGTTGGTTTACACGCCGCGCGTCGTGCCGGGGTGCGCGATGGCGACAAGGTGCTGCTCATCGGCGCCGGTGCTATCGGAACTTTTGTTTTGGCTGGCCTAAAGAATCTCTTCACCGCAGAGGTGACCGTGCTTGATTTTGGCGGCAGCCGACTAGAGCGCGCTGCGAGATTAGGAGCGGATCACACCGTTGAAGTCGGCGAGAATGCTGAAGCCGACATCAAGAAAATCTTTGGCGACGCTGGTATCGACGTCATCATCGAGGCAAGCGGTGCGCCCGGTCAACTTCAATTTGCAATTGGCCTGGTAAAACGAGGCGGCAATATTTTGCAGGTTGGGTTGCCGTCAACAAAACAAGAAATTGACGTGCACAAGATTGTCATGAGCGAAATCAACATTCAGACCACCCTCGCCCATGTTTGTGACCAAGACCTTGGCCCGGCGCTCGAGATACTGGGGGCGACCACCCTGACTACAGAGTTGATCGAAGGCGTCTATCCGCTCTCCGAAATAAGTACTCAACTTGAACTACTAGGCGCTGGTCAAATCCAGGGCAAAGTTCTGTTCGATCCGTCTCTTTAAACACAGGAACACTAAGGAGTAAACAATGAAGGCAGCAATCTTTTACGGAGCAAAAGACATCCGTGTTGAAGACGTGGCAGAGCCGAAGTCGGTAGCTGCTGGTGAAGTACGACTCAAACCTTTTTGGTGCGGAATTTGTGGCACGGATGTTCACGAGTACGCGATGGGACCCATCGTTATTCCTTCACAGCCACACAAGCTGAATGGCTCGATCCTGCCTCAGATCCTCGGTCACGAATTCTCTGCCGAGGTCCTCGAGGTTGGTAAGGGCGTGACCAATGTGAAGGTCGGCGATCGTGTGTCAGCGATGCCTCTGCTGTCCTGCGGTGTGTGCTACTTCTGTTCACGCGGCGACAACCACCTCTGCACGTCAATGGCCTGTATTGGGCTGAGTTGCGAGTGGGGTGGCATTGCGGAACAAGCGGTTGTTCCAGCAGCTAACGTATTCAAGCTTCATGACAACGTTTCTGACGTCGCTGGCGCACTCGTTGAGCCGACAGCGGTGGCTGCGTATGGAGTCGATCGTGGAAATGTTCGCCCAGGCGACACCATCCTCATCACAGGTGCGGGTCCGATCGGCGCGCTGGCTGCGCTCTACGCAGAAAACCTTGGCGCCCGAGTGTACGTTTCAGAGCTCAATCCAAACCGTCAAAAGATGATGAATGGCCTCGGGGTTGCAACGTTGCTTGACCCGACCAAGGACGACGTGATTGCCGCGATGAAGGACGCCACAGGCGGAATTGGTGTTGACGCGGTCATCGAATGTTCAGGAAACGAGCGGGCACTGCAAACGGCAATCAAAGCAGTTCGCTCGGGTGGGTACGTTGTTCAGACTGGTTTGCACACGAAGCCGGCGTCAATAGAGCCCATGGAACTTGCGGAACGTGAGATCACCTACACGGGAACCTGGTGCTACCCGGTAACTGACTGGCCACGAATCATCGACCTGATCGGGCGTCGCGGATTGGCGGTAGAGAAAGTCGTCAGTTCCACCATCAACATGGATGACATCGTGACAAAGGGCTTCGAAGAGCTTGTATCGCCAACCGGAACCGAGACCAAAGTACTAGTGAGAGGACACTAATCATGAAAGCTCTACAGTTTGTTTCAGAAGGTAAAGCTGAAGTCAATGAACTCTCTGTCCCTGATATCGCGGACGATGAGGTTCTGATTGCGTCTCGAGCTGTCGGGGTTTGCCACTCAGACATTGAGCTGCTTGAGGGCCGATACATCATTCCGTTTAGCTACCCGATTATTCCCGGGCATGAATGGTCTGGAGAAGTGATGAAGGTGGGCGCAAAAGTCACGAATTTCAGGAAAGGTGACCACGTTGTCGGTGACTGTGTCATTGGTGACGATCACTTTGGTTTTTCGATTAGCGGCGCCGCAGCAGAGTTCTTCATTACAAAGGCGTCGTGGCTCCACAAGATTCCCACAAACATTTCGTGGAACAACGGTGCACTTGTAGAACCCTTCAGCGTTGCGTATTACGCGTTGATGCGCGTCGGCAACGTGAATGCAAGCGACACCTTGGTGGTGCTCGGTGCTGGGCCAATTGGTCTCGCGGTCACTGCGGCATCGAAAGCCCTAGGAGCGCGAACAATTGTTGTTGAGCCCGTTGATTTTCGTCAGAAGGCAGCTCGCGAGCTCGGCGCAGACATCGTATGTACTCCGGACGAAATCAAAGCGGTGCTGGACAAAGACACCGATGGGCGCGGCGCGAACGTCGTTGTCGAAGCAACCGGCCGTCCAGACGTCATGGCAACAGCACTAGAGCTTGCGGGCTTCAAAGGACGAATCGCCTACATCGGTATCGATGTTGGCAAATCGGCACCTGCTCAGCTTGGCTTGATTCAATCCAAGGAACTGACAATCACCGGATCAATCGGTTCGCCCGGAGTCTGGGAAGAAACAATTCGCTTCATGTCGACGAAAAACATTGACCTTTCCCCTCTTGTCACCGCTCGGTTTGCGATCGATGATGCGCTCGGTGCGGTCGATGCAGCACAGCACCCGATGAACAACATCAAGGCTCACATTGAACTGAACGCGAGCATCTAGAAGACATAGGTAGTGGGGCCGTCCTTTCGGGCGGCCCCACTTTTTTCACTCGGAAGAGAGGTGCTTATTTCTATCGGGGAAGGATGTTTGCCTTGCGGTACGCCTCAACGTTGGCGAAGAAGCTCTTGGGGCTCGATCGGAAGTTCAGGAAGCCTGCTTCACGTGACTTTGTCATGTCGGTAAAGCACTCGATCTGGCGCCCGAGGTCGCTGTCACTGTGCCACCAGGACGCCAGTTTGGTCACATCGGAAACCGCAAGGTTGTGCTTCTTCGCAATATCTTCCCAAACCGGCGCAGCATCTTTCATTTGCTCTTCGAGCGGCTGGAAGTGCGATTCCTTCGGGCCTTCGTAAGGCAAACCAAAGTGCTCTGCGATCTGCGGCCACATCCAACGCCACCGGAAGGTATCGCCGTTGGCAATGTTGAATGCTTCGTTTTCGCCTGCCTTGTTCGTCGCTGCCCAGACAAGTTGCTCGCCGAGCAGGTCGGCATCAGTGACGTCAACCACGCCGTTCCATGATTGGGTTGAACCTGGGTAGATGAAGGGCTTGCCCAGTGCTTTTTGAATTTCGGCATAAACCGAGAGCGTCAGCACCATGTTCATTGCGTTGTCGACGGCATAACCAAATATGGTGTGCGAACGGTGGACACTCCACGTGAATCCCTGATCTTGTGCTGCGGCAAACAATTCATCTTCTTGGGTGTAATAGAAGTTCGGCACATCGAGTCGAGGTTCGTCCTCGTGGAATGGCGTCTCGGCCATGACAGCGTTCGCGTAGTTGTCAAACGGCCCAAGATAGTGTTTCAAGCCAGTCTGCAGTGCGACGTGGCGCACACCGCCGTCGGGTTTCAGCGCGGCGAGCAGGTTGCGAATGGTGGCGCCGTTCACTTCAATGTTCTCGGCTTCCGAATCCTTCTTGATCCAGGCGGTCATAAAAACAATTTCCGGCTTGAGCCCCGAAAGTGCAGTTTTCACTTCATCAGCATTGAGCAGGTCAGCCTTGATGTGATGAACGCCATCGGGAAGACCCTCCGTCCGGCGAGATAAGCCATGCACTTCCCACCCAGCGCTCATCAGCTGCGTGGCAATTACTTGACCCGAGATTCCAGTAACACCCACGACGAGTGCTTTGCGGGATGAATCGTTAACCATTTCTTCGCATCTCCATTTCATGCTGCTGTTCACTTCAGATGAACGATACCAGTATTTCTTAACTTTGAATCCGATTGGAAATATCAAACTGACCCTGTCTTGCTCGGAGTGGGAGCCATGCACTGTCAGTGAACTTTCTCCCCAATACCCGCAATGTCTAGCAGTTCTCAGTGGACGTCATGTGACAAGTGTCACGTTTTTGTTTCAGAAATTGTTCCCACACGCTATGCTCGTTTTATAAAGTGGCAGTCAACACATGTTCAGTCCTACGGAACTGAACTCGGGCACGAAGGAGTGCAGATGGCACAGCGAAGTGAGGTGACCCTTTCTAAGGGTCCGCGCTTTCATGTTTCAAAGGGTCTGTTGACCGTTTTGATATCGACTGTGGTTCTCTTCATCCTTAGCGCGGTCGTTGCGCCAACAAGTGTTTCTCCGGGTCCTCTTGGCAGCATGATTCCGTTTGCAGCAATCCTGGCGATCGTTGGGCTCGGTCAAATGTTGGTCATCCAGCAGGCCGGCATTGATCTTTCTGTTCCTGGATCTGTTTCACTCGCAGCGGTCATCGTTTCAGCACTTCCTGAAATTGAAGACGATCGGCTCTTGCCGGCGGTAGTTCTCTCTCTCGTTGTCGCAGTCGCCATCGGAGTTTTCAACGGATTCTTGGTTGGGTTCCTCAAACTGAACCCCATCATCGCGACACTCGGAACCAACTCGTTGCTGTTTGGATTCGTCATGCTGATTACCCAAGGCATTCCCCGCATGACAACGGCGTTGCTGTTGTCCGTCGTCAGCGGGTCAACTTTCGGAATTCCCAATTCGGTTTTCTTCGCAACGGCTGTCCTACTTGTGGTCATATTTGTCTTGCGCAAAACAGTTCCGGGTCGCCGATTCGAATCAATTGGTGCAAGTGCACCGGTCGCAATGGTCTCTGGTTTGAGGATCAAGACTCACCAGGCGATGGCCTACGTGTGGGCTCAAGTACTTTACGCAATTGCGGGGATCATGATTGCCGGCGTAATTTCGGAACCCAACGGCTCGATGGGTAGCGCCTACCTTCTTCCTTCAGTCGCGGTGGTAGTTCTCGGTGGAACTTCTCTGCTGGGCGGTCGTGGTCTTCCTACCGCCACTGTCATTGCCGCTGTTTTTCTCTCCCAGCTCGATCAATTCGTTTTGGCGCTGGGGGTCAACTTTGCAATCCGCACATTGGTTCAAGCTGCAGCACTCGCAATCGGTGTTGCAATTTACACAGTGGACTGGTCTCGCGTGAGATCAGTCATTCAAAGATTCCTGTCGACTCAACGTCGCGGGGAGCACCAAACTTCTTTGCCGACGGCTTAGAAGCACAATATGCGTGCCAGTGATGTCACGCAGTCAGATGGAGGAAACAAAAGATGATTCGTCGTCGTAAAGTCGCTGCAGCGCTTTCTGCTGCGGCCATTGCCGCCCTGCTGCTAGCGGGCTGTGCAAGCACTACCACTACTGATCCCGGTACCGACCCCGCAGCGGGCGACCGCCCCGACTGGTGTGGACCAACCGAAATCACCATGGGACTCACCGACGGTTTCGGTGGAAACAACTGGCGTCTCGTCACCACGGCTTCGGCTCAAGATGAGATCGCAAAGTGTTCAAGCGTTACCGAGCTGCTCTATGCAGACGGCCAGGGAGACACCACCAAGGCAATCTCTGACATCAACGCCATGGTTGCAAAGGGTGTCAAGGCACTCGTTGTGTTCCCCGACGCAGGACCGGCAATTCTTCCTGCCCTTCGTGACGCTTACGCAGCTGGTGTTGTCACGGTTCCTTACCGTGTTGACGCAGGTGGCGTCGCTGGCGAAGACTTCGACCTCTGGGTTGGTGGCGACTTCGTGACCGACGGTAAGAACTGGGGCGAGTGGGTCAAGGCCAACTTCCCCGACGGTGCAAACATCTTGTTCTTGTCGGGTCCTGCTGGAAACAGCCAGGGTGTCGACGAGCGCACGGGCTTTGAATCGGTTCTCGGAGACGGAACAGGCGCTTACAAGTACATCGGTGAGCAGCCCTTCGAAGTTACCAACTGGGATGCAGCACTCACTCAGAAGGTACTCACCGCAGCAATCGCAAAGTACGACAAGATCGACGTAATCATGTCCGACTTCGGTCCGGTTATGGTTTCTTCGCTTGGTGAATTCACCAAGAGTGGCCGTTCGATTCCCGCACTTGCTACGTCGGATGGAAACATCCTTGGTTGCTTCTACGAAGACAACAAGGACGCTAACCCCGACTTCAAGTTGATGACCGTTGCTACTGGTAACGACCACGTGCGTCTCGCAGTTCAGCACGCTGTTGCCCTCGCAACCGGTGGTGTCGTTCCTACGGCAACTGCCTTCGCCGGACCGGTGTTCGAAGACTCCACGTCGACGGACAAGCCAGTTCAGTGCAACCGCGACATCGACCCCTGGACCTTCCTCTCAGCTCAGCTGAGCGGCGAGGCCCAGCAGGCGCTGCTCGGTAAGTAATCAGCTCCAACAGCAATAACGGGCACTGGGTCGGCTTTGAGATAAGTCGGCCCAGTGCACCATCTCAACAAACTGAAATACCAGGAGAAGCAGAGTGGCTCAGAGCAAATCGGACAACGTGGTTATGGAACTACGTGGGATTTCCAAGGATTACTCGGGCGTGCCCGCCCTGACAGACGTTAGCCTGCAGATCAAGGCCGGGGAAGTTCATGCACTTCTTGGCGAAAATGGTGCCGGTAAGTCAACCCTGATGAATGTTGCCTCAGGCACCGTTGCCCCGAGTAAAGGTGACCTCCTTGTTCATGGAGAGCGCTACGACGCTCTCACCCCCGCCCTGGCAAATAAGCTCGGGATTGCCATCGTCCACCAACACCCAGCGGTGTTGAATGACCTCAGTGTCTTGGAAAATTTGCAGGTGGCGTTGCCCAGTTCGGTTTTCGCAGGACGCAGTCCCGAAACGGTCGGAGCAGAGCTGCTCGAGCGGGTCGGGTTGAAACTATCGCTTAATCTGCGTGTTGAAGACCTAACTATTGCGCAAAAACACCTGCTCGAAATCGCGAAAGCGCTCGCAACAGAGCCAAAAATTTTAGTTCTCGATGAGCCAACCGCCGCCCTCGGCCAAGATTCCGTTGAACTTTTGTTCCAGCTCATCGCCAAGGAAATTGCGAAGAAAACCGCTGTGATTTACATCACTCACCGACTCGCGGAAGTTCGCCAACTTGCCGACATTGTTACGGTGCTGCGCGATGGGCTGCTCAGGACTACGTCGCCGATCAATAAAATTACGGACGCCGAACTGCTGGCTCAGATTGTTGGTCGAGAACTCAAAT
>Ga0304730_1003241_pt1 | contig 11068 bp, 9 predicted proteins | sample M_130628_MF_Meta_FD_190474 | JGI IMG/M metagenome (GOLD analysis project Ga0304730, IMG submission 190474) | Freshwater microbial communities from Lake Montjoie, Canada to study carbon cycling - M_130628_MF_MetaG (v2) (version 2) | ecosystem: Environmental > Aquatic > Freshwater > Lake | place...
ATTAGTTTTCTGTATTGCAATTGCGCTCTCAATAAAGATGCCCGAGACTCGTAAGTCCCGGGCATCTCATGAAATTATTGATCCGCTGAATTAATCGTTTCCACGAAGGATTGAGATCGAGTGAACAAATTTGCCCCATTACCCTTATCCTTCAGGTAATGAATCTCCCAGGTTGGCTTAGTTCGGAAAAGCATCGTCGGCTAGTTCAGCGTTGGTGGATCCTGATTGTGGTCCTGTGGGATATCGCAAAAACCTTCGTTATAGACAAAACTCTATCTGACTACGGAGTCAATCCTTATATCTACTTTGCAATAACCATTTCAATCTCGGTCCCATACGCAATTGTGACCGCGAGAATGCTCTTCGCCTTCATTGAGCGTCACTTCAGAAACTCATTGATCTATGGTTTTGCCGCAGCAATCTTCCACTTTCTGCCAGATGTCTACATTTTTTATAGCGCTAAACAAGTTCCTCGAACGCTCTATGACGGGCTGATTGCGATCGTGGTTATCTTTACCGCGTTGTCTATCCGAGGAATCATCGTTCATGTTCGCACGCATCGTGAAAATCACGATAAGTAAGTAATTCTTACTTGCCGTTAATCCGAGCTCGGTCTAGTTGAGGAGCTCCATCGCGCAGTACAGGCGAGAGATAGCTCTGAGGGAAATTTTGATACGTGATTGGTCTGCGAAAACGTAGAAGTGCCTTAGCGCCAACCGATGTAAATAAAGGATTCGTAGAGGCTGGGTAAGGACCTCCATGTTGCATCGCCCACGTAACCGCTAGCCCAGTTGGCCACTGATTCCACACAATGCGACCACTAATACGTTCCACAATTGAAATTAGTGCCGAGAGATCCATCGGATCATTTTCTATTGCATGAATTCCACTAGTTAATGTGCCAGAGAATGATTCTGCGACTCGAAGCAATTCATCGGTATTGGCACAATTAACAACCACTGCAGTTGGTCCAAAGACTTCCCGCTTTGCACTCTCTCCTGCCTTCAAGAAATCTTTTGCAGAGATTGTGTAGACCGAGACCTTTGTATCCCCACCTTCAGAATTTTGGGCAACCAAGGACATCCCAGGTACTTGAGCTATCTCATCGCGATTTCTGTCGTGAATTTTGACGATATTGGAATTGAGAAGTTTTTGCGCAGGTGCCGTCGAGACAAGTGTTGAGAGCTCTGCATTTATTCCACTTGCACCATCGACAATTAAGAAACCAGGCTTAGTACAGAACTGCCCCGCACCCATCGTGATCGATCCTAGAAATCCTTCGGCAGTCTCCTTGGCTTTATCACTTGCTACTGAACGAGTAACGAAGACAGGATTTAAGCCGCCTAACTCACCGTAGAAAGGAATTGGAATCTCTCGTCGATTGGCTGCATCAAAGAGTGCACGCCCACCATGTGTAGAACCGGTGAAAGCAATTGCGGCGGTAAGTGGATGCTCAACAAGTGCCATACCCGCATCGAAATCTTCAACGAGAGAGATCAGACCAGCCGGTGCACCTGCCTTCAGCGCAGCAGCAATCATGATCTCGCCCACCATCCGTGAAACGCGTGGATGTCCTGGGTTTACCTTGATAACAACTGCGCACCCAGCAGCAAGAGCAGCTGCGGTATCGCCTCCTGCTACACCGAACGCGAATGGAAAGTTGCTGGCACCGAAGACGCCAACAACGCCGAGTGAAGTACTTTTTAAGCGCAAATCTGGACGTGGTGGAGTAAGTGCTGAATCTGCGTGATCAATTGTTATATCCAAATAAGTTCGATCTTCTACCGCACGCGCCATTAAACGCAATTGACCAGTCGTTCTTCCCACTTCGCCAGTAAGACGTGCTTCAGGAAGATTGGTCTCCTCCATAGCTACAGGAACTAGATCAGCTTTAGCGTGATCAAGTGCATCTGCTATTGATTCAAGAAGGGTGACAATCTGCGCGCTATTCCAGTCACGAATCTGTAACCAGGCCACATGGGCATCTTTTACCTGACTATCAACGCTCATATTAATTCCCCGCTGCCTTAAGAGACCAGAACGACTGGGTTATTGAGCTGGCCAAGAACTCCACCATCAATTTTTACAACATCACCTTCGTGAAGGGTGAAATCAGCTGATGGAACAATTCCAGTACCGGTGAAAAGCATTGCACCGTGTGGCATCGGAAGCGTGCGAAATAACCAATCAACAAGTTCTTTAAATCCACGTTTCATCTCTCCACTAGAAGATTTACCTGCAAAGACTTCAGCGCCATTTCGCTCAACAGAGAGAGTGAAGGGAAATACTGCTTCAGAAATTTCCCATGATGGAATAATGAAACTTCCGATTGTGCAAGACTTTTCGTAAGACTTTGCTTGTGGAAGATAAAGAGTGTTCTCGCCTTCTATTGAGCGCGAACTCATATCGTTTCCGAGGGTGTATCCAAAGATTTCCTGATGTGAATTAACAACTAAAACTGCCTCTGCCTCAGGTACATCCCACCCAGAATCGCGACGAATGCCCACTGGTTCACCGTTGGGAACTACTCGCCATCCAACAGTCTTGTAGAAAACTTCTGGCCGATCAGCGTCATACACTCTGCTGTAGAGATCAGGAATCTCCGACTCCTCCATGCGACCCACTTTGCTGCGCAGGTAAGTAACACCACATGCCCATACTTCTTGATAAGGATCTATCGGTGCAATCAAATGAGTTGGTGCTTTTACAGAAGTACTTGCTGCCTCAATAATCGAACGAGCTTCCTGCATTCCCATCGAAAGTAAATCAGTGAGTGAGTGATTTATCGAGAAGAACTCTCCATTGTGCTCAACCAGTAAACCATCGTTGATCTTATAAATTCTTCTCATGCTGGAATACTACTGAGATCGTATAGGATTGAAAAGGCATCAAAGTTACTAATTCAAATATGAACCAGTGCCCTTGGCGGGGGCTGAACCCAAACGTGGAGGATTTGAGCCTAAGACTAACCCTTACTCCGTGAGGAGATTCGAGAGATAATGTCTGCAAGCCTATCTTTCTTTTTTTGAATCTCAGCAATGGCAGAGTTAATCGCCTCTTTGACGGCTCCATAACTATTGCGGCTTTCTTGTGGAAGCTTTCGTACGACATTCGTCAAGGTAGATTTATTCTTACTTTCAACTGGAATGAGTCCTACTTCAACTAATACATTAGATGCAACGTTACTGACGGCTTCCGAGGCCAAAAGATCAACAACTTCAAATTTGCGAGCAATCTTGATCACCTGAGTTATATCTCCACGTAATTCTTGCGAAAGAGATTGAATCTCGCCTTGAATTGCTTTGAAATTCTTCTCATTAACGCCAGCGATTCCGGCCATTGTGAACGTCTGGAGATCGACATTTTCTGAGTTTTTGAATTTGTTTTCTATTTCTGACCTAGCTGTCCTTTTTTCAACCTCACGCTTGACTGCCTCAGCGGCAAGAGTCGCCGCAGTCTGTGCCGCTAGTGCGCTAGCAGCCGCTGAAGCCTGTGCGGCTAACTCTGCATCACTGGCAGGCGTTGTAATTGACAGGGTTGCGCTAGATGAAGAGGAAGTTCCAATTCGGTTTGAGGCAGTCACTCTGAATGTGTATGTCGTTGACGAAGAGAGACCGGTGATGGTGACGGTTCCAGAACCAGCCTGCATTACCCGAGCCACAATTGATCCGGGTGTTGACGTTGCGGTGTAGGTTTCAATGGATGCTCCACCGTTACTCGCAGGTGCTGAAAACGTAATTGAGGCGCTTGTTGGAGATAGGGCCACCGCAGATCCAATAGTTGGGGCGCCAGGAGCGGTAGTGACTGGTGCACTTGCTTGAATATCAAGCGTAACCTGCCTTGAAATCGATCCCAGCCAATTGCTTCCGACTATCGTATAAGTCCGAGAGGCTGAAGTCGATGTCGGTGTTCCAGTGATCAATCCAGTGGATGCATTAAAACTTAGTCCATAGGATATTGAAGGGGTGATGGAGTAAGAATCCGGCGCAACTGTCGTAGTTATTGAATATCCAACCAGCGCCGTATTTCTGATTCCAGAAATCACATTTGAAGAAAGCGTAAAATCGGGGGGTTGAGTTTCGGTTGGACATCGCACGGTACCCGAACTTGATGCGGCATAAGCCGTAATAGAAGAGTTTGCTGATCCGCAATAAATAATATTTTTTGCATAGGATCCACTAATTGAGGTAAGGCTGCTATTACCTTCAAATATCAAGTATCTACCAGTCCAGTTCTCGAATCCACCAGAACCAATCGTTGTAACTGTTGTCGGTATTGTTAATCTCTTAAGGTATTTAGCATAAGTCCATTGTGATGCAACTGTAGTTACTCCAGGCGGTATAGAAAATGCTTCATTTGTTCTTCCACCAGGGTATTCCAACAGTGTGGTTCCATTTTTTGAATACAGAACTCCATCGATGGTTTTCAAAATGGAATTTGCAGCACCGACTGTGAAGGTTTCTAAAGCTCTATTTAAATAAAAGGGATACGAGCCGTAACTATCTACCGAGTCAGGAATACTTATAGAGGTGATTATCGATTCTGAAAATGCATACGTATCTACAGTTCGTAATCCTTCAGGGAGTGTGATGCTTGTTAATGTCGTGTTGTTCCCAAACCCACCAATTCGCGTAACTGTATTTGGAACTGTGTAGCTTGTACCTGGTTTTGCGTATGGGTACTTGATCAGCCGAGTCACATTTTTGTTGAACAAAACTCCGTCTACGCTTGAGTAGTTCGAATTACTTGCACTCACGGTGATCTCTCGCACAAGGGACCCACTCCAGCATGCACCGTTATAGTTAAAAAAGGCGTCATTCAGTGTTGTGACATTTGCGCCTACAGAAATAGTTTGAAGAAACCTCGAACACTGGAAAGCATAATTAGAGACCGTTGTAACAGAATCCGGGATCAAGAAGGTGCTCCCAGTTTTCCCTCTAGGGTAAGCGATCAAGCGCGTCTGGTTCTTGTCATACAGAACCCCATCTACAGATGAATAATTCGGATTACTTGAATCGACTATATATTCTGTCAAATTACTGTTCCTGAAACCAAGTGGTATATCAGGATAGATATATGTCACAGAAGCAGGAATCGAAATAGAGGTAATACTTTGTCCACCTGAACCTTCGAAGAAGGTTGCATAGTTAATCGTTGTGACGGATGAATCCAGTACGACTGCACCAGTACAGGTTGAATTACCTTGAAGCACACCAGCAGTTACGGTGTATGTTCCTCCCGGGCAATTGAATGTGTCTGCATGTGCTACTGGGCCATTAAACACAAGATGGCTAAAAAGAACTATCACTACTACCAAAAAGTTTCTGGACTTCCTCACGAGTCAATCATCCTTTCGATAGCTCTTTGAAATTAGAAAATTTTCGAATCGACAATAGACTAAAAGTGTCCTAATTTATTGTCAATACACTGCTCTCGCCGTCGCAAATTCTCGTGGTTGAGTCTTAACTACCGGAGCAGTGCAGATTAACTCGCGGAGAAGTACAGATTAACTCGCGGAGAAGTACAGACGGCTGCTTACGCAAGATGGTGCCCTCGGTGGGGGTCGAACCCACACTTGGAGGATTTTAAGCCTGTTACTTCTTCTTGTATCCAGTAGGGCAGGTTGGTTTTACAGCCGTTACCTTCTTTGAAGTCTTGCCCTTTACGCAGGTGATGGTGCTCATCTTCTTGGAGGCGGGTGCTGTTGCCTTAGGTGTTGGTAGCACATCAATAACGGAAACTTTGATCTTTGGGACAGAGAAGTGAAACCCGGCGGCTCGGAAATACACATAGCCATTTAGAATTTTGAATGTTGTTGTAGCAACTTGAGTCGTGCCATCAGGATTCAAAACTTCGATTGACGCCCTTGTATTCAATAGACTTTTACCCCAAAGACACTTTGCTACATCTTCTCGTAACACCAAGTCATATAACCCTTGCTTCTTGTCACCATCTGATTCAAAAGTTGGTGCAGCGATAGTGAATGATAGTGAATCAGTGTCTTCATCCCAAAGGGGAGCGGATATGTTGTACACCGTTGCATTTGTGCTTACCTGTCCGAGCATTCCCTTACTTGTCTGCAGGCAGCCTTTCATTTCTGAGTAAATGAATGCACTTGAGGCTGTCGAGTAGGAGACCGCAGTCCAGATAGTTGAATCCCATCTAGATTGGTTTGGAATCGCTCTTTCGAAATTTATCCAATCTTTTATTGCAGCGTTCGTATTACTAATTACTCCTTGAGCCCAATATGGCTGGTTTCCAAACCACACTCCAGATTCTACATTTGGATATGAGGCCACCAAGGCTGCGGGATAAGGTTTGTTAAACTCTGCAATAACGCTTCCTACCGTCATAGCAGAACCAATGAAGGCGAATTCTGTCGAGTTTATTTGTTGGATTTCGCTGTTCTTGATTCTGCTTTGAAACCAGCCACTGAATGTTGGAGCAAGATACTTTAGATCTAAGATAACTCGAAAGGTTACATCGCTCTTAAAATTGTATACATCAAAACAAGTAGTCAGCCACAGACTGCAGTTGTTTGGATTGGGAGCGTTGTAAGTTTTCACTGGCACCAGAGAAAGTGAGAGCTTGTGTGCTCTTGCATTTTCACTTTGTGTTGAACTCACCCCCTCGACTATAGGCTGAAGTAAATACTCACCTCCACCAAAGTGTGGCGCTGTAGGGAAGCTAAAGACACTGGAATCAGCACCAGAAGGTAACAATGTTTTTTCTTCGCCAGTCCAGTTTCTCGTCTGAACTATGTACGAACCTGCTGGATATTTTGACTGATCAAAAGTTCGTGCAGCGTATGACTTTTGTGTTGTGGATCGAATCCAAGATTCTCCATTATCTATTGATGCCTCAAATGACTTGACACAAGGATTATTTGGATCGTCTTTACAATTAGGAAGTACTGCTACGTATCCTTTTGATGTTGGGTATTCGATAATTCCACTATAAACAGGTTTATAACTACCGCCTGCATTTGCTTCGGTAAATATCAGGGCAAAATCACCCTTCATCTGATCCCGTGTAAATGTATTTGTGGTTGCAACACCTGTTGGTGGTGCTGCAATCGCAGAAGAGCCAAAAATCAATACGGCTAAACTGGTAAGGAGGCTTGAGTACAAACTTTTTCTCACTCACCAAGATTACGTGCTTTAGCGGATATTTCTATGGGAGTAGTAAAAAGGTAACCAGTCAGAAAACTAACAATGGGGGGTCTGCTTTAGCCCAACGGCAGAGGCAGCAGGAGCACGAGCTTTGCTCGAGCCCAGATGTGGAGGCACGGAAGCTACTGAGTACCGACACATCAGCTTCAAATCCTCCGCAGGCTATGAATTAATTGTGTATGCATTTATGTATGCATTGTTAAATGGATACTTGCTTTGCAGCGAAGTAAATGTAATCATTTACGCACGAACTGGTGCCCTCGGTGGGGATCGAACCCACACTTGGAGGATTTTAAGTCCTCTGCCTCTGCCGTTGGGCTACGAGGGCCATGTACGAATGGGAAGTCTACTATCCAATTCCTGCAGCTTTTGCAGCCTGTTTAATCACCTTATCTAGCATTGCTTTGGTGAGTTTTCCAGTAAATGTATTTTGTTGGCTCGGATGATACGAACCGATGATCGTGATCTTTCGATCTTCATCTTTGAATGTGACTTTGGCTCCATGAGTAAATTTAGTTGTTTCGATTTCATGACCAAGTTGGCGAAGAGTTGAAATTGTTGCCTGCCATGCAAAGGAACCGAGTGCAAGGTACGCGTTTGTGGTGTTGCTTGCCAACGAAAATTCTTTTGTTAGAAATGGTGCGCAGGTGTGACGCTCTTCAGTGCTTGGTTTGTTATCTGGTGGTGCACACCGGACAGCACACGCTATACGCGTATCCTTTAACTCTTGTCCGTCTTTGATTGATGTGCTCGTTGGAATCTTCGCGATGCCGTTTCGATTCAGAGAACCGTAGAGCCAATCTCCTGAGCTATCTCCAGTGAAGATACGACCTGTTCTATTTGCACCATGAGCACCTGGTGCTAGACCAATAATCATGAGCTTTGGTTTGTCGCTTCCAAAGGACGGGACTGGCTTTCCCCAGTACTTTTCATCTTCGTAGGATTTACGTTTTGTGACCGCTACTTCCTCTCGCCATTGAACAAGGCGAGGACAGGCGGTGCAGGCGATGATTTCTTTATTGAGGAGCGGAAGAGTTTTTGCCGAACTACTTGGCAAGGGACCAGGCCATTCCATCGAGGATGTCTGATTCGGAGGCAATGAATTCAGTTGCACCAGTTGCACGCATGATGCGTGAGAGAACAAGTGTTCCGGCAGAGATGACATCTACGCGGCCAGGGTGCATGTAACCAAGTGCTGCACGTTGATCGTGTGTGCTGGCGAGAAACATCTTTGATGCAGAATGCACTTTCTCTGCAGGGATTCGTGAGAGATGGATGGCGTATCGGTCATAAGTAGGTAGATCAAGTGCTGCTGCAGCAACTGTTGTGGCAGTGCCAGCGACTGCGATCAGAGTCTTAGCTTGGGTAATGGGAACGATCTTGGCTGCTTGTGCGATCGCTTCGTCGATATCTTCGGTTGCAGATGCAACCTGTCCACTGTCAGGGAGATCGTGGGTGAAGTGGCGCTCTGACATACGTACACAACCGATGTTGACGCTCTTTGCGAATTCGACTCTGTCGGTACCAAAGACGAACTCTGTTGATCCTCCACCAATATCGATGACGAGGAATGGGCCATCTGATGGTGGAAGGTCACGTGTTGCGCCATCGAATGAGAGTGATGCTTCTTCTTCGCCAGAGATAACTTCAGGGCGAACACCTAAGCGTTCGAAGACGCCTTCGATAAAGAGATCGCGGTTGGTAGCATCGCGTGTGGCACTTGTGGCACAGAAGCGAATCTTTTCGACTCCGCGCTTTGCGATCTCTGCAGCGTAAAGATCAACTGCAGCCAGTGTGCGAGTGATTGCATCGGGATGGAATTGGCCAGTCTTATCGACGCCTTGTCCGAGGCGAACAACTTCCATCAATCGTGTGACTTCGCGGAAAGAATCGCCTTCGATATCTGCAATCAGTAATCGAATGGAGTTAGTACCGCAATCAATAGCTGCTACTCGCATGGCTCGGTTTTCCACCATTCTGGTAATAACGCTAGTGCTTCATCGCCAAGTGGGTTAACACCAGGACCTGCTGATAATGAATGTGCGACGAGTGAATGTAAACATTTCACACGATTAGGCATTCCACCGGCAGAGATCCCTTCGACTTCTGGAACATCCATCTTGAGCGCCGCACGTGCTGCTAAATAATCATCATGTGCTGCGGCGTACGAACCTGCGAGTTCGGCATCAGTTTCAAGGCGCTCATTCATTGTTGCCATAAGTCCTGTTGATTCAAGTGTTGAGATCGCTGCAGTTAAACGAGGGCAGGTAGCGTAGAAAAAGGTAGGAAATGGTTCGCCATGGCTCAGGCGTGGTGGGGTTTCAACGACTGCAGCGTTTCCGCATGAGCAGCGATAGGCGATGGCGTGAACATCTCGTGGAGTGCGACCGAGCTGAGTTTCGATACAAGCTAAATCTTGAGCAGTTACTTGCTTATCTGCAGGAGTTTGCATTACTTCTCACTTGTGACTTGAGTGATCGATGCAATCATGCGGGTGTACCAAGGTGCGCCATCTTCAAGTTGATCTGCAACTTTATTTGCCATGACTTCGTCTTCACCGTTAGGTGTGCCGGTAACAATGTATTGACGCTCACCTGGCATAACAAAGTGAAGACGTTCGCGGGCTTGTGCCTTAACGTAATCAGGATCTTGCCAACGGGTTAGCTCAATGCGTGCTGCTTCAAGTGTTGCGCGATCACCATCGACTTGTGCGCGTAGTGCGTTGATCTGTGCACGTTGTGTGAAGTAATGCTGAATAGGTGGAGCGAGTACGAGTGCGAAGATAAAGAAGACTGCAACAAGAGAGAAAGTTCGGCCAGATCCGGGGCGACGCGAAGAAAAGACTCGCTTGGATCTAAACCGAACCACGTTAACTTCTCTCTAGTAACACTCGTAGGTGTGAAATTATCCCTTAAAGCGTGGGAAAGCAGCGCGACCGGCATAGAGCGCGCCAGATGCGAGTTCTTCTTCGATGCGTAGTAGCTGGTTGTACTTAGCAACGCGCTCACTTCGTGCAGGTGCACCGGTCTTGATCTGACCACAGTTTGTTGCAACTGCGATATCAGCAATCGTGGTGTCCTCGGTTTCACCTGAACGGTGGCTGAGCATGCTGCGGTAGTTAGCACGGTGTGCCATCTCTACTGCATCGAGAGTCTCGGTCAGAGTTCCGATTTGGTTTACCTTTACAAGGAGCGCGTTTGCTGTGTTGCCAGCAATTCCCTTTGCAAGACGTGTTGGGTTTGTAACGAAAAGGTCATCTCCGACGATCTGCACCTTTGAGCCAAGGGATGCTGTCATTGAAGTCCAGCCAGCCCAATCTTCTTCATCAAGTGGATCTTCGATGGAAACAAGTGGATAGGCAGATACGAGCTCTGCGTAGTAGGCGATCATTTCATCCGATGTGCGAAGTGATCCCTCGAACTTGTACTTGCCGCCCTCGTGGAATTCAGTTGCAGCAACATCCATTGCAAGTGCGACGTCTTTACCTGGCTTAAAGCCAGCTGCTTCGATCGCTTCAAGAATAAGGTCGAGTGCTGCACGGTTGCTCTCAAGGTTTGGTGCAAAGCCACCTTCATCGCCAACACTTGTTGCAAGTCCGCGCTTCTTTAACACTGATTTGAGTGAGTGGTAAATCTCAGCGCCCCAGCGAAGTGATTCGCGGAATGATTCTGCGCCAATTGGAGCAACCATAAACTCTTGGATATCAACGTTGGTATCTGCATGTGCGCCGCCGTTGAGAATGTTCATCATTGGAACTGGCAAGACGTGTGCATTTGGTCCACCGAGGTATGAGAAGAGTGAGAGGTCGGCAGATTCAGCTGATGCCTTTGCAACAGCGAGTGAGACGCCAAGAATTGAGTTTGCACCGAGCTTTGACTTGTTAGCTGTTCCATCAA
>Ga0304730_1003242_pt1 | contig 11068 bp, 17 predicted proteins | sample M_130628_MF_Meta_FD_190474 | JGI IMG/M metagenome (GOLD analysis project Ga0304730, IMG submission 190474) | Freshwater microbial communities from Lake Montjoie, Canada to study carbon cycling - M_130628_MF_MetaG (v2) (version 2) | ecosystem: Environmental > Aquatic > Freshwater > Lake | place...
CTGATGAAGATAGAGAAAAAGCGCCAATTCGGTTTGTGCCACGTCGCATGTTTATTAACTAGGGGTATGTGTGCCAAATCAGTTCGCTTCTGGCAAATGGGCAATATCGCAGTGCGATCGCTGCGGATTTCGTTTTAAATTAAAAGTCTTAAAGACGGAGATTATCAAGACTAAGAAGTATAATCTGTTGGTCTGCCCTACTTGTTGGGACCCAGATCAACCTCAGTTGCAGTTGGGTATGTATCCTATTGAAGATCCGCAAGCATTGCGCAATCCAAGACCGGACAATACGTACTACCAAGCGGGTTATACAGGCTTGCAGTTGAATCAGAATGCAGGAAACACCGAGGATGGCTTTGGTGATCCTACAGGCGGTAGTAGGGTGTTTCAATGGGGGTGGGCCCCAGTTGGTGGTGCTAGCAGCTTTGATAGTGTTTTAACACCGAATTACTTGATTGCAGTAGGACAAGTAGGTACAGTAACAGTATCTACAACATAGGAGAAATATTATGGGATTCAAATCAGGCGCAGATGGCGTTACCAAACAAGGTAAAACCAAAGGCAAAAATTTAGGCAACTCAGGTCCAAACGTTGGCATCCAAAAGGGTGGCAAAGGCGGTATGGGTGGTAAAACTAATGAGCAAATGAAGTCTATGGGTCGTAACATGGCTAAAGTAGCTAACCAAAGAGGACGTTAATCATGGCTATTAATAACAAACCAGCTAGTGCATATGATGAGCCACACACAATGAGCGGAAAGCCAGTATCAGGCGTTTTGTCTCAGACAACAGGCGCCAAAGTTATGGATGAAATGAACATCTCTGTTGGTAATATTAACAAAGGTAACGAAAAAGGCACGAAGCTTTCTGGCATTAAAATCCGTGGAACTGGCGCTGCAACTAAAGGTGTTATGTCTCGTGGGCCAATGGCCTAGTAGGGTAAACCCGTATGGCAATGAACTACGTTCAGCTTTACCAAGCAGTTCAGGACTACTCTGAGAATACAGAGTCGCTGTTTGTAAACAATATTTCACGCTTTGTAATAGAGGCGGAGAATCGCATTTATAATTCAGTCCAAATTCCTGCTTTGCGTAAAAACGTTACTGGTACGTTGACGCAGGGAAATAAGTATCTGTCTTGTCCAAATGACTACTTATCAACATTTTCGTTAGCTGTGGTTAATGAAGACGGGGACTATAGTTACTTACTTAACAAAGATGTTAACTTTATCCGTGAAGCATACCCAAATTCAACGTCTGTTGGATTGGGCGCTTTACCTAAGTATTACGCTTTATTTGGTTCACAGTACACAGACCAGAACGAGTTGTCTTTTATTATGGGACCAACACCCGGCGGTAACTATACCGTAGAACTTCATTATTTTTACTACCCAGTATCTATTGTCCAAGGCGCTATTTCTGCAGGTACGCTTACTACTGCTGGCTCTCTTTATACCAACGGCAACTACAGCAACATACCGCTAACAGGCGGGTCAGGCTCTGGAGCCACTGCAAACATTACTATTTCTGGACAAGCTGTAACAGCTATAACTATTAAAAATGCAGGTAATTTCTACGCTGTTGGTGACGTTTTAAGCTTTAGTAACATTTATACCGGTAGTTCTGGCTCTGGGTTTGTATATACAGTTACTGGCGTTAATAACGTTGCAGGTACAAGCTGGCTTGGCGATAACTACGATCCTGTGCTTTTTTATGGCTCTATGCGTGAAGCAATGCTCTTTATGAAGGGCGAACAAGATTTAATTAAATACTACGAAGACAAGTACACCGAGGCGCTTATGCAACTCAATCGTTTGGGAACTGGTCTGGAACGTGGTGACGCATACCGTGATGGACAGGCTAAAATTAAGGTTAACCCATGAGTATTGTTCAAGGGCAATGCACCATCTTTAAACAAAACTGCTTAAGTGCTTTAGAGAACTTTGCGGTTGGAACTCCTTATATCTACAAGATTGCCTTATATACAGCCAGCGCTAACTTAAGTGAAACAACGCTAGCATATACAAGCGTAGGTGAAGTAGTAGGTACAGGGTATACAGCAACAGGCAAGGTTTTAACTATTTCTCAAGTTCCTACAAGTAGTGGCTATACGGCTTATGTATCGTTTTCTAATGTAACTTGGACCCCCGCTTCCTTTACGACTAGAGGGGCTTTGATATACAATAGCACCACAGGAGCAGCAGTAGCAGTATTAAATTTTGGGGCGGACAAAACCCCTACAACAAGTTTTACAATTACTTTTCCAACGGCAGATGCAGCAGATGCCATTATTAGATTCAGTTAAGGAGCAATTATGCAAAAAGAATTATCAAATTTTGGCGACCATGCAGAAGTAACCATGCAGTCAAATCTAGTCGGTGACGAAACCGTTGGTATCGCAGGTACATACCACGTTGAGTGCCGTGATGTTGATGGAAATATTAAGTGGGTAGATCAATTCCCTAACTTAGTAAACGCTATTGGTAAACAGCTAATGTTGGATACCTTGTTAAAAGGTTCTGCGTATACAGTAGTTGGGCCTTTCTTGGGTCTGGTTTCTGGCGCATCTCCAACATTCGGCACTGGTTCAGATACTATGACCTCTCACGCTGGTTGGACCGAGTTTACTAACTACACGGTTGGTGGTTCAGCAGTTCGTGGAACAGCCGTATTTGCTTCTGCTACTTCTTCTGGCTCTACACCATCTAACGTAACAACTTCTTCTGCAACTGCTATTACCTACACTATTACTGGTGCTGGTGGTACTGTTGGCGGTTGTTTCTTATGTACTGGTACAGGCGCAGTTAGCACACAAAGCTCTACTGCTGGTACTTTGTATAGTGCTGGTGCTTTTAGTACTGCAAAAGTTGTTACAGCTGGTGATACTGTGAGTGTGACATATAGTTCTACCGCCACTTCTTAGTCCTTGATTTTAAAGGGCTTTTGTGTTTTATACTTATAGTCACGTAACACCCCAAGGCCAATTATTCTACATAGGTAAAGGCCAAGGGAAACGTGCGTATCAAATAAAATACAGAAATGATAAGTGGAAAAAAATTGTTGCAAAATATGGGCAACCAATAGTACAAATTTTAGCCAATTGGAAAACAGAGGCTGAGGCTTTAACCCATGAAATGTTATTAATATCTTGCTTTAAAGATATGGGGTATAGCCTTGCAAATCTTACTGCTGGCGGCGAAGGTACATCTGGTTATAAACATACACCAGAACAAGTCGAAAAAAACCGACTTGCAAAACTTGGTTCTGTTCCTTGGAATAAAGGCATACCTTCTGAATTAAAACACTCAGAAGAATTTAAAGAAAAAATTCGTCAAACCCATACGGGTAATAAATATAATTTAGGCCGCCCTACTTCAAAAAAACAAAAAGCTGTTGCTAGTAAAGTACTTAAAGGCAATCAATATGCTGTAGGAAACACATATCAACGTAAATGGGTATGGATTGGTACTGATATTAAAACGGGCAAAACCATTCGTATTATTGGTGAGAAAGCTATGAAAGAGGCCGGTATCCAACACCCCAACGTAATAAAGTGCATCAACGGACAACGTAAATCCCACAAAAGTTGCACATGGGCTAAAGAAATATTGGAAAATAAATAATGGCTCTTGCACTATATGATCGTGTACAAGAAACTGGCACAGCCGTTACAACAGTTAGCTTTACGCTAAGTGGTGCTGTTACTGGTTTTCAATCATTTTCTGTAATTGGAAATGGTAATACAACTTACTATTCAGCTACAGATTCGTCTGGAAACTGGGAAGTAGGTATAGGCACTTATGTATCTATAGGGCCATCACTTACTCGTACAACTATCTATAGCTCTAGTAATGCAGGCGCAGCAGTAACCTTTTCTGGAACTGTAACTGTATTTGTAACTTATCCAGCAGACAATTCAGTTGTATCAACTAATAATCCTGGCACATCTGGATATGTGCTTACTTCTGGTGGTTCTGGTGTAGCCCCTACTTGGGTTGCTGCTAGTGGTGGTGGTGCTTCCGTTACTGTTAGCTCTACAGCCCCCAGCTCTCCTTCTGCTGGAGATTTATGGTGGGATGATGTTGGCGGTAGATTAAAAATATATTATACCGATGCCAATACTTCACAATGGATAGACTCTACTGTTAATTCATCTACAACAGGCGCTGTTTACGATACTCAAACATTCACTTCTAGCGGAACTTGGACTAAGCCTGTTGGAGTTAATAATGTCAGAGTAGTTGCTATTGGTGGTGGAGCTGGTGGTAGTTCAGGTAGAAAAGGTGCGGTTTCATCTAATAGGGCTGGCGGTGCTGGCGGTGCTGGTGGAATGAGGCAAGAAACAATTTATGCAGCAACATTTTTACCTTCTACTGTTTCTGTAACTATTGGTTCTGGCGGCGCTGGGGGTGTTTCTGTAACCACTAATTCTACCAATGGCAATATTGGAACTGCTGGTGGAAATAGTACATTTGGTTCTTATTTAATTGGAAGTGGGGGTTTTAATGGTTTGGGAGTATCTCCAACAATAACAATTACGGACTATATAACAGGACAATTGTCACAAAGCACCTCTGGAACAACTTGGCTTAATGCTGCTAATAGTAGTGCTTCTTATGGTGGTTTAGCTACTAGTGGCGGCCCATACGCTTCATTTAAGGCTGGTAATGGCGGTGGTGGTGGCAGTATTTCATCAGCAAATGCTTTAAGTGCTGTTGGATATGGTAGTGCTGGTTCATCTTTATTATTTCCTAGTGCTGGTGGTAGTGCTTCCGCAACCGATGGTTCAACAGGCAGCAATGGAACTGCCACAACTGCTTCAGCTCCTTATGGCGGCGGTGGTGGCGGTGGCGGTCAGGCTTCTTTACTAACCAATGCTGGTGCTGGCGGTGCTGGTGCGTTATATGGTGGTGGTGGTGGCGGTGGCGGTGCATCTACTGATTCTTTAGGAAACTCTGGTGCTGGCGGCAATGGCGCAGACGGAATAATAGTTGTTATTTCATGGTAAACAATAAATTAGGATTGTTATGGCATCTTTAGACTTCCCAGCATCACCTACAGTAGGGCAGATTTATACAGCCAATAACGCAACTTGGACATGGGATGGTTCATCTTGGTTAGGAACTGCAACAGGCTCTGTTATATATAATGTCCAAACATTTACCTCGAGCGGAACTTGGACTAAACCTGCTGGTGTTAATAATGTCAGGGTAGTTGCTATTGGTGGTGGAGGTGGTGGTGGAAGCGGTGGAAAGGCGGCAACAACTATACAAAGAATTGGTGGTGCTGGTGGAACTGCTGGAGCTTATGTAGATAGAATTTTACAAGCAAGTAATTTGACTTCTACTGTTACTGTAACTATTGGCAATGGCGGTACAGGTGGTGTTTCACAAGCAACCAATTCAACTGCTGGCAACGCTGGTCTTGTTGGTGGAAATACTACATTTGGAACTTATTTAACTTCTTATGGTGGCTTTGCAGGTACTGGTGGTTTAATAACTAATGCAACAAATACACCAACAGTTTCTGCGGCTGTAGGTTTTGAAACAAGCCTTACAGGTGCAAATATTATTAAAAGTTTAGCAGGAGTTGTTTCTTTAGCTATAAATACAGGTACTAATGCTATTAGTTCTGCAAATTCAATTGGTGGGTATGGTGGTGCTTGGGGTACCTATGGTGCTGGTGGCGGTGCTGGTGGCGGTAGTATTGGTACTACGAATGTTTTAGGAACTGTTATGGGTTTGGGGGGTACAGGAGCTTATGCAATTAATGGTGGTTTTGCTGGCGGTACTGCTTCTTTAACTGATGGAACTGCTGGTGGTGCTGGTACAGCTTCTACTGCAAACAGTATTTATGGTGGTGGTGGTGGAGGTGGTGGTCAATCTTCCATAACAACTAATGGCGGTGCTGGCGGTGCTGGTGGATTATATGGCGGTGGCGGTGGTGGTGGTGGTTGTTCTTCAAACGCCGTAGGAAACTCTGGTGCTGGCGGTGCTGGTGGTGCTGGAATAATAGTTGTTATTTCATGGTGATAGATATGTCAAATTATGCAATTATAGAAAATACTTTAGTGATTAACACTTGTGTTTGGGATGGTTCAAGCGATTGGACACCACCAGAAGGAACTACTGCCGTAGCTATTCCTGTAGACTCCGTTGCTGGTGTTGGATACCACTACATTGATGGTCAGTTTATTGCACCAGTTATTCCACCAATTAGTGCGGCAGATAACAAAGCAACTGCTGACCAAATTCTTTCTGATACCGACTGGACTTCTATTCCAGCCGTAGGTGACCCGAATCAATCAAACCCTTACCTTACCAATCAAACAGAATGGCTATATTACAGAAGCAAAATTAGGGATATTGGTTTAAATCCACCTGAAGGTAATGTAGATTGGCCTGTTGCACCAGACGAATTGTGGTCTAGCTAAAGAGCTAAACAATGGACACTATAATCTTTAAACTTCTCAATGCTGATTCTGTTCTTAGTTCAACTGGATTTGTAATACCCTTTCAAGTTGATAGCACAGACTACCAGTTGTTTAAAGCCCAAATTAATTCTAGTGTGGCTGAGTTAGAGGATAAAAATGGTATGTTAATGACTCAAGAAGAATCTAAAGCCTATGTAGATACATTGCCTTAATATATGTTTGGTATAACTGCCTTTTCACAAGCGCCATACTCATCATTAGGTATAACGCTTTATGCTTTTTCAATTGCTGAAAATGTTGGCATAGCAGACTCAAGCACACAGACCTCTGCTTTCTTACAAGTTATTACAGAAAATTCTAATTTAGCGGATGCCCAAACAGCTATTACGGCATATTTATTAAGCCGTTCTGAAGATTTAACAGTAGAAGATGCAGAATCTATAGCTGCTCAGTTTTTATCAAGCATTACAGAAAACAATAACTTAGACGATTTTAGTACACAGGTTTACGCATATAGCCCAAGCATTACTGAAAATTCTAACTTAACAGATTCAAGCGCTCAAACTTCTGCTTTCTTACAATCAATTGCTGAAAATAGTAACTTAGCTGATGTTCTTACAATTAATGCTCAATTCCCATTAAGCCTTACTGAAAATTCTAGATTGGCTGATGCAGCGTCTATTGCAGCTCAGTTTGCATCTAGCATTATTGAAAACTTTAGTTTATCCGACTCTAGCATACAAGTTTACGCATACAGCCCTAGTATTACTGAATCAGTAACAATGTTTGACACAAACAGTCAGGCAGCCGCTTTCTTTGCTGGCATTGTAGAAGCCGCTACCTTAAATGATTCTAGCACCCAGATTACTTTCTATAATGTTACAAGAGATGAAAACAGTAATTTAGCAGATACCTCTACAATTAATGCTCAGTTTGCATCTAGCATTATTGAAGCACTTACGATGGCTGATGCGCAGGCTATTGTGGCTCAGTTTGCATCAAGCATTAGCGAAAACAGTAATTTAGCCGATGTTAATGATGGTATTGCTGGATATAACCTTGCAAGAACTGAAAATGTAAATATGGCAGATGTAAGAAGTATTACCGCCCAGTTTGCCCAAAGCGTTGCTGAGAATATAAACTTAGAAGATTTAAGCACCCAGACTTCAGCTTTCTTACAGGCTATTACTGAAGCAGTGACAACGGACGATATTCGCAGCTCTATTATTGCGTATTTTGATAGCATTACTGAAACAATCAGCGTAGCTGATTTGGCAACAGCTATAAGAGGGTTCTTCTTTAGTATTACTGAAAATGCTTCATTAGCAGATGTTGACCAAATACAAGTTCAGTTTGCTGCCTCGCTAGTAGAAAATACTAATTTAGCCGATTTTAGTACTCAACAGTCTAATTTCTTGCAGTCTATTGTTGAAAACGTGTTCATGGCGGACTCGCAATTTCCCCGTGGATGGTTTAGAATCAACGATAATCAGACTATTACTTGGAACGCAGTAAACAACAATAACAGCATTACTTGGTCAAATATTGGGGACGACCAGAACCCGAATTGGCAGCGTATAGACAATACGCAAGGATAAAGGATAAATAATGGCATCTACATATTCAACTAGTCTTAAACTAGAGCTTATTGGTAACGGCGATCAATCCGGTACATGGGGTACTACAACCAATAATAACTTTGGTACTCTTGTAGAACAGGCGATTACGGGCGTTCAAGGCATTACAATGACCAACGCCGACTACGTATTAACCAACTATAACGGCACCTCAGATGAGGCTAGAAATGCGGTTTTGGTGGCTTCTGGTACAAACTCAGCTATTCGCCAGATTATTGCCCCGCTAGTAAACAAGCTCTACGTTATATTTAATAACACCACTGGCGGCTATGCTATTACTATTGGTGGGACTTCTGGGTCTACCGTGACTATCCCTAATGGGGTTACTGCCCAAGCTTATTGCGATGGCACAAACTTTTACTCTGCCCAGACTGGCTCGGCTGGCAACTTTACGGTAAACGGCACTCTAACTGCTACTGGCTTAACTGATACTGGCAATATGAGCGTTGGCGGTACTTTGGGAGTTACAGGCGCAACCAGCTTAACTTCAGGTTCTATTTCGGGCGTTATGACTGCCCCAACTGCAGCGGCAGGAACTAATACAACCCAACTAGCTACTACAGCCTTTGTAACCCAGAATGCAGTTTTGACGGGTGCGCTGCTAATGTGGCCTACATCTTCGGCGCCGACTGGGTATTTATCTTGTGATGGTACTGCAGTTTCTCGCACTACTTACGCTGCTTTGTATGCTGTAGTTGGCACTACATTTGGCATAGGTGATGGCTCTACTACATTTAACTTACCTAACTACACAAGCCGTATGCCTTATGGTACGACTATTGGTGCTACAGGCGGTAGTGCTGATGCTGTAGTTGTAAGCCATACTCATACTGCAACTGTTACAGACCCGGGACATTTTCACACAACTTCTCAATCAGGGCTTACAGGCAGTGGTGGATTAACATTTACTTATGGTGCATATAGCATAGGAGCACCAAATACAGGTTCTGCTGTTACAGGTATTACTGTAGCTAATAGTACAACTGGTGTTTCTGGTACAAACGCTAACTTACCGCCATACCTCGGTATCAACTTCATTATCAAGACTTAAGGATAAATCATGGGTCAAGTAACAATTTCGGGTAGTACAAGTGGAACTGCAACAGTTGCAGCGCCGGCGATTGCTGGAACCCCCACGCTAACTTTGCCGGCTGTATCTGGAAACGTATTAGCTTCTACGGCGGTGTCGGCGTCTACAACCAACACGGTAACTAATAAAGTCGCTATTAACATTGGCGGTACGGTTTACTATCTTTTAGCTTCTACATCGGGAACCTAATATGGCAACTACATTAAATGCTGGCACTACGGCAGCAACAGCGTTAAACGTCATTGCAGACACTACTGGGGCAATGGCTATCCAGACTAGTGGCACAACTGCTATTGCTATTAGCTCTACCCAAGCTGTTACTTTAACAAACCCACTCCCAGCTGGTTCTGGCGGTACAGGATTAAACGCTTTAGGAACTGGTGTTGCTACTTTTTTAGGCACACCTTCTTCAGCTAATTTAGCTGCAGCTTTAACAGATGAAACAGGTACAGGTGTTGCGGTATTTGGCACAGCGCCAACAATTTCGTCTCCAACATTAACTGGTACCCCAACAGCTCCAACTGCAACCGCAGGGACTAATACAACCCAAATTGCAACTACTGCGTTTGTACTAGCTAATGGTGTCCCTACTGGCAGCTTGGTAATGTGGTCTACGGCTTCTGCCCCAAGTGGGTTTTTGTTATGTGACGGCTCTTCTGTTTCAACAACTACCTACGCAACTCTTTTTGCTGTTGTTGGGTATACATTTGGTGGTAGTGGTGCTTCTTTTACATTGCCTGATTATCGTGGTCGCAGCCCATTAGGTGTAAGCGGTTCTTATGCTTTAGCAAGCACAGGCGGTACTGTTGATGCAGTAGTAGTAAGCCACACCCATACAGCAACATCTACAGATTCAGGACATACGCACACAGTACCAAGTGGAGCATCGGGAGCTTCTACCCCTACAGGCCCTGCCCCAGCAGCAAGTATTAGCGGGCAAACAACAGCAACAGGCACAGCAAATATTACAACAACAGTTGCAACTGCTGGCGTAAGTGGTACAGGCGCTAACCTCCAACCATATTTGGCAATTAACTTTATTATCAAAACTTAAATGAATATCCAACAAAACGTTTTGTCTGAGCAGCTAATAGTAAAGTTAAAAGCATTTACTAGGGATGGTAAACAACCCACCCAGACTAATTTTTTTGGTTACGATAAAGGTGTAACCGGGTTTAGTAACGCTGTTTTTGGTTTTACGCTTAGTGAGGATTTAAAGTCTGAGGTATATCAAGAGTTGGTGGCAAAAGGCATATTTGAAAAAGAGCCTAAAGATTGGAAAGTATTTATCCATTTAATGTCTAGAGCGTCTTTTATACCTTGGCATGATGATAATACTTATATGTATACAGGTACAGTGTATTTAAACGAAACTTGGGATAAAAACTGGGGTGGCTATTTTGCTTATGAAGATGGCGACGAAACAAAGTGCATAGCACCTTTTTATAACCAAGGCTGTTTTTTTGCCCCACCAATAATGCACAGCGCACTACTAACTGCAGGGAACGCACCCTTACGGGAAAGCTTGCAACTTTTTGTTAAAGAGTTTTAAAGGAAAATTATGTTTATTATTCATTGGGTGTTTGACAAGCTTGGCTATATGCCAAAAATTAATTTTGAAGTTGGTAAGGTTAATATAGAAACAGCATGGCCTTTTCCAGCACCAGAAGAAAAGAAAAAACCTGTTGCCAAAAAGAAAGCAACGGTAGCTAAAAAAACAACACGCAAAGCAAAATGATTTTAGAAACCATTATTGGCGCACTAGTCCCAGTAGGCATAGATGGTATTAAAAGCCTAATCGGTATGTTTACCGGTGGGGTAAAGCCTTTAAACGTTGATGACCAAATTAAGCTAGACCAAAATGAAATAGCAAAGCTAGAAGCCATTGCAAAGCTAGACAACCCCTATGG
>Ga0304730_1003244_pt1 | contig 11066 bp, 6 predicted proteins | sample M_130628_MF_Meta_FD_190474 | JGI IMG/M metagenome (GOLD analysis project Ga0304730, IMG submission 190474) | Freshwater microbial communities from Lake Montjoie, Canada to study carbon cycling - M_130628_MF_MetaG (v2) (version 2) | ecosystem: Environmental > Aquatic > Freshwater > Lake | place...
TGTAACGAGGGAATGCAGCTGCACCTGGGTAGTAAGCAGCATCTTGTAGTTCTTCTTCAATACGAAGTAGCTGGTTGTATTTAGCAACTCTTTCACTTCGGGCAGGAGCACCGGTCTTGATCTGTCCAGCGTTGGTCGCAACAGCAAGGTCAGCAATAAAGGTATCTTCAGTTTCACCTGAACGGTGCGAGATGATTGCCTTCATACCTGAACGCTGTGCTATAGCAACAGCATCTAGAGTCTCAGTCAGAGTTCCAATCTGGTTGACCTTCACCAAGATAGCGTTACCTGCTAGCTCATCAATACCCTTCTGCAAACGAGCAGGGTTAGTTACATACAAGTCATCTCCAACAAGTTGAACCTTGTTACCAAGAACAGCTGTAATCTTTGTCCAACCAGCCCAGTCATCTTCAGCTAGTGGGTCTTCGATAGAAACTAGTGGGAAATCATTTACTAAACCTTCGTAGTAAGCAATCATTTCATCGCCTGTTAGCTCTTTACCTTCGAAGCTGTACTTACCAGTCTTTTCATCAAAGAACTCAGTAGCAGCAACATCTAGTGCTAGACCGAAGTGCTTACCTAGAACGAAACCAGCCTGACCAATAGCTTCAGAGATTAGTTCTAGAGCTGCACGGTTAGTTGGAAGATCAGGAGCAAAGCCACCTTCATCACCAAGACCTGTAGCTAGGTTCTTAGAGTTCAGAAGAGCCTTTAGTGAGTGATAAACCTCAGTACCAGCGCGAAGTGCTTCTGAGAAAGAATCAAAACCAATTGGAACAATCATGAACTCTTGAATGTCAACACCGTTGTCAGCGTGAGATCCACCATTGATGATGTTCATTAGTGGAACAGGAAGCGTGTAAGCGTTAGGTCCACCGAGGTAACGGTATAGTGGCTGACCTGTTGACTCAGCTGCTGCACGAGCGTTAGCAAGAGACACACCAAGGATTGCGTTAGCTCCGAGGTTTGATTTAGTTGGAGTTCCATCCATACGGATAAGAGCAGCATCAACAAGTCTCTGATCGAGTGAATCAAAGTCAATCAAACCAGTCTCATCGTGACCAATCTGGTCAACAACAGCCTTGACTGCATCTAGAACACCTTTACCCATGTAACGCTTCTTGTCACCATCACGAGATTCGTGAGCTTCAAAAGCACCAGTAGAAGCACCTGATGGAACAGCAGCTCTACCAAAGGATCCATCTGAAAGTAATACTTCAACCTCAATAGTTGGGTTACCTCTTGAGTCAAGGATTTCTCTTGCGCCGATTGCGTCGATGATGGACATGGTTCTCCTAAATATTGGTTTTTGAATAAGACTTTGAAGCCTCTAAACACACCATTGGGTCAAGACCAGTTTAGTTGCCGATGGCCTTAAAACTCAGTTCAGCTGTGTCGCTAGCAACCAGAGCAAACTGGCTAAAACCAGCCTCCAACATGCTATCTAGCAGGATGTTCAGCTTCTTAGGCTTGAGTTCAAGACGAACCGACTTACCTTCAGCTATCAGTTCCTTCTGGAACCTAACTGCATTCTTTATGCACTCAACGCTCGTTTCTTCAAGGACCAGTAGAACTCCATTAGTAGGGGCAGTGGTTTCAACAAGGTCAACTACTCTTTCAAAGCCAATAGAGATACCAACTGCAGGAACATCTTTTCCTAACCACTTACCAACCATGCCGTCATAGCGACCACCGCCACCAATAGCAGAGCCTTCACCTGGCATCTCAATCTCAAAGATAGTTCCGGTGTAATAACCCATACCTCTAACCAAGGTTGGATCAAAGCGTAAACGTCCTGCATCAACCGCAGAGAACAAGGGAGCAAGCACTGACGGAACGGTTAGATCTGCTGCTAATAGCCAATAGTTAGCCTTATCAGCAACCCCATCACCTAGGCGCTCTCTAAGTTCACTAACCACACCTGTTACTTCAATCTTGTCTAGCTTGTCCAAGGTGATAAGAGCAGAAGATCTATCTTCTTCTTTCACACCGAAAGAATCAAGTAAAGAAAGAAGCAGTTCTCGATGATTCACTCTTATTACAGCCTTAGATAAACCAAGAGCATCTAAAGCAGCAAGAGATGCATTTAGTAGTTCAATCTCTGCAAGAACAGAGTCATCACCAATGATGTCGATATCACACTGAACAAACTGACGGTATCTACCCTTCTGGGGTCTTTCTGCTCTCCAGACTGGACCCATCTGAATAGCCCTGAAGACAGAAGGTAGAGCAGATCTGTTAGTTGCATAGAACCTAGTTAGAGGAACAGTTAGATCAAAGCGAAGACCAAGATCTGCCAACACATCAACAGATTCCAAAGACTCTAAAGCACTGTCTAGTTCAGCCCCACGCTTCATAACCCGGTAAGCAAGCTTCTCGTTGTCCCCACCCTGACCTGAAGTCAGACGATCTAGGTTCTCCAAAGCAGGAGTCTCAACCTCCTGGAACCCAAAAGAGCTATAAACACCTTTAATAACCCCTAAAACACTCTCCCGCTTAGCCTTCTCGGCAGGCAGAAAGTCCCTCATACCTCTAGGTGGGTTTATGTCTTTAGCCATGGGTCAAGTTTGGCACATAACGATAAGCCCCTAGATCTTGACACGAAGACCAATTCGAGCTGCTTTAAGTCGAGAACCTATTTTTTAGTGGTAAATTTTGAAATCGCGCTAGGTGCTCCTGTGCCGATCTTGTTGATGGCTGAAACTCGGTAATAGTAAGTTTTAGGCGGTGTGATGCCGATAAAGAAATGAAACGATGGCGTTGGGGACTTGAATTGGTATTTCCAAGTCTTACCTTTGTCTGCTGAAAACTCCACTTTGTAGCCAGTGATTTTTTCACCACCGTTAGACTCGGGGCTTTGCCATACTAAATAAACTTTGGCCTTCGGGTTGGTTGTAACTTCAAATTTTCTGGGAACACCTGGAGCTGAAGACAAAGTGCGAACAGAGGTATAAGCATATGCTCCAATTTTTTGTCCCGAGACTGAAGCTAACCTGATCTGATATGTCGTACCAACTTTTAAGTTCTTTGCAGTCAATGATGTGGACTTTGCAGAGGACACCTGCAAAGCCTGCCAGTCAGTTCCGTTTGAAGATATCTCTGCAGAGTATCCGGTCAGGTTGAAGTCTGCACCTCCCACAGGTGGAACCCAGTTCAACTTAAGTCCTGAAGAAGTTAAGTTGCTAACTTTTAGTTTTGTTGGATTTAGTGCATTGTTTGCGCTTGGCGTGGAGCCAAAAACTGTAGCCCAGGTAAATAGTTGATATTGAGACGTAGGAACTAGCCCGTTGTTTCCTCTGACTCTAAAAGTTAAGTTTGAATTCTGTGGAAGATCAGTGAGCTGAGCCGAAGTTTTCAAGATGTCCGAAACAGTAGTGGTGGTCCAGTTCAAATTGTCTACTGAATACTGGACTGTGTACGAGCTCATCAGCGGCAAGCCGGAAGTTTTAGGAAAATCCCAAGTGAGAGATCCAGAAGTTGGATTTGTTGCCTTAAACTTCAGGTTTGTTGGTGCAGCTGGCTGATTTGCCAAGGTCTGATAGACAATCAGTTGTGGCTCTTGCCTAACTGCCTGCTGACTAAATATGTCTTGGGCATAGGATTGACATCGTATCGGACCTGTCATCGCGTCTTTATTGATTCCCATCCGAATTGTGACGTCAAGTGACTTTGAATTAGTGTTCCCATTCAATTCAAAGGGTTGGCTTACTGGGTAAAAATTGGAAAAAATTCTGTTTTCGAAGTTTAGATCCAGTACCCCAACTGATGTGCAATTATATTGGAGACGTTTAAACCCGGAAATGTCTGACGCCTTGAAATTGACGTTGATGAATATGTAGCCACTCTCGCCTACATCCACTGAATCTCTATCTCTGGTGATTGTGAGCTCTGGAGCATCACTATCAAAGGAACATAGTTCATTCTTTGTTTCACCGATGTCAAAGTCACAGAGGTTGGTGCCATCGCCGCCGTCAAAAGTATCAATTCCTTCTCCACCTCCTAGTCGGTCATCCCCTGTTCCACCAATTAGGCTGTCGTTTTCGTTTTGCCCATAGATGATGTCGTTTCCAGAATCGCCCTGCAAGATGTCATCACCGTCGCCACCTTCCAATGTGTCGTTACCCTCACCTCCGTAGATAGTGTCAGAGCCAGAGGATTCAACAAGTTTGTCGTCACCATTTCCACCGTAAACGACGTCATTACCTCCAGAACCCTCAGTTCTGTCGTTTCCGTCTTCCCCGTAAATTAGATCTACGTTATCTGCGCCAGAAATTATGTCGTTTCCAGGTCCGGCATAAACCAAATCGATATTTTCATCTGAATTTCCGTCGGCATAGTTGCTTATTGTGTCGTTGCCTCCATAGGCGTAAATCTTGTCTGAACCTTTTTCCCCGCCGATTGTGTCATCACCTGGCGTTGCTCGAATGAGGTCATCGCCTCGACCGCCCCAAAAAGTTCCACCGGTACCGAGAGTTGCATCAAGTATGTCGTCTCCGTCACCACCGCTCATGCCTCCACCTGCGGGTCCAGTGAAAGTTAACACGTCATTGCCGTCTCCCCCACCGAGGCTTTCGAAGCCTGGGCCAGCGGCTGTAAGAGAATCATTTCCCTCGTCTCCAGCCAAGATGTCATCGCCGCCTTGACCGTCAAGAATGTCTATACCTTCCCCACCCCAAAGTTTGTCATTTCCAGCGCCTCCCCAAAGAACATCATCGCCTGAACCAGCTTTTGCCCAGTCAACTCCAGAACCTCCATTGATCAAATCATTTCCAGCGAAGGTTTCAATTTGGTTCAGAGCAGCATCGCCACTGATGACGTCAACGCCATCGGTTCCAAAAATGTAATTAGAACCCAAGTTGTCTACAATCTTGGAGGAAGTGCCTAGACGTGCATCGATTTTGTCATCACCGGCACCGCCATCGATTACCACTGCACCTGGGCCTTCAACGATGATCACATCGTTACCCGCTAGTCCATTTATGGTGTCATCTCCACCAGCATTGCAAATAACATCGTCCCCTGAAGTTCCATTGATTGTTTCAGAGGCACTTGTGCCAAAGATTGTGCAAGGTGGATAGGTATCAGCTTGTGCAGGGATTGCTGCGAGTCCTGAAAAAATCAAAGCGATAGCTGCTGCAGATGAAAAAGTAAGCCGACCCATTAGATCCCCGTTCCTAAATGTATACAGCCTCAATCCTAGCCCCCCCCCAATTTCATGAATACATTTTGAACATATTGCTCAGGAATCTCTGTTTCCTTGACTTTTATCTTGAGATCAGAGTGACGCTGTCATGCCAGACATTCCATAATGCGCACATTATTAACTTTGAAAAACTTTGTTAGTCCTCAACCCCAATAACCCCAGCATCACTAGCAGATAGGACTTCTGCTTTCCTGATGTCATCTGAGAGGTCTCTAACTGCTGTTCTTAGGGCTCTTTCAGGGTCTAGGTTGTTGGTCTTAGCTGCTTGAACTATGGCTAGGAGTAAAGCTCCTAGTTGTTCTTCGTCTTCTAGTTGGATCGGTGAGTGGATGTCTTTGTCTAAGAGGTTGATCTTCTGGGCTTTGCCTATTACTTTGCTAGCTAGTGCTAGAGCCGGTAGTGCTGGAGGTATACCGTCTAATACTGATGCTCTTTCAGGTTTCTCTTTTTGTTTGTGGTTATCCCAGTTGAGCATCACATCATCACCTGTGTTGGCTTTGTATTTCTCTAATTCTTCAGGTGTTCCAAATACGTGAGGGTGTCTCCCCTCCATCTTTTCTCTGGCTAGTTTGGCAACATCTTCAATGTTGAAAGGTTCTCCTAGAGAACCTGTTTGAGCTAGATCTGAGTGGAAGACCACTTGGTATAAAACATCACCTAGTTCTTCTAAGACATCTTCTCTAGTGCCGGACTCAATGGCATCTATCAGCTCATATGTCTCTTCTAGCAGGTATTGAACTAGAGACTCATGGGTTTGTTCAGCATCCCAAGGACAACCTCTTGGAGATCTAAGAGTGTTAGCTGTTTGGATTAGTTTGTCTAGTTCGCTCATGGTGCTAGTTTGCCAGAGAAGTTCGTCTTAGAGGTCTTGTGAGGCTGTGGAGAAACCAAAATAGAATTCTGCAGTCTTTTGTAGTGTGGGGCAATGTCGCAATCATGGCCAGAACTTCAGATTCGATTTGCTGATCCTGAGACGTTCAAAAATCAAGTTGAGAGTTTGAACGCAGTCCATCAAGATCTATTGCTTCGATCACTCAAAGAAATATTGGGTGCACAGGGGCTCGCACTAGCTAGGTCAACCTGGCTGAAATCTTTAGGTGGATCACTATGGGAGTTTCGAATAGGGCCAACTTCTAAGGCGGTCGAATCTAAGGCAGGTTTACTTTCCGATGAGACTGTACCTCAAACTACATTGCTTCTTCGTGTTTTCTGTTCATTTCAGAACAATCAAGTAGTTATCCATGGTTGTTACAACAAGCAACGCTATGGCTCAGGTAAGAGACAAAGCGCGGCAATTCGAAGAGCTCGCGAGTCCCTATTGACATTCAAACAAGGAGAATAGATGATTACTTTTATGAAATCAAAAACAGAGTCTGACCTAAGCGAATTCGACGCATTCTGGGCTCCAATCATTGCCAACTGGCCCAAGGAAGTTCAGGAATACCATCAGAAATGGGAAGTTGCGATCGCCCTAAGAGACGAGCGTCAACGATTGGGTGAAGCAGTAAAAACCAGGAGATTAGAGCTTGGTATTTCGCAAAGAAAACTTGCCAAGGTTGTAGGCATTAGCCAACGTGAGGTTTGTCATATTGAGCAAGCCAAATCTAATCCGACTTTATCTACTCAGGTAAAGATACTTTCGGCTCTTGGCCTCAAAATGGAGATTTCAGCTGTCTAGGGCTGGCTTGACTGAGCAGATTCAGTCAAAGGAAATACTTGGGCCAAAAATACCCAAGCCCAATCGATAAGTTCTCTATTCTCAAGAATCTCTCCTTGATCATCTTTAGGTGCTGACACCGAAAGCTGCTTAGCTGAGGCTAAATACCTGAGCCCTGGATACATGTGGCTTAGCTGAATCTGTCTCGCTTCGGTAAGTTCCACCGGAGTCAACCTGAACTGGTTACCGATCATCATCACATCTTTGAGGTTTAGCCTGTTGCACTGCTGTCTTAGTTCCGTTACATCAATAAGGTTCTTGACTGACTGCGGTGCTTTTCCATATCTATCTTCAAGTTCTTGGTACATTGCATCTAGTTGTGCTCTAGTTCCTAGCTCACCGCTAGCAGCTGAAAGCTTGTGATATGCCTCAAGTCTTAGACGTTCTGAGTCCACGTATTCAATTGGGATGTGTGCATCTATTGGAATCTCTAGTTTTAGTTCTGCCGGGGATTCATGCTTGATGCCCTTGAACTCATCAACTGCTTCACCAATCATTCGAAGGTATAGATCAAAGCCCACTCCTGCAATGTGACCTGATTGTTCTCCCCCGAGTAAATTACCTGCTCCACGTATCTCTAGGTCTTTGAGGGCTACCTGCATACCTGAACCTAGTTCATTGTTAGCGGCAATAGTTGAGAGTCTGTCTAAAGCAAATGGAGATAGTGGCTTATCTGGTGAATAGAGGAAGTAAGCATAGGCACGTTCTCTAGATCTTCCAACTCTTCCTCTGATCTGGTGTAACTGGGATAGACCAAAGTTCTCTGATCTATCAACAATCAAAGTATTGGCATTAGGAATATCTATTCCTGCCTCAATGATTGTTGTTGCAACCAAGACGTCGTATCTTCTCTCCCAGAAGTCAATAACTACCTGTTCTAGTTGACCTTCATTCATCTGACCGTGGGCAACTGCAATCCTGGCTTCAGGAACTAGCTCCGCTAGTTGGGATGCAACCTTATCTATTGAGTCCACTCGGTTATGAACAAAGAAGACTTGTCCTTCTCTGATGAGTTCTCTATGGATAGCGGCTGCCACCTGCTTCTCGTTATAAGGACCTATGTAAGTAAGAATTGGGTGTCGCTCTTCAGGAGGGGTAGCCAGAGTAGACATCTCTCTAATGCCCGTGATTGCCATCTCTAGAGTTCTAGGGATAGGGGTAGCTGACATAGAGAGCACATCGACGTTGGTCTTCATGTCTTTGAGCTTCTCTTTGTGCTCAACACCAAAGCGTTGTTCTTCATCAATGATGATTAGCCCTAGATCTCTAAACTTCACACCATTTGACAGCAACCTGTGAGTTCCAATAACAACATCAACTTCACCGGTAGCAAGGGCAGCAATTGTTTCTTTAGATTCCTTGGCAGACTGGAATCTAGATAAGGCTCTAACGTTAACTGGGAAGCCTGCAAATCGTTCAATGAAGGTTTCAACATGTTGACGAACCAAAAGCGTAGTTGGAACTAGAACTGCAACTTGCTTACCGTCTTGAACTGCCTTGAATGCTGCTCTAATGGCAATCTCTGTCTTACCGTATCCAACATCTCCGGCAACCAATCTGTCCATAGGAACTGGTCGTTCCATGTCTCTTTTGATTTCTTCAACTGTGTTTAGTTGATCTGGGGTTTCCACAAATGGGAAGCTGTCTTCCATCTCTCTCTGCCAAGGAGTATCAGGTAAGAATGCATAGCCTTTGGCATTCATTCGTGCTGAATAAAGTTTCACAAGGTCAATAGCAATCTTGCGAACAGCTTTTCTAGCATTACCTTTGACCTTAGACCAGTCAGAGCCACCCATTTTAGAAAGAACCGGTGCTTCCCCTCCAACATACCTGGTTAGGAAATCTAACTGATCGGTTGGCACGTATAGAACATCACCAGAGAGCCCTCGTTTGGATGGAGCATACTCAATAGTTAGATACTCTCTCGTGTGTTTATTAGAGCCAACACCCATCTGTCTTTGCACCATCTCAACAAATCGGCCAATGCCGTGAATCTCATGCACAACATAGTCACCTGCCTTCAGAGCCAGTGGGTCAACTGCCTGGCCTCGCTTTGCTGCAAGTTTTGGACGCTTGGCTTGGTTGTAACCTGCACCTCTGCCAAAGAAATCACTGTCGGTTAGCAGAATGAGTTTGGCATCGCTTGAGGCAAAGCCTTTTCTAATCGGAGCTTGAATCAAGATAACTTCAGTTACTTTTTCATCAACGCTTGCTAGCGATTCCGGTAATTCCTCTAAAACCTTGGAAGGTATCTTTGCTGTTGTTAGTAGCTCAGCGATACGTTCTGCTGTGCCATGGCCAGGAGATGCGATAACTACCTGTTGACCGTTTGCTAACTGATCTGCAATGTAGTCAACTGGTTCAACATCTAGCCCCTTGAAGTTAGGTATCTCTAAAAGGTTTAGCTGTATCTGTTGAGTCTCATCCGCTAAGAAGGAGGAGATGCTAATCAGTTGCTTATCATCTAGCCCCATTGTGAAATCATGCAAAGTCTTGAAACCACCAGCACTTAGATCAATCGGTGCCTTAGCTCCTTCTAATGCAGCATCCCAGGCTGCGTGTAAGAACTCTTCATTGGTTTCAATTAGGTTGGCAGCTCTTGCCATTGACTTCTCTGGAGATAGTAAAACCACATACGCATCTTTAGCCATGTAGTCAGAGATCTGCCCTAAAGAACCAACTAGTGCTGGAGCTAAGGATTCCATGCCATCAACAGGGATGCCCTGACCAATCTTGGCAAGCATGGTTGAAAGGTTAGGGAACTCATGTTCCATCTCTCTGGCTCTCAGGGCCACCTCAGGAGTAATAATGATTTCTCTAGCCGGATAGATGGTTAGTTCATTGGGTCTACCATCAAGAGATCTTTGGTCAGCAACGCTGAACTCTCTCATCTGCTCCAGTTCATCGCCGAAGAACTCAAGACGAATAGCGTGGCTACTTGTAGTTGGGAAGATATCAAGGATTCCACCGCGAACAGCGAACTCGCCACGCTTAGTAACCATGTCGACTCTTTGATAGGCAATCTCAACTAGTTTCAGGGTTAGCTCGGGCAATAAATACTCTCCAGATACTTTTAAGTTCAAAGGTGGGTAATCAGCTAAACCCAGAACTACTGGTTGTAGTGCTGATCTAATGGATGCAACAACAAAGACCTGTTTGTTGCTCTTCTGCTTTTTGAGTTCATTGAGTCTGTGAAGTGTCTTCAGTCTTCGACCTACTGTCTCAGCTGAAGGTGAGAGTCTTTCATGCGGAAGGGTCTCCCACGAGGCAAACTCTAGAACTTCAGCATCTGGGTTAGTTGAGGAAAGGAACTCAACAAGGTCTTCTGCTTCTCTACCTGAGCTAACAACAACTAAACACTGCTGAGATAGCTTCTTGGACTGACGAAGATCGGCAATAGCGCTCAATATCCATGGTTGAGCTCCTGTAGGGGCTACAACCTCTAAACGCTTATTTGTTAGGGCTTTACTGACCTGAACGAAGGGGTAAGCATCAGAAACACGTGCGACAAGGCGCGAGCACCCCTCAGAAACTCTTATCGCGTCCATGGGACAATTCTAAGTTGATTTGGTTAGTTGAATTTCTGCTGAGCTTCGACTATGCCAAGTGTTGTGATGGCTTCAACCATGTCAGCTGCTAGTTCAAGAGTTGTTGGCAGTTCTTGCTTTTCGGTTGCGTTGAAGTTTTGCAGAACAAAGTCTGCTGTCTCCATCCGTCCTGGTGGTCGACCGATACCGACTCTTAGTCTGCTGAAGTCATTACCTATGGCACTGATGATATCCCTAAGTCCATTGTGACCACCGTGTCCACCAGAGAACTTGATCTTGAGGCTTGCAGCGTCAATGTCCAGTTCGTCATGAATGACAATTAGGTTCTCGGGCTCTAGGTCGTAGAACTTTAGAAGATTAGCAACCGGTCCACCTGATGTGTTCATGTATCCAAGGGATTTAGCTAGCACTAGTTTTGGAGCATCAAAGCCTTGACCTAGTTTGCCTTCGGCAACCATGGCATGAGCTTTGTGTTGTTTGAATGTTGCATTGGTTCTTTTAGCAAGAACGTCTAAGACCATCTGCCCGACGTTATGCCGGTTGTGAGAATAGTCGGGCCCGGGGTTACCGAGCCCGACTATTAGATAAGTCTTAGTAG
>Ga0304730_1003247_pt1 | contig 11063 bp, 16 predicted proteins | sample M_130628_MF_Meta_FD_190474 | JGI IMG/M metagenome (GOLD analysis project Ga0304730, IMG submission 190474) | Freshwater microbial communities from Lake Montjoie, Canada to study carbon cycling - M_130628_MF_MetaG (v2) (version 2) | ecosystem: Environmental > Aquatic > Freshwater > Lake | place...
AAATTTTTATGGAAATTGGCCTAAAGCAATTCAAGCCACAGCCGATCAACGCGCAAGGGCTTTCCTTCGTGTTATTGAAAAATGGGAGGGGGAATGAGCGACAAACTGAGAGAGGCCGCGAAAGCGGCATTGCTGGCACTGAAATGTCTGGATGGTCTTGAGTGCGCGAGAGAAGAAATTGAAAACTTGGAAGCCGCGCTTGCGGAACCAACCGTTCAGGAATCCTTAACAGTTGCGGAACAGAAACCAATGCTTGAGATGAACCCAGAGAAACGGGAGTGGGTAGGTCTGACGGATGAGGAAATCTTCGTTGAGGCAGAAAAAGAAGAACAAGCGCATGGCTTTATTCTAGGCGCAATGTGGGCCGAAACCAAGCTGCGGGAGAAAAACACATGAAGATTATTTTGATTCCATTTGTTTTGCTGATGATTCCTGTTGCATTTGTGGTTGTTGTCTTTGATATGGCAAAGGCGGCAATTGAAGAAAAAATTGAAACCAAGCTGCGGGAGAAGAACGGTGGATAGAAAACCTATTGATAATTTAACTGCGCTAGACAATCTTGATAGCCGTGATTTGGTGGCAGGGTATTTTGCAGGATTTAACGGTGATGGTCACGAGCCATCAGTCGAAATGGACACCGCCTTTTACCACGGATGGGTCAATGGCATGTGTGACAAGGGCCGGATGCAGCCCAGCGCAACGCACAAACAGTTAGTCCACGAGTGGCATAAGCGGGAGAAGAACACATGACCAAAAAACACAGGCAAGAAGCACTAGCACAGGAAGCGCGGGAGAAGATCAGGAAGCCACTGACGGATGAGGAGATCAGTGGAACCTGCGATACATGGATAATAGATAGCATTGGTATCGAAGAAGTTATTTTTATAGTGCGGAGAACTGAACTTCATCATGGGATAGGGGTGAAAGATGAACCTGACTCAAGCGTCACTTGAACAAGCCGTGATTGAAATAAAAAGCTGGATGGAAGAGCGTGAAAAGTTAATTGCATTGAAGCCGACAAAGCTATTTATGATCCGTTATCCAGATGAAACAAAGGATGAGTTTAAACAGCGATGTGAGGATGCAAAAACGATAGCAAACTCAATGCTTGAGGATAGGGGTGAAAGATGAGTAAACCAATACTGAACTACGACGAGCAAGCAGCGCGGATCAGGGTGCTTGAGGCGGCGTTGATAGCATCAGAGCAGGACTATGAAAATCTTTTGAAAGAACGGGGAACAGTCGAAGACGCATGGCAGAAATACTGTGAAGAAATAATGCCGCAGAAGACCGCTCACATTTACCCGCTGGCAGGGGCGATGTACAAGACGTTTGTAACAGGGTGGAATGCAGCACTTAAAAACCAAGACTAACTCAGGAGAATACAAATGGCTAACAATATGGAAACAGTAGTAACCGAGCGCACGAAAGTTTTTGTCCTTAACGGTATTACCTACGTGCCGCACTACAGTAAGCCTTGTTATGTAGGGCCGGGATTTACACGGTCGTTGGTACCTATTACTAACGAAGGTAGGAAGGATAGCGGCAGGGAAATCTCGCCTATGGAACTCATGCTGAAAGGGGCTATGCCGGTTTTCGATAGCCTTTGGTCTGCCGCCGTTGTTAAAAATGGTGAAGTAAATGAATCTTATAGACACACTGCAAAATGAATGACGATGATCAGCTACGTAGTCTATATGCAGGTTTGGCTATGCTTGGATACATCATACGGGGCCACGATTTTGAGCATGTGGTTGATGATTCAGTAGATATTGCCAATGCGCTTCTTGACAAAGTAAAGGAAGAAAGGGTACCATATGCTAGTAGTCGTGGGCTAGCCGCAGTCAAACCAAGAAAGAAGAAAGACTAACATGGCGATAACGTGGTCGTACAGTTCGATAAAAAACTTCCAACAGTGCCCGAAGAAGTACTACCACTTAAGTGTCGCCAAAGATGTTAAGCAGTCAAGCAATACCGCTCTGGTATACGGGAACGAAGTACATAAAGCCGCTGAGAATTTCATAAGAAACGGTGACCCGATACCAGAGAAGTTTGCTTACCTCCGAGATGTGTTAAGTGTACTCCAACAGATCGACGGGGAAAAGCATTGCGAACTTAGGTTAGGGTTAGCCAAGGAGGGAGAAGAATACACCCCCTGCGAATTCTTTGCCGAGAACGTATGGTGGCGGGGCATCATTGACTTACTTATCATACGAGGCGATACAGCCTTGATGATTGACTACAAGACTAGCAAGAACGCCAAGTACGCGGATACCAAGCAGCTAGACCTATTAGCAACAGCTATCTTCACGCACTATCCACAGATTAACAAATTAAATTCCGCGTTGCTATTTGTAGTCAGTAATGAGTTTGTACGCCGCACCCATACAAGAAACGACAGTAAAACGTACATCGAACCGTTTGAATACGACGTGATGCGAATCGAAGAGGCACTGCAAAGTGGGGTATGGAACGCTGTGTCTGGCCCTCTCTGCGGTTGGTGTCCCGTCAAAACCTGTATCAATTACAAGGAGCCAAGAAGGTGAGACCCCAATACGAGAACTCCAGTAGCGTAGCGAGAGAGCTAGAAATAGCAGCTAAGTTTTGCAACATATTTGATTGTACCTACGAGCAGTACCCACCCCTGCATCCGGTAAACGGGAAGTTTGTTAAGAACGGTAAAGTACAAGCTATAGTGGAGATAAAAGTTAGGAATAACGCTAGTGATAAATACCCCACATTGATGTTGAGTTCAGCAAAGCATAAGAAAGGGCTGGATTGGGCGCACAAGGAAAATGCCCCGTTCCTGCTAGTCATTAAGTTTACAAACGGCCTGTTCATGGCTAACGTCAAAACGGAGTACGAAGAATCCATTGGTGGACGTAAAGATAGGGATGACCCTATGGACATAGAACGGTGCGTCTACATACCAATAAGTCAATTCAAGCAGCTAGCAGCGTAAATACAAGGAGGTTCAAAATGCCATACGTCAACAAACCTAGACCATACAAGCACGAGTACGAAACGTATCAAGGTAAACCGGAAGAAATTAAAAAACGCACAGAACGTAATGCGGCACGGGCAGCGATGGTTAAAAAAGGTGCGGTACATAAAGGAGATGGTAAGGATGTCGATCACATCAAGGCTCTTAGTAAAGGGGGTACAAACACTGCTGGGAACCTTCGTGTCAAATCTGCTTCCGCAAACAGATCATTTAGCCGCAACCCCGACCACACAGTCAAAAAGAATGCCCCAAAAAACAAATAGCATCCTGACGGACTACCACTGGCCGGGAAAATTCAAACCTTTCGCTCACCAGAAACAGACCTCAGAGTTCCTAACCCTTAACCGCAGGGCATTCTGCTTTAACGAGCAGGGTACGGGTAAAACCGCCAGTGTGATATGGGCATGTGACTACTTGATGGACTTGGGTATCGTCAACCGTGTCCTTGTGATTTGTCCGCTATCCATTATGAAGTCAGCGTGGCAGGCAGACCTGTTCAAGTTTGCAATACACCGCACCTGTGACGTGGCCTATGGAGAAGCTAAGCGTCGCGTGAAGCTGATCAACAACGGTGCTGAGTTCGTCATCATTAACTACGATGGGGTGGAGATAGTCAAAGATGCCATCATCAACGGCGGGTTTGACTTGATCGTAGTGGACGAGGCAAGTGCTTATAAGAATGCACAGACTACAAGATGGAAAACGCTAAGGGATATCGCCAAGACAACCAAAGGCATGTGGATGCTTACGGGTACTCCAGCAGCACAGTCTCCCGTGGACGCCTTTGGACTTGCCAAGATGATCAACCCTGCTAACACGCCAAAGTTCTTTGGGCAGTTCCGCGATTCGGTGATGTATAAAATAAGCAACTTCAAGTGGACTCCCAAGCCGCAAGCGCAAGCCATAGTGCATCAAGTACTACAACCTGCGATACGGTTTGAGAAGGCACAGTGTTTGGACTTGCCTAGTGTTACGTTCGTAGAACGGGATGCACCCCTGACCCCGCAGCAGATCAAGTACTACACTATGCTTAAGAAGCAGATGACTATATCAGCGGGTGGGGAACAGATAACGTCGGTCAATGCAGCGGTCAACATCAACAAGCTGTTGCAGATATCTGGTGGTGCGGTCTACACCGACAATGGAGAAGTGGTCGAGTTTGACGTGAGCAACCGGCTTAACGTGCTACAAGAAGTGATCAACGAGGCTAGTCATAAGGTACTCGTATTCGTACCCTTTACGCACACTATCCAGCTAGTACATAGCTTCCTCACTAAGAAGGGTATCCCGTCAGCCATAATCAACGGGCAGGTATCGGTCAACAAGCGTCACTCCATCATCCAGCGGTTCCAAGACGAAGATGATATCCAAGTGCTTATCATTCAGCCGCAAGCTGCATCGCACGGATTGACCCTTACCTCCGCTAACGTAATTGTCTGGTACTCACCGGTTACCAGCGTAGAAACCTACCTCCAAGCGAATGCGCGTATCGACAGGCCGGGGCAAGTAAACCCAATGACGATTGTGCATATCAGAGGTAGTGCAGTAGAGTCAAAGTTGTATAACATGCTACAAAATAACATAGATATCCATACAAAAATAATTGACCTTTACCACAATGAAATCGAAGATGTGGTTTGACAAAGTCAAGTAGCGCAGTTACAATGGTTCAAATGGGCAAACGACCCATCCTTAAGGAGCTAGCATGGATGAAACAGTAGACGAAGTAGCGCAACTCTCGCTGGACACGCAGGTGAAGATTCTACCCCCAGACTTACTGGCATCGGCGTACATAAAAATTCGTGATGCGATAGATATGCTTACCGCAGAATACGAAGAGCGGAAGAAGGACTTGGACGCCCAGAAGGATGTTATCGCGGACAAACTTTTGGAGATATGCAACGAGAACAATGCAACAAGTATAAAGACTACGCACGGCACCATCATGCGTAAGGTATCTTCAAGGTACTGGACGAATGATTGGGATTCTATGTACACGTTTATCAAAAACAATGATGCCTATGGCATTCTTGAGCGGCGTATACACCAAGGAAATTTGAAGCAGTTCCTAGAAGAAAACCCCGACAAATTACCGATGGGGTTACAAGCAGACAGTAAATACACCATATCCGTTAGAAGGAGCAAAGCATGAGCAACCTGAGCATTTTTAAGCAAGCCACCACCGTAGCACCTACCCGCGTTCGTGAAGTCAGTGAGTTAGCGAAGTCCCTTGCTGATGCAAGCACAGGGGGTAATAGGATCGTTATGAACAAGGGCGTCTTTCGCCGCATGATCAACGGCAAGGAAGCGGGTAAAGTACGCGACGGTTTCCTCAACGTCATCGTTATCAACGCGCTGCCAAAGGTGTCACGTCAGTTCTACGCTAAAGCATACGACCCTGACGGTGAGGCGACATTGCCTGACTGCTGGTCTAACCTTGGTGCAGCACCAGAATCAACCGCTAGTAATGCACAGTCCGCTTCATGCGTAACCTGCCCCCAGAACATTGACGGGTCGGGGCCAAACGGTAAGGGCCGTGCATGTCGCTTCCTGCGTCGTGTTGCATTGATGCTTGATGGTGACCCAAGTGGTCAGGTGTATCAGTTCAACATCCCGTCAAAGTCGTTGTTTGGTAAGGGTGTGGGCAATACCCATCCGTTTGAGAGCTACAAGAACTTCCTCCCCGCCAACGGTGAGAGCATCGACCGTGTTGTTACTGAGATGCGTTTTGATGAGAACGAAACCGGCGATGTGCTGAAGTTCACTGCCGTGCGTCATTTGACCGACGATGAGATTGATCTGGTTGAAACCGCACAGAAATCCGTGGAAGCCAAGCGGTTCGTACAGCTTACGGCAGCAGCAATGGACGGTGTGAAGAAGTTACCTGCCGCAATACCGGCTAAACCCGCACCAGTGGTTCAGCAAGCTGCACCGAAAGGCCCACAGTTTGCCGCTGAAGATGAGGACGAACCCGTAGCGGCAGAACCTGTTAAGCGTGTATCCAAGAAGTCGGAACCGGAAGTACCTGCGCCTAAGAAGAATCTGGCTGATGTGGTATCAGCTTGGGCCGAGGAGTAAACATGAGCTACGGATACAGTGCAAGAATAGTTAGGCTTAACAAGCAAGCAAGCAAGAGTAGGTTAGGTGTCTTGCTTGGGCGGTTGTGCATTGCACTGGACATCCCCGCGAGTGAAGTGGCAAATATACTTGGTGTCAGCAAGCAGACTGTCTATAACTGGTTCGCAGGTACACACGATCCAAAAGACAAAGTTGAAGCTGTAACCTTGTACATCAAAAAGCATAGCTAACTTAGTTAGCGCCACTAGGTAAGGGGGGCTAGTCCCCCCTTTACTTTCATAAAGAGAATCTTATGCCGAATGTTGATCTATTAGACAGGGTTCAAGCCGTTGATGGCTGGTTCGCTGTGGTAGGCATAAAGGGGAAGAAGAATGTACGGCAGGTTCTTGTAGCAACCCGTGAGGAAGTCGATAAGGTTTCAGCGGAGTTTGTAGAACAACAGCGCAATGTGTTTTTTGGTTGTGCCAAATACAAGACGGATGCAAACCGTACAAAAGAGAATGTCCAGAGCATCAAGTGTTTTTGGTTGGATATAGACTGTGGTGCAACAAAGGCACAAGTAAACGACAAGACAGGTAGACCAGACGGATACATAGATCAGACAGCGGGTCTTAATGCACTGAAACAGTTCTGTTCCGTGATTGGTTTGCCACGCCCACTATTGGTTAACTCCGGCAGGGGGATTCATGTTTACTGGCCGTTAACGCAACCTGTAACCCGTGAGGAATGGGAGCCTGTAGCTAACCGACTTAATGAGCTTTGTGTTATTCACAACCTTTATGTGGATGCCAGCGTATTTGAAGTGGCCCGTGTGTTACGTATTCCCGGCACACTAAACTTCAAAGATGAACCACCATTACCCGTAGAAATAATTAGTGACTGCACAGATGTAGAGTATGTCCCATTTCGGGACTTGTTAGGTGTTAAAGAAGTAACAAACATAGCGGCGTCTGCCCACCAAGAGCTAAGTGAGCTAGCCAAGTCACTGCTTAGCAACACCACACTTAGTTTCAGTCGCATCATGCGTAAGAGCGCCAACGGCGAAGGCTGCGCACAGCTTCTGCATATATACCAGAACCAAGATGCCATCACCGAACCGCTATGGTGGGATGCACTGTCCGTTGCCCATCTTTGCGTAGACCGTAGCACTGCTATCCATAAGATATCTGAGAAGTACACGAACTACAGCTTTGAAGAAACCGAGACCAAGGCGAGTAACACCAAGGGGGCGCATCACTGCGCTACGTTTGAGAAGCATAACCCCGGCGGTTGCGCAGGTTGCCCGTGGAAAGGTCGCATTAAGACTCCGTTATCTCTAGGTAGAGAAGTCATACGCCCAGAGCAGGAGGAGAAAGAATCAACGACGCTAGAGAAAGATGGCACTTACATCATACCCAAGTACCCTACGCCTTACTTTAGGGGACAGAATGGTGGTGTGTATAAGATGCCAGCTAAGTCGGACGAGGAAGCCGAACCAATCTGTGTGTACGAGCATGACATCTACGTAGTTAAACGCATGCGTGACCCTGTAGAAGGTGAGTTAGCACTGATACGGTTGCATCTTCCAAAGGAAGAAGTAGTTGAGTTTACTGTACCACTAGCGATTGTTGCGGTGAAAGAGAGTCTGAGGACGGCGCTAGCTCGTAAGGGTGTAGCAGGGTTGCCCTATCAGATGAATGAGCTTACGACGTACATAATGATATTCGTCAAAGAGCTTCAATATAAAATTAAGGCCGAGATTATGAGAACACAGTTTGGTTGGACGGAGGGGGATAGTAAGTTTGTTATCGGTAGCAGAGAGATCACAAAAGATGGCACGTTTCATAGCCCTCCTTCTAGTGTTACTGCGCAGATAGCAGAGAGCATGGTTCCCTGTGGGACGTTAGAGAAGTGGAAAGAAGTGTTTAATATGTACGCTAAACCGGGATTGGAACCCCACGCCTTTGCTGCTCTGACAGCCTTTGGCGCACCCCTACTGAAGTTCACGGGGCAGAATGGGGCCATCATCAACCTCATTCACAAGTCATCAGGCACGGGCAAATCAACCGTCTTGTATATGTGCAATAGCGTATATGGACACCCCGTTAGGTTAGCTGCAATCTGGAAGGACACTCTAGCCGCACGGATGATCCATCTAGGCGTGATGAATAACCTGCCTTTCACTATGGACGAGATGACAAATACTGAACCCAAAGACTTCTCTACACTAGCGTACAGTATGTCTCAAGGTCGCGGCCCAAACCGTGCTAAGTCACAATCAAACGAGATGCGGTTAAACAACACAACGTGGCAAACCCTTTCACTGGCGAGTTCTAACGCCAGCTTCTACGAGAAACTTGGTATCCATAAGGCTAGTCCTGATGGCGAATTGATGCGCTTGATTGAATACCAGATCGAACCTTCTGACATCATTGAACCTAGCGTAGCTAAGCATATGTTCGACCATCAGCTTATGGAGAACTACGGCATGGCTGGGGATATCTACTGCAACCATCTGCTTGGTAACTTGGAAGAGTCAGTCAGTGGTTTACTTGCTGTGCAGGCCAAGATAGACAAGGAGATGCGCCTGACCAATAGAGAGCGATTCTGGTCTTCCATCCTTGCCTGTAACATTACGGGTGGCCTTATTGCACGGAACCTGAACCTGATCGACTACGACATGAAGGCTATATATCAGTGGGCTGTTAATGACATGCTTAAGGATATCCGACTAGACGTAACTCCTCCTGTTAGCGAAGTGGCGGGGGTAATTGGTAGCTACGTCAACCGCTGCATGCAGAACATGCTTGTCGTGAACGACGATGTGGATCAACGCACCAGAATGGCTACACTTCCGATGATGGAACCCAGAGGCCCATTGCTTATCAGATTTGAACCGGATACGAATAAGTTGTTCTTATCAGCCAACGAGTTCCGCAAAGACTGTGTGGAATCGCAGGTGCATTACAAAGACGTGCTGAAGCAGTTAAAAACCAAGGGTATATTCCTAGGTGCAGGGGTCAAGCGTATGTCCAAGGGTATGAAGATGAGTACGCCGGGGGTCTACGCACTGACGTTTGACTGCGCCAATAGTGACTTCATCGACATGAACGGCCTACTACCTGCGAGTGGCGATAGTGCGGATAGAGGGGGTTAGTTATAATATCAACTGGCGTTCGCTTAGGGCAGGGTATTCTTTTTTCATACCCTGTATTGATTGCGCCAAAGCAAAACAAGAAATAAGGGTAGTTACAAAAAGGTTGAAGCTGGAGGTCTTGATGAAGATCAGTATCGAAGACAGCATCAAGGGTTTGCGAATCTGGAGGATATAAACTAAACTGCCCTCGCAAGCCACCTAACGCTTGCCCCTTCCAGTAAGCTAGCTCCTTACTATGTGGTTTACCCCCGCCAAGTGCGGGGGTTCTTTTGTTTTAATATCCTTGACTGCGTTGAAGTTTACGTAGGTACGGGTAAGTTTCTTCTGTTGTAAACAACCCGCGCTCAGTATTTTCTTTGCGTTTTTCGTACGATTTTAACGACCGTTCACGGGTATCCTCATCTATAACAAAGTCTTCTATATATCCATATTTCTTATTATGCTGATCTATTCTATTATTTAATGCACGCATATCTTTTATTGTTTTGCTGGGATTTTCTTCAAAATCTTTAAGTTCATCCAACAATTTTAATTTTTCTTTTTTAGCGTCAGCTACAACTTCTTTGAGCGCAAAATTGGTATCTTGTATTTTAGCTAACCGAGTAGGGGTAAAGCCAAACATTTGAGCAACCAAGTTTAACGCCGTTATTTCTTCTTTCCGCAATATAACATCGTGATTACGAGTTTGCGCACCTTCTTTATCTAGCCTATATGCTACAACGCTACCTTTGAAAAGTGCGGGAACCATCTTCTCTAGACCACGTTGCACATCGCCGTTTGCCAAATCCCCAAGACCTTCTACGAAAGTCCCACCCGCTGATACGCTAGGGCCGAGGTTTGCTTCGGCTATGTTAAAGGCCGTTTCTTTCCAGTTCTTACCATCTGGCGCACTGCGGAACCACATGTTGTCATAAGAGGTACGTGACCCTACGTTCATATCTGTAAGAACCGATACCGGCCCTCTTTCCAGCACCGTGCTTAACTTATAGTCCCCGCCATTTACATCTTTACCAATACCCGGAATTTTTACGTCCCCAAAATGTTTGGGCAAAAATTCATACCTAAAACGTAGGTCGGAGCTTTCGGCAGTCAACGGATTGTTTGCTCTACGGCGTCTCTTTTCCTCGCTGTCTTCACCGGAATTAAGGAACAAATCAATCAGCGTACATATGCTGCTGTAAAAAGGCGTACCTTTAAGCCCGTGGAACATCGCACCCATCAATAAAGTGCTACCCAAAAGGTGCATAGCTCGTAGAGACTCTTTGGGGTTTGTCACTTTCATAGCAGTGTACGTATTACGCAAGAAATAAAGCGTCATAAACCCAGCGTACATTTTCATTTGCCCTATGTTCCTAAGCAAAGCAGGGCGTAACAAACGTGGCCTTTCCATGCTGTCATACCGAAACAACGTGTCTTGTACGATTTTTACTGCTTGCTCTACAGAAGCGTTGAAATCATTGGTCTTGTCAAACGCAAGTTCAAACGCCATCATGTACGTCATTTCGCGGGTGAGGCGTTCCGCACCACTGAACATACCAGTGATTACGCTATATATCTGTTGCGTTGCGCCGGTAAATTTATTTGTCGGCGTGTTTTCTGGGGTACGTTTGTTATTTGTCAGTACAGATATATTGGTTTCCGTTGTTATTTGGCGATCTACAGCAGCGTCAAAAGCCCTTTGCAAACGCGTACTAGACTTAACTAGGTTGGAGTTGCCTATGGACGGAGCAGTATAAGTTACATCCCCGTTGGGTTCTTCTTTTGTAACTCCCACAGACCTAAATATAAACGCATACTTCATAAACTTAGCCGCCGCGTTTATATATCCGTAATCCACATTCAACC
>Ga0304730_1003253_pt1 | contig 11050 bp, 9 predicted proteins | sample M_130628_MF_Meta_FD_190474 | JGI IMG/M metagenome (GOLD analysis project Ga0304730, IMG submission 190474) | Freshwater microbial communities from Lake Montjoie, Canada to study carbon cycling - M_130628_MF_MetaG (v2) (version 2) | ecosystem: Environmental > Aquatic > Freshwater > Lake | place...
TATAGAAAGTGTCTCCCGCATTCATATACCAAACATAATCGCCTATTGCGTATTGCGTGCCTAGATTCATAGCTTGGTAAATTCCCTTATCTGATTGCTTCAGAATTTTGATTCTGGAATCTTGATCTGCAAATTCACAAGCCACTTCGTAGGTCTTATCTCTTGAGTCTCCAACAACTACTATTGATTCCCACTGTTCATACTCTTGTACGAGCAAGCTGTTTAAAGTATTTCTAAGACCTTTTTCATGATCTTTTACAATAGTTATAACAGATACGATGTTTTTCTTCAATCTAAGCCCATCAATCGTGCGTGCTTATCAAATTCTGGAATACTTCGACGGATAGCATCCAAGTTTCCAGCTTCTCTAATTCGTCCATCTTCAAGATAGAGAATTAGATCTGATTCTTTTATAGTAGAAATTCGGTGAGCGATAGAAATCAAAGTAACATGTCCATGGAGTTGCCTTAAAGATTTTGTAATGGCTTCCTCTGATTCACTATCAAGTGAACTTGTTACCTCATCCAAAACTAAAACACTTGGATTTGTTAATAGCGCTCTAGCTAGCCCAAGCCTTTGTTTCTGGCCACCGCTTAACTTTCTTCCTTTTTCGCCCACTTGTGAGTCTAATTTTAGATCTAGACTATCCACAAAATTATCGAGGTTTGCTTTTTTTAGGGCTTCCCAAACAAGATTATCTGGCACATCACCAGCCTCGTAGCCCATAACTATGTTCTCTTTAATTGTTCCGCTGAATATTTCAACACTTTGGGGCACATAGCCAATTGCTCCGGGCCAGTTTTCAATTGCATCTAGTGGTTTTTGGCCTGAAACCCGAATTGACCCGGTTAAGGGATTTAGAACACCTAGTAAAAGATCAACTAGCGTCGATTTTCCTGCACCCGAAGGGCCAATTATTGCTATGTGCATTCCTTTATTGATTTCAAGATCCACGTTATTTATCGCAAAGGAATTACTCTGCGGGTATTTAAAGCTTACATTTTTCATCTCAATAGCGCTATGAAAACCGTCATGCGAAGTACGCAATATCGCATCAATTTGGGGCTTTTCTTCTTTGCAGTTAAACGTCTCAAACATCTCTAAGGTTGGAACTGCCATTCCCGCACTTGATCTAACTTGAAGTGCACCCTGTTGTAGTCTCAGAACTGCAGGCGCAACACGAGTCCCAGCTGCAAGAAAAATTGCAGTTATCGCCACTGCATTTTCAGCGTTGTTGCCAGCAAATTGAATTCCCGCCACTGCTATGGCTCCTAACACCACAGCTAGCTCTAGCACGTACTTGCTTGCAAATGGCAGATAATTTGAATCCGCTACGTTCGAAGAGACCTGTAACTTAATTTCACCTACTCTGCGCGAATAAGTAGACCTAGTTCCGCGTACTACAAGCTCGCGATAAGAATTTAGGGATTCTAATATCAATTGATTCGCCAGAATATTCGAAGAAGTAATCTCATGGCCTAACTTACCTGCCCGCACATGCATCATTAGATATAGTAGTAGTCCAATTGCTAAGAAACCAATTACATTTAGAAGTGTAAGTATTGGATCAAATATGAAAAGACTTGCTCCAATAATCACGAGAAGTGAAAAATCTGTTATAAATATGGCTGCTGAAAAAATAATTCTAAACATTATAATTTCTGCTCCCTGAGTTAGGGAGTAAATGACATCTTGAGTATTTCTAGCATAAACGGTCAGGAGTGGTTGCGAGTAAAGTCCAGAAATCAATTTTCGAGACAAGATCGCACTCTGAGTAGATAGAAATCCCAACGTTCTCTTTGTCAAAGTCATAGAGAGAAGAGTTTTTCCAACCAAGAAAATACAAGCTAGTAAACCAATTACAAATGCTTGCCTAACTGCAGAAGAATTGGACAAGCCAATATTTCCAACTATTTGGCTCGCAAAGCCAGTTGTGTTCTCAGATTTGACGCCACTGACGGCTATAGTTCCTAAGAGTCCTATTGCAGCTATTCCAAGTAGGTCTAGAACATTTATTAAAGATTGGACAATAATCAAGAGCCATAGTCGTTTTAGATTGCTTGAGTCAAGGACACCTAGCGATCTTAAAATGACATTTTCACTAGATTTGCTCTTATTGGCTAATTTTGAAAGCCGGCTTCTAATAGACTTACTCATGATCTTGGAACCTACTATCCAAATAACTTGAGAACGGGGCATTTGTAGTGGAAAATCTTTCCGTTGCTTTTCATTTACTCCCGACCAATAATTTCGTTCAATGATATCAACTTTACGCCAGGACTTAGCGGCTTTTGCTCATGGTTCGGGGTTTAAATCTAAATTGAGAGTAATTCTGCTTTCGGAAGGTTTTTCAGCTCTGGTTTTAGTTAGAGCCCAGAACATATTTTACAAATATAAATTAATTATATTTTCATACGCTATCCACAGAATTAATCTAGGCATGCATGGAATAGACGTAATGCCAGGAGCGAAAATAGAGCCGGGGCTAAGAATTGAACACCCAGTCGGAATTGTTATCGGTGGACGCGTTCAGATTGGTAGAAATTGCACTTTGATGCAGGGAGTTACTCTAGGCATTCGTGATTTTGGCGAATCTAATTACGAAAATTCTCCGATTTTAGAGGATGGGGTTCGCATAGGACCAAATGTTTCTGTGTTGGGTGGAGTCAAAATTGGGGCAAACTCAATTATAGGTGCTAATTCAGTTGTTTTAAATTCCTTTCCTCCAAATTCAATAATTTATGGCACGCCTGCCAGAAAAATGAATTAAGTAAATGCTAATGAGAATTAAGCAAAAACTGATTTACATGTCTAGCACTCATTACTATTTTGGAAGATCACCAATAAAATTAGCTTTGCAACAATTTTTACGATTTTTAGCTTTTCTTAAAACTCCTGCACCTTCAGCTGGTATTTTGGCAACGATGTCTTCGCTCAAAAATACAAAAAATGGAATGACTGCTCTAGTTATAGGAAATGGCCCATCTCAAGAATTGCTAATAGCGGAAAAAGTGAATCAATACTTTGACGATGTTTTCGTCGTGAATGACTTTCATAAAATGCCAGCGGCAAAGGAAATTAAAGCAGCTTATTACGGCCTCTCTGACCCAATCTCATTTAGAAAAGAAATACCAGAAATTGCTCAGGATTTAGTTAGTCTGGAAAATTATGCTGAGAAAACTGGATGTGCTTTTCTTTTGCCTCATCTAAAAGAAATTGAGTTTTCTCATCTTTCTAATATGAAATACTTTTTTGATGATAGAGAATTAATTTTCCTGAAGAAGATTTCTCCAATGAAACCACGACCGTACACTTCCGTAACTCTTTACAAGGTTTTAAGTGTTGCTATGCACCTTGGGTATAGCAATATTTATATTATTGGTTTAGACAATACGGAATTTTACAATTATCGTGGCGATATTTCTAATCACCTTTATAACCAAGCAGCCGATATGTCATTAGTCTTCGAGAGCGGGATAGCCGGCCGGATGCAAAGTTATGCGCATCTATTTGGTGACTTAAGTAAATTTCCTACAGATAAAATTATTAATCTTGATCCTAAATCTTTAACAGATGCTTTTCCGAAAATAGAAAGCCATCCGGTTTTGAGGAATCAGAATGTTCAAGACTGAGCTAGCACGCAAATTAAGTAAAATTCATTACTTGATTCGCTCGGCTCTAAATGGTGCTACAGAAAACTCGGATTATGGAAATGATTCGATACTTAGGGAATATATTGAAGATAAAAGCATTAAAATTCGTGGAAGAATTCAACATGGTTGGGCTGTAGCAAGCGTAGGCAAAACTTATTACTTAAATGATTTACTACCGTCTTATCTTTGGAGCACTGAATCTCAAGAGCACGCAAATTCCCTTGGCTGGAAAAACGTAAACACAATCGGAGCACCTTGGCTCTATCTTCTAGAAAATTTAAAATCTAACGGATTCATGGCCAAACAAAAAGCTAGCGCTTCGAGCGAATTGACACGACTTTGGGTTTTTGGTGCTCACTCGAATCTGGTTAATGAGGTAGGGCTAGAGGAAATTAGTAAATTCCTCGAATTAGCACAGGAAGATTCTCGTAAATGTCGAGTAACAGTTCTATTAAGTTATCTTGATTACCAAACTTATAAAGTTCTGCTTGGAACAGAGTACACGGATCTCGATATAAAAACTCTTGGGGTAAGACGTGGTGGCTCGTCATCAAATGCTCATTTATATAATCTCTTTCATCTGTTAAACGAATCTGATGAAGTTGTGATTGATCATCCATCTACTTTGGTTCTGTATGCACTTTCTATGCGGAAACGAGTTTTCTGGTTGAGAAATTCAGCTTTTGTACAGACAATCTCGGTGCTAGAAAGCATGCAAGATAAAAAAATTATCTCCATCATGAATGGAGAAATTAACTCTGTGAATGATTTAGAGACTTACGCCTTGGAACAATTAGGCTTTGAAAATTTAAAATCTAAGTGTGAATTACGTTGCCTTATTAAGAAAAATAATAGTCTTTTTATGATTATGACGAAAATGTTTGTATCAATTATCAGAAAAAAGTTATTTTAATCAATTCTTACGTTGCCAGAAGAAGTTTCAAGTTCAACGGCAACAATGCCCGTATCGCCATCATTTACTTCCGTTGAAACCCATTCGACTTCTATACCACTGCCGATAGCCGCTTTGACTTCAGAACCAAGCCATTCAGAAATGGTGGATTCATCGCCGGCAATCTCAATCTTTACAATTTTTGCAACAGCTTTTCCATCTGTCGAAGGGTGATGATTTTTAATCCATTGAACAAAGAATGGCATCTGACGATCTTCTAGCGTGCCAAGAACGCCGATCTGCTTCCAAGTTAGATCTGTTCCGTCTGGCTTTGTGCGGTGACCATCTACTGCTGGGCGGCCTAAACGAGTTTCAACCGCTGCGAGATCTTCGACTGCCACAACCCAAGTAAGCCATCCGCCGCCTTCTGAAGCGCGCTTTGATACAGCCTTGCCAAATGGTGATGAATCAGAAGCTGGGTGATCTAGTGGACATACAACTTCGATGTACTGGCCATTAAGAAGAGGTGCTGTGAAGTTACGAGTACCAAACCTTGGATGCACTCCACCATCAACAAAGGTGGTCCCTAAACGAGAACCTAGTCTTTGGACGGTATCTGCTAGCTGGTCATGAGAAGTTACATATGAGACATGGTCTAGGCGCATGAGCAAATCTTGCCCTATCCGAAGGGGTGCTTTTTACCATCCTGAAAGATGGTCAGCCATCCAATAAGGTATGCCTATGCGAATTTTGATCACTGGCGGAGCCGGTTTTATTGGGTCCCACCTTACTGATCGACTAGTGGCCGACGGGCACCAAATCACTATCTTGGACAACCTGGCTACGGGCCGAAAAGAGAACCTTTCAGCACATCTGGGAGGCGCAAACGTTACTTTCATTGAGGGATCGATTCTCGATCTGCCACTTTTGGATGGCCTGATTAAAGAAACAGAATACGTGTTCCACTTGGCCGCAGCTGTTGGCGTATTTAACATCGTTAATCACCCACTAGATAGCTTGATGACAAATATTCGAGGCACTGAAAATGTCCTTGAAGCGGCCCATAGGTACTCAAAGCCAGTTTTTGTAACAAGCAGTAGCGAAGTTTATGGCAAGAATACTTCAGATTCACTAAAAGAATCAGATGACAGAATACTCGGGGCGCCAGTAACTCTACGTTGGTCATATAGCGAGGCTAAAGCGATCGATGAATCTTTGGCTTACGCATATTGGGTAGAAAAGAAACTTGAAACTCGCATAGTTAGATTTTTCAACACTGTGGGGCCTCGCCAGCTAGGTGCATACGGAATGGTCGTTCCTCGTTTTGTTCAATTTGCACTTAAGAATGAGCCAATCACGATTTATGGCAATGGTGAACAGACAAGATGCTTTGGGCATGTACTAGATGCCGTAGATGCCGTTGCGAGAATCGCGTTCGCCGATAACACAATTGGAAAAGTAATCAATATCGGTAATGACTTCGAAATATCAATTAATGATTTAGCGAAAAAAATTATTGAAGAAACAAACTCAAAAAGCGACATTGTCTACGTTCCTTATGAGCAAGCCTACGGTGATGGCTTTGAAGACATGGAACGCCGAGTTCCAAATATCGAGCTAATCAAATCTCTTGTCGGCTGGGAGCCTAAGAGCGATCTTTCGAACATGATCACAGATATTGCAGATTTTCTAAAGTAAGAAAATGAAAAACAAATGTAAGCGCGTTATGTTTGTGACTAACTCACTATCTGGTGGCGGTGCTGAGAGAGCAACAAATATTCTAGTAAACGCAATTTCGGATCTAGGAAATCAAGTTTCACTAGTGACTATTAATGATGGGCCACGAGATTTGATTGAGCCTAGTTGCGAAACATTTGAGTTAAAACGCAAATGGCAGGGCGGAATATTAAGCGTACTAGCTGCTTACTTCAAGTTTCAGAAGGTCATTCGGACATGGAAGCCAGATTACTTAGTTTTAAATTGCGATATTCCAGAGTTTCTTGGCTCCCTTTCGGTAGGAAAACACAGATTGATTGTGGTTGAACATGCCACATATCCTTGGATTTATCGATTAAGTCTGGGAAGACTGACTCGAAAGATCTTGTCGGCTAGAAAAACAACTTGGGTTACTGTTTCTCAGCACTTAAAGATTTGGGGGATAAATTCAAATCCCGCTATTTCAATAAGCAACGCCGTAGTTGTGCCGGCAACTGAAAGAGTTAAGGCAGCGGGGTCGATTAAGAGATTAAACTTCGTTGGCAGACTAAGCGCAGAAAAGCAGCCGTGGTGGGCATTGGAAATTGCAATGCGAACTGGGTTGCAAATTAGACTTTTTGGTGACGGCTTGATGAAGGCGGAATTACAAGATTTTGCACATAGGAATAATCTTCAAGTTCAATTTAAAGGATTTGTCTCGAATCCTTGGGAATCCTTTGATGAGAACGACTTACTCATAGTTCCTTCTAGTTTTGAAGGTGATGGTCTTGTAATAATCGAAGCAATTTCTAATAGAATTCCATTTATTGCAAATGACATTTCAGATTTGAGACGTTTAAATTTTAAAAACAATAACTACGCATTGGGTGTTGATAAATTTACATACTTAATTAATTCAAAAATAAATTCGATTGAATATTTTTTACCTGAAGAATCTACTATTCGCGCGATTTTAAGTGACCGAGATCCTGAAGTAGTAGGCAGGAAATGGATTTCATTCTTAAACTCTTTGCCTTAATCAATATTCTAAAGTAGTTCTACCCCCGTTTGTTCCCCGTAATTGTTAGTGCAGTCCAAAACTGGAATTCCTCTAGTTAATAAAGACTCCACGTTTAAGCCGGGCTGGTTGGTCGCAACAATTGCAACGTTACAATCCCAATCCTCCGTTACTGGTTTAGTGCCTTCCCAAAGCGGTACAAGGGGATCAACCCAAGCAACTTCAGCACCTCTTGCTACTAGAGCAGCCCGCAAGGCACTTGCTGGGGTTTCTCGGACATCGCCAACACCTGGTTTGTATGCAACGCCCATAATCAGTACCTTAGAAATAGCGGTTGAAGACTTAGCGAGCGCTAGAGCCCGTTCTGCAACGTAGATAGGCATTTGATTAGAAATCTCATCAGAGCGCTCTACCAGACTAGCCACTTGCCCACCCTTGCGTGCCCACCATGTTAAGTAGAGAGGGTCCACGGGAATGCAGTGGCCACCAATACCTACGCCTGGTCTAAACGGCATAAAACCATATGGTTTTGTGGCTGCAGCGCTAATTACTTCGTGGACATTGATTCCTTGCGCGCTACATAACTGAGTGAATTCATTGATCATTGCAATGTTTACTAAGCGGAAAGTATTTTCAAGAATCTTCGCAGCTTCAGCAATTTCCGGGGTTGAAGTGGCTACAACTGAATCACAGATTGAATTATAAAAAGCTAATGCACGGTTCTGGGATTCCTGATCAATTCCACCAACCAAGCGCGGAGTGTTCTTCTGATCCCAAACTGGATCACCCGGATTGACGCGCTCGGGTGCGGAAGCAAAGAAAAGTTCTACGGTTTCTTTAGGCTTAAGTTTATCAACGAGTGGAATTATCACTTCACGTAAAGTGCCTGGATATGAAGTTGATTCACTTACCAGAAGTGTTTCGTTTCCCAGATGGGGGGCAACATCTTTGGTTGCACTTTCAAGTAGTTCTAGGTCAGGCTCGCGGGCATCGTTTAGTGGTGTTGGAACACAGATTGTCACTACTGAAGCCGCTGATACATCCGATGGGTCATTTGAAGCTAAAAATTTGTTTGCTGCGATTGCTTTTGCTAAACGAGCGTCTGATATATCTTCAACTGGGCTCGAACCTGAATTTAATTGAGCCACTCGAGAAGCAGACTTTTCAATACCAATTACCAACCAACCTGCATCCACGGCGGCCATCGCTAAAGGTAGCCCAACATAACCTTGACCAACAATCGCCAACACCTTCGAGCGATCACTTAGATCTATCCCAGCCATGTTTTTATGACTCCAAATTCCTACTCATTGCTTCAGAATCAACCGTTTGAAGCCTGATAACTCCCTGAGCCTACCCAGCGAATAGTGTTGAAGCTTCTAAATCCGCCGAACTTCCTGGGTAATTTTCATTTATTTTCTTGGCGATTGCTGAAGCTTTCGTTTTCTCGTTGAGGGCGATGTAATTCTTCATCAATTGCAACATGTTTGAAGTATTCCAAGGGTCAAGCTCCACCAACCTCTCGCGGAAAGAAATTGCGTCACCCGGCTTGCCTGTGGCCTCATATGCCAAAGCCGGCAGATATTGCCCATAGAAAGACCTAGGGTCAAGTTCTCTAATGCGACTACTAATCTTGTACGAAAGATCAATTTCTCCCTGCCTGAGTGCAACATCAGCTAGCAGGATTAAATTTTGCGAATTGCCTTGATTATCCAAAACTTGTTTATTTAGTTCTGCCACATATGCATTTGCTGACAGGTTTTTAGTGTTAGCGCTAAGACTTTTTACTGCTTCAGATGCACGCAAGTTGGGCAAAAGGATTAGTAAGACTGAAAGTCCAAGTGCGCCGGCCAACAGGTTTGAGTACGGAAATTCCGAAGCATTTGTGTTGGTTCTTGAGCGTGAAGCAGATTTCTTTACTTTCCCAGACGCTACATTTTGCGGTGCTTTATCTGACGATACCGCAACCAATACGCCACCGGTTATCCAAAACCATACAGCTACACCTAAATTATCGATAGCAACAATGTTTACAGCCAAAGTGCCTAGCCAGATTGCAAAAACTCCTGCGATCAAAAGCTTTTCATTTCCATTAGCTTTGAACAGTGCTTTTGATCCGGCAAATGTTACATAAGCAATCAATGCCAGATAGGGAATGAAAAGGATTAGCCCGCCAGTGGAAAGGAGTTGCATGTAAACACTGTGTGCGTTATCAGTTATTTGACCTTGAATAACTTGATTCTGGACAGCATATTGGCGGTAATACTCACCAAAACGATCTATACCCACACCAAATATTGGGTGATCCTTGAACATTGCAAAAGCTGCATTCCAATAGTCAAGTCGATTTCGTAATGTGCCTTGATATAACTTGCTAGCAAGCGGGCCAATATTAAATACGGCAAGCGCAACAGGAGTAGCTCCAATAGCAGCCAAAATCAGGCTTACTTTGCCAAACCTTTTATTTACTAACCAAAGTTTTGTGATCACAATAATTATTGCACCAATTAAGAAACCAAATAGTCCTTGGATTGATCCTGATTTGAAAAGGATATAAAGATTGGCCAATAATCCAACCGCGTACAAAACTTGAATTTTTCGATCCTTGGCTTCGATAGCGAGAAGCAAGATCGCTACGCCTGCCAGCCCCAGAAAAGCTGAAGTAAAGTTTGGATTGCCAAGTGTTGTAATTAATGGGTTGTAATCGATTTTCCAGCCCACCGGATCTTTGCCTGCGGCCTGCAAAAAGCCGTAGGCGGTTAGTAAAAAACCGGTAATTGCAAAAAATTTGAAAAAGCGAATAGAGCTTTGTCCGGAAAAAGCTACGACGGAACCCGCAAACAAAATAGCCATCGCTAAATAGGACAAAGCACCGTTATTTCGATGATACTCACCGAAAATAGCGGTGTATTTAACATCGGTGGCAAAGGTCGAAACGAGTAGGGCGATTATAAAAAGACCAACCAAGCTCAGACCAATTTTTTTATTGCCAGTGGTTGTTTTGCTTGCACCCAAAAGTGTGGGTGTTAATAAGCCCAGCACTAGCGCCCCAAATAAAACAAGCACAAACAACTTAGATAAATTTATTGGGTCTTCTAGCTTGGTCCAGATTGCTAAAGTGGTAAAAACGCCACCTAAGAGAACCAAGGTCTGAATTTTCTTGGCCTCAACATCGTTAAGTGCTCTAGCTAATCTCATAAGTCAAGGGTACCTAAGCTCTCTAAATATCTAGTTAACAACCAAGGAAATACTCAAATAAAAGGCCGAAGCCCGGTTCCTGTAACGGAACCGGGCTTCGGTTTTGGAGTCTTTTAACAGACTCCCATGAAGCTTGGGCTAATTAAGCCTTAACCTTCTTTGCAATCTTGGCAACTAGGTTGCTCAAGGTTGTGATCTTTGCATTCAAAGCAGCCATAAGTTTAGCTACCTCAGTTGAAAGAGCAGCAACGGCTGCTGTAGCAGCATCTGCAGATTCTTTAGCTTCTGTTGCAGCAGCTGTAGCAGCGTCTGCAGCTTCAGCAGCTGATAGAGCAGCATCTGTTGCAGCGTTAGCAGCATCTAGAGCGTCCTGTGCAATTGCACCAGCAGCTTCAGCAGCTTCTACAGCCATTTCGCCAGCAGCAGTTGCAGCGGCAGCAGCTTCTTCAGCGGCAGCAGTTGCAGCGTCTGCAGATTCGATTGCCTGTGCGGCAATGTCAGCAGCGTTGTTAGCAGCATCTGTTGCTTCAGCAGCAGCATCTACAGCATCTTGGCCAGCTTGTTCTGCAGCAGCAGTAGCTGCTTCAGCAGCAG
>Ga0304730_1003268_pt1 | contig 11021 bp, 10 predicted proteins | sample M_130628_MF_Meta_FD_190474 | JGI IMG/M metagenome (GOLD analysis project Ga0304730, IMG submission 190474) | Freshwater microbial communities from Lake Montjoie, Canada to study carbon cycling - M_130628_MF_MetaG (v2) (version 2) | ecosystem: Environmental > Aquatic > Freshwater > Lake | place...
TAGTTCTTGGTGTTGAAAATTAGCCTTAGGGCGCTTATTGAGTGAATCTAAATACTTATCAGCAAGTGCCACCGCATCTTGAGTTTTTTGGTAGCAGCGATCTGAATCTTCATCCCAAACAACTAACCCGTGATGAGCAAGCACTACGCCTGCGTAATCGCCTAGACCGCCAACAATCTTTGACAAGTTAAATCCTGGGCGAATCCAGTCAACGTAGGCGAATTCTTTACCGAGCGCTTCTTGCACAGCCTTTTCGCCTTGCGGATGGTTTGTTAGCGCACAGATAGCATCGGCATGCACGTGATCAATGTGTTTGGCTGGCAAAAATCCATGCAACAAGGTTTCAATAGATGGTCTGCGCGATGTTGGATCAACTAAAGCACGCGTTACATAATCAACCATCGTGTCATCATCTAAAGCATCGAGGTCACGTAGCGCAAGTAAATCTTCTAGGTACAGTGCCGGGTAATCACGATCTACGGCGTACTGCATATCGGCGCCAGAACCCTTAACCCATAAGACTTTTTTGAGGCGACCGAGATGATCTTTTATTTCACCTTTACTAGAAGTGTTTCCGCCGCCGTAAACAACCATCGATTGGTCAGCACCGATCTTTTGGGAACGTGCCACAAGATCGTGCAGGGGCTTTAACTCACTCATAGCGTTTCGCCTTTTTCTATTTCATAGGATTGCTTCTCGGTAATTATCGCGCTTATATACTTTGCTGGTGTCACATCAAATGCTGGATTAAATGTCTTTGCGCCAATTGGGGCAACTTGAACTCCCTTAAAGTGAGTTAGCTCTTCATCACCGCGAATTTCAATATGTATAGCTTCACCCGTTGCGATCGAGCGATCTACCGTTGATTCAGGTGCGACCACAAGGAATGGGATTCCTGCTGCGTGGCAAGCGAGTGCAACTCCAAGTGATCCTATTTTATTTGCCGAATCACCATTCTTAGCAATGCGATCTGCACCAATCAGCGCAGCATCAATTCGCCCACTTAATATCGCCATCGCCGCAGCGCCATCTGGTTCGATGCGATATGGAATCTCAGATTTCATTAACTCCCAAGCAGTAAGGCGCGATCCTTGCAATAACGGCCGAGTTTCATCTGCATAAACTTCTTTTACGTTTGTGCGCTTATGCAACTCTTTAATTACACCTAGTGCAGTACCGGTTCCGGTCGTAGCAAGGGAACCAGTATTGCAATGAGTGAGCAGCGTTAAAGGTTTGTCACCTAATTTATTGATAAGCCAATCGGCGCCAATATTTCCCATGCTGGTACTTGACTCTTTATCTTCGCGCGCTAATTGATGCGCAGCCGCAAGTACTGCATCTCGGCCTGCTGGTAAATGTTTGCGAATTTGGTCAACCGCCCAGGCGAGGTTCACAGCTGTTGGTCTGGCGTCACGAAGTAGATCAATATTTTTCTCTAATTCTTGAGCACTGAGTCCTTTTCGACTGGCTTCATCAATTGCGAGTACGACTCCGTAAGCACCAGCAACTCCTAGCGCAGGAGCACCACGAACAACTAAATTCTGAATTGCGCCAACAAAGTCGGCGACTTCCTCATATGAATTATAAGTTTCGGAGATAGGAATCTTTGTCTGATCGAGCAAGATGATCTTTCCATCTTGCCAAATAATTGCCTCAAAAGCGCTAGACATTTACCTACTCCTTGTTTGAGGTATTGAACTTATCACCTTAAAAATTAAATCTAAAGTCGCCCTGCTTGATGTACGCGCTTTAAGAACTCCTGTGTCTTCGGATTAGAAGGGTTTTTAAGTACCTGCTCAGCGCTTCCGCGTTCGAGAATATTTCCTGATTCAAGGAAGCAAACTTCATCAGCGACTTGTGTTGCAAAGCCCATCTCGTGAGTTGCCAGAACCATTGTCATTCCATCGTGCTTTAAATCACGGACAATACTTAAGACCTCATTTACAAGAACGGGATCTAGCGCAGATGTAATTTCATCCAACAAGAGAAGCCGAGGATTTACCGCAAGTGAACGAATTATTGCCACGCGTTGTTGCTGGCCTCCGCTGAGTCGATCTGGATATTGATCTGCTTTATCGGCCAGATCAAATCGTGAAAGTAGTTTTACAGCGATATCTCGCGCTTCTTCAACGCTCTTGTTTTGAACTTTCACAGGTGCAAGGGTGATGTTCTCCAAAACAGTTTTATGAGGAAAGAGGTTAAATGATTGAAAGACCATTCCTAATCTGCGGCGTACATCATCAACCTTAATCTCCGGATCAGTTATCTCTAATCCATCTAAAAAGATCTGTCCATCATCGATCGTTTCTAGCAAGTTAATGCAACGAAGCAGGGTGGACTTTCCAGATCCTGATGCACCGATCAATACTGTGGCGGTGTGCTCAGGCACCTGTAGAGATAGATTATTTAAGACAACTTCAGCACCAAAGGCTTTGCGAACACTCTGTAACTCCAGGACGTTTGCCATTAAATCGCCCCTTCCGAATTTTGTGCTTGAGTACGTTGCCTTATCGCTCGATCGGTGTAACGCGTCATCGGAATCGTAATAAGCAAAAATAGAATTGCAGCGACTACATATGGTGTGTAATTAAAGGTTCGGCTGGCATTTATTTGTGCCGCGCGAACTGCATCGGTCACGCCCAGAATTGAAACCAGACCTGTGTCTTTTAATAGAGATACAAAGTCATTCAACAGCGGCGGTACAACACGGCGCAGCGCCTGTGGCAGAACTACAAAACGCATGGTCTGGCCGGAAGTTAAACCGAGAGATCTAGCGGCGGCTCTTTGGCTGGGATGTATCGAGAGAATTCCGGAGCGAATAACTTCAGCGACATATGCTGAATAAGTAAGCACCACCGCAATTGTGCCAAGCAGAATTACATTGCTGGAAATACCTTGCAGTCGCAGAGCTGGAACGCCAAAGCCCACCAACAAGATAATCAAGATAAGTGGAGCCCCACGGAAGATATCGACATAGGCAGTTGCTAAAAATCTAAAGGGAGTAAGCGCCGGAGATTTCGTTGTTCGCAGCAGCGCCAGACCCATCGCGATGATTCCAATGGCGATTCCACCGAAGAAAGTTAGCTGCAGGTTAATCCAGAGACCTTTTACTACTGTTGGAAATACTTCTTTTCCGTATTGAATATCGAAGAAAGTGGCTTTTACGACTTCCCAGCCAGGTGAGGTAATTAAAATTATTGTGAGCGTGCCGAGAACCAAGATTGATGAGACTGCGGCAATGATCGCTTGCTTTCGACTTAACTTGCGACGAAGCGCGCGACGATCTAATTCGCGTGAGCTTGGCGACCAAGCAGAGGTTTTCTTCTCTGACATGGCCGCCAAACTACCGCGTTTATCTACTAATTACTTCAGTTTACTTATGGCTTTAATACTGGTGCGCCTGCATCAGTGGCAAGCCACTTATCAGTAATCGCAGCCAATGTGCCATCAGCAGTTATTGCATCTACAGCGCCAGATACACAAGTTGTGACCTTGCTGCCCTTTGCAAGCAAGAGACCAAATTGATCGCCCGCACCAGTTGATGGAAGCTGACCAACAATTAAGCCATCTGTTACTTCAACTCCTGAAAGATAGAAGGCAGTAGGAAGATCTACAACTAGACCGTCAATCTGACCATTCTTGAGCGCAGTAACAGCAGCAGCGTTGTCATTAAATACCTGTGGCTTTATACCAATTTGGTTTTCAATTGCATCAAGTGATGTTGTGCCGACTGCTGCACCAAGCTTTGCGTTCTTAAGGTCAGCGATAGATGTCTTACCGGCAATCTTGCTGCCCTTGTAAGAAACGATTGCTTGTGGTGCTGTGTAATAAGGTGATGAGAAATCAACTGCAGTCTTTCGCTCTTCTGTTATTGAGAATTGCTGCAAGTTAAAGTCAAAGTTCTTTTCACCTGGTGTTACAGCGCCATCAAAAGTGGTACGAACCCAGACAACTTCGTCATTTGAGAAACCGAGTTGCTTGGCAACTGCGTAGGCAACTGCGCCTTCAAAGCCTTCACCAGACTCTGGCTTATCGTCGATAATCCACGGATAATAAGCAGGCTCGCCAGTTGCAATCGTTAGCTTTCCAGCAGTAACTGTTGCAAGATCTGCCTTTTCGCAAGATGCTGATGCGACATCAGTAGATTCTGAATTTGAACAGGCAGTTAATCCAAATGCAAGGGCAAGTGATACTGCAAATATAAGTGACTTCTTTTTTTGCATGTGGTCTCCCTTTCGTGGAGTTAGCAATACTCCCAAAGGCTATAAGTGGTGATTAGCCGTGTCTACTTGCGAGAGATATGCAGATGAGGTCTGCCCCTTTACCCTGCTCTAGACGCTGCCGGAGCCAAACAGGGCGTTCACGCCTTTCATATTGCGAGAGTTTATTCGCTCTCCTACCCTTAGGCATTACTCAAAGGGGTGGTCGAAATGAAGTACAAGTCAGTAAAAGGTTTACTCACAAAAGATGAGTCACTAATCCCTGTAACTTTCATAGATAAGTTAGAAGATGCTTTGCATGGCTTTCTCGGAATAGTTTTGTTTGTCATTTCCGTCTTGGCCTCTGGTTACAGCCTACAACGCCTTATCGAAACTCGACCATTTTTCCCAATAGGAATGATTCAGGGAATTAATGACATCCTATTTGTTGTAATCATCTTAGAAATTATGCGTACTGTGATTGTGCGATTCACCGATGGTATTTTCCAATTGGATAACTTCTTAATTATCGGCGTGATTGCGGCTGTTCGTCACATTCTGACTGTTGGTGCATCTCTGACAATGGAAAAAGAGAAGACAACTGAGTATTTCAACCGCTCACTAACTGAGATGGGTGTTAATACTGGAATAGTTTTGGCTCTTGTCTTTGCGCTATTTTTGTCTCGTGCTGCCAGCAAAAGTAAGGTTGTTAAGTAATACTTCTGGTGGCGGGTGAAGGATTTGAACCTTCGAAGGCAGAGCCGGGGGATTTACAGTCCCCTCCCATTGGCCGCTCGGGCAACCCGCCAGGGTCATTCTTTTACGGCGGGCGCTAGATTACCTCAAATTATTTGCCATTGGTAATCGGCTATTTAGACTGCCTTTTCCATATGAAAAAGAGCAATAACCCTCCACCAATAACCAATGTTGCACTAATAATTAAATAAATCGAAATTTTATTTTCAGATTCAATTAAAGGAACGCTTTCTTCTATAGTTTTCGTAGCGGTTTCTGAGATGACTGCCGGTGAAATTGTAAATTCGTAGTCACCAGTAATCACATGTCCATCTGCAGCCACTGCTCGATAAATTACTTTAACCAAGCCAGTAACTTCAGATCCATCTAAATTTATTGATAGCACCGCACCAGAAACCTCAGGTTTTCCGGAAGTTAGCTCTTCACCGGTTTCATCAAGGGCTGAGATTGAATTTGCATCACCAATGCCGATCAACTCTTCTGCGAAAGTAAGTGCAATATTGGAAGGCAGAATATCTATCGTTGAATTTACGGCGGGATCTGCACTTACTAATGCAGTATGCGCAGAGGCTGGTAGCGCGGCAAAAGAGAGCACCAGTAGCCCGATCGCAAATAGAAACTTAGATAACTTCATAATTGCAGTGTATCCGCGGTGAACTTCATTATTTACCTTGGGCACGATAACCTAGTCACATACCGGGATAATTAATATCCGTTAGCTCAAGGAGGGCCAGCCATGGCTGATAGTAGTTTCGATGTAGTTTCTAAGATCGATCGTATGGAACTTGATAACGCAATTAACCAGGCGATCCGCGAAATTGATACCCGTTTTGACTTTAAAAATACTGGTGCAAAGATCGAGATGGCGGGCGAGAAGATAAGTATTGAAGCCGACACCGAGGAGCGAGCTAAGGCAACGCTAGATGTCGTAAAAGATAAGATGATTAAGCGCGGTGTTTCTTTAAAGCACATCGATCCAGCCGAGCCACAACTTTCTGGAAAGATCTACAAAATATCTTGCCCGTTAAAGGAAGGCATCTCAGCTGAGAATGCCAAGAAGATTGCTAAGTTCTTACGTGATGAAGGGCCAAAATCGGTAAAGTCACAGATCCAAGGTGATGAACTTCGTGTGACCAGTAAGAGCCGTGATGACTTGCAAGCGACGATGGCAATGATCAAAGAAGGCAAATGGGAATTTGCTGTTCAATTTGTGAATTTTCGTTAATTGAATAAAGAAAAACTTGGCCTCATATATGGGCTTGGTGCATATGTGCTTTGGGGGCTTTTCCCACTTTATTGGCCGCTACTCAAGCCTGCGACAGCGCCGGAGATAGTTTCACATCGCGCCGTATGGTCCATGGTTTTTTGTTTTATTATTCTTGCGATTACTAGATCGCTTAAGTCAACTTTAGCTAACTTTAAACGCCCAAAAGTCGCCGCTAAACTCTTTGCAGCGTCTGTTTTAGTTTCGATCAACTGGTTGGTCTATATCTGGGCTACAAATAATGGACATGTGGTTGAGGCATCACGTGGTTATTACATTAATCCTCTAATTATCATCGCTTTCGGTGTTATTTTGCTCAAAGAGAAGATGCGCTGGCTCCAATGGGCGGCAGTTTCGATAGCAACTGTCGGTGTAATTATTCTTACCGTTGATTACGGTCGCTTGCCGTGGGTTGCGCTTGCGCTGGCTCTTTCTTGGGGAACATATGGTTTGGTAAAGAAACAACTTGGATTAGGCGCACTTGAGGGGTTGGCGATCGAAACTATGATCGTGTTTATTCCATATTGTGGTTACTTGATATTTATCGGTGCTAAAGGCGATGGCCAATTTGGAAATGGCATTGGTTTAACTGCCTTGCTAATTAGCGCCGGCGCAATTACCGCAATTCCGCTCTTATTATTTAACGGTTCTACCAACCGACTTCCATATTCAACTATCGGACTTTTGCAATATATAACCCCAACACTTCAGTTTTCTATTGGAGTTTGGATAAATAATGAAGCGATGCCGACGGCGCGCTGGGTTGGATTTATATTTATTTGGTTTGCGCTAATGACCTTGGCTGGTGACCTGGTTAAATCAAGCAGAGCGGTCGATAACAGCATCACATAGCGAGAAGAGTGCGCCAGTTGCTGGGTTTACTGGCAAAGGACCTAAAGCGACTCTTGCTTCTTTAGCAACTTGACTCAATTGCTCGCGCGCTTGGCTTAAGCCATCGTGGTTACGCAGTGCTCGTAATACTTGCTGAACTGTCTCTTCATCATAAATTGGTGCACTCAAAAGTCGCTGCAGCTCGGCATCCTCACTCTTGCCAGATGCGATCACATTTAGCGTCACTAAGGTTAAAACGCCTTCCCGTAAATCAGTACCAGGAGTCTTACCTGATTCATTTGATTCGCTGGCAATATCAATTACATCATCGGCTAATTGGAAGGCAATTCCGATTTGTTCACCGAATTTTGTTAACGTCTCGGTAATTTCGCGAGGGGCACCAGATAGCATCGCTCCAAAACGCGCACTGGTGGCAATTAAAGAACCAGTCTTATCCCCCACCACGCGCATGTAGTGAGACAGCGGATCTTCAACGTTCTGTGGCCCTTGCGTCTCCATAATTTGACCGATTACTAAGCGCTCAAATGTGCGCGCTTGTAAGCGGACCGCTTCGGGGCCAAGATCTGCAAGTAAATCTGATGCTTTAGAGAATAAGTAATCACCAGTCAAAATTGCGATGGTATTTCCCCAGCGATTATTAGCGCTTTCAACCCCGCGACGTAGCGGCGCTTCATCCATAACATCATCGTGATAAAGCGTTGCTAAATGTGTCAGCTCGCAAACTACTGCAGCCGGAATGATCTCTTTGCGGGTGCTATCACCGAAATGTGAGGCGATGAGCGTTAGAAGTGGACGTAACCTTTTGCCACCAGCTGTGACTAGGTGACGAGAGGTCTCTTCAACAAGTGGGTAGTCACCTTTTATATGTTCGCGTAGCAACTCTTCTACGCCCTGCATGCCAAGTGATAGATCCGCCTCTAAAGAGGGATCTAGATCCGGGATGCCGAAAGATGCCATCAGCGAAGGAAGTTGGCAGTGCTTTGAATGAAGTTAATCAAAGGCGTTGGATAAATTCCGAGAGCGAAAGTCACAACCGCAGAAACAATAATTGTGATCTGTGTGTAAATAGATGGGATAACTACACTGGTTCCATCTTCGACTGGATCTTTAAAGAACATTAAAACAATTACGCGAATATAGAAGAAGGCGGCGATTGCAGATGAAAGTACGCCGGTAATCAAGATTGCGGTAGATCCACTTTCGTATGCGGCAGAAAAGATGGAGAACTTTCCAATAAATCCGCTGGTTAGTGGAATACCTGCGAAGGCAAGTAAGAATCCTGCAAAGGCAGTTGCTACCCAAGGAGAACGCTTTCCAAGACCGCTCCAACGATTTAAGTCCGTAACTTCACCTGCTGAATCGCGCACCAAAGTCACGACGCCAAATGCGCCAACCGTGGCGACACCGTAGGCAAAGAGATAGAAGATTGAGGCATCTAAACCAGATTTATTTAGCGCAATAACGCCAGATAGTAAGAAGCCAGCATGGGCGATAGATGAGTAAGCCAGCATGCGCTTAACATCGCGTTGTGCAATCGCAACGAGTGAACCAAAGACCATTGTGATTAGCGCAATTGCGATTAACGCCGGACGCCATTGCCAGTAAGCCTCTGCGAATGAAACGTAGAAGATGCGTAACATCGCACCAAATGCGGCAACCTTTGTAGCCGCTGCCATAAATGCAGTAACTGCAGTCGGTGCGCCTTGGTAAACATCTGGAGACCAAGCATGAAATGGCACCGCTCCGACTTTAAAGAGCAATCCAATAGAGAGAAATGCGATTCCTAATAAGAGGTAAATATCGTTACCTGTACCACCAAGGACGGCAGCATGAATGCCGGCAAATGTTGTCGATGCCGAGTAACCATAAAGATAGGCAACGCCCATCAAGAAGAATGCAGAAGAGAATGCGCCAAGTAAAAAGTACTTAAGTGCTGCTTCTTGCGACATCAAACGGCGGCGGCGTGATAGCCCTGCTAACAAGTAAAGCGGAAGTGAGAGCATCTCGAGTGCCACAAAGAGGGTGATGAGATCGGTTGCTAATGGAAAGAGCAACATTCCGGCTACTGCAAAGAGGGTGAGCGGATAGATCTCAGTAACTCTTAAATCTTTCTGCAGTGATGAGCGCTCTTCATCTGAACCAGGAAGGGTTGATGCCAGGGCTGTGAAATTCTCTTGGTCGGCAAGGAGCAGGACTGCAATTATTGAGATGACAAGAATTGATGCCTGCAGCAACATACCTGCGCCGTCAAAGGTCACAGATTCCATAGCCGCAGTTGTTGAAGCGCTGTTACGCACTCGGATCAATGAAGCTAGTGAGATTGTCAGGGTCGCCAAAGTTATAAAAAGTTGTGAACTGGCACGAGCCGATCGAGGTGCAAAAGCTTCAATCAACACTCCAATCAGCGCTCCCGCAAGCACGATCAGGATTGGCGCAAGAAGTGCGTACTCAAGCGTTGGCGAGACAAAGTCAATCATTACTTACCCTCACTGGTTGTTGGAGCGGGATCGGTAAAGCCTTGTTGTGAAATTACAGTTGTCACAGCCGGATTAATAATATTAAGTAGCGGTGAAGGATAGAAACCTAGAACCACGATTATCGCAATCACTGGAGCGATCGCAACTTTCTCGCGCAAGTTGAGATCAGGTAAGTTCTCATTGCCTGGAGTTGTAGGTCCGTGCAGAGCGCGCTGAACTGGTATCAAAATATAGAGCGCTGCCAAAACTATTCCGAATGTGGCGATAACGGCGGCAACTGGATAGCGAGTAAAGGTGCCAACAAGTACCAAGAATTCGCTAACGAAACTGGAAAGACCCGGCAGTGCCAAGCTGGACATGCCTGCGATAAAGAATGACCAAGCCATAATTGGAGTCACTCTCTGCAAGCCACCAAAATCTGCAATGGTTGAAGAGTTACGGCGCGAGATCATAAATCCTGCGACCAAGAAGAGCGCTGCAGTTGAGAAACCGTGGTTAAACATATAGAGAGTTGCACCTGACAGTCCTTGCGTCGTCATCGCAAAAATTCCCATTGTTATGAAACCAAAGTGGGAAATTGATGTGTAGGCAATCAGACGTTTAATATCTTTCGCACCGATCGCTAAGAACGCTCCATAAAGAATTGAGATCACGGCAAGTGTAATAATCAAGGGAGTAAAAGTTTTACTCGCCTCTGGAAATAGCGTCAAGCAGTAACGGATCATGCCAAATGTTCCGACTTTATCTAGAACACCCAATAGCAATACCGAAGTACCCGGGGTTGCTGACTTTGCCGCATCTGGAAGCCAGGTATGCATCGGCCAGAGCGGAGCTTTTATAGCAAAGGCGATAAAGAAGCCAAGGAATAAGAAGTTCTCCATCATTGGAGTAAGAACTGTATGTAGGCCAGCCAGCGTGGTGATATCGAAGGTGCGATTGCCGTAACGCGTTGACATAACAAAGATACCGATAATAGAAGCCAACATTAAGAGGCCACCGAAAAGGCTGTAGAGCAAGAATTTAACTGCCGCTGCGGCGCGTTCGCCAGAACCAAATCCACCAATTAAGAAGTAAACCGGAACCAACATCGCCTCAAAGAAGACGTAGAATAAAAAGACATCGGTTGATGCAAATACACCAATCATCATCGTTTCTAGAACAAGGATTAGCGAGTAGAAAGTTTTAGCGCTCCAACGTCCACCTTCAGATTCGTTCCATCCGGCAATGACAACTATTGGAGTTAAAAGAACGGACATAAGAATTAGAACAAGCGCGATTCCATCGATGCCAAGTGCATAATTGATTCCAAAGGCTGGAATCCAAAGATGCGATTCTACAAATTGGAATCCAGGTGATTTGAAATCGAAATTGATGGCCATAAGAATTCCAACGACAGCAACTAATACTGTGGTCGCCAGTGAAATTTGCTTAGTCAACAAAACGCTGGTCTTTGGGGTAAAGGCCAAGGCGGCG
>Ga0304730_1003271_pt1 | contig 11017 bp, 18 predicted proteins | sample M_130628_MF_Meta_FD_190474 | JGI IMG/M metagenome (GOLD analysis project Ga0304730, IMG submission 190474) | Freshwater microbial communities from Lake Montjoie, Canada to study carbon cycling - M_130628_MF_MetaG (v2) (version 2) | ecosystem: Environmental > Aquatic > Freshwater > Lake | place...
GTGACAACGCATACTTCAATGGCAGTGCAATCATCAGAAAACGGAGCACTCCAACAGGGAACTTTTGTCGTCAGCGACAACCAAGTCACAAAAGGTACATACGGTGGATATGTGACCTTGTCCGAACAATCGATCGACTGGAGTACGCCAGAGATCATCAGTTTGGTACTCGATGACATGGGTCGCATTTATGCAAACGCGACAGACAATGTCGCAGCAGACAACTTGAAGACAGGTGCAACTGTCACCTCAAACTTCACAGCTGCAAGCGGCGCAGATCCTTCATATTGGTCATCGTGGATCTCGGGTGCAGCCACAACGATTCTTTCGGGATCCAATGGCAACTTGCCGACTCACCTCTTCGTAAGCCCTGATTACTGGGGCGTTTTGATGGGCTTGAGCGACACAGCTGATCGTCCATTGTTCCCACAAATTGGGCCGATGAACGCATTCGGCAACCTTGCACCGGGACAAGTAAACGGAGTTGCCTTCGGTCTTCAAGTAGTTGTAGATCGCAACTTTGCAGACAACACAATCATTGTTGGCGATGCTTCGGGCTATGAGATCTTCGAGCAGCAGAAGGGCGCAATTAGTATTGATGTACCTTCAACGCTGTCACGCACGATCGCTTTCCGCGGTTATCTTGCAACATTGATGATTGACGCAAGCAAGTTCGTCAAAGCAACAATGGTCTAAACCGAGAAAGCAGGCCTCGATTATGGCCTCTTACACGGTCACACATAAACAGCTCACCGACAACTACGCGGTCTTACAACTTCTTACAGAAGCCGAGATTGAAGTCGGTGCAAGCGTTGTCATCACGAATGTCGATGCAACTTTCAACGGAACTTACATTGTCTACGCTCTACCGCAGTATGCGTTTATGGGCGTGGACGATGAAGGGGATCTTCTCTTTGATCCGCTTGTCACAATTCCGAATCAGGTGCTCTACGCGAAGACCGCTTCTGATGTCGCGCGCACTGCCGCTTCCGGCACGCTGACAATTACCCAGACTTGCACTTGGGTCACTTCAGCGATGCTCGAGGACTGGCTCGGTATTGGTACAGCGACCGCAGCTGACGCCTCATTCCTCACTATCTGCGCTTCGGCATGCTCACAGTTCGCGTGGCGTCGCAGAATGGAGTCCGGATATGTCGATAGTTTGACGGTCGTTCCTTCACAAGATGTCTTGCTTGGAACGCAGATGTACGGTGGCGCGCTGTACCGCCAACGCGGATCAGTAGATCAATTTGCTTCATTCCAAAATATGGGAGTGACTCCAGTCTCGGGTCTAAACGGAATGATCCGACAGCTCCTCGGGATTGACCGTCCGCAGGTCGCCTAATGGCTGTACCTAACTACACGGATCTTTTCAACGAAGGCTTTGACGATCTAGTCACAAAGCTTTCAACGGTCGTAGGGCTTCAAGTAAATAACGATCCACGCAATATCACGCCGCCTTCCTGCTTTGTCAATATCGACTCCATAGATGGCTACAACTACAATGTCGCAAAACTAAACTTCACTCTCCAGATCATCACGCTCGGCCCGGGCAACCTAGACGCCCAGAAAAGCCTGCTCAATATCCTTGCCCAGATCTACGCGCTAGACATTGGAATCGTATCTGGACGCCCTACAAACCTTGACATCGGTGGCTCAACACTTCCCGCTTATGAGCTCTCCGTGACGACGGTAGTTCAAACCGCCTAATCCACACATCCGCTCTCATTATGTGCCAAACTAAAACCAACACTTCCAAGGAGTAACTCATCATGGCCACTTCCACAATCCTCTCAAACCCAGAAGTCAAATTCGGCGCAGTCGATTTGACGGGGTGGTGCACAAGCGCAGTTTTGACCAAAACTGTCACAGCTCTAAACGACACGGTCTTCGGAAATACATCAAACACTTTTACAGCGGGCCTCGAGGATAATGAATTGACCGTAACCTTATTTTTAAGTTACGCCGCCAGTGCCACCTATGCGACACTTGCACCGCTTGTCGGAACAAAATTTAATGTCACCGTCAAGCCAACTTCCGCAGCGGACTCGGCAACGAACCCCGCCTTTAGTCTGACAAATACTTATCTTGAGTCTTTGCCAGTAATCTCGGCTTCTTTGGGTGAGTTGCAATCCATCGATATAACTACGATGGGCGGCGTCTACAGCGTGGATGTCACTCCGTAAATAACGGCCTTCCTTGGCCCGACGAAAGGAAACAAAGTGAAGATCAAGATCAAAGTAATTAGGAACGGCAAAGAAGAGTTCCTCTACACAAATCTATTCTCATGGACTGAATGGGAACGACTAATGAATCGCCGCCTCGGTGATGGAGTTCAGCCGGGCGTTTCCGATTGGTGTTGTTGGGCGTGGACTTTGCTTTGTCTCAAAGGTGAGAAACTTCCTGACACTTGGCAGAAGTGGGTCGCCGAGAATCCAGACATGGAGATCATCCCTGTAGTAGATGAGACAAACCCAAACCCTACGGACGCGGCTACCGACGGCAACTAGCCGAGCTGGTAGTCGCGACGGGATGGGCTCCGCAGTTTTACTCTGACACCTTTGATGCTCGAGATCTCACTACGATTATCAAAGTCTTAGAGAAACAAAACAAGAGAAGGTCGTAATGGCGGACGGGATTGAAACTCGCATAGAGGTCTACGGTCTCAAAGAAGCATTGAAAGAATTGAACAAAATTGACAAGTCTCTTCGTCGCGAGATCACCAAAGATTACAAAAGGATTACAGCTGGACTTGTCTCGGACATTGAATCCGCTATACCCCTAAATTACCCTCTGTCAGGGTGGCAAAGACGCTGGACTCTTCGAGGATCCTATGAGGTCTTCCCTTGGCCTACCGAGCACAAAGTCAAGGCGTACATAAACACAAAACCGCCAAAAGAATTCCGATCTAATACCGTGAACCTGACAACCTTTGCAATCAAGTGGATTGGAGCGGCAGCTTCTTTCTTTGACTTCTCAACAAGTAACGCTATGGGGCAACACTTAACAGCCAAATACGGAGATGCTTCGAGAGTAGTATGGCGTCAATATGAAGCACACAAAGACGAACTCAATAGAGCTATGGAAGATCTAGTGGATCGCGTCGGCAAAGCTGTCGGACAGAACTTGAAAGCACAATAGTCATGGCTGTAATCCTCCCAATAATTTCAGAATTTGACGCGAAAGGAACTTCGCGCGCAGTCAAGGAATTTCAGAAACTCGAGGGCGCATCCGCAAAAGCGTCGTTCGCCATGAAGAAAGCCGCGCTTCCAGCTGCGGCCGCTATTGCAGGAATCGGATTCGCTCTAGTCGGTGCTACAAAGGCGGCGATGGAAGACCAAGCCGAGCAGGTACAGCTTGCCCTTGCGCTTGAAAATGTCACTGGCGCAACAGAAGCACAAGTCAAAGCGTCCGAGGACATGATCTCAAAGATGAGTCTTGCGTCAGGCGTTGCGGATTCAGAACTTCGTCCGGCTCTGGCCTCGTTAGTCCGAGGAACCAAAGACATTGAAGAAGCAAACCGCGCCCTCGCTCTCGCGCAGGATGTCGCTGCGGGCTCTGGGAAAGATTTGGCTACAGTCTCGGACGCAATTGCCAAGGCATACGGAGGGAATATGAAAGGACTGCAAGCCCTCTCTCCAGAGATTAAAGCAATGATTAAAGACGGTGCATCCCTTGAAGATGTAATGAATGTCCTCGGAGGATCATTCGGTGGAGCATCCGCAGCGGCTGCGAACACTGCCGAAGGTGGAATGAAGCGTCTTGGAATCGCACTTGCCGAAACAAAAGAATCAATCGGTGCAGCACTGCTCCCAGCAGTCGAAGCCATTCTTCCAGTGCTACTCAAGTTCGCAGGATGGGCACAAAACAACACCAAGACTCTTCTCATTATCGCAGGCGCAATCGCTGGAGTCTCGGCGGCGGTCTTGATTTTCAACGCGGCAGTCGGCATCGCGACAGTCGTGAACACTTTGTTCGCCCTAAGTCTCACCGCCGCCCAGCTTGCGATGGTTGGATTTATCACTCTCGGAATCGCTTTAGTAATTGCCGCACTTGTCGCGCTCTACTTCAAGTTTGACATTGTCCGAAAGATCGTAGACACAGTATTTGATGCGATGCTTATCGGTGGCAAAGCAGTCTTCCAAGGATTGACCACTTACTTCACAGGCGTCTACAACATCTTCAAGACACTCTTCAACGGCATCGCGACACTTTGGAACAACACGGTAGGCAAGCTCTCTTTCAAGATTCCGTCTTGGGTGCCCGGTCTAGGCGGCTTCGGCTTTGCAGTTCCCAACATTCCTTACCTTGCCGAAGGCGGGATCGTGACAGGGCCAACGCTTGCAATGATCGGCGAGCGCGGCCCTGAAGCGGTCATTCCACTATCGGGACGCAATTCTGGGATGGGCGGAAACTACACCATCAACATCAACGGAGGACTCGGCTCAAGTGCAGAGATCGGCACAGCGGTCGTGAACGCTATTCGAGCATTCAATAGGCAGAATGGCCCTGCGAACATACAGGTCGCCTAATGGCAGGCGTAGCAGTAATTGGGTCAGGTAACTACTCCCTAGAAATTGACACGGGCTACATGTGGGACGCCTTCACACTGGACGACGATCTTAAAGGCGAACTAGATAACACTCAATATGTGCTGGATGGCGTAAGTCAATACGCAGAAGTCATGGATGGAACGATCGCCCTTACAGCGAAGCGCGGACGCGCCAACACGGGCGACCAATTTGCCTATGGCACAATGAACTTTACATTGAATGACACTTTTGCGGACGGAGTCTTCAACCCATTTGACACAACATCCCCGTATTACGATCCAGCGAACGAACAGCCCGGACTAGCACCACTGCGACAAGTTCGCTTTTCACGCTATGACTCGCTCAATGTAAAAAAGTATTTGTGGGTGGGCTACATAGTGAACTATGACTACACCTTTACGCTTGGCGGTCTCGACACGGTCTCGGTTAATTGCGCGGACTTCTCTTATCAGCTGGGACAGACCTTTCTTGCCGAATGGAATGTCACAGAGCAGCTCTCAAGTGAGCGTTTTGATGACCTGCTAGATCTACCAGAAGTCGCTTATACGGGCACACGAAGCATTGAGACAGGCGTGGCGACCCTTGGCGGTGCAGCGGCTTGGACGGTTGCGAACGGAACATCAGTCGCCGCATACGCAAACAAAATCAATGAAGCCGAATATGGCAGAATCTTTGTAGATCGAGAAGGCACGATCACATTCCAGAAGCGTCTCGGAACGACACTCGGAGTCCCTACAGCCGAGTTCCATGATGACGGAACCGAGATCGGCTACTCCGCTATTGATATATCTTTCCAAGCGGACACAGTGGTCAATCGCGCATCCATCCAACACGCTGGAGCCGCATCGCCACAAGTCGCAGAAGACCTAGTCAGCCAAGCCGCCTACCTTGTGCAGACACAATCCATTACCGACTCGCTTCTACACAATGACGCCGCAGCTCTCACACTTGCCGAATACCTCATCAGTCCAGATCCCGAAGCGCGCTTCAATTTCTTAGGCACAGAGTTCCCCGGACTATCCACAGCCGACCAAGAAACACTTGCCCTACTTGATGTAGGCGACCTAATCAACATCCAAAAATCAATCACAACTTCGGCAGGCCCAACACAATTTGCTCAAGATCTCACCATTGAAGGACTTGAGCATCGGCTTACCTTGTCAGCGGGGCACGCAGTCACCTACTACACCGCACCAACCACAATCGTCTATGAGCTCATCTTGGATGACATTGTGTATGGCACACTTGACGAAGAAAATGTCTTAGGATAGCCACATGGCAATTCAGACCTTCACCGCCGCACAAGTACTCACTGCGGCACAGATGAACTCGTTGCAGGCAAACGACTACAACCAAACCGTATCTGCCAAAGTCGCTTCATACACGCTTGTTGCAGCCGACAAGGGCACTCGAATCACAATGTCCAACGCCGCCGCAACAACGATCACGGTGAACACTTCGCTTTTTGCGGCTGGCGACAGTTTGCGGATTCAGAACATTGGTGCAGGTGCTTGCACGATTACGGCTGGTACTGCAACGGTCACTAGCGCAGGTTCGTTAAGTATTCCTCAATGGGGCGGCGGTCAGTTATTTTTTACTAGTGCATCAGCGGCGATTTGGTTTCCTGATGCGTATTCCAACCCGACTAGCGCAACTGTTGCAACATCACAAACAACCACGAGCACAAGTTTTACAGATTTAGCAACTGTTGGCCCTGCCGTAACCGTTACAACTGGAACATCTGCTTTAGTCATAATCACGGCGCAAATTGTTTCAAGTAATGGAAATGATGCCGTTGCAAGTTTTGCGGTATCTGGTGCTACCACTACATCACCTACAAACTCAATTTCGCTTTCTACTGGTTCAGCAGGTGGACTTATAAGTGTGCAGGCATCAGCAATTTATTATGTGACTTTGACAGCGGGAAGCAACACATTTACCATGAAATATAAAATGAACGCCGCCGGAACACTTACCGCCATCTATAGAACAATTACGGTCATTCCATTATGAACACGCAACAATTACACGAAGCCGCCGCCGAAATTGGTTATTCAGAACCAGTAAGCATCGAACCAGACGGGTCAATGTGGACTGGCACTATTGACAACAAAAAAGATTTGACAGCAAGTGAAGTGAAAGCAATAATCAAAAAAGCGAACGACAAAGAAACCGACAAAGCCACAGCCAAAGCCGCGTTGTTAGATAAATTAGGCATTACAGCCGATGAAGCCGCGCTATTACTTGGCTAGTGTCATGCTTGCACTCGCCCTAACCGCTTGCGAAACGACACGCACCAACGCACCAACCAAAGTACGAAACAGCACACTGACACGCTGCGCAACTATTCAACAATGCGAAAGGGCAGCCAATGGCTAGGGAAAAAGCAGAAATAGAAATACTGCACGCGCGCATGATCGTCTTCGTGGGCTGCACCATCGCAGTCACCTTTGCAATAACTGTCATAGGATTCGTGTTCGGGCTCCTCTGGGTGACACAGCCTCTCGAGCAATCGCCCAATGACGCGCAATTCATAGATCTCTTGTCCACGCTTACAGTGTTTATGACTGGCACACTTTCTGGACTTGTCGCCGCTAACGGACTTAAACGAAAGCCTGCCGATGGCAGTTCTACCAGCACTCCTTAACATCCCGAACTCCAGACCGTACACAGGGAACTCGGACGGAGCCGCAGCTGGCCCTCGAAGCGGCATGGACGAATGGATCCGACAAGCGATCCGCTACGGCGATGGAGCCTTCTGGAACAACGGAAGCTGGGGAGTTCGCAACATGCGCGGCTCCGAGAATCTGTCAGTGCATGCCACAGGGCGCGCAGTAGATCTCTCATACCGCAAGTCAGAGCAACATCCGAACGCCACTCGAAAAGGATCAGTCGCCTTCCTCAACATTGTGACCGCCAACGCGAACGCGCTTGGCCTTGAATGCGTACTTGATTACACCGCCCCGTTCGGAAGGGGCTGGAGATGCGACCGACAGAAGTGGCAAAAATACACTAAGGAAACTATTCACGGAGTTCCGGGCGACTGGCTGCACTATGAAATCTCGCCTGCGATGGCAGACTCCGCAGCCCTTGTTAAACAAGCCTTTCAGAGAGTGTTCGCCGAAATCCCCCAATAGGCCACACTGATCCTCTATGGTCAAAGTACCGACGATAGGAGTACAAACATGACCGAACCGAAAGTCTTTATCTACGAAGTAGGTAGATGCAATTTAGAAAACGGACAAGAGATTCTTGTCCAGATCTTTCGCCACGAAGACACACACACAATCATCCGCGCACAGATCGCCTTTCGCACTTTGGCAGGCGATAGCTGGGGCGTCCCAACAGAATTGAGTTTTCAACAATGAGCTACTTAACGATAAAAATCTTTGCATGGGTAACTTTAGGCCTTTGCCCTTTTGTGCTCCTCTGGGACGCTTCAGAGCCGACTCAGGGCATGTCTAGAGTCAGTGCCGAGACCGCCTATGCAACGATCCCACTAGGGACACTGCCAGTCCTAGTCACACCCCCCGTGACTACGCCGGCTACAGCTTGCTCGGAAGCTCTAAACCTCGCTTTGAGCGTTGGATGGCCTGCGACCGAGACACCGACTTTGATGCGCGTCTTGAAGCGTGAGTCAAATTGCACGCCTAGCGCATTCAATCCTCGAGACACATCGGGCGGATCCTACGGACTTATGCAGATCAACGGATTCTGGTGCACCCCTTCTGCATACTGGCCTCAAGGCTGGCTCCAGACAAAAGGAATCTTGACAACATGCAACGCTCTACTAGACCCACGAATAAACCTGATCGCAGGTCTCGCAGTGTGGCATAATTCTAACTGGTCACCTTGGAACCTTCCGAAGTGACCGAAGAGTCCTATCCCGAAACTGGTATCACACAGGAGACAAGAAATATGTATCCCGAAAACTACAGCGACAAATACAACAAAGTATTCAAAGAGTTTGTAGACGACATTATGAAACCGCCGCGTCCGATAGATCGTCTTGATGATCATTCAATTCTTCTTGATGAATTGACTTTGATGTATGACGCACACATGACAATCGGCGGAGAGCAAAACAGATTCAATGCAAGTGTGATTCGTGCAGCGATCAATGTGATCCGATCATGCTGAAGAAACTTTGCAAGAAGTGTGGAGAGAAAATGCTTGGCACACCACACGCAACAAACCCCACGAAGATTCTTTGGTGCCATACACATCTCAAAGCATGCGCGAAAGTGAAACCGATCCGATGAGCGACCTACAACTCTTCGCACCGACACGCGGACTCGGCGCATACCGAGAAGAATGTGCAATAGACCGAAACATCGTCATTATCTCACCCAGCGCAAAACCGACCTCTGTAATCGCAGCTCTTCGCGCGTTGCCAAAGTCAGGCTCAAAGCGTCGCCGCGTCTACGAATACTTGAAGCAGACAGGCGGAGCCACAGATGAAGAGATTGAGCGCGCACTGGGCATCTCTGGCAACACTGTCAGACCTACACGCGGCTCCCTAGTGAAAGACAAGTTCGTCTACGCCACAGAGCTCGAGCGACCCACGATCTCGGGCAACATGGCGATCGTATGGAAGGCGCGCTAATGGCACACTTTGACCTATCACTCTATGAGACCGTTGCACAGCGCCTAGAGCGCTTCTGGACTGCGTACCCACACGGACAGATCGTGACCGAGATGGTGCACTACGACGGATCCACAGTGCTCTTCAAGTGCACCTCATACGACAACGACGGACGACTCATCTCAACGGGTTACGCCGAAGAAGTCATGGGAAATAGTCCTGTCAATAAAACTTCGTTTTGCGAAAACGCAGAAACTTCGGGAATTGGTCGTTGTATTAGTAACGGGCCTTTGGGACATACAGGAGAACGCGCATCAGTGACCGAAATGGCAAAAGTAAACCGCGTAAATAGCACGCCCGCACCGGACACATTTGGCGGGGCAACACCGAAACAGATCGGCTTCTTAAAGTCGCTTGCGCGCGGTAAAGCATGGGATGACTTCCAGCTGCTTGAGTTCATTCACAAGACTCTCGGAGTGGATGATGTAGTAGTAGAAACATTGTCATCGGGGCAGTGTCGGGTACTGATTGACAGGATGAAACTATGAACAACCCCAGCGAACATTACGACCGCTTACACGATCACATGATGGCAATAGCGCGCGAGCGCGACTGGCTGAAAACAGAAGTAGATCGCCTTACCGATGAGCTTTACTTAGCGCACGAAGCCTTAAAGCGCGAGTTCGTACACAAAGGAATAATGAAAGCGGTAACAGAGTGAGTCGCACAGTGTGGCTTGCATTGGCTTTGACGCTGCTATGCGGCGCGCTAATGGCAAGATCTGATAGAAAGTAAACCCTCTTACAACTGGCAAGTAGCAAGGCCGTATCACCTTCGCAAGTGACGGGGCTAATCCAAGGGAACTTGGTTAGATCGGCGCGCCCAAAACCTGCAACACGAAAGGCGATGGCAAAGCGTCGAAGCGCAGTGAGTAAAGGAATTGATTAGGGAGTCCAGTGTGGCAACGGACGGGAGGCCCTTCTGGAGTCTGTCTTGCATTACGCTTACAGATGACATACCACAAACAAACTCAACAGACTTGAGCCCGACATGGAACACAACCCACAACAAACCGAGAGCAAGTTCGCTCCCTTGCGAACGCGGTAGCAAATGGGTAAATCAAGGGGCAGACCAAAAGGATCTAAAGAAATAAACAAACGCCTACACATACGAATTTGCGCTAGGTGCAATAACTCGATGCAACAATGGGGATCCGGAAGACCAAAAAAATATTGCTGTAAACGACCCAAAGGTTACACAAAATTAAAAGGAACACCAATGAGCAGAGGCAACGAACAAGTCATACAAGACAAACTCCAGCGCGGGGAATGCGTCTTGCATCCCAGATATCACGAAGGCCGACGCAAGTTTGTAACAATAGAAAATCATCCAATGTTTGAATACGATCATCTTGACCGGGCAACAAAAAAAGGAACCATAGCAAAACTAAAAGACAGCGGGCCCAATGTCCTCTCCGAAGAACTAAAGAAATGCCAGCTTCTATGCAGTAATTGTCATGCAATGAAAACATACGAAGACAAAGACTGGCACAAACACGATCGCACATTCGAAGAACATCCAACGCTATTCGATGAGGAATAACAATGGCAAGACCATTAACCGAATACGATTCCAAGCGATACAAAGCTGCGCGCGCTGAACTTCTACGCGATCAACCCTTGTGTCATTGGTGCAAGCGAGCACCAGCCACCGAACTAGATCACCTAGTTCCCTTTGATGAAGGAGGCACAATTGACGAAGGGTATGTTCAAGCCTGTAAACCTTGCAACAGTAGACGCGGAGCAGAATACATAAACAAAAAAACAGCGATGCGAATGCAAAACAGAAATAAGAGTCTTTTTGGGGGAGTGACTTTGCC
>Ga0304730_1003272_pt1 | contig 11013 bp, 9 predicted proteins | sample M_130628_MF_Meta_FD_190474 | JGI IMG/M metagenome (GOLD analysis project Ga0304730, IMG submission 190474) | Freshwater microbial communities from Lake Montjoie, Canada to study carbon cycling - M_130628_MF_MetaG (v2) (version 2) | ecosystem: Environmental > Aquatic > Freshwater > Lake | place...
GTAAGACAACTGAACGCAGGGGCATGATGGGTTACAAGGTTTCTCTCGGTCTGCACACGTATCAATTCTCAGACCTCAAAACGGTGATGGCCAAGGCGAGCCCGCTGCGCTCGGGCGATTGCCTGTCTGGCGTGGCGGCCCTGTCTAATGAAGAACGGGTCGCTGCTGCCCTCGTACTAGCTGATCTACCCTTAAAACGGTTTCTTGAAGAACAACTCATTGCCTACGAAGACGACGAAGTCACGCGAGTGATTCTGGATGACCACCAAGCCGACGCGTTTGCACCACTCTCAAGCTTTACTGTGGGCGATTTTCGTAACTGGCTGTTGTCTGACGCCGTGGGCGGCAACGAAATCAACGCAGTATCACCAGCTTTGATCCCCGAGATGGTTGCCGCCGTTTCAAAAATCATGCGCAACCAAGATCTGATTTTGGTGGCTGCTAAATGCCAAGTTGTCACGCGCTTCAGAAACACGCTTGGCCTCGCCGGCAGGCTATCAGTTAGGCTTCAACCCAACCACCCTACCGACGATGCCCGTGGCGTTGGCGCGGCCATCATCGATGGCTTACTTTACGGCGCGGGTGATGCAGTCATCGGTGTGAACCCCGCCTCAGATAATTTTCGTGAAATCAGCCAGATCTTATCGTTGCTGGACAAGGTACGTGAAAAGTTTGACATCCCAACTCAGACCTGTGTACTGACGCATGTCACAACCACCCTACGGGCCATTGAGGCCGGCTTGCCCGTCGATCTGGTGTTTCAATCCATCGGTGGCACCGAGGGTGTTAACCGCAGCTTTGGCGTGACGGCTGCATTATTACAAGAAGCGCATGAAGCCGCGCTCTCGTTGCAGCGTGGCACTGTCGGCAACAATGTAATGTATTTCGAAACAGGCCAAGGTAGCGCGTTATCAGCTAACGCCTCGCATGGTGTCGATCAACAAACGATCGAAGCCAGGGCTTACGGCTTGGCACGTCGCTTTAAACCACTTCTGTTAAACAGCGTTGTCGGCTTTATTGGCCCCGAATATCTGTTTGATGGCAAACAAATCATTCGGGCTGGGCTTGAAGATCACTTTTGCGGCAAGCTACTCGGCTTACCGATGGGTTGTGATATTTGCTACACCAATCATGCTGAAGCCGATCAAGATGACATGGATACCCTGTTGACCCTACTGGGTGTGGCTGGCATCAACTACATCATGGGGGTACCCGGCTCAGACGACATCATGTTGGGCTATCAAAGCACTTCGTTTCACGACGCTTTGTATATCAGACGCGTACTCGGCAAAAAACCAGCACCAGAATTTGAAACTTGGCTTGAAAAAATGCAGTTGATCGATTCAAACGGACGTCTCATCAGCCCCGTTGATTCGCAAGCTTTACTCACCTTCTAAGGGGAAGGCCTTGTCTAAACCCCCGGTAGTGTCGCCCGAGAAAGCCTCAGTCGTATCCTCAAATACAGCCTCTGTGGTAACGCCCGACGAGGCCTCAGTGGTATCCCCTAACAAAGCCTCTGTTGTAACGCCCGACAAATCCTCACTGCGATCGCCCAACAACGCGTTGGTTTCTGAAGCTACGCCTGCTTGGTTAAAGTTAAAAGAGCTGACCGGTGCGCGAATCGCACTGGGTCGCACGGGCGTGAGTTTGCCCACCAAAGATATCCTCGAGTTTCGTATGGCACATGCGCGTGCCCGAGATGCGGTTCACACCGCGCTTGAGGTCGAGCCTTTGTGCAAGGCGCTTATCAATCAGGGATTCAAGCCCATCGCGGTTGCAAGTCAAGCTGTCGACAGGCACACGTTTTTGCTGCGCCCTGACCTGGGGCGTAGGCTCTCAATTGCCAGTGCGCAAACCTTAACGCGCCTCAGTCACGATTCAACGCAACCATTACCCAGCCTTGCCTTTGTGATCGCCGATGGTCTTTCAGCGCAAGCGATTCAAAGCCATGCTTTGGCATTTCTTGAGGCCTTGCGCTTAGAACTGCCGCAGGTACAAGAGGCGGCCGTCGTACTTGCGACCCAAGCTCGCGTAGCACTTGGAGATGAAATTGGTGAAATTTTAGGTGCCGAGATAGTGGTTGTGTTAATCGGCGAACGCCCTGGCCTTTCAGCCCCTGACAGCATGAGCGCGTACCTCACGTGGCATCCAAAAGTTGGCCGAACCGATGTTGAACGCAATTGCATTTCGAATATACGTCTTGAAGGTTTGACTTATGCAGAGTCAGCGCAGAAGCTTGCTTGGCTGATTAGACAAGCAAAAGCGTTAGGTAAAACCGGAGTTGAGTTGAAAGAGGAATCTGACTCGTAAGGACAGGTTTTCAAAAGGACACAATTGGTGACAAATGTGTCCATGCCTGCAGCACTTTTTGAAACATAAATGTGTAGACTACGAGGCCTCGTATCATTTTTCAAAGAGCCAACCATGGAAGCACGCGTCGCAAGGCTTGAAGCCATCATCCCAACCCTAGCCACCAAAGAGGATTTGGTCAGAGTAGAACTAAAACTTGAAAAAACCATTCGCACTGAAATCACAGCAGTGCATCAAGAGATTACTGGAATTTATCGAGAAATAGGAAATGTTCATAAGGATATGGGTAGTCTTCGTGGCGAAATCGGCACCCTTCGCGGAGAGATGGGTAGCCTGCGGGGCGAAATGGGAGAGCTGCGGGGCGAAATGGGAGAGCTGCGGGGCGAAATGGGAAAAATCGAAAAAACCGTCGCCACCTTAGTCATGAAAGCGATGATTGCAATGGTGACGATCTCAACGGCTCTGTCGACTTTTGCTTTTATGTTTGCGGGAAAATGACTTAGGTACGAAGCCAGTCAATCTGAGTCATTTTCCCGTCCTAACTCGCGTATCGAGCCCGATCCACCAATAGCATATGCGGCACTGTTAACGCAGCAAGCGTCACAAAGACAAATTGCAACAGCCTTGAATCGTACGATGACGTTGGTAGATACAGCCAACCAAGCACAACCAAGGCGCTGACGCCTAACATCGGTAAGAGACATATCCATAACAGACGACCGACCGGCAAATTGACATACTGCTGCGTTCGCAGCAGGTGTCTCAAACTATGCATTCCGCAGAAGTAAACCGTGAAGGCGATTAAAGGTTGAGCCACCACTGCCAGCAAACTCACTGACAAAATCTCGAAGCCAACCCGCCAATTTTTGATCGCTTCAAAACATATCAAGATCGCCAAGGCTACAACCCAAGGCCAAGCCAACGCGCGCAATGCTACGACAATCGCCTGAGCACTTTCAGCGCCAACAATTAACGTGAATAACTCAAGCATTTCAGAAAAATGAAAGAGTGTAGGCAACACAATGACAGCACCGCCGTACAGCAGCGCGGTGATTTTTGCAGTGGGTGGCGCTAAGTCTCGTGAGAAATGCAAAATCGAAATGATCAAAAAGCCACTCATAAACACAAGCGGCGCCTGCCACCAAAGCAAAACGACACAACCAGCCAGGCCCAAATAGATCACCACAAACTGTAACCACGCTCGCCAGCCTTTTACCGCTAGCAGCTTTTGAGCAAAGCATGGGTCAAGCGCACCGTGCGGTACACCCAGAAAAAAGATTAACGTCGCGACCACCAGTAAAGAGGCCAGCGGGTCGACCGTTGGTGCAAGCGCAGAGCCAAGCGCGATGAGTGTTGCCACAACGCCAAAAATAAAACCTTGTTGTTGAATACGATTCATCGCGCCGCTGCCACTTGAAAAGCGCTCTTGATGAACAGCCCTGGTGGCAAGGCGAAAATCACCGCCAGATAATCAGACACTCGCCCCTGATCCGACAAAAAACGAATCAATTTTTCGCTGCGCACCTTTGAAAACAATCGCATGAAAAGCTCAGGACCCAAATCGGGATGATGACGAAGTACATTCAGAAAAATCGTATCCATCTGTTTGATGACAAAAGTGTCTGGTTGATGACCGACAGGTAAACCGTTTTTTTGAAGAGACTGCTTGCAGGCAAGAGCCCAGCGCTGAATTCTTTGAAAGGCGTAACCTGTCGCGGGCCGAGCGGCACCAGCGGTCAAGCCAACCCGAACATAGCTTGAGTGCTGCTCTGCAAGCATAACCGTACCCTTAGGCTTAACCGTACCCTGGGGCTTGCCCACACCCATTGGGATCAACCCATACTCGACACGCAGGCGTTGATAAGGCCTACCACCCGAAATTTTCTCGACCTGAGCGTCAAGATAGCTGACTAACTCAGCTTGGTCATAAATCTTGGAAGCGAATACAGTAAATTCAACGAGTGCTCTTGTTGTTGATACAGGCAACACATAGTTAAAGCCAACAAACGCTTGAGTCGCCTGACAAAAATCCATCAATTGCGCTGAAGTGGGATCAAAGCGTGGCTCTTGAAACTCAAGCTCGCAGCCTAAAAAGGATTGCCATAGGGTGGTGTCAGACAGCTGCTGTGTCGGCAGTGGGCGAGTATCAACGATGGCGTTGGCTGAGAAAGAACCACCAGTGGTGTGAAGATGCCACCTGCCCTGGGTAAGACTGGGCTCTGCGGTAAGTGAAATACCCATTTTTAAATCCAACGCAGGGTTACTCGCAATCACTTCAAGCGCCTGCGTGTAAAAATCTGCTGCGGCCAACAATCGATACGGAGTTTTAGAACAATCGACCAGCGTACTATTGACGCCATTATTGACGCTAAAGCGCAGCCAACTTTGTTTAGCAAGTGTTGCGAACGGCGTTTGCTCATCACCCCAGAAACACCAGGTTCGATCGTTTTCGTAAGCAGTGCGCGACTCAAGCAATAGTGTTCTGGGTGCTCGCGCGTGCAACGAAGCAAGTTGCATTCCCAAACTGAGTCCGGCGCAGCCAGCCCCGATAATAATCAAATCAAATTCAGTTTGCATGACCCTGAACAGACAAGAGCGTCTTTGTATCTCTTGGGGCTAAAGGCGCGTGCAGTTTGGCGTCATGCCGACTTGGGTAGCGCCAAAATTTCAGGGTCAACGGCGCGGTGAGAAGGACTTCGAGCGTAATCATAAATTTCTTCGCTTTAGACACCACAATACGTTGATGCCAGTATTCGCATTGTTGTCGCCTGAGTTTTTGACCAATCTCACGATACAGACGTGCCGCTACCAAGATTGCCAGCCTTGCTCTGAACGGTAAATAGGATAACCCTTTTTCGCCACTCTGGTAATAGGCATCCGCCAGATCTAATAAGGCCGCAACGGCTTGCTTCACTAATTGTTTATGCTCTTCGCTTGGGGCAACGAGCTCACTAGGTGCTAAGTCATTGACCAACGCTGAAGGGATGTAACGTCGATCGACCAACGCATCAGTCTGTACATCTCTGCAAATATTAGTCAACTGCATGGCAATACCCAGATCGATGGCGAAGGGCTCGGCTTCTGGATGATCGGTGTTGAGCACCCTGCACATCATTAACCCGACAGTCCCCGCCACTTGGTAGCAGTATTGCATCAAGCGAGCATCGTCTGCCAACCTCACGAGCTCAGTGTCGGACCAGACCCCTGCAATCAAATCAAGCACGACTCTTTTATCGATCTGACACTCATTGATCAAGGTGATGCCATCCTGAATCACAGCATCCGCAGTCAGGCCCGAGTGAATCGACTCGCGAAGCGCTGCGATATTTTTCTTTGAGCGAACAGCTGATTGATCTTCATCTGCCAAGTCGTCAACGTAGCGACAAAACCGATACAGTCGAGTTGCACGGCTTGCATGCTTTGAGCCGAGCAGCTGGCGAGCCCAGTAAAAACTCTTGCCCTTTGCCGCAAGAACGCGATCTGCGTCAGCGAGAGAATCGTTCGCCTGCGTCACGCGGGTGTCACCCTAGGGATCAACGCATCAACGACTTTGGCTGACGAAATCACGCCTGGTAAACCAGCGCCTGGATGGGTACCTGCACCAACCAAGTAGAGATTCTTTAAACTTTCAGCTTGATTGTGAAAACGAAACCAAGCAGATTGCGTAAATATTGGCGAGATCGAGAAGCCCGCGCCGTGCTCGCTCAGATAATCGTGCTCGAAGTCTTTTGGCGTCATGAAAAAATCTTCAGTGATCACGGATGACAGCTCGCGCAATATTGTTTTTTCTAAGGCAAGAACGATACGATCACGTAAGGCTGGCCCCTCAACGGCCCAGTCTTGCCCACCCTGCAAGTTGGGTACCGGGCAAAGCACATAGAAACTGTCACATCCGTCTGGGGCAAAGCTTGTATCGGTTGCCGTCGGACGATGCAAATACAGTGAAAAATCCTCAGACAAGATCTTGCGATTAAAGATGTCTGCCAACAACTCTTGATAGCGCTCACCCATCCAAATCGTATGATGCGCAATGCTTGGATAAGTGCGGGTCGTACCAAAATACAGAACAAAGAGCCCCATTGAATACTGGGATGTTTTTGTTTTCAACCGTGTCAACAAAGATTGCTTTTTCGGCTCGATCATATGCTGATACAGGTAGGCCGGATCCGCATTTGAAACGACTACGTCAGCATCAATTGTTTGACCACCTTCAAGCACAACCCCTTTTACAGCATCTGCCTCGATCAGTAAACGCTCAACGGTCTGGTTCAGCTGAATCTTAATACCTTGACGCTGCATCAATTTTTCTAACGCTGTCACGATTGCTTGCGTTCCGCCCATGGCAAACTGCACACCATAGGCGCGTTCAAGATAGTGGATCAAGCAATAAATACTGGTAGTGTCGAAGGGATTACCGCCCACTAGCAACGGCTGTATCGAGAAAGCTTGTCGAAGTTTGTCGTTTTTAAGATAGTGAGATACCAATTGCCAAACCGTTTTATAGCTTTGCAGCCCAATGAGTCTCGGTATCTGCTTCACCATAAACCAGAAACTACTGAAGGGCTGGGCTGACAACTCACTGAAGCCGACCTTGAAGATTCGCTTTGAGTGCGCAAGCAACTGTAGATACCTGTCACAGTCAGCGGGCTCGATGCGTCGGATCTCAGCCAGCGTGTCTTCGAGGGTTCCGCCGTAATCGAAGTGATCACCGTCAGCAAAATAGAAGCGATACCAAGGTTTAAGCGGCACAAGGGTAACGTGATCGGCCATCGTCTCGCCGAATAAGTCAAACAACTCTTCAAACAAAAACGAAGCTGTAATGACGGTAGGGCCAGCGTCATGGCGAAACCCATTACGCTCAAACGCCTGGGCACGCCCGCCGAGCTGCGGGCAACGATCAATTAGGGTGACCTCATAGCCCTTGGCTTTAAACCGCAAAGCGCTAGCGATGCCGCCAAATCCGCCGCCGATGATCAAAGCATGCATAGATTGAGCTCGTTAATAAGACAACTGATTCAACATACCACGAATATTCTGCGAGCATTCACTCAACATTGCGCCAGACTGAGCTGGTAATTGAGTCAGCGCCGCTTCGGCCCTAAGCAGGTATTCGGTCGCCAGGTCTTTAGCCAAACGCTTTGAATCAAAAGCATTATCGAGGCCTTCGTCCATCAACTCGAACACTGACACAATATTCAACGCATCGCGGTCTTTGCCTGAACCGTTTGATTGACGCTGATCCGCATCGATATCGAGCAGATCATCATAGATTTGAAAGCCGACAGCAAAATCCTTACAGGCTTGTTCTGTGCAAAGGATGGCACTGTTATGACCGCTGAGCAAAAATACTAGCTCTAAGGGTAGACTCAATAAAGCGCCTGATTTTGCTCTGACAATAGCCAGATAAGTCTCTAGCTGCATCTGCTCAGGGGTAATCGATAAATCGGCACACTGGCCGTAAATCGCTTCGCTCGAGCGGTGGTGCATCGCCTGGTACATTTTTGCCAGGGCACCTGCTTTGCTGACATTTGCTAACGCGGCATACGACGCAGATAAAAAAAGATCGCCACAACAAATGGCGATATCGCTACCAAACTTACTCCAAACTGCTTGGTGTCCCCGGCGAAACTCATCCCGGTCTTGAAGGTCATCGTGTATTAAGGACGCATTGTGTAAAAGCTCAACGACTGTCGCAACGATAATGCAGTCGTCTTCTTTCAGGTCTACCGCTTTGCCAGCGCTGAGGGCCAACCGCGCGCGCAGGCGCTGCCCTCCTGATTGCAAATGATGCGATACAGCCTCTTGAATTCTGGTTGAGTTTGAAACGGGTGTTTGCGGAGCGCTTTGCAACGAGGCGCGCATGCACATTTCGACTTGTTTGAGCAAAACCGTTGGTTCGCTAACCAAATAACGTGGGTCTGCCTGATTTGCTGAAAGAGCCGTACTCATCCCCATTTGAGCTCCATCACACTTTTTATATAATTTTTTTTTTAAAAAAATCCCCGGCCGTAGCCGGGAATTTTCTTCAAGCAACCGCAACAATCTTAATGCTTTGAAGCCTCTGATTCAGTGACTGCAACTTTCCAGATGATCAGACCGAAGGCAATCTTGTTCAAAACGTCAGCCAGGTTATAGATGATGTTCAGTGCTGCTGCGCTGTCGGCAGGGCTGCTACCGGTCAAGTAACCGAAGAAATAACCGATTGGGTAAATTGCCCAACCAATGGTTACGATCCAACGCATTAAGCTAAATGCCGATTGCACTGATGGTGGAGCACTTGCTGCATTAATCTTACTGGCTTCACCAGCGAAGATTTCATACAGAATGTAGAACCAACCGATCATGCCAACGATGAAGGCTGGCCAGACAGGTGCATAACCTGCTTCGCCAACATAACCGCCAACTAACATGACCAGAGTACCGATCATCAAACGCCAGAACACACCGCCTGGTACCTTGGCGATCGCAGCCAAAATCAGATAAAACTCGATCATTAACAGCGGCACTGTGATCAGCCAATCGATGTAACGAAAGACTGTTGGTGTTGAGCCCGTTGCAACCCAAACGTCGCGCATGTAAAAGTAATGCACTGCGGCGATTAAAGTCACTAAGCCCGACACTGTCAGTGAGGTTTTCCATTTAGCAGAGACACGATCTCTTTCTAAAAAGAAAAACGCAGTTGACGCGATCAATGCCATCGAGATGAGCCAGAAAGAAATACCAACAAAGTCATCTTGCTTCAACACTGATGAAGAGGCCCAAGCCGGGGTGCTCGATAACGCTAACAACACACTACTACCCAGGGCGGCTTTCCCCCGAGACCAGATTGAATTTAATTTCATGATGTCCCTTTCGATTAAATTTTCTTCATAGCGAAAAATATCGCAGATATAAAGTACACCAGCCACACCAAGCGGTACAACATATTTATAGTAATAACCCTACCGTGTATTTATGATGATGCAACAACGAGCTCACTAACTTATCGTTAGGTTTGAATGATGCAATCACATATTTACTAACTTAACGTTAGTTTTGCATGATGCAATCACACATTTACTAACTTATCGTTAGGTTTGAATGATGCAATCACATATTTACTAACTTAACGTTAGCTGTGCGTACAAAGGTCTCGTTCATACAACAACCAACGCCGAAAAAGCACCTTGAGCTTATCTAGCGCTTCAAAGCATCGTCGCATTGATGCATACCCAACAACCTTGTCAAACCAGAAGCAATTGCCTAGAATCAATTCGTATAAGTTTTATACAAAATGATTGACACAACAATAATGAGCAATCTCTATGCTTCTTTCGACGCTACTGTCTGACCAAATCGCTGAGTCGTTACGCGACTCTATCCTTGACGGCACCTTAGTCGCAGGTACAAAGCTGGCCGAAGAAGAAATCGCCACCCGCTTGGGAGTCAGTCGAGTCCCGCTGCGAGAAGCGTTTCGTGTGCTGGCTGGTGAGGGGCTTGTCACCATCGAGCCTCATCGCGGCGTGCGCGTGTGCCAATGCTCGGATGCTGAACTACTCGAACTGTTTGAAGTGCGCGCAATGTTTTAAGCACACGCTGCAGCGATGTTGGCGACTACGCGCCCGCTCGCCACGCTTGAACAACTCGATGCGATGATCGGTCAGATGAAGCTTGCGCTCAAACAATCTGCGACGCAAGATTATCTAGCGTTGGCCGAGCGCTTTCACGACACATTGGTTGCGCAGTGTGGCAATCGACTGCTTAAAAAACTCTACGATCAGATTCGTCTGAATATACGACGTTATCAATCTGTCATGGCTCAGCTGCCAGAGTCACCCAAACAGTCAATCAAAGAACACGAACAAATCGTCGCCGCAATTCGGGCCGGCGATTCAGATACGGCCTCGGCGCAAGCTTCAGCGCACATCACCGCGCTGGTGAACAGATTTGAGCAGCATCGCCAAAAAATATCTAAAACAAAAGCGGCTATTCATCAGACAGCACACATCACTAAATAACGCCGTCAGCTAGACAGCACACAAACAAATAGAAAGCTCTCATACAAGTCGACAACATACAACCAGATAACACACATACAACTCAAACGCACACTCTTAAAAACAAAGCGCCACATTTATGACAAACACACAAAACACCAAAGCTTTACCACTTGCCGGGCTGAAGGTTCTTGACTTAACACGTGCCTTGGCAGGCCCCTTCAGCGCAATGATTTTGGCCGACCTAGGTGCCGATGTCATCAAAATCGAACCCACGCCAAATGGCGAGATGGTTCGGGGCTGGGGCCCGTTTCAAGACGGCATCAGCGTCTATTTCTTAAGCATTCATCGCAACAAACGCAGCTTGGCGGTTGATTTTCGGCAGCCCAAAGGGCTTGAGTTAATTCGGACCATGGCCAAACAGGCTGACATCGTTATCGAAAACTTCAAGCCCGGTGTGATGGCTGACATGAAGATGGATTACGCAGCACTTTCTGCGTTGAATCCACGTTTGATCTATGCCTCGATTACCGGCTTTGGCAACACAGGCCCTTATGGCAGCTGGCCTGGTATGGATCAAATCGCACAAGGCATGTCAGGGCTCATGAGCCTGACAGGTCAGGCTGCCACGGGCCCCACACGCGTGGGGATCCCGATCGGCGACGTGGTGGGCGGCATGTGGGCCACGATGGGTATCCAAGCTGCCATCATTCAGCGTCAGGCAACC
>Ga0304730_1003274_pt1 | contig 11009 bp, 13 predicted proteins | sample M_130628_MF_Meta_FD_190474 | JGI IMG/M metagenome (GOLD analysis project Ga0304730, IMG submission 190474) | Freshwater microbial communities from Lake Montjoie, Canada to study carbon cycling - M_130628_MF_MetaG (v2) (version 2) | ecosystem: Environmental > Aquatic > Freshwater > Lake | place...
ATATGTATTTTTGTTTTTTGTGAAAAAAATATTCTTAAGTATCGTTGTTTTAATATCCTTTGCTTTTACTACAAAAAGCACAGCACAATCTGTTTTTGATTATCAAACCATCATTGTAGATACTCATTTGACTACTGTAAAACAAAAATATCAAGCAGTTTTAGGAAAACACCCTTTAGTTTCCGAAGAAAAAAAAGGAGCAACTGGTAAAATAATACTACGAAATGTAGAAAACAGAACAGGAATTTTTTTAATAACTTTATTCTTGTTGTTTGTATTTGCAGGAATTAAAAATGCTTTTTTTAGATATTTTTCTAATTTATCTATGGTTTTCACAACCATAAATAGTTCAAAAAGACAATTGAAAGAACAATTAGACAATAATTCGAGAGCCTCGGTTTTGTTCTTAGCGCTTTACTTCTTTAGTGTTTCATTTATATTTTATTTGTTGTTTTTAAATGAGTCATTATTTCCTTCAAAATACATTTCCACTGCAATATATGGCATTTGCTTATTAGCAACCATCAGTTTTTATTTCATTAAAAATGGGTTGGTAAAAATGCTGGCTTGGATATTTAATAGAGAAAAAAATTATCATGATTATCAGTTTACAAATACCATGATTAATGAATTTACTGGATTATTTCTATTTCCTCTCAGTATATTTTTATTATTATTTAATGGAAAACTTGTAAGCATCTTACTTACCATCAGCATTATATTATTGGTAGCCATGAATTTATTTAAATATATTCGATTAATAGGCTTGATGAAAAAAATGTTGAGCATGAACTTTATACACTTTTTTTTGTACCTTTGCGCCTTTGAAATTATGCCACTGCTTGTTTTAATAAAAGTAGCACGTTAGTTTTTTCGATTGATAATTTAAATAAGAACACTTAACTAATTATTTTCTATGCCAAAAGTTGTGAACAAAAATGAGGTTAAAAAACCTGTTAAATCTGCGAAGGTGAAGGTTGTTGTTTCTAAAACAATTAAAACAGTTGCATCTAAAGTTGAAGCAAAAAAAATAGAAAAAACAAGACCATCAACATTTGGTAAAAGAATGAGTGAACCATTAGGCGTAATATTTTCAGACGACAAAAAACCTTCAACAAAAAAGCCAGTAGTAAAAAAAGCAGCTACAAAAGCGGCAGTAAAACCAACGAATAAGAAAGTAAATTCAATAGTTGAACCGAAAACAATTAAAAAAATATTAGTTGCACAGCCTCGTCCTGAATCTGAGAAATCACCCTATTTTGAGTTAGAAAGAAAATACAATATCGAATTAGATTTTTGTCCTTTTATTTTAGTAGAGGGGGTTCCGGCAAAAGATTTTAGAAAACAACGCGTTGAAATTAAAGAATATACTGCCATCATATTTAACAGCAGAAATGCGATAGATCATTTTTTTAGAATCGTTGATGAATTAAGAATCAAGATTTCACCAGAAATGAAATATTTCTGCATAACAGAAGCAATTGCTTTATATCTTCAAAAATTCATTGTGTATAGAAAACGTAAAATATTTTTCGGCAGTGATGGTACCGTCAATAAAATGTTAGAAGTAATTACTAAACACAAATCGAAAGAAAAATATTTAGTTCCTTTAAATGACATTTGTCGAGCTGAAACCTTAGATTGCTTAGCTAAAAATAATTTAGAGTATGTTGAAATAATGTTGTACAAAACTGTTTGTAATGACGTAAAAGATTTATTAAAAAAGAAACATGATATGATTGTTTTCTTTACGCCAGGAGGTATTAAATCATTGTTTGAAAATGCACCTAAATTTGTACAAAAAGACACTTTTATTGGAGCATTCGGTCCAATAACGAGTAAAGCAGTTGAAGATGCAGGGTTACAATTGCAATTAAAAGCACCAATGCCCAATGCGCCTTCAATGGTAGCCGCCTTGGATATTTTTTTAGCCGCACAGTTAAAGAAAAAAAAATAACTATTCTCCTATTTTTCTTCCTTTTTACTGTTTTCTAATTTCTCTTTTTCCAATTTTTCTTTTTGCTTAGCTTCCCTTCGTTCACGTTGCAAATCGTCATATTCTAAAAATTGTCTTTTAGTTAATACTTTACGATATTCTTCATCCCGCTTTTTAAATACAGTATAGTACACTTTTTTCATAGCCTCTTTTTCTGTGTGTGCTGCAAATGCCGAATCTAATTGTTGAGAAACAACTAAATTGATTTCGTACACTTTTTTTGTTGTGCTAGAATCTAAATTCAAGTCATCCACCATTTGTTTGGTGTAATAAGTTGCTTTTTCTTCCGGCGTTCTTTTTTTGTAGCTTTGACTAAAAGCACTGTACACACCGAAAGAGACAATAAGTAGTAGGCTTATTTTTTTCATAGGTTTATTTTTTGATTTATAAAAACATCACTTGAATTTAATCAACGGATGTAAGAGGTGTCTTAAATTACTTGCGTTTGGTAAATGTAGAAATTTCTATATACTTCCCGTATATTTTTTTGTTAATCGTGTCTAATTCCTTCTATCACTTTAAAAACGTGTTTTAAATAAGGAAACAAAGCTTGCATGGTTTCTTTGGCTCCATTGGTTGATCCAGGCAATGTAATAATTAAAGTGCTTCCGACAAAACCAGCAATTCCTCTTGATAGCATTGCATATGGTGTTCGTTGTTGTCCATAATTTCTAGCAACCTCCATAATCCCAGGAATTTCTCTTTCAATTAATTCTGCAACAGATTCTGGTGTTACATCTCTTGGAGACAACCCCGTTCCCCCAGTAAATAAAATTAAATCAAATTTTTCTTCTACTAATTTTTTAACTGTGTTTTGTATCCCTGTTTTTTCATCTGGAATGATAGAATAATGCGAAGTGTATATAGCTGAATTTTCTAATAATGAAATAACCGCTTTGCCAGCTTTGTCTTCTTTTTTGCCAGCACTCACTGAGTCACTACAAACCACTACAGCCGTTTTTATTTCCCTCGTCATTTTATCTTGAAATGAGGATTTCCCTCCTTTTTTATTCAATAATTTGATGGAAGAAATTTCTATGTTTTTATCAATTGGCTTGAGCATATCATACATTGTGAGTGCTACAATAGATGCACCGTGCATGGCTTCTACTTCTAATCCTGTTTTGTAAATGGTAGCTGCTTCTACAAAAATATGAATAGTTAAATTGTCAATTTCATGTCGAATATGCGTGTATTCAATTGGCAATGGATGGCAATCAGGAATAACATCACTTGTTTTTTTTACCGCCAATAAACCTGCCGCCCTCGAAAACTCAAAAACATCTCCTTTGGGAACTCGTTTTTCAATAATTGCTTTTATTGTTTCTTCGCTACTCACTCGTATTTGTGCAGTGGCAGTGGCAAATCGTAAAGTACTTATTTTATCAAGAATATTAACCATGTTACAAATTTAGTAGAAAGAATTTACTAGAAAGAAGTTAAATTTTATTGGAAGCAAATTCAATCTGTTAATTGATAAATCTATGGTGTAGAATTTGAAATTTGATATTACTTTTGTTGCTGTGGCTAAAAAGAAATCTCCATCTACATTTTTGATTAAACTGAAACGTATTGTTTTAGGACTCATTGTTGCGAATGTATTATTCATTGTATTAACAAAATGGATAAATACTCCCATTACTACAGTTATGATTGGCTCCATCATAAATGGAAATGGGTTAACAAGAGAGTATATTTCGTACGATGAAATGGGTAGAAATGCAAAGCTAGCCGTAGTTTGTAGCGAAGATCAACTTTTTCCTGATCACAATGGATTTGATATGGATGCGATAAAAAAAGCAGTGAAATACAACAACGATCCAAAACATAAAAAGATATTAGGCGCCTCAACTATTTCACAACAAACTGCAAAAAATGTTTTTCTTTGGAATGGTAGAAACTGGTTTCGCAAGGGACTAGAAGTGTATCATACATTTATGATTGAACTTATTTGGGGTAAAAAAAGAATTTTAGAAACCTATTTGAATGTTGCCGAAATGGGTAAAGGCATTTTTGGCATTCAAGCAGCATCTCAATTTTATTTTAAAAAAGACGCTAAGAAACTAACGAAAAGCGAAGCCGCTTGGATTGCTGCAATTCTTCCAAATCCTGCAGTTCGGAGTGTAGAAAATCCATCTTCATCATTGGTAAAAAAACATAAATGGATTTTGAAACAAATGAATAATTTGGATGATGATGAAGAAACCATGAAACTAATTAACGATATTACAAATAAATAATAAAAGAAATAAAAAATGAAAATAGCAGTGGTGGGTGCTACAGGATTGGTGGGCAGTAAAATATTACAGGTTTTAGAAGAACGAAATTTCCCAGTAACAGAGCTTATTCCCGTTGCATCTCAAAAATCAATTGGAAAAGAAATTTCATTTAAAGGAAAGCAATATAAAGTTGTTTCCTATCAAGATGCTATCGCAGCAAAACCAAGCATAGCTATATTTTCAGCAGGTGGATCCACTTCGCTGGAATTAGCCCCTAAGTTTGCTGAAGCTGGTATATATGTCATCGACAATTCATCGGCATGGCGAATGAATCCCAATAATAAATTAATTGTCCCAGAGGTAAATGGAAATGTGCTGACTAAAAATGATTACATCATTGCCAATCCTAATTGCTCTACCATACAAATGGTAATGGTGTTGAAGCCATTACATTTAAAATATAAAATTAAACGAGTTGTCGTTTCTACCTATCAATCGGTAACTGGCACCGGCGTAAAAGCGGTAACACAACTCAATAATGAACGAAATAAAATAGATGGAGAAAAAGTCTATCCATATCAAATTGATATGAATATCATTCCTCAAATAGATGTGTTTACCGAAAATGGATATACCAAAGAGGAAATGAAAATGATTTTGGAAACTAAAAAAATTCTGCAAGACGAAAGTATCCATGTGACGGCAACTTGTGTGCGCATTCCAGTGATGGGTGGCCACAGTGAAAGTGTGAATATTGAGTTTGAAAACGATTTCGATTTGGCAGAAGTAAGCACACTTTTAGAAAATTTTGATGGTGTAACTGTTGTTGACAACATCGAAAATTTACAATACCCAATGCCATTGCATGCACATGATAAAGACGATGTATTTGTTGGCAGACTTCGTAGAGATGAGACTCAAAAAAATACGCTGAACTGTTGGATAGTTTCTGATAATTTACGCAAAGGTGCTGCAACCAATGCAGTACAAATTGCAGAGAGATTATTACAAGAAAAGTTTATTTAAAGGAACGGTAAAATAAAAATCAATCCAAAACTGGACGTTTTTTTTGAGAACTTAATTTAACTTATGAGGAGCTACTAATTCAAACTCAGGAATATTGATGCTGAACATATTTTTATTCAACATGTTTTCCATTTGGTACTTTCCAACCATTCGGCCAATTTCTGTGCGAATGCTTACACCCGACATATATTGAAATGATTCTCCTGGCTCTAAAATTGGTTGTTGTCCTACAACACCTTCCCCTTCTACTTCTCGGTGTGTGGCATTGCTATCAAAAATTTGCCAATGTCGGCGCAATAATTTGACAGGGAAGTTTGATAAATTATCAATAGTGACCTTATAGGCAAATGTATGTTCATTCAACAATGGATTAGATTGTTCATAGTTATAGTATGTTTCTACTGTTATGCTAATTCCTTGTGTTATAAGTTGTACCATGATAGTTAGAGTTGTGCAAAAATATGATTATTTTACTTTTTAACATTTATTCATTAAGAGATAATAATTCCGTTGAGTATAGTTGAGTCAAACGCTGCTTTTCGGGCTTCTATTTCAAAAGGATTGTTGTAGTAGCCCTTTTGAAAACTGTATTTGATATATTTATATAAAAATACAAAAGCACCTTCTCTTTTCCATTGTTTTACATGCATAATTTCATGCCGAAGTAAATTTTCTGAGTTAAGAAGTTCTTGTTTTGTTATTTGATGTAAATAAATAGTGTTCATGAAAACAATAGCACAATTGTTTGTTCGTAATTTCAACGAAGCGAATTTGGCAATCCATGATTTTTCTCTTATAAATACATTCATTTATTTCCAAAGTTTTAAAATCTGTTGGGCATGCTCTTTTGATTTTACTTTATCAATGATATGCGCAATTTTTCCTTCTTCATCAATTAAAAAAGTAGTGCGCAAAACACCCATGTATTTTCTTCCATACATACTTTTCTCACCCCATACACCATATTTCTCTAAAATGGCATGGTCTGTATCGGCTAATAAATGATAAGGTAATTGTTGTTTTTCAATAAATTTTACATGAGAAGCCTCGTCATCCGGACTAATGCCAATTACCTCCATGCCCGCTTTTGTCAAGGACGAATAATGATCTCGAAGATTGCAAGCTTCTACGGTGCATGTAGGGGTCATGTCTTTTGGGTAAAAAAATAATACCACTTTCTTGCCAGTTAAATCCTTTAAGGATATTTTTTTTCCATCTTGATTTTTTAAAGAAAATGAAGGTGCTTTTTTTCCTACTTCGAGTGTTGTTGCCATAATTTTATCGTGTTAAAGTGTAACTTATTTTTTGAATATTATTGTTTTCATCATACGCCATAACGGTTAATACATGAGATCCTAAAGGAAAATGATTATCTATTTCATAATAAAAAAGATCTCCTTTCTGAACCATTCTCAACCACTGACCATCTACAAAAGCTTCTACTTTTTTTACAGTTGTAGTTTCGTCTTTCACTACGAAATTAAGTTGTTTAAGACTTCCTATTGTAGTGTTATTTTTTATAGTAGATAGAATGGACGGCGCCTTTTGGTCAATGACGATTTTGTAATTTCCAAATTCACAAATAGTTGCTTTTACTTTTCCATTTATCAAGGTAGCCGCAATCCCTTTTTTAGCAGTTTCAATTCCATAAGGATAACGAACAACAGCAATTTTATCTTTTAAAGATACCGGGATTGGTGATTTTGGTACCAATAGAATATCGAAATAATCATGTATCGGAACTTCAGGAGTATGCACTTTGTATATGTAAGAATATTCAGTATTAGACGGTTTTATAAATGTGTTAAAATAGATATTATCATACAATCGGTCTGGTGCCAATACAAAGCTCAATTTGTCATTTTGAAAACTATTTTGGACGCCGGCTACAAACTCATTATTGCCCACCACTTTAGAGGCAGGTTTATCGCTTTTTATAGTAAATGACAGGCTCGATTTATTATAACGTGTATCATATATTTCAATTCGAATTTTTTTTGAAGTACCTGCCGGCAAGTCTAGTACACCATTGCTGTTACTAAAATCTTTATAGATTGGTAATTTGTCATTGGGAAGTTTTCGGCAAAGTTGAATCCAAGGACCATTTCTTTTCTTGGTTTTATAATCGACTAAAGCATTCATGTATCGAGTAATATCATAGGAAATATTGTCCATCTGCCAAGCAAAAAAGGGTTTATCGTCAACATACATATTCATCTCAAAAATGCCTAATGTACCGGTTGCGATTTCCATAAAATCCTCACCTGTAATTCCAAAAAATACTTTATCAGAATGGACTGTAATATTTTCTCTCGATAATTTACTATTGAAAACACGTAGTAATCTTGGGCTTTGTTCGTAAATACTTTTAGCGCCATCATATATTGCTAATTTTTTCAGTAAGGGAGCTTTTTTATCTTTCCAATTAAAAAATAATAATCCATTTAATGGAGCTTCTGTTTTGGTATCTCTTATTTCAAAGTGAAGGTGTGGGCCTTCAGACGAACCTGTGTTACCACTCCATGCAATAAAAGCACCTTTTCTTACTGGAAACTGATGGGGCAAAAAAAGAATATCCATGTTCCAATTTTTCTTCTTGTATTGTTGCGCTCTGATATAGTTCTCAAGTTCGGGATAAAATTTATTCAAATGTGCATATAAAGTAGTGTAAGCTCCATGTGTAATGTATATGGCATTTCCGAATTCGCCAGCGCCAATTTTTACTCTAGAAACATAGCCATTCGCTACACTTCTCACCGTTTGATTTTCTTTGCTTTCGGTTCTAATATCTATCCCTGAGTGAAAATGATTGGGGCGACATTCTCCAAAGTTGCCAATAATTGAAATTGGAATATCTACTGGATTTTGAAACGTAGAAGGATATTTTTTCTTTAAAAATAATGATTGCGCACCAGTACTTAACGAACTGCCCCAATAAAAAATAATTAGTAACGAAACACGATTAAAATACATCGATTTACGTTTTCTAAATTTATTTTTCATGTGATTTTTGAGCGAAGTTTTTATTTTTTAAGCTGTTTCTGTTTCAGTATTTGATTGCACATTTGTTTCTATTTCATCTATTGGATTTTTTTCTTTTGAAAGCATTTTACCTTGAAAAACAAATATGGAAATCACGCCTCCCGATATGGCAGCATCAGCTATGTTAAATACAGGTCTAAAAAATTCAAAATCTTCACCACCCCAAATAGGAAACCAAGTAGGATATGTTCCTTTTAATACTGGAAAATAAAGCATATCAACTACTCTTCCATGAAACATGTCGGTATAACCTTGTCCCCATGCGGTCCATTTAGCTACATGAAAACTGCTTTCAGTAAATATTTTACCATAAAAAACACTGTCAATTGAATTCCCTAATGCTCCGGCTAAAATAAGGGATGCACAAAAAATCAATCCGTTAGAATATTTTTCTTTGATTAAAGTGTTTTGAATAAAATAAAACCCCCAAGCAACAGCCACTAATCTGAACAAAGTCAAAAATAATTTACCCCAATGCTCACCAAACTTCATTCCGAAAGCCATGCCTTCATTTTCAATAAAATGGAGTTTAAACCAATCTCCTATCACATTGTGCTCTTCACCATAAGAAAAATGTGTTTTAATATATATTTTTAATAGTTGATCAAGCAACAATACAATCAATACGGTAAAGGCGACGTGTTTTAATTTCACTTAAATTATTTTGAGCAAATGTAAGTTAAAATGACTTTCATTTACACATTCACAGAGAATGAAGTGAATCCTTGATTTATATTCAGAAAAACCAGATAACGACCCTTTAATATATAGATAAAATCTATAAACAAACATGATAAATATCAATTTTATCAATGAGCAAAATGCTTACCTTTGTAAAATAAATAAATTTAAAAAAGAAAAATTATGTCATTTGTAGGTAAAAATTTTCCAAACATGTCAGTAAAAGCGATCGACTCAATGGGCGACGCGTACGAAATTAATATTTTTGAAAAAGCAGTAAGCGAAAAAAAGAAAGTATTGTTATTCTGGTATCCAAAAGATTTCACATTTGTGTGTCCAACAGAATTGCATGCTTTTCAAGCAGCATTGCCCGAATTTGAAAAAAGAAATACAATTGTAATTGGTGCATCTTGCGACACTGCAGAAGTTCATTTTGCTTGGTTGAATACAGCAAAAGACAATGGTGGAATTGAGGGAGTTACATATCCTATTGTATCCGACAGTAACCGAAATTTATCTGCTTTATTAGATATTTTAGATGGAAAAATGAACGCAGAAAATGATGACTATTTGATCCAAGGAGATAATGTTTCATATAGAGCAACGTATATCATTGATGAAAATGGAACGGTTGTGCATGAAGGGATAAACCACATGCCAATTGGTAGAAACGTTCATGAGTTTTTAAGAATCATTGATGCATACACACATGTTCAAACACATGGTGAAGTTTGTCCTGCTAACTGGGAACAAGGAAAAGATGCCATGAACGCTAACAGAGATGGTGTAGCCGATTATTTAGCTAAACATTAATAATCAATACTTAATTCTTTCTATTGTAATTAGAAATGAATGAGTTGATAGTTGCTTGCAAAAACAAAAATTACGAATATGTATACAGAATTAGAAAATGATAATTTAGCTGAAATGATTGCTAGTAACCCTAAAACAATAGTACAATTTAGTGCTGGATGGTGCGGGAATTGCAAAATTATGAAACCTAAATTTAAAAAAAGCGAAACAGAACATCCAGATATGATGTATATAATGGTGGATGCAGAAAAATTTACAGAATCTAGAAAACTAGCTAAAGTAGATAATTTGCCAACCTTTGCTTCATTTTTAAATGGACAGTTGCATACACAAGTTCAAACCAACAAGGCAGATGTTTTGAATGAATTTATAGATGAAGTAGTTAAACAAAATTAATCGATTATGAAACTACCTATCATAAAACAATTTGTCAATTTTGCGGAAGAAAAAGATGTTGATTTTTTACATGATACATTGGCAACCCTAGAAAATCTAATTGAGTGCGACAGAATTTCGGATCAAGAATTAGACGTAATCGGTGAACTGATGTCGAATCTTTCTGCAGCTATTGAAGTGACAAAAGAAATTCAAGAAGGCAAATCAAAAACAGATGCCATCAATGGTTTTATGAAACGAGTTATGGGTTCCATAGACAAATAAATAATTACTGTATCAAAAAATATAATCCGACGTTACTGCAACGTCGGATTTTTTTTAGTCTATATTCTATGACTGTAATTTCAAAATCGGCTTTTTCCGATCTCCTAAATCTTCCTAATGATTTAGATACAGCACACTTATAATTTGTTTGATCAGTTTTGATAAAACTATATTTTAATTAAAGGTGTTAGGACAAAAGAATAGTTTGATATCTTTGAACGGAAAAACTGAGTCTCAAAACTGAATATTTTAGTAAAACTGAAAGTATTTTACAATGAAAAAAAATGAATTATCAGAGGAATTGAACACCTCAAGAATGTATTTTTCTAATCTAAAGAACAAGCTTCAAAAATATATAAATATAATTTTTGATGAAAGTAAAAGTATGATAAAAGATGATGATAATTTCATTGTGAAAGTAGAAAATAAAACAAATTACGAAGTTAATTTCAACGAACAGGGTAAGAGTTTATCAACTGGAAGTTTATTTTACCCGAAAGCTGAACGAACAAATATTAATTTGATAAATAGAGGTAACTATGAAGGCAATTATCCTGTTGGAGCCGTTATAC
>Ga0304730_1003277_pt1 | contig 11007 bp, 18 predicted proteins | sample M_130628_MF_Meta_FD_190474 | JGI IMG/M metagenome (GOLD analysis project Ga0304730, IMG submission 190474) | Freshwater microbial communities from Lake Montjoie, Canada to study carbon cycling - M_130628_MF_MetaG (v2) (version 2) | ecosystem: Environmental > Aquatic > Freshwater > Lake | place...
CCTTTTTATTTTGCCTGTGCCTTTGATGCCAGTTATTCGTCGTCGCGCGTGAGCCATGCGTGTGCGCCAAGCGCCTATATAAGCGTTCAGGGTACGCTGAAACTATATCTAAGAGCTAGCATGGTGTATAATTCAATCACCGCAAGCAATTCGGTTTGCGGTGTTTTTAAACTTTTCGGAGAAATGCAATGAACGCAAAGACCAAAATCGCTACGGCGATACCCGCGACCACTTTAGAAGTGGTTATCCCTACGTCTGTAAAAGACGCGGCATATAAATTCGCCAAGACTGGTGAAACGTCTGCCACAATCGCCCGATACGTCATGGACAATGACGCGTCATTTCCTGATGAAGTCAGCAAAGAATTGAAAGCCGATTTAAACGCGGGTTTCATGTTGCGCGCGACTGAATTGTGGGGTGATGAATTCTACAAAATCGGTGATGGCGGCACTTACATTCCATTGGGCAATTCAATTGTCTTAAAGAATGAAACCCCGCAAGGGTCAATCCGCGTCGGTCTGTCTTATTGCTTTGCAATGAGTCAGCAAGAATTCGGGCAATTGAAAAACAAAGATCCACAATTGCATAGCATTGTCAAACCAATGCGAGACAAATTCAGCAAGTATTCCCATAATAATATTACAGCGCTGAAATTGGCGGCACGCGCTTTGTTGAATGATGGTAAGTCACGCGAACGCGGCGCGACAAAAAACTTCAGCGAGGCATTAGCTGAAATGTTTAGCTCATACGATAAACGCGTGAAAAACGCTGAAGCGCGCAATGATGAAACGGCGTCACCACTTAAATTCAGAGTCGCCGTAGATGCGTTTTGGACCGCATACAATAAAAAATAATTAGCTAACTGTTTTAGACCCCGCTTCGGCGGGGTTTTTTTTCGCCCAAAATATCTGCCTACCCCCTGATGCCAGTTATATGTCGTCGCGCGTGTGCAAGGTCGTGCGTGGCAGTCGCGCTCTTATTTAGCGTTTCAGGGTAAAGTGAAACACTATATAGTTGTTGTATAATTCTCTTACCGCACGACGATCCTGTTGTGCGGGATGTTCTTTAACACTTCTAATGGAGAATGCATATGAATGCAAAGCAAAACCTCGTGGTCAAGTCCTTCAAGGACGCAGCCATTATTTCGGCAACCCTCGGCGAGCGCATGGCAACAGTCGCTCAGTTCATAGTCACCCAGTGTCCTACTTTCTTGGATGATGTACCCAAGGAAGTTAAAGCGGAACTTAACGAGGGTTGGGCAGTTCGTTGGCAGGAACTCAATCCTGCTACTGAGTACTCAACCGAATGGATACCTAAGAAAAGCGGCGGCTTTATTGCAACCCTTGCCTTTGCCTTGTCTTACAGCCAACAGGCTTTCGGGCAGTTGAAGAATGAAGATCCAGTCAAGCATGGCGTCATCAAGGACATTCGGGACAAGTTCAGTAAATACTGTTACAACCGAATGAAGGACTTGAAGAAAGCGGTTCGGGACTTGAATCCTGAGACAAGGACTAGGACACAATCCGACAACTACATAACCTACATTGAGAAAACGATGGATAACATCAAAACTCGATGCAAGAATGCGGTTGCAAGGGAGGACGCAACAGCCAACGAGCTAAAAACAAGAATGGCAATACAAGCATTCATGGATACTTTGAACAAGTAACCACCCTAAGAACCCAGTCTGAGAAATCGGACTGGGTTTTTTTTCGCCCAGCCCCCCTGAGACCAGTTATATGTTGTCGCGCGTGCCTGACCCAAGCGCCTATTTAGCGTTTCACGGTAACCTGAAATTCCAAGATTCCAAAAGGCGATTCCAAAATTCCAACCCGATTCCAATTTTTTGGAACAAATACAGCCTTGTTCTAACCAAGTTCTTCTAAGCAAACCGCAAAGTATCTTCAAGCGTGGATTCGTTCCAAGATTCCAGTTTATCAAAATGATTTGGAACCGACTTTCTCCTTTAAAATCATATAGTTACGCCATTTTATTCCAATATTCCAATATTCCAAAAAGTTTTTGCGCTTCCAGAGACTTTGACATTGAACGAGTCCATCAGCTGATGCAAAAGTTAGCGGACACAAACCAACCATACTTTAAGCAAAACTCCACGCATCAAAAACATAGCTCCCAACTTTCCGCAAACACTTTGGAATTCTGGAATACTGGAATAAATATATTTATTCTTCTTCTACTACTATATATATGTTATATATAGGTTTAGTATTTTCTCCGTTCTCAACTCCATTAGTACTTTTCCTTACAAATAAAAATTCCAGCCCGATTCCAATTTCACCCAAATTATTCCAATTTCACTCTCATTATTCCAATCCTACACCAATCCCGTTAAATTAAGAATACTTTACCACTCATTCCAAATTTATCGTTCAGCTCACCCTGAACACTTATATAAAAAAGTAGTACAAAACCCTTGTGGTATCAGGATAATGTGTTATAATACAAACAGGTCGGGGAATAGCTGTTAACCGTACCTATTTACTGTTTCAGGGTGACCTGAAAAATCAATCAACCAAATGGAGAATGCAATGAATGTTCAGTTTGTTTTGACTCGCCCCATGCGTAAGACGTTGCGCCTTACAACCCGCCGCCCAGCGTACAACACTACGCACACAGACCTCACCGAGACATTGCGCCGTGACGCGTGTCTGACCGACGATGTTCTGTTACAGAATTTAGAGTTCCTTGATCGTGACTACGGGCATGACGAGTTCAAGGACATTGACGACGAGCACGAAGGCTTGACCATAACCGAGCCGATGGACGAAGTAGAGCAGTTCAAGTTCTGCACTGGCTACGACATCATCTAATTAATCATTCACAGGGAGCTGACATGAACGATTTCTTTTGGGACTATCGCATTGTCAATACCAAGTCTGCCAATGGCGGTGAGGATTGGTATTGCATTAAGGAAGTTATATATGACATGGAGGGCAAGCCCGAAAGCTTTGGCGACCCATGTTTGGGGTCAGAGGACATGGAGTCCTTTGGCGACGTGTGGCACATGATGCAGGCGGCGGTCAAGTTGCCCCCTCTGCAAGAAGAAGATTTCACAGGAGCCTATCCATGGGATACCGTTCAAACATCGCCTACATAATACTGTTCCCTAGAGAGAAAGAGTACCTTGCGTTCCTCACCGAAGCGGGCATTCTGTCTAAACAACCTATAAACAATGAAGACTTCACGACTATCAATGGTATGCAGATGTGGGGCGATATGAGTTCAGCCCTTGCTGAAACGAAACATAGCGCAAAGGCATATCAGCAGGACTACCTGACACAAGACGGTAAACGAAGACAATTCCCTGCCATTGTGTTTAACGCTAAAGATGTGAAGTGGTACGACTCATACCCTGACGTGCATTCGCATGAGTCATTGATGTTCTTGGCACAACTGTGGGTCAACGGTGGCGAGTTCTCTTACGACATTGGTGTGGGTCAAGATGTTCTTATGACAAAGTGTGCCTTGTACAAAATCAGAATCGGCGAAGACAGAGGCGACGAAGAGCTGATTGATGTGGGCAGGCACATTGCCCTGTACAACCGACCCATGTGGGTGGAGAGGCGAATCGAATTCCACGGTTCTATCGAACACTTCATAGACAAGGAGGATGTATAAAAAAGTCAACCAAACAACTTGCATTATATGTATAGTTATGCTATAATACAAACAAGTCGGGAAGTAATTGCAAAAGGTGGTTACTTACTGATTCATGGGGTACTGAAATTTCAACCAACTGGAGAATGCAATGGGAAAGATGAAACAACTTTCAATTCTGATAGACGAGGCAATGGCGACGAGAAACCTTACTGTCAAACAACCAACTGTCTACGTCGTTATGTGCGACGAGAAACCTGTCGGCGTGTACGTAGACAGGCAGACTGCTGACTACGAGATGCACCTGTGCATACAAGGCGACTACATCGAGATGGGGGTCGTATCAAAGTATGAGCTTCTCGAATTGCCTCTGACTACTCATCGTCTGTAACATTTCACGGAGAAGTGAATGACTAATCGAATGAAGCCATTGTGCGTCCGATGCGGCGACACATACTCAGCCAAGCGTTCAAAAGCTGGCTATCAGTTATGTTTGTCTTGCGGAGAAGATGCCGCACAAACACAGCGCAAGTCGTGGTGCATTATGACGCCACACAAGCAGGGGGCGATGTTCTTCACGGTTGACTCAGCCAAGGAACTAGCCATTGGTATCAACAGCAAGTACACACCAGTATAGGAAACATCATGAACTTTGAACTTGAAAAGCCCAAGCACCTCATCAGCTTGGCTTCATCCGCTGTTATTGTTACAGTTGAGGTGAACGTATGGACTGCGACCAAGCAGGACAAAGCCATCTCTAACGAGGTGACGACTGCCAAGCGAGCAAGCGCAGACGCAGGCAAATTCACACAGAATCTTCTTGCTAACTCACCCGAGCACAGGGCGCTGTTGAACTATCGGCAGACCGTCTATAACTGGCTTCAGCGTTGCACTTACGATTGGGCTGGGTCAGCACGGTTGTTGCCTACTTTTCAAATTGAGAAGTTTATGAAAGAAGTGGGTCAGCACAAGACAGCGTTTCAGGTACTCCTGAACGACTTCATAACGAAGTATCCCTCCATCGTGTCGGATGCGGCGTTCAATCAGGGGGACATGTTCGACCGTATCTCCTACCCTGACCCCAAAGATGTTCTTAGACGATTCCAAATCAAAGAGTTCATCTCTGACGTACCAAAGAACGACTTTCGTACAGGCGGCATCGCCACAGCGATTGCAGACGATTTGCAACAGCACTTTACTAGGCAGACCAAAGACATTGTCAACAATGCTATGGCAGATGCAAGCGAGCGACTGATGACTATCGCCGAGCGTATAAGTTCAGCATGTGCTGAACCTGAATACAAAGACGATGGCAAGAGTAAGCGTAAGAAGATTTACGACACAACTGTGAGTCAAGCCAAAGAGATCTGTGAGACTCTCAAGCACTTCAACTTAACAAACAACAGTGCATTGGAGGATGCACGGCAGCAACTTGAGGCGGCGCTTAACGGCGTTACCACAGAGGACTTGCGAGAGAGCGCATACGAGCGTCGCAAGGTCAAGGACAGCGTGGACGACATGCTGAGTAAATTCAAACCACTAAGGACTTTCAATGACTGACCTAGAAGTATTCTTAAGCATACTGAATGGCGTACTGCTGTTCGTTTGGTACAGAGAACACGACAAACGCACGGATGCACAGTTCTACGTGAAGATGTTACGCATGATGATCGGGCGTATCGGCATGGGACATGCAACTGTTGTTAAGACTGGCGATGATTCATTCAGCGTCAAACCCACGGAGGCTGGCATCAAGGCGGCTTGCGAAGAGATCACACTACCCTGAACAACTAACTGGAGAATGCAATGAGCAAAATCAATTTCGCCCCAATGGTTTCCATCGACGAAGCCAAGACCATCATCGGTGCAATAGGTGATGAAGTTACATGTATCTTGATATCTGAGCCAGGTGTCGGCAAGTCATCAATCCTTTCAGGATTGGCTGAAATGAACGGCGACCAATGGCGTAAGGTCGGTGACGACTTTCCCTCAGACAAGTATGACTACATCTACATTGACTGCCCTGTCAAGGACATGATGGACATTGCGGCATCAATCCCCAATCACCAAAGCAAGTCTCTTGAATACTATGTGTCCTCTCTGTTCAAGCTCGACAATGGCAAACCCAAGGTCATCATGGCAGACGAGGCGTTCAAAGCTCCCAAGCTCATGCAGATTATCTATACTCGGATGTACTTGGAGAGAACGGTTGGCGATACACCGTTGCCTGTTGGGTCTATCGTGTTCGGTACAAGTAACAATGCATCGGACGGCGTTGGCGACAACTTGCTCAGTCATGTGGGCAATCGTGTGTGTATCTTGAACATGAGCAAGCCAAGCCATGAGGAATGGTTGCGTTGGGCAAACAAGAACAACATCTCTCGCTTGACTCGGGCATGGGCGGCTATGAACCCACGAGCATTCAAGTCTTATCTTGACTCAGACCAGCAAGACAATCCATACATCTTCAAGCCATCGTCTACGAACAAGCAGTTCGTATCCCCTCGGTCATTGGCGAAATCATCTGTGGTCATTGAGCGCAAGAACAACTACACCGAGAACGGCATGATGGTTGCGTTGTCAGGCATCATTGGTGAGGCGGCGGCTAAGAGTATGGCGGCGTTCATTGCAGTAGAGGACAAGCTGTTGAAGTATGAGGATGTTCTCAAAGACCCGACCAAGGTGAAAGTACCCGATGAGGTGGCAGTACTTGTTCAGATGTTGTTTGAAGCCATTGACAACATAGAAACTCAGGATGCCCTGAACAGCTATATGGAGTTTGTCAATCGCATCAAGCACAGCGAGATTCAATCAATCTTCTTCACCATGATGATGCGTAGCAAGCCACGCGTTGCACGTTACAACCAACAGTTGAGTACTTGGGCGGCTGACAATCACATCTACATGGGGTGATGCGATGAAGATCAAAGTTTATTTTGAAGCGCAAGCAGGCGCACACGAGATAGCCGTGTTCTACGATGAATTGTTGTACATGGCGTGTGTACCTGCGCTTGAGGCAAAAGCTGAAGCGCAGGGGTATGTGTTGACTGAGTCAGTAACTTATGACGAGGAAGCGGAATGAAAAGAGTACCACACAGTAAACACACGTTTGCCATCACCGACTGCAAACTGCTAGTCACATGGAATGACGGCAAGATTGAGGACTTGTCCTCCACGTTGCCCGATTACTTACGTGAAGAAATTGAACTCTATCTTGATGAGATGGATTACCTACGTACAGAAAGACCTGAGGAATACGACGAGGTAGCAGATGAGTAAAGAAAGTATTGGGTTGACCGTCGTCTATGTCTTGGCGACGGTTGTTTTGTTGTTAGATATATTTATTTGGAGAATGTAATGGAAATGACAGAAGAGGTACGCATCAAGCGTGGACACATTGCCATGATGAAACACATGGAGACCGCCCTGTACTCAGGTGTGATGATGATGGGCGAAACATCAGTCGAGGATTCAAAGATCACGGCATACACCGATGGCTACAACAAGCGTTACGGCAGAGCCTTTCTTGCGGAAATGTGCAAAGAAGAGGCAGAGGTCAATGCGCTTATCCTGCACGAGAACTTGCACATCGTGTTGCGCCATCACATCTATGGCAAGGATATGTTCTTGGAGAATAAGAACAGAGCCAACCATGCCGCAGACTATGTTGTCAATGGCATCATCATGGCAATCAAAGACAAGAACCTAGTCAAGCTACCCGATGGTGGTTTGTACGACCCTCGCTTTGAGAACATGAACATGCGTCAGGTATATAACATTCTTAAAGATGAGGATGGAGGAGACGGCGGAGGCAAAGGTAACCCCGACCCAAACGGCGACCCATCTAATGGTTCAGGAGGGGGTGAATACCAATTCGACGAGCATGACTTTGGTGGCGACATGACTGATGAAGAAGCCAAAGAGATGGACAACAAGATTGACCGAGCCATCCGAGAAGGCGCAATCCTAGCGGGGAGGTTGGGCGTTGACTTGCCAAGAGCCATCACAGAGATGCTTGAGCCACAAGTTGATTGGCGCAGAGAGTTTGCAGACTTTGTGTCGGCGGCATGTAAGGGCAAGGATGAATACACATGGCGCAAGTTCAATCGCCGTATGTTGCCCAATGACTTGTTTCTACCAACTGTGGAGGACGAGACTATCGGGGAGATTGTTGTTGGTATTGACACATCAGGTTCGATTGGGCAGAAGGAGCTTAATGAGTTCGCTTCAGAACTGGTCTCAATCGCCGAGCTTGTTCAACCCGAAGCCATTCGTATTTTGTGGTGGGACACCAAGGTCAACGGTGAACAACTCTTCACAGAGAACTACGACCAAATCGGTTCAATGCTCAAGCCACAGGGTGGGGGTGGAACTAGGGTTTCATGTGTCTCTGAATACATAAACAAGAAGAAGATAAAGGCAGAGTGCGTGGTGATATTCACCGATGGCTACTTGGAGAATGATGTGGTGTGGAACATCGACAGCCCAACTCTGTGGTTGGTGACTGAGAACAAGCACTGGACACCGCCAGCTGGCAAGCTGGTTTTCGTTAACAAATAGGAGATATGCAATGACTTTCTATGACGTGAACAGGATGGAATACAAGGACTACGAAAAGCGTGTGAAGGACTACAAGCCTTATCGTGGGACTAACGCCTATCCAGTAGGTAGTAGACGTTACTCCGCTAGGCACTTTGTTATGAGGGACGATGGCGTGGTGGAGGTTTATTACACTGGACTTCCTTACAAGAAACAAAAAGAGAAAGAAGGTAATCCGATTATTCCGCTTCTGTACATACACCCCGACAACACAGTAGAGTTCAATCGCTCTAGTGATGTAGGGTTCTTAACCAAACTGACTGGGTATTCGGTAAGACATGATGTGAAGTACGGCGGCACGATAATCTGCAATTTTGGACTCCGAGGTAGCATTCATCCTGTATTCAAGGGGGCAAGATATTCATTAGATACCTTTACCTGCCTGACTCCCTACGAATGGCATCACCCTAAGGTGAATCGTAAAAAAGCAAAAGAGACCATGAGTAAGTACGACGAGTTCTTGAAGCTTCACAAGGTGTTCCTCGACCCCATGAGTAAAGAAGGTATCAACGGAATATTTGAAGATTTCCACAACGAAATTGGCGAACATTGGGAACATCAACATAGATGGGACATAAACAAATTTCATGAGATGGTGGAGAGCAAACGCCATGTAGATGCGGCGGTGTATCTGAATGTAGTTGACAGAGGGTTTTGGTGGATTAAGTATGCCGTAGACCGAGACATTGACCACTTCAAAGAACAAGTATGTAAGTTTGCACAGGATGGTCTTAAGAAAGTTATATACAAGTATGGAAGTGAGCAAGTATTTGATTACAGAGAAATACCCGCAGGAGGATACATCACATCTTCTAAATGGAAGATTCGTGTGACCTCAAACGGTCAAAGTGTAGAGCGTCTTTAATTTAATCAACAGGAGAATGCAATGAGTAACATGGCAAACATAGTTTCACCCTATGGTGACACGATAGCAACAACAACAGCGTTGAATGAGTCAACCCCAGTAGCAAAATTTGCTTATGAGTTCTGTACAGAGTTCAATGTGCAAGTGAATAAATATAAACGGTCAAGGGGTGAGGGAGTTACATTCAGAATCTTATCATTAGACGGCATACCCCTTGGTGAGATATACACTGCAAAACACGTTGGTTCTAGTGGTAACAACGAGGATGTTTACTTTTACCATTCTCCAAATATCATTACAAAGTCTAAAGCCACGTCAAGGTCTGACAGTAATACAAGGGATGCTAACAAGATTAGAAGTCTCTTGACAGTACTTAAGAAGAACAAAGAAATCCCTGATGTCAAATCTATGTACGACACATTTGCTGGCGGTATTAGGTATGCGTTTAATCAAGTAGTTAGGAATAGAGAACCCGATGTTTCTATCAGAGATGACTTGGCGATAGCTTTAATTGAGCACGTGTTACTTGACAAATCAGTAACGCACGAACAAAATGAGCAACTTAAAACCACGTATAGAGAATATCAGTCAAAAATGAAGTCATATCAAGAAGCAGAATCTAACGGAGCTAGATTTTATAAAGGCGCTAAACTTATTGGTATTGTTGGTGAGTACGACGATAAATATTATCTTGTTGGTGAAGCCTCATACGATATGAATCTAAGCGGTAACAGTGGAGTAAGTATTCACGGTGACCTGAAACGATATAACAGTTTGAAAAGTATCCCCGAGCTATCTGCTGATGTGGTGATGATTAATGCATACATGCAGGGCAAGGGCGGTCTATACGACAAAGGCAATGAGCTTGGTTTACCACGCTCTGATACTTATTATCACGACATTGATGTGGCTACAGGCTATGCATCTGACAACATGTGGGTTCTCATTCCTAAGATCACCCCATGAGAAAAGGCTATCACCCCATCACACATACGACTCTTAATGGTTCGTATCGTGTACCAATGTGGGCGGCAGACGATGACTATGAGGTAAGTGTTGGAGAAAACCATTGCAGGATGTTCACCAATGAAACACTACCGACTCGCATCAAAACCGCACTATCCATGATTAATGCATACCCGACGAGGGACTATGTGGATTGGGAAATCAATCCCATCAATGTGTATATCAATCATCAGACACCCGAACTCAATGATATTGGTTGGCGCATTAACCGAAGCATGTACATGCTTGTGTTACCTAATGAATTTTTGGAGGATGTAGCAAATGGCAGACACACCTGAAGCAAAAGTAAAAAAGAAAGTAAAGGCTGTCCTTGAATCATTGGGTGCGTACTACACCATGCCTGTCGCTGGCGTATTCGGACGTTCAGGGGTGCCTGACATTCTATGTTGTCTTCACGGACGGTTCGTTGCAATTGAGTGCAAAGCGAATGGTGGTAAGACCACAAGGTTGCAGGACTCAAACCTCACCGCCATAGCACAGGCAGGGGGGATTGCACTTGTTGTTGATGAGACAAGTATCAGTTCACTGGGAGCTGACTTGTTAAAACTGGTATCAGGGGGTTGACATGTTAGAAATGATTACGAGCATTCTTGTAACAGCCACGATGCTGGCACTGGGCGCTATTATGTTTGTCTTTGTATGCGCCATGATCGGCTGGATGATTTACTCAACACAGAATGGAGGCGATGATGACTGAGCGATTGATTGCAAAGCTGGACAGGCTCGGTGCTGAAGCTGGCATAAAAGAAATGACTCCTGAGATATACCGATTCGCACAGCTATTGAACGATGAAAAGATGAAGGAGTGGGATGAGTGGAAGGCCAAGCGCAAATGGGTAGGTTTGACGGTTGAAGAGATTGAAGTGCTTGGCGAAATCTATGCCGAAAAGGACAGAAAA
>Ga0304730_1003281_pt1 | contig 11003 bp, 8 predicted proteins | sample M_130628_MF_Meta_FD_190474 | JGI IMG/M metagenome (GOLD analysis project Ga0304730, IMG submission 190474) | Freshwater microbial communities from Lake Montjoie, Canada to study carbon cycling - M_130628_MF_MetaG (v2) (version 2) | ecosystem: Environmental > Aquatic > Freshwater > Lake | place...
TGGCTAGCACCAATGCCGTAGGGTTAGCATTGCCAATATCTTCGCTTGCAAATATTACCATGCGGCGCGCAATAAATTTTACATCTTCTCCGCCTTCTATCATACGTGCCAGCCAATACACAGCCGCATTGGCATCACTGCCGCGCATGCTTTTAATAAATGCCGAAATTATATCGTAATGCTGTTCACCACTTTTATCATACAAAGCTATTTTTTGTTGCGCTATGCGCATTACCATTTCGTCTGTAATAATTATTTTATCTGCTGCAGAGCTATTAATAACTATCTCTAATAAATTTAATAATTTTCTTGCGTCGCCACCAGAAATTGTAATCAGCGCTTCGTATTCTTCTACTACAATATTTTTATGTTTTAAAACCTCATCATTTATCAAAGCATCATTTATCAATTGCTGCAAACTATCTTTCTGCAATGGTTTTAAAATATATACCTGACACCTACTAAGTAAGGCAGCATTTACTTCAAAGCTTGGGTTTTCAGTAGTTGCACCTATTAAAATAATAATTCCTTTTTCAACAGCATTTAGTAATGCATCCTGTTGGCTTTTATTAAACCGATGAATTTCATCGATAAATAAAATGCAGTTTTGCATTTCGGCTGCTTTAGCAATTATTTCTCTAACTTCTTTTACTCCTGCAGAAATTGCGCTTAAAGAAAAATAAGGAATTTGCAATGTATGCGCTATAATATTTGCAATGGTAGTTTTACCAGTGCCAGGCGGCCCCCACAATATCATAGAGTGCAACTGCTGAGATTCTATAGCATTGTATAATATAGAATTGCTACCGCTAAGATGGTCTTGCCCAATTAGTTGTTGTATGGATTGTGGTCTTAATCTTTCTGCCAATGGTTGCATATTGCAAAGTAACCACTTTTAGTAATAACTAACTCAAATTCTATTCTGTAGTTTAGTCTACAATCAGGTTAGATTTATTTAATTTAAATATAAATTCTAATGTTGCACCATCAACTTACTTTTTATTCCTCCACAAGAAACTATGTATAGCCCATTAGGTAAATTAGAACAATTTAGTTGATAGGAATTAATTGCATTTATAGAAAAAATAGTTTTGCCAAATGCGTTAGTTAGTTGGATTGGCTGCTCTCCTTTAAATAAAAGTGCCACTGTATTTGATGCTGGATTTGGATACATAACAAATGAGCTATTTGCATCATATTTAGGTATGCCTAATGCAAAATTATTATTTGCATAGCCAAATGTAGGAATCATGGTTACAAAATTACCAGTACCATTTGGCAACCTTCCAAAGGAAGTATCTATGCCTTGTGCATGATAACTTACGCTATCCAATATACTTGTGCCATTGCTTAATATTACAATACCAGTGTCTTTATTTAAGCTAAAATTGGTATGCAATATTTGCTCTAAAGAATCATTGTCGGCAAATATTGTTAGATAAGCATTTGGCATAATGGTGGTTTCATTTGGTAATTTCCATTTAGCGTAATTTGTTACGGTATTGGATAAATAAAGCGTACTTACATCTATTACATTATTAGTTTTATTATACAATTCTATCCAATCTTCATTATCATTGTATTCATCATTATTGTAATTCAAATTATTTGCCAAAAATTCATTGATAACAATATCCCCTAATAGCGGTGCAACTTTTGCCGCTTTATATTTTAAAAATTCATGCTCTGCCTTTGCAGGTAAAAATTTGCCGATGGTGTCATTTTCTGCGTAGATATAGTATTGCATCATTGCGCCAGACATTGTAAAACTTGTACCAAATTGTCCATCATTTGCCGCACCATCATTATGCGTACCATCATCAAACAAAGGCACCTGTACAAACTTTTCTTTTACAGAAAATCTATACCCTATATATGCATTGGTAGTATTAGCATTACCAATGGCTACTGTAATATTTACATTGGCATTGATGCTTGGCGATGCAGTACTAAATACTGGTGCATTTATGGTTGGTTCCGTAGCAATTAATTCTGGAAGCATTTGCAAATAAGTTTTTCGCGCATCTAACAAATTGGCTATACCTGGCACAGTAAAACTTCCAAAAGAAACATCTGCACTTAAACCATTTTGAAACTGTGCATAGGTGAAAAGTTTATTGGTATCATTTGCAATAGCAGTGTCTATTGTACTTTGTAATTGTGTTGCTAAGTTTTGATAATTATTATTTACAATTTGCTCTGTAAGCATTGTTTTAAAATGTGCTAAGTATTTTCTTTTATAATGGCTATTAGCTTGTATAATATTAATTAAAGGCCAAGCAGATTCTGTAGCATGTGCAAAAGGCGAATAGTTTTTCAACTCTGTCAATGTTTTTTGTCCAACACCTATTGTGCCAGTGCCTGCATACGGAAAAGCGCCAAAGCACATATTTAAATCCCACACAATTGGATTAAAATGTCCTGTATTGTCTTTGTATGTGTAGTGGTTTTGTGCATACACACCATTGTAACTATCAAGGTTTACAAACAAATTATTATAAGCAAGCATCCAAATGGTTCTGTCCATATCTAAAACATTTTCGATAGCTGCACTATTATTAGAAATGGTATTGCATAGGCCTATAAAATCTGCCCAACCAGTGTCTGATTTCAATTCGTAAAAAGGTGTGTAATCTGTTTGATTTGCAGTTAAATATTTTAAATTGCTTTTTTGTGCTGGTGTAGGCGCACCTGTAGGATTGCACTTTATAAATGTATTTGTGCTAGAAAAAAAATGATCTCCTAAAAATTTTTTATCTATATTTTCTGCGCTGGAAAACAGTCCGTAATAATTACCATTAATAGTAACTTTTGCAAAATTTCCTTTGGGGCAATGCATATAGTTTTGCAATATAGAATATCCTAATACTTCTCTGATACAAGAGGGGTCGCCATAGCCGTTACTTAATTTTATATTTTCGTAGCCTAAATGTTTTTGACTTTTAAATTTATCTAAAGAAATGTTTAAAGGATTTTTTGAATTTAATGAATCATAAGAACTATTGCCCTTAAACTTCACTCCTGCACTATCATATTGCACTCCATTTATCTTTACCCAATCAGCCATCAAATAGTCTTCTGTACTATTTTTCAAACTGTCTAATATATAATCCCAATTAGCTTGTGAAAACTGGATTTCTATTTCTTGAATAGTATTTACATCATAAAAGTTTTGCGACTTTGCAGGTACAAAAATTAGTGTAAAATAGATTGCAATTATAATTTTATAAATTGTTATGTTTTTCATTTTTTTCTGTAATTAAAAAAAGAACACAAACAACTAAAATTTGTAATGTGTTCTTTTATAAATTAAATATTATTTGAACTATTGAATAATTACCTTAAAAGTAGCCCAATCGCCTTTTTGATTATATACATTTAAAATGTAAACAGATGGCGGTAATTGATTAAGATTTACCTGAATGGAATTATCTACAATATTTTCTATCTTTTGCATTGTTCTGCCAAAACAGTCCATGATAGTAATTTGATGCATTTTATTATTATCCTTAAATTGTAAATCGCAGGTGTTTGTACTGAAATTCTGCGCCATTACAATAGAATTTTTTAAATGATAGTCGCTTACATCTGCAGGTATACAGTTGGTACATTCTCCGAAACATACCAATGGCAAAATTTGTGCATTTGTAACACTTGAAATCATTCTTTTTCCTGCCATTGCGCATGTACTTGGTACAGCTTCTGCATTAGTACTTGCATTGCCATTGACATACAAAAAATGCTGCATAGAAGCAGGTGTTAACCAAGCCATATACTCATAAATATTATTTGAAAAACTGTACATTCTAGAAGTGGCTGCATTATTACCTTGAAAATCTCCAGCGATATGCACTCCAGTTGTAGCTACAGTTTCATTGCTCATATTTACCTGAAAACGATACATTGTATCTGTCAAGGTATTATTATCTCCAAACAATACTTCTGGCAATAGTAAAGTATCAGTATTTAAAGAATCTACATATACCCAACGATAGTCGTTTGGACTACGAGATTCTACTGGTACCCATTCTTTTTCGTAACCTGTAAAACCCTTTTCTATTTGATATTCATACACAGCAAAAGCTGGCAAATCAATAGTATAATAATAAATATTTGTATCTGTAGGATGCTGGTACATGTGCAAAAATCCAGACTGAAAATCTATTCCTAAGTTTTTTAATGATTGAAAACTGGAGGTCATATACAAATCGTTTTGCGCTACGGTAGTATTAGATACATTTACTGCAAAACGAACATATTTAGCATTTGCATTAGTGAATAATACAAACTGGATGATTAGGAGAACTAGAATTTTTTTCATACTAAATTATTTATTTAAAATTATTTTTTTTGTTGCTATACCATTCTCAGATAATACTTGTATTGTGTACAACCCATTTGCCTGATTAGTTAAATCAATTGTAGTTGCATTCTTTTTATTCAATACTTGTTTGCCAAAATTATCAAATACATTCACTGTAAATTCTGCACCTAACAAATTAGTATTTTTTAAATTAAATAAACCAGTAGATGGGTTTGGAAAAATGTCTATGTTATTACTTTTATCTAAATCAGCAACTGCATCTGGCATTTTTACATAACTATATCCTTTAGAGTATTGATATACACAGCCATTTGCATCTGTAATGCGAACTACATAAATTCCTGTTGTTGCTGGAGTATATGTTTGAGCCGTAGCTCCAGCAATAGCAACTCCATTTAAATACCATTGATACAAAGTAGCAGTAGAAGCCATCAAACTGTTGCCTGATAAACTAATTGTAGGAATAGCTGGAGGTGTATTATTTACATAGCATGCAGAATATTTTTTTACTTGTGGTACAGACCCTGTAAAAGTATGGTTCATGATAAGTGTACCTGCGCTATTAAACTCGTATACTTTGCCAGATAATGCAGAACAAATTAATTCATTGCCATTTGGAAATTGTTGTGTACTACCCATATTGCTAGTATACATGCCAGTAGTAGTATTTCGGCTGTTATATGTAGCAGGAGCATAAGCTTGTCCAGCAGTTAAATTGTAATTATAACCATTGATTGGAACGTCTATTTGATCTCCACTAGATTGATTATTTGAAACTCCTCTATTATTAAAGCCAGCCAATCTTCCAGTATTTGGCACACCCTCTGGTATCCAATGTACATCATGCGTAACATTCAATACAGCTGTACCTGAAGCACCATATGCCGCAGGATTTCCCCATCTATATAATATATCGCCTCCTTTACCTGCATTGCCACCAGCATGAGACGCAGCCTCTGCTGTAGTGGTGCTATGATCTATAATATACCATTCGTTTAAGTTATGAGAGCTAAATGCTATTTGATCTAATATTGGATTATAATCAACACCATTCATATGCTGCCAATCGGAAGCTTGTTTGTAATTGATATTTATTAATTGTGGATTATTTACAATACTTGTAACATAGTTAGGCTTTGAGGCATCTACATTTTGGCAAATATGGTCCCAAGTATGCCATTCCCAAACAATGTTACCAGTAGTAGCGCCTGTTGGTTCTACTTCAATTATTTTATCAGGCCACATGGTTATATTATTATTTCCACCTGCAGCAGTTACAGTAGCGGCATCCTTTTTTTCGTAGCAAATAATTAAAACATTACCATTAGGCATTGGACACATGTCGTGATGCGAAATATAATCTGTTCCGCTAGCGTTGTAGTCCCATATTAAGGTGCCAGCATAATTATGTTTTTGAATTTTACCACATATAGGACCCATTGGCGCACCACTTGGTGTAGTGCCACCCTTTGCATGTCTTACAAGTGTACCACCAGGCATTAACGCACTAGAGTAACCTGTAGAAGCTGTAAATCCAGTCCATGTTTTTACTGCTACCCAACTGGTATCATAAAGTGTGGCAGAAGTTGCACCTGATTGATTAGGGGCAAATAAAGTTAGCCCATCATATACTTGAGCAGTAGACTTTATTATAAAAAGAAGTGTAAATAAAAAAAGTGTAGCAGTTTTCCTTATCATTTTTTACAAGTTTAATTAGTAAATTTATGAATATTATGTTACGATAATCTTACTAATAGGTTAACTACCGTTTTAGTAATATTAACTTCTAGCCTATAATTACAAAGTTATAGCACATGTAAAGATTTGTTAATATTTTTTTGCTTGATTTTTTTACTTACAACATGCTATACATTTGGTTTCTTATTTTAATTAAAACAATGAAAAAAAATTTACTGTTATTAACTGTTGCACTAGGTGCATCTTTATTTGCAACTGCACAAGACCTTAGCACCTGCAAAAACATTTGCGAAAAAACTCGCATCGTAGAATCTGGGCCATTGATTGGTGTAAGAATCAATCAAATACCTAATACCAAAAGCGTATTGGTGTATGAAGTATTACCAAACACAGCTGCACAAAAAAATGGTATTGCTGTAAATGACATTATTACAAAATTTGAAGGCGTAGAAATTTTGAGCAACCAACATTTAATTGGAATGGTAGCTACACATCAGCCTGGCGACTTAGTAAAAATTACCTACACACATAATAATGTAGAAATGGAAAAACAAATTGCATTAAGTGCATTGTATTCTAAAACTGTTACAGAAAAAGTTTGTTGCGATGAGCCTGCTCCAATTGGCACTGCAGCACAAATTTCAATTTTTCCTAATCCTGCAACTAGTAAAATTGCTATTAAATCTAGCCATGTAATAAATGGAGAATTTACCATAAGCATTATTGATTTAAAAGGAAGTATTTTATCTAAAACTACTGCTACAAACAAAGGCGTATTAAATATGCCATTGGATATTAGCAATTTAAACAATGGTCAGTATTTTGTAAAAGTACAAACTGCTGCAAGCCAATTTGTAGAAAAATTAGTAGTAGCTAAATAAGCTTATCAAAAGATATGTTTAAAGTGCCTTGGTAGAAATGCTAAGGCATTTTTGTTTGTTGTAGTCAATCAATTATCTTTAGAAAATATTATTACTTACAAAACAATCAATGGAATACCTAAAGCAAAACAAAAACTATTGGAACGAAAAAGTAGAGCATCATGTAAAAAGTGATTTTTATGATGTAGAAAATTTCTTAACTGGTAAAACTTCTCTGCGCGAAATAGACTTGGGTTTGTTGGGCAGTGTAAAAGATAAAACCATTCTTCATTTGCAATGTCACTTTGGGCAAGATACGCTTAGCCTGCAAAGATTGGGTGCGCAATGCACAGGAATAGACTTTAGCGAAGCAGCTATATTGCAAGCAAAGAAACTAAATTCTTATTTGGAATTAAACGCTTCTTTTATTTGTAGCGATGTGTATTTATTGCCACAAATTCATGAGCACCAGTATGATATTGTGTACACTACTTATGGCACTATTGGTTGGTTGCCGGATGTAAATAAATGGGCGGAAGTAATTAGTACTTATTTAAAGCTTGGGGGTAAATTAATTTTTATAGAGTTTCATCCTGTAGTTTGGATGTTTGACAATGATTTTGAAAAAGTAACCTATAGCTATTTTACAGATGCGCCAATTATAGAAGAATTGGAGGGCACTTATGCAGATAGAAATGCGCCAATAAAAAATACTTGTATCAGTTGGAATCATGGATTAGCAGAGGTTACACAAGCATTAATCGATAATGGCATTGCTATAGAATATATGCAAGAGTATAATTATAGCCCTTATAACTGTTTTGCGGGCATGAAGCAAATTGCTTCTCAAAAATTTATTATAGAAAAGTTAGGCGCTAATATACCAATGGTATATAGTATTGTTGGCAAGAAAAAATTATAAACTCATCATATCTTTAAACTTAACAGCTTGCCTGCGACTCACTTCTATTTCTTCTCCACCTTTTAAGCTTACCATTAAACCACCATTGAAAAATGGTTCAATATTTTTCACCCAACGCAAATTAATAATGTGCTTACGATTAGCTCTGAAGAAAGTTTTTTCATCCAATCGTTCTTCTAATGCATTTAGCGATTTTAAAATTAATGGCTTATTATCTCCAAAATACACCTTAGCATAGTTACCCGCACTTTCAAATAAACGCACATCGCTTAATGTAACAAACCAACATTTTTCACCATCTTTTACAAACACTTGATCATCTTCTGTCAATAAATTTTTCTTAGAACTTTCTTCTTCGGCATGACGTTGCACAATAAATTTCTTTACCGCTTCCTCCAATCTTTTTGGGTCAATTGGTTTTAATACATAATCCAATGCATTATGCTCAAACGCTTGAATGGCATAATCATCAAAGGCTGTACAAAAAATTACTTTTGGCGTAAATTCAATTTCTGCTAATAAATCGAAGCCTGTTTTTTTGCCATCCAATTGAATATCTAAAAATATTAATTGTGGTCTTGTGTCATTTATCAATTGAACTCCTTCTTGAAAGTTAGCAGCTTCTGCTACTTCCAATTCTGGAAATTCTTTTAATAATTTTTTCAATTCGTTGCGGGCTAAGCGCTCATCATCTATTATTAATATTTGTATCATCATATTTCTGGTTGCAGTGGAATACTTATTTTTAATGTTACTATATTTTCTTCTTCGTTGTGAATAGCTAAGGTAGCTTTTGGGCCAAATAGAAATTGCAGTCTTTCTCTTGTGCTATCCAAACCAAATCCATTACTATCTGCAGCTACAGTATGACCAGGGTCGTACTTACCAGTGTTTCTAATTACAATTTGATGCGTATTGCTACCTATAAAACTATTTACTTCTATAAATCCACCACCTACTTGGGCAGCTATACCATGTTTAATAGCATTTTCTACCAGTGTTTGTAGCATTAAGGGAGGCACAGGCATTTCCAAAGTATTATCTTGTACATTGTAGCTAGTATGTAGTCTTTCTTCGTAACGAATACCCTCTAAACTTAAGTAGTCTTGTACAATTTCTATTTCTTTTTTTAAAGGAACAGTTTCTATTTTATCTACCAAAATACTACTGCGTAAAATATTGCTAAGCTGTGTAATACTTTGCCTTGCTCTTGCAGGATTTTCGTCTACCAAAGCGCGAATACTATTTAGTGCATTAAATATAAAATGTGGTTGCAAATTATTTTTGATATTTTTTATCTCTAAGCTTTTTACGCTATTTTCCATTTGCAATCTTTCTATCACTAATTTTCTATTGCGCTCTATAAATTTGATAATAAAATATAATAGGGTCCATGTAAATAGCAATAGGATACTAATGAAATAAAATCCAATTACATTACTGCGCCAATTGTTGCCAAATACTTTTGGGTAGATGTAATACAAACTGCCGCAATAGAAAGTGCATAATACAAATGATTGCAGAATTACTAGCAACAATACACGAGGTAGTAAATTCTCTATAGGTAAATTGTTCCAATTGTTTTTATAAAAACGCAAGCGCACTAAATGTGTAATTGCAAATCCTAAAACTGCAAATAAACAATCAGATAGCAATGAATTCGCATTCGCATTTATGCTTAATTGGCTTTGATATATACTTATTGAAGCAAATGCCCCCCAACCCAATGCCTGACATATCCAATATTTTTTATTTGCTTTCACAAGTACAAATATAGGGCAGCCGTTTTTTATTTTATTACTAATTAGATAAATGGTAAAATATGTTTAGCAATGGCAAGTACCACTTTCTAAAACTGAGGCATAATAGGTTTTGTGGCCATTGTAGCATCTATTTTATCCATTACTTCTTGTGTAAGTTTAGGAAGTACCTCTAATGCTTTTAAATTTTCTTGCAATTGTTTTTTACTAGTAGCACCAAGTATGGCAGTGGTAACATTTGGGTTTTTAATACACCATGCAATGCTTAATGTAGCCAAACTAGTATCTAACTGCTTCGCAATTTTTTCTAATTTAATAACAGGTTTTATTCTTGCATCATTCAACTCTCTATCGCGCAACCACTCGAAGCCTGCTACAGCCATGCGAGAATTTTTTGGAATACCTTCATTGTATTTTCCAGTAAGTATACCACTTGCCAATGGGCTCCAGATGGTAGTACCCATTCCTATATTTTTAAATATTGTATAGTAGTCTACTTCCATTTTTTGACGGGTAAATAAATTGTATTGCGGCTGCTCTACTGCAGGGCCAATTAATCGCAAATCTTTTGCTACCATGTGCGCCTCTACAATTTCTGCAGCACTCCATTCGCTAGTGCCCCAATAGAATATTTTTCCTTGCTCTATTAATGTGTTCATGCTGCGAACCACTTCTTCCATAGGTGTGTTTTTGTCTGGTCTGTGGCACAAAAACAAATCTAAGTATTCTGTTTGCAATCTTTGTAGTGCTTCGTGGCAAGCCTCTGTAATATGCTTACGGCTAAGGCCAGTTTGATTTGGTTTATTAGCTGCACCTCTATGCCCAAAAAACACCTTACTGCTTATAGTGTAAGATGTTCTATCCCACTTTTTCTTTTTCAAAACTTTACCCATTAGTCTTTCACTTTCGCCAAGTGCATATACTTCTGCATTATCAAAAAAATTAATTCCATTATTATAAGCCATGGTCATTAATTCTTCTGCTGTTTTTTCTTGAAATTGTTTAGCAAAAGTAACCCAACTACCAAACGATAAAACACTTAATTGCAGGCCTGTATTGCCCATTCTACGATATTGCATATTTCTTTATTTCTTTTGTTTTAAAAAAGTAAAGTTAGTGGATTAGGAGCTATTGCAGTTATAGATTTTTTCTAAAGCTTATGAAATAATAATTATTTTTACTGCATGTACAGTTTTCATGCAAGCATAGAACGCTTTGGACAAATGGGTGAAAAAACCAATTGGTATTATGTGCTTATTCCGCAAGAAATAGTAAATGAATTATCTACAAATAAAAAAGTTTTTCCAAGAGTAAAGGGATTGATTGATGCTGTAAAAATTTCTCAACTTGCTTTATGGGCTATTGGTGATGGCGATTATATACTACCACTAAATGGAAAAATTAGAAAAGATTTATATAAAGACAGCAACAATACTGTG
>Ga0304730_1003282_pt1 | contig 11003 bp, 11 predicted proteins | sample M_130628_MF_Meta_FD_190474 | JGI IMG/M metagenome (GOLD analysis project Ga0304730, IMG submission 190474) | Freshwater microbial communities from Lake Montjoie, Canada to study carbon cycling - M_130628_MF_MetaG (v2) (version 2) | ecosystem: Environmental > Aquatic > Freshwater > Lake | place...
GGCTGTCTTCCCCAGGAGCTTCTTCAGAAGGCGGCGGCCGAACTCGGTGTTCCGTCACACCGCGCCGCCATTGAGAAGGCTGTCAATGTAAAACCCAAGAATGAGTGGAGCTTTCTACATGCACTTCCGCTCTCCGATGAAGAGAAGGCGGCCGCTGCCAAGGCGTATCTACGGCCTATGCAGCCTGAATCATGGAAGAGCGACCCTGATATGTGGCTTGATTCTCAGAATATTGAGCAGGTTATGAAGCAATACGAAGAGGCATTCCAGGATTTCGAGTTCATGGGGCCGTATCCCATTGATTTCGCGGCGCCCGATCCCTATACCAAGCAGTCTGGCAAGTGTCTCAATGATGAGGTCTGTCAGCTGAAAGTATTAGAGGCCATGGACAACGGAACTAAGACGAACCGCATTGGAATCGTCTACAATCTGGACCCTCACTTCAAGTCTGGAAGCCACTGGGTCGCTGTCTATATCGACGTTCTCAAGCACCACTGCTATTATTTTGATTCGTATGGCATGTATCCACCGAAGCAGATTGCGAAGTTCATGAAGTGGCTGACGACACAAGATGCGGCCATGAAACTCCATTACAATGGCCGGCGCTTCCAGCACAGGAATACCGAGTGTGGAATGTATTCCCTCTATTTCATTATTCGCATGTTGGCGGGTGATGGATTCCGCTCCTTTACACGTCAATCGCCCCCCGATGCGGAGATGTTGAAACTACGGCACTGGATCTTCTCCACGTAGGATTCTATGAATCACGCGGGGGTACGTAACTGCCTTGGTTTAAAAGACTTGACATGAAAGTAGAGTAGTCTAATGTCAGACAAGAGTCCGTTCTTCTCATCCCAGAATGAAGCAATGCTGGACCGTCTTCTGTATAATGACTTCCAGCGTCGTGTTGGCAGTGATTTAAACGTAAAACAGAAGGAGCGTCTCGTCAAGACGGTTCGCCACTATATGGCCGAGGTCTACGAGAACCAGGGGGAGCAGCCTGTGCCGGCCCTCAACAAGGAAGTGCTGGCCGCAGTCGTCCCTGATTTCCTCTCCTACCTCCGCCGTGGCGCAGTGGGTGCTGCCGCAACCACCGAGGAGGAGCGCGCTCGGATGGATGTCAGCAATCGTTATAGCCAGCTCCAGACAGAGAGACAGGATGGCCGGCCTACACCTCCTGCTGCGCCCGATTTTCGTATATCTGCCGATGAGGGTACATCAACTGCTCTCACCCTTTTTGAGCAGATAAAGAAGCAGCGCGAGGACGAGGCTCTGCGCAGCACAGGCTCCCCTGCCTCTGCCCTCCAGGCGCAGCAGAACACTGCCTCCAGGGCCAGGGGCCAGGAATCACTCAATGAGATGGTGGTGGCGTCCACGCAGTTCAGCGATTTGGCGGCCGAGGCCAAGAAGAGGGACGAGCTGAGTCTCATGGAGCGCTCTCTTATGCGACAGGCGGGGGCTCAAGGAGAGCGCAATGTCAACTTATCGCTGCCCCCCGACCCTCGCGCCTTCTTTTTCGGGGAGAGTCGCGGCCCTTCCGGTCCCCAGGGTAGCGGCCTAGCGCAGGCGAATCCCACGCTCGCTCTTCCTGACGCGGTTCGGACTCGCCCCTCTCTGCCGCAGGACAACATCAAGAAGGAGGATGATATTGTGGCCTATCGCGAGAATGAGTATAACCTCTTCTTATACAGCTCCGATCGCAACTGGGTCGCGAATTCCACGGAGAATCGCTACAATTTCAGCGTGAACTTCGACCCTGCTAATAACAGGTCAGGCTTCGGCTTCTCCACAGCGGCTAATATTAAGTTCAAGAACATTGTTCGCATTGAGTTCGTCAAGGCTATCCTTCCGACTGAGGGGATTGATATCCTGGCGACGCAGGTGAGCGACCTCAGTTACAACACGAATCTGAGCATCAATGCGCTCTCGTTCCCCTATCTCATGCTGCGTATCCCCGAGCTGGACACGAACAACTTCGGGACGAGCGCGAACATCGACAGCTCCTTCGGCATTCTCCAGTATGATGCGAACTGGATCTCCGATAGCACGGCGAACAATCGCGGCTACCTGGCGATGATTCCGAAGTTCATGAAGTGCCAGAAGGTGTATTATCCGACACCCCTCGCCACCCTGCAAAAAATCACCGTCCAGCTCCAGCGTCCCGATGGAAACTTGGTGAGCGACAGCCTAGACACGCTGGATGTGAGCGGCTTCCAGTTCTCGTCGACGCTTAAGACTAACCCGAGCCCCTCTACCACGGCTAATACTCGCTATGCCGATCTCAGCGGGGGCTATCTCTGGATTCAGACCAAGACATGGTTCAGCAAATTCATGGTCAGTCAGGGAGACCGTGTCGTCTTCAAAAATATGGCCTATCCTACCTCCTTTACGATAACGGCGGCTGCCACCGAGTTTTTGAATTTCATCCAGAGGAGTTCTGGGCACGTTGTTGTTGACGTTGGAAAATTTATAAAGACGGGCGCGAACAATGCCTATTCAACAGGAGGGAATATCCAAGGCTACTGTAATTACATCATTCTGCGGAATAACTACGCCGACCCCACGACGGGAAGTCAGAGCTTGGTGAATTATGGTGGGTCACCGGCGACGAATACCGCCTTCTTTAATGCTGTGCCGACGCTCGCTATGTCATCAGGTCGTCTCATTAACATGAACCACCAGACACAGGTTGTGCTGCGCGTCATCACGCGTGACATGGATTCGGCATCACGGCTGCGGCCTGACAATAACTTTTAGGTTAAACAGCGGCATCCTTCCATCCAACAATCATATTCGTAACAGGGTCCTTTACCGCCACGAGCTTCGTGAAGGTCGGCCGCCCCTCATCCCATCCAGCGACCTTTTTGAGGTCCTCCACAACGGCCTGTGTCCCGAAGAAGTCGTGGCCGATAACGGGGCCAGTGATTCCGTGTGCTAGTGTGCACGCCTGAATACCCTCCACATCCACAATGTGTCCCGTCTCTAGGACGAAATTATAGACCGTCTGGAGCATGCGCTCCGTGTAGAAGTAGAGGTCGGCGGGGAATCGCCAGACGTCCTTCACAAGAATCGGGTGCCACGGAGTAATTGAGAGACCATTAATCATGGACATAGGCTGAGACTTGGGGCCGGAGTTGCAGGTGACGAGCGCAGTCACAACGGCCGGTCCCGCTGGAGTCCAGACGCGGTCAAGAACTGGCGTAACATCCTTGATTGCCTTCCTGGACCCGTCCGCCATCAGCACCTTGCAGTCGCCGTGAAAGCAACCACCAGAGGGATTGTTGAATGTTGCAGTAAGGCTGCGCATAGAGGGGGCGGGGGGTAGAAATGCGCTGGATGCGGCAAGCGGCTGCCCAGACGGCTGCGGCGGCGGCAGAAGGTCAAAGGCCTTGTCTGCGGCTGTCTGGTTCTCATGGAAGAGGGTGCCGCCATAAATCTGGAGGCCCGGATCCTTGAAATTCATGCACTGCTGAAGCTGCTGAGCCCTCAGATACGAACGCATGTAGTGCTCGCCCCACTTCACGAAATAAGGCTCCGTAGGCGCCATGCCAATCTGGCCCTCGGGGTCAACGCCGTGGATGTCGCGCATGAACTCCCTCGCAGGAGTGGTGGCCCCCTGGAACAACATGAAGACCGACTCCAGGGCGAGCAGCGCGTCCACATATCGCGCAGTCTTCGCCTTGCTGATGCTGGTCTCCAGTGCGATGATATACTGGGAGCGTGCGTGCGCGAAGGCGTCCACTGTATCTACCATCTCGCACTCCACCACCTCTCCGTTTAGCTTACAGATGGGGGCGTCACCCGGCATTGGGAAGACAAAGTCGCGCGGCTGACCATAGAGGACGGGGCCCGTCTGAAATACCACGTCACCACCTGTGGGAGTGCACATCGTGACCGTGGCATTTGCGGACGCCGTGCACAGCATATTGGAGAGGAAGTTGATGAAGATGGTTGCAACCATCGAGCAGTCGGGGATGAATCCGAAGAGGCCATTGCCCCACTGCGCAATCTCTGAGAGAAGCGCCGAGTCCAGCTTGTAGCCGAAGCCGAATGTGTGGAGAGACCAGCGATTCTTCATCTCCATCATGCGGAGCGTAGGAAGAATGCCGCGGGGCGGATTCACATTCGGGAACCCGTCCGTCAGGAGAAGTGCGACGACATTCCGACCTGCCATCTCGGGACTGTTCGCGAGCACCGCGGCCTGACGAATGCCATCGTAGATATTCGTCTGCGAGTCGGGGCTAATCGTGTCAAGAGCGGCGTGGATTTTGGCGCGGCCCTCATCCGTAACCGACGTGGGTCGGATGACGACGCGGGCGGACGTGCTGTAAGAGACAATGGAGAGTGTATCTTGCGGCTGGAGGACGGCCACCATCGTGCGAATGGTGTGCTTGACGAGGTCCATGCGGGTATAGCCGAATGACTCTGTGGCCTCCGCGTCTGCAATCTCCGCCATAGAGCCCGAGTTGTCTACGATGGCAATGAGGTCAATCGGCTTACGGACAGATGCGTCAGTTGCCTCAAGACGAAGGTGGAGTTCCTTCTCCGTCTTCTTGCATGTGAGCAAGAGTGGAGAGTCTTTGTATGCGGCCTGAGCTGCGACTGCTGCCGTGTTTGGATTCTTGGCGAAATACTCCTGAATCGTGTTCCTCAGCGCGATATTGGGGACGAGGTTGGTGGACCTGAGACGGAGATTCGTCTTCGGCGACGTGCTGTTGTGCTGGAACCACTCGGTGATAGCGACGCGCTCATAACTGTGGCCATCCTCCGCAATCACAGGGTCGCGCATAAGAGAGAGGGTGATCGGGCACAGCCAGTCGTTAGGGATTGTAGAGGTCATACTGTCTTTTGAATACGATGAGTGTGGGGTCACCGGGTGTCAATTTTTCTGCGGTTGGACGGTCTAAGAATAGATTCTGTCTAGTTACAGATGAGTGCCGCATTTCCACAAGAGATAAGAACCGAAGGTGCTGTTCTCTGGCCCAAAGAGATAGACGCAGTCTACGTAATTCTCCATCCTGTCAAAGAAAAGGAGCGGCACGACAGGCTGATTCCGCACCTGATTCAGACTGGAATTCCGCGCGAGAAGATTAAGATTGTCGCGGCCTACTGGGGAGACGAGCTGACAAGCGACATTATCTTCAAGGTCTACGACCCGTTTCTGAAGAGGCCGTGCGCAACGTTTACATTCAAGGGGCGAGCACTGACGCGGGGCGAAATCTCGCTGGGCCTCAATTTCTATTTTGCCATGCGGGCTGCCATAGATGAGGGGACGAAGAAGGTCATCACGCTGGAGTCGGATGTCTTCTTGCGGGAGGATTTCGTGCCGCGGCTGCGCGACCTTTTAGCGGATTTGGAGGGGCGCGAGTGGGACTATGTGAGCTTGGGAGAGGGTGTTGGGACGCGGCCACCGGGGGCTGAACAGTCGATGTATGCTGGTACGAAGGCTTATCAGCCACCGCATCAGCTTGTGTATAGATGCACGGATTCTATGATGTTTCAGACGGAGTATCTGAAAAAGGTGGCGAGCACCTTTCTGCCGTTCCGTGAAATCATTGACTGGGAGATGAATTTCCAGAATTTGGTGCACCAGGGGAAGTCGCTGTGGGCCGATCCGCCGCTGGTGGAGCAGGGGACATGTTATGGGCGCATCTTGACGAGTTTACCTGCATAGCCATGCCTTAGCATATGGCGACACGGCTATGCGGTAAATTTGAAAGAGTGTGTATTTTGTTTAACCGGTAGACACCAATGAACTGGTACGGAAAGGAGCATCTACAGCCCAAATATACGAAGAAGCTTGTGAAGAAGTGGGATGCGCCGCCTGGCAATACCGCCGCCCATTATTACGACCTCTTTCCCGCTCTATATCCCAAGCACTTGCCAGATGACCATTATATTGTGAAATATGACGAGTCGTTATATCCTACGAATCGCGACTACAGCACCTTCAAGAAGGCTCCAAAGGAAATCAAGTCAACGCATCAGATTGAGTGGGAAGATGGGTATGGTCCGTGTAATGTATGCGAGGTGTGCGTAACCACAAAAAATCGCAATGATGAGCGGACGAGGGATTACTATGAGAGGCTGAAGAAGTGGAAGGAGGATGGGACGCCTATGTAATACTAGATGTCGCGATACCGTTCAGATTCATTTCTAAGAAATGAATCCGAACGGCATTTCTGTTTCTCTCAAATTTCTTAAATTTGAGAGGAAGCGATACGGCTCCGCTTGTTGAAGAATGTAAATGTAAACTTTGGAATTACAAATTTCCAGCGGGCGGGTTTTGCTGGTTTCGTATCCAAATCCATGACAATTTTTCTTAGAATGTCAATAAGGTCGTCAGGATATGCTGTCTTTTCATATTCGCCTTCCAGGTAGATCTGAAAGGCCGGAAGTCGCTCTATATACTCCCGATCCTCTTGAAGAGGTTCGGGTAAGAATTCACGGAATTCATGAGCAATATGATGTTCCGTGCAGAATATTCGCATCTTATCAAAGACTTCTTCCTTCACAGGCTTTTTCCAGTCGTAGACGGCGTGGACCATGAGCTTGTGGGCATGTTTTACAAACGCAGAATGTAGTATACGCTGTATATTGCTTTCTGTGAAAATAGGATTGACTGACATTCGGTGGCCGCAACACCGCCGCATCTACTCTCAATTTTTATTAATTCATGGTCGTTGAAATGCTACACGTGTAATGCTTCTTACACTCTTCCAGTGTCGGCTTCCCCATAAGAGATGCCGGCATCTGTGCGGGCGGCAACTGGGTATCGGGCGGCTGGGTTGCATCGGGCGGCTGGGTTGCGTCGGGCATAACAATAACGGTAGGGGGGCCAGCTGCCAACGTATCAAACGTTATATCGGGAAGTCCAAGACTACCAACTGTATTTGCAGTCTTGTATCCTACAAGAAGGCTAGGATTCTTGATTTGCTCATCCGTGCAGATGGTCGTAGAGCATGTTTGAGCTAGCGTTTGAAGACCTGTTATCTGTGTTTCTAAGAATAGATCCAGTGTGGTCCCCTCTATTTCAGTAGACTCTAGACCAAGTGCTCTAACTTGTTCTGATGCTGTAGTATAAGCCTGCATAAGATTCGTAAAGATTTGAACTAGGACAGGGTCTGTTCCATCGGCTGGGCCACCCTGGAATCCACTGACCGTTTTATACATTAGGGGGACCCACATAACAAGAGAGGCGATGACTAAACCTACTAAAAGAAAAAAAACAGTCGAGAAAGTAAAATCCTGTATATACGAGTATTTTGGCGGCATCTATTCTGTATGTTTAAATTAAGATGTCGGCAAAGGGGTTCGCATTTGAGGGACTTGTTGGAGTGGCACTCAGCCATCTCAAAGAGGTATTAGAACCAGAGGGCTGGGTTGTAGATATTCACGGTGAGCAGGGTATCCGTGATTATTTCAAAGAGCAGTCGCTGAATGGAGTGGATCATATGCTTCTTGTCCAGTCGCCCGAGGGGGAGCAGTGGCTTTTCATGCTCCAGGAGAAATGGAAACTGATTACGAACCAGCGGGAGGTCAGCCAGTTTCTGGATTGCTGCGCGCGAATTATGGCCAGGATGCCAGGATATACGGGCCAGGTCCAGCGGATGTGGATTTCACGCACTGTTCCAACACTGAATGGCGAGAAGTCGCTGGAGGAGGGCCAGGTTCTCGTCGTTCAGAGCTGCACATCGCAGAGCGTCTTAGCATATATGACAGCCATCCTGGTGGCCGAAGTTTTAGGGCGGAGGGTCGCGGCGGAGGGTCTTCTAGCGAAGCTGGATTCGTGGCTGCCGGTGCACGAGGAGCCTGCGCCGCCTGCGGAGGGAACAACCTTCGTGCCTGTTAGCAATTTTGGCGAGAAAAGAGTTCACGCGATTACAAAGAGGACGATGGTGAAGGTTGTGAAGGCGGTTGAAACCGTGCCTCCTGCACCAGTAGTTGTTGTTGCTGCCCCACCGCAAGAGGGGGTTGAGTTTGCTTATAAAATCTCTTAAATAGTGTCCACCCCCTGTCTTTGGCAACGCGAGAATCAACATACGTCGGGTCAATCTCTTGGTTTCGTATGAGTTCGCACATTGCCTGGAGAACACCCGCCCAACCCGTGGTGAGCGTGGTATCGTCCATGATGAGAATGGTATTGGGCGCCGCCATGGAAAGACAGTTGCGTGCATCGATAAGAGGACCGGGTTCAGCATGATCTCCGTCTATAAAAATGAGGTCTGGTGTCAAAGAGAGCCCGGGAACTACCGTCTTTGAATCTCCCACAAGAAGGGCATGACGACCTGGATAGTGCTTATCAATTGCATCTTTACAGCGTGAAATATAGGTGTGTATGCCAATATCTACGCTTACGACCTTAATGTCGCTTCTTGCTGCAAGAAAGGCATTGGCACTGGAGCCGGTATTGAATCCGATTTCTAAGATGAGCTTGATGTGCGGATTGTCTAGGAGATACTTGATGAAAAAGTCGCTCTGCTCTATATTGCTGCCACCCTCTGTCTGCTCGTTTTTTATCACAGCGTTGATATCGGTCAGGCATGTGTTGTATCGGTTATAGGCGGCGTCTAAGATGCCCATTTACCGTTGACGGCGGTAAAATTTGAGTCTGGATGATCGCACTTTTGTCGGCAGACCATGTATAGCCGCAGCGATTTAAAAGAGATGGGGCAGGCCTATGGCGATGCCGTAACGTCGTGATAAATAATTAAGAAAGTCATGACTTTCTTAATTATTTATCCAACGACTATAAGAGTGATAAACTTTAAAATAAAGAAGCTATTGAGCTTCTTTATTTTAAAGTTATCACGGTAAAGGAGCGAGAGATTACGCTGTTCACGCGGTATATCGCGGATGGGGTCGTCACGTATGCCAAGAAGGGTGTGACGAGCATTCGTTTCCCCATCCTTGAGAAGAAGGTGAATATTGCGCATGGGTTTGATGGTTGGTTGTGGAGGAGAAGCACCTGCTTATCTCCTGGACCTAGTCTGGCGGCGCTTGCTGCGACTCTTCTTTGAGCGTCTTGTCTTGCGACGCCCGCCCCCCTTTCTAAAAAAACCAAATAAACCCTTCTTCTGTGCGGGGGCAGGAGCAGCGGCACCAGCGGCACCAGCGGCACTAGCGGCACCAGCGGCACTAGCGGCATCAGGTCCAGCACCAGCGTCAAGACCAGCAAGTGTCTCCCTTGCTTTCTCACAAACTGCGCAGTTAAGCTCCACCTGTTTTACATAAAGATCTCGTAGATCTTTCGCAGCTTGCCCTCCCCGTATCATCGCCTTTTTAGCAGTCATTAATTGAATAAAATCGTAATTTAATTGATCTAGTTTGCGTTTTTCCCTCGTGTATCGAAGAGCATCATTTTGATCTCCAGAACTATTAAATTTTTCAGTAGCCTGACGATATATATCCTCTTGTACGGTAATTTTTTCTAGTAATTTTATGATATCTGAGCTTGAACGTATAACATCCGGATTTGTTATTAGTATCGAAAATCTGTCCTTTAATTCAGGAAGTTTTGAATAAATATGACTCATATAATCAGTATCTTGAGGGGTTGGTTCCAGTTTTTTAGATAAACTATCTAGTTGTCCCTCATAGTCTCTAATTTTTCCTAACACCTCTATAAACTCAGCTTCTGACATTTCTATATTAGACGTGATAAATTAATTGCGCCGAGTTTTCTTTGATTTTGCTATGCGACGTCTTGTCATATGACGTCTGCCACCTTTTCTTCCAAGAAGGGAACCTAAAAACCCTTTCTTAGCAGCGATAGCAGGAGCAGCAGAACTAGCAGCGGCGGCAGAACTAGCCTGTAGTTTAGCCACTGCTGCTGCAACTTCAGCCTCATATTCCGCAGATTGTCTTGCCACTGCCTCCTCAAGCTCCCTCTCATGTCTAGCATTCTCTTCATTCCTCATAGCCTTCTCCGCACGAGCCGCTTGAATCCTCGCATTACGCTCAGGAGAGCTCGCTGCTACACCCATCTCCGCCTTGTATTCCTCAAGCTCACTCTTCAATCTCTCACATGTCCCACAGGCGCGTCCAATTCTATCTTCACGTTCAAGTATCTCAAGTTCAATTTCGCGCTGTTTCATTTGCTCATTAGATTCCGCCGCTCTTTGAGGAGCTCCTAATTCTTCAAGTTGTTCCTCTAATCTTTCAAGCATTGCTTTTTGAAATTCAACTTCATCACTATTTTCACCATGTTCTCTTATCAGCTTTTTTATCGTTATCTTATAATCTCTAATTTCATTCGCAATCTCGTCTGCTGACATAGATTCTGCCATTCTACTAGGATACAAGGAAAGAGTTTCGCAGCACCGGGTCCTTGATAAAGTGTTCCAGGGCTAGGTCCGTCTTCTCCATAAGCGAAATGCCCATCTTGTTTTTATACGTATTTGACGAGTGAATCATGTGGAGAATCTGGCCTTCCATCTGAATCATCGGCTCCGTGAATCCGTTGAGGAAAACGCGCTCCACCGCACAGACCTCCGTATCGTCGTAGGCGTGGTCCTTCAGGTAGGTGGGCCTGAAGGCAAGAGTGCAATTGAGCGCATGCTTGTCGTGGTAGGGGCCGGCACAGTAGATTTTCTTGTCATCGGTGGAGTACATGTAGACCTTGCTGGAGCCTGCCAGCAGGGTATGGGGGTTGGCGGACATGGCTTTCACAAGGGAACTCACACGGTCTGGTGGGTAATAATCGTCGTCATCCATGACCACGATGATATCCCCCGTTGCCTGCTTCGCAAGATAGTTGAGCTTGGTGCCCATCGGAAGCTGATTGTCGCTGTAGGTGTAGCGAAGATGGTCTGTGCAGTGCTGCTTGAAGAGGTTTCTGACAGGCTCCGTCCCGTCGTCAAAGACGAGCCACTCCATCAGGTCGTGGTCATAGTCCTGCTGCTTGTAGACCTCGATGAGCCGAGGGATGAAGCGGGCCCTGTTGTAGGTCGGTGTGATGACGGAGACGAGCATCGGTGCTTTGTCTGGTCGGTGGAACGGTT
>Ga0304730_1003284_pt1 | contig 10996 bp, 9 predicted proteins | sample M_130628_MF_Meta_FD_190474 | JGI IMG/M metagenome (GOLD analysis project Ga0304730, IMG submission 190474) | Freshwater microbial communities from Lake Montjoie, Canada to study carbon cycling - M_130628_MF_MetaG (v2) (version 2) | ecosystem: Environmental > Aquatic > Freshwater > Lake | place...
GATGAGATTTCTGAAAAATATAAAATTACAATTGGAAAACTGTTTAACGGAGGGAGCATACCTGCGGAGGCTAAAAGAATTAGTAAGACTGGGAAAAGTTCCCATGTTATCGTTAGTGACAGAACGAAGCACAATCCTTCTAATATTTTTTATGATAAAAAAGTGGTTTTTACTGGTAAATTATTGTCCATGGTTCGGAAAAATGCGCAGCAAATCATAGCAGATATTGGTGGGAATGCTACATCAGAATTAACTAAAGATACAGATTTTTTAATTGTCGGACAGCAAGATTATAAAGTAGTTGGTGAAAAAGGAATTAGCGAAAAACAACAAAAAGCATTTAAGATGGTGGAAGATGGTTCAAATATTGAAATCATTTCAGAATCTGAATTCCTTGGACATATTTAAATATCCAAAAGCCATCTAGCTAGCTAGCTAGCGACTTCGAAATAAACCAATAATGGTAATTTTATTGTTTTTTCGCCTGCTACCAAGGGGATTTCTTCATGGGATAAGGCTGATTTGTAATTATGATGCTTTCTTTTTATTATTCATCCCTTTAAATATAATCAGAAATAATATTTATAAAAAGCAAAGATTTTTTAAGACAAAATACACGGATTTTTAAAATCGCAAAAATGAACGAAGATGATCTTTATAGACCTCGATCGCCATACCACCTTAAATAGTTGTATGTTTACTTAAGCCAGAAAATTGGTGGTAAAAATAATGGATGAAAGCAAAATTTATAAATCCATTCATAGACTTTGGATTTAACAAAATCTTCGGGGAAGAAGCGAGTAAACCCTTATTGTTGGATTTTCTCAATGCACTTTTGCCTGAATGGGACAAAATTGTGGAACTAACTTTTAAGTTAGGTGAAACTAATTCGAAATGGAAAGACGTCTATGAGATTTATTGTGAGAACGAAAAGGGAGAAAAATTCATTGTAGAGCTGCAAAAGGCAAAGAAAAATTTTTTCAGTGGAAGAACTCGCTACTATAATAGCTTCCCAATTATGAAACATGCGGAAGAAGGCTTTTGGGATTCTAATATGAAAGCCGTTTATTGTATCGGCATTTTAGACTTTACCTTTGATCATTATAAATTTGATCCTAAAACCAGCGAATTTAAGCATACTATAAAGCTTAAGAATCAAAATGGAAAGACCTATTACGAAAAATTAACATTCATTTATTTTGAGCTGCCAAACTTCCAGAAGAATGAAACGGAGTTGGAAACCAGATTGGATAAATGGCTCTTTTTTATTAAACATTTAGAGGATTTCGAGACCATTCCGCAAATTATGACAGACGAAGTGTTTAAGCAGGCATTTGAGAAGGCGGAACTTTCCAATATTGGATCTGAGGAAATAAATAACTATGAGAAAAGTTTGAAGATATTCAGAGATTTTAATGGCGCCTTTGACACGGCCTTTAATGAAGGAAAATTGGCGGGTATTTTGGAAGTAATGTTAGAACGGAAAATGGAAACTGCAAAAGAATTAAAAAAAATGGGCATTTTAACAACAAAAATTATTGAAGCAACTGATTTGACGGAGGAAGAAATTGAAAAACTTTAGCATAAAGGTTTTTCAATATGTTTTTTTCTATTCATAGACTTATTTTTAAATTGAATTTTCATTTTAGGAAATAAATTAAACTAATTTGAGTTAGGTTCTAAAGTTTCCAGAACGTAATGTTATGCTTTTTTGATTTATTTCACCTAACCAAATATAATTTTGTCGGAATGAGGAGTACTCTGGGATATATTAGTTTATCTTACAATCTAACGTTTTTTCAAAGCCACGGTTTCATGGGTATTATAAGCTTACCTTTGATTAAATAAATAATAAAATGGTCATTGCAAATCCTATTTATGATATAGTATTTAAAAGATTGATGGAGAATGATAGGGTTGCTAAATTCTTTATTGGCACGCTTTTAGAGGAAAATATCGAAGCCGTCGAAGTAAAGCCCCAGGAATTTACCTATGTAAAAGATGTCAAAAAAAGTAGTCTTGAAAAAAAGAGATTCATAAATCAACAAATTAAAGAGCAATTATCTATTAATTTCTTTCGATTAGACTTTATTGCGACCATTTTAACAGAAACGGGAGTACGAAAAAAAGTCCTCATCGAAATTCAAAAAGTGAGGAATAATATTGACCTGATGAGATTCAGAAATTATCTGGGAGAGCAATATAAAAGGGAAGATATGATCAATAATGAAAAACATATTTTGCCTATTACCACGATATATATCTTAGGTTTTAATCTGCCGGAAATTGAGACTGCCTGTATAAAAGTGGACCGGAACTATAAAGATCTTATCGCGAAAAAAATTATCAATCGCAAATGTGATTTTGTCGAAAGGTTAACCCACGATTGTTTTATCGTTCAGGTAAATAGAATTACAGAAAGGTATCAAACCAGCCTGGATAAGATTTTAAGTATCTTTGAGCAATCGAATTTCTTAGATGGCGGCAAAATAATTAAAGATTTTAAACATGAAATTGAGAATGAAGATTTAAAAATGGTCACAGATATTCTGCATCATACCGGGGTTGATCCGGAACAAAAGAAACTCATCGAGATTGAACAGGAAGCCTGGCGGAGCATTAATGCCTTATTAGAAGATCAGGAACGCGGCTATATTAAGGCCATAGTGGAAAAAGACATAGCATTAGGTGAAAAGGATAAGACGATTGGTGAAAAGGATGTAGCATTGGGTGAAAAAGATAAGGAATTAGACCAAATGGCTAAGGAATTGATGGCGAAAAACAAAATTATTGAAGATTTGAAAAACAGGTATAATTCATAGTCCCGGAAATCTGACTATTTCTGTCAATAAAATTATCAATGGTAATTCGATTGGATATTTTCCACTCATATTACATGATTGGTTTTGGGAATGACTTATTATATTAGAACTTTTACTCCTTATGGAGAATATCGATAGAAGATATGATTATGCCGTGCATATCGGAGCCTAAAAATGGTTTAAAACCAACGATGCAACGAACGAAAGTCGATTTTCAACTGGGCAACAAAATTTAAATGATTTTTATACTTAAACATCAAAAAATTAGCGAGGCTTTAATTTTTTAAGTGCGTAATCATTTTAGTAAACTAAGTCCCAAGCGTTGAACCAGTTTTTCACTTTATTTAATAATGGGTCAAATTTATTATTGTCTGTCTGTCCAAAAAGATTATTAGAACAAATAATGAGTGTTGCTATTAAAAAGAAAGTATTTTTTTTCATTGTTGTTGGTCGACTTTTAAAATGGCATATAACTCGCTTATTCACGAAAGAATCTTTCGCATAGCCACTCATTTTAGTCTGTATTAGCGACGGATCGTCTCGTTTTATACGTAAATAAAGATATACTATTTAATTCATAAGTATTTATTTATACAAGTATTCCTTGACAACGTTATTTTCATTGAGTTGGACCTGTATTTTGGTGCTGCCATCCTCGGTTTGGAAGATGATTATATCGCTCATAGTCTGAATCAGGTTTTACTCATTTTTTTTGGATTTTTCTATGTCTAATTCCCCTTTTGCATTTAAGGTACTCACCACCAGTTTTCCTGTTTTCGATTCCAGCTCTTTGAGGGCTACCCTGGCTACATTACCGCCTTGTTGCGCCACGTTTTTACTTTCTTCAAAATTTTGAGGTTCTACTGCTGCCGATATATCCTTGGTAGATGCTTCTGCGAGCATGTTCAATATCAATTCCGTATTGGTCATATTGTCTCGCAAATTTTCTTTTTTCAAGCCTTTAAAAACCTTGTATTCTTTGGTGGTTTTACCTGCCCAGGCCTTAGTTATAATATCAGTTAATGTGGCAAATTGCTGCCCTTCTTTTAATCCCCGGCTTTTCCACTCGTCCGTTAGTTCCCTACGTATTTCAATACTTTTTAGCCGTTGGTTAATCCAGCTTTCTGTATAGCCGAGTTTTACATATTGTTCCAAGGCTCGGTCAATACTCAGTTCGGGGTCTTGCATTTCGTCCAATCGTTCTGCAGCTACTTGTGACAGCCAAAGTTTGAAAGGCTCTGCTTTGGGGGAAGGAATAGATTGAATAAGCCTGAATAATTGCTCGGTGTCAGCTACATCGGTCATCCGCATTTTGCCATCAGCAGCAAGCATTTTCAAACCGTTACATTTTGTAACGGTTTCATTACCCTCATCTAATAGCCTTTTTTTCATTACCCGCCAATATACCTGAGGATTAGGACTTTCTGTAAGTAAGGCAATAACATCAACAATAGCTACAAACCATTTTTCTTGCTCACTATCCCAAAAGGTACGTACTTGTTTGTCGTCGAATATTTTTATTTCAGTTTGCTTACTCATTACCATTAGTTTTTAAATTATTCTTTTTTCAAGTGTACTATTTTTCCGCACAACCAGCGTCTTTCCGGTGTTCGTACTGCTAATCAAGCACCTTGAGATTCCTTACCAATGTTCAGCTACACGCTTTTTTGATTTCACCTGTTTTTTTTCATTCATACCGGACATGGATATACATTTAATATACTAGTTTTTTGATAGTTATTTAAACGAAGTTAAATGAAAATGTCTGAAAATGGGCCAAAAAATTTGGATGTCATTGGTTCTGCATTTTTTAAAGCCATTGTGTGTCTGTTTTATATGCATGGGAAGGGATTATCACACCAGCATTTTCCATATAAAATAGGCTATAATACTTTGGGAACCAATGAAGCAGACCAACATAACGAGACATCCTTTGCTCGTTTTATTATACACTTTATTGTAAATGGCTTTCTCCGGGTCCGTTACAATACCTGATCCCTTCGGTGCTTTAAATCCCAGGTTATGCCTGATTATTCGCTTTATGGAAGTACGGGCAGCGATTCTTTTCGTTAAAGAGGGTATTCGAAATCCAAATTTCATAGGGTTGATATTATAAAATGACTATTTTCATGCGTTGTATTTATATTCCCTTTGGAATTTGCATAAAGTTAAGCTATATTTAAATACTTGCGTCACTCAAATAAAAACAGTTCTGCCAAATAGGGTCAAAAATGATTATATTTTTGATATAGTTCCCGTTAAACCATTTCCCCGCAATAAAAGTACTAGAACTATTCATTTTGCCCTGAAATTGGTTACAGAGAGCGCGGGATTAAGAACATGATGAAATTTTTTGTAAAATATATTTTTAAATTTGATGAGAATTTAAAATTTATTACATAAATGTTTGTACAGTAGCCGTTAAATAAATTTGGATTTTGTGAAATCAATGCTAATTTCTCTTCAATCTTTTCTTCTGAGGAGGGCAACGTTCTAATATTTGTATTGCTTCAATTATTTTGAATATTTTGTCTTGAGCCTTTTGAGGCTGTTTATAGGCGACACGTTATCTTGTAGGGGAGTATCTCAATAAATATGATGTATATTTTTATTAATACTAATTCAAAACTGGAATTATGCAAACTGACCAAGTTAAATTATTATACTCCCCAAAAATAGGATCGCAAGTTAAGATGATAATTATGCCCTTTAAAAAATGACTTTATGATTACCAGCATAAAATGCAGGCAAGCGTTTAAAAGCAAAGTAGTACTTTAATTAAGGGTTCCAGGCTAATGGCTAAAATGGTTATCCTTCCTTTACCCTTGTCCAAAACATGCATGTCGTTTTTCCAAAACATACATCTGATAGATATCAACTTATTCTTAAAAGCCCTGTAAGCGCGACATTCCCTTTTGATGGGTGGAGCCTATCGAATATATTCATTCCCTATTTATTTAAATTTACCATGGCCATTTTAAAATTATAAACGACCGATACATTCCATAGGAAATCCTTATTTGCCGGTATATTTGATTTAATCGTCTTATTGAAACTGGACTGAAGCGTAAAAGGTGATTTTTTGTGGCTTAAGATACCCGTTGCGGAAAAATATTTTCCATCTGTCCCATCCAGATAAAGGTAATAAATTACAGGTATAAAGGTAAAATTTAGCTTTTTAGTAATGGGAATGTTTGAAATAGTGCTGTTTAACGTAATAAAGTGTGTAGTCCTGATGCTATTAGATTGTAATCCATTTCCTTGAAGATAATAAATTCCCAATCGAAACTTCTCGGTTACCTTAAAGGAAGGGGCAAGCTCCCAGGCCACAAATCTTCGAAGTTGCAGGAAATCTTGTTTGATTCCATTCTCAACTAGCTGGATGGGTATCCAATTAATGGCAGGATGAATTCCTGTGCGCAAGGTAAATTGTTTCCCCCGTATTGGCTGATACCTAAACCAGAGGAGCATAGACCCTTTTTGGCCATCTGGGGTTACCCGAAAGTCAGGGTCAACACTAAATTTATCTTTCATCCATGAAAGTAAAATAATGGCGGCTGGTTTATTAAATGAAAAGGATGGAATAATAGAAAATCCATTATTAGTAAGACCAAGGGATCCAGAAAAGGTAGTTTCTTGTTTTGTGCTATCTATCGCTGATTGTCCCCAGGTTTTGTTTTGAATACTCAAAATAGGTAGCACCATAACAAATATTTTTACCATCGTTTGCAACCCATTGATTTGTAGCTTCTTCATGCAATTCCTTATTTTATTTTAAAAATACAAAATTAGATGGTAGTTGGAGAGCGTTAGTTATACAGATTACTGAATGATTTACCATTTTTACCTGTTACCATGGTTTTAAGGTCAAATCATTCTTAGTTTTTGTATTTTCGTTCATAATAAATTGGATTATGGAAGATATAATTAAGATTCAAAGCATTTCTGAATATAATACCCTTCGGGGTATTAAAACCCTTCATCCACTTGCTTCAGTGTATGATTCTTCCACTGCAAAATTCTTACCTGCTGGTAACTATAATTTTAGTTTTTATAGCATTTTCCTTAAAGACCTGAAATGTGGAGAATTGAAATATGGAAGGAATTATTATGATTATCAGGAGGGAACTCTGGTATTTATCAGTCCCGGTCAGGTAATTGGCGTTCCTGAAACTCCCGAGGGAACCACTGGGAAAGGTTGGGTGCTACTGTTTCATCCAGAGCTTTTAAAGGGGACAGCCTTAGGAAAAAATATGGATAACTATAGGTTTTTCTCCTATAGTGTCAATGAGGCCCTGCATATTTCAGAGAATGAAAGAGAAATCGTCATTGACCAAATGAAAAAGATTCAAATGGAAATGGAACATTCGGTCGATAAGCACAGTAAAATAATTATTACAGCCAGTATCGAGTTGCTTCTAACCTATTTTTCACGATTTTACGACCGTCAGTTTTTTACCCGGGAGAATGAGGTTAAAGGAACAGTAGAGAGATTTATGATGATTTTGAATGCCTATTTTTCCTCAAACAGACCCAAAGAGGAAGGTCTACCAACAGTTTCATTCATTGCGAGGGAATTGAATTTATCACCCAATTACTTTGGTGACCTTATCAAGAAGGAAACGGGTATTTCTCCTTTGGAACATATCCAGTCAAAGGTGATAAATATGGCTAAAGAACGAATCTTTGCCGATGATAAGTCTCTTGCTGAAGTTAGTTATGAACTTGGATTTAAGTATCCTCAACATTTTACCCGTTTATTCAAACAACGCGTTGGTAAGTCTCCTAATGAATACCGGGGAATCAATTAGTTCTGCCAGGGGAAATACAGCATTTTTTTACCTACTAATACTAAGGAGAAAACTTGATTTGAAAAACTAATGTGTGATTAAACACAAAACTGAGTTTGGAACAGGAGACCAGGCCTTTTGGTAGGTCTTGTCATGGCTTGGTTGTTGTATCTGTTGTCCGACCGATTTCGGATTCTCATTTGAATGGGAATGTCATTATTTGATGCTATTGATAATCTCTGTAATTTTTCTTGATGGTCTGAAAATTCCGTTAAAACCAAAGTAACTTTGTTAAACGCAAATATTTTTTCCCTACCAGTATAGCAAACTTTTTTCTTGTCCTTGCTGTGATAAATTGGGGTGCCTGAAATAATATCAATTTTACTTTAATCCATAATAGGATTGCCAATTAGAATCCACTCGTCCGGGTAAAGCTTTTTGATATCATTGATGTTTATTTAAGGTTTACTTTTTCGTTAACCAAAAATTCTTGTAAAGAAGTCCACTTGATGTTTGGATATCTGTCGTTATCATATTTCTGAAATATGATACGCCCTTCCATTAAGTCTCTCATATATTGCATGCCTTGCCAAGCTGGGTAAAGTTCGTTTTCAGAAGGTGAAAAAAATCTTGTCACCTTGATAAGGAAGTTTAAAAGACCAATGCCCCCTGGTCTGAATATTTTATACCTTTTTGTTGTAAGTTCTGAAAGTAATTTCACAAAGTCGTTGCAAGAGTGTTTATCACCAGCTATTCTTAAATATCTTGGTGTATTATCGTCCACGGCAACGAAAGCTGTATACTCAGCAATATTTTCCGTGGTCGTAAATTCTAAAATTTGATTTGCATTGCCCCAGCATAAAATCCTTTTTTGTTTAAAAAGGATTAAAGGCATATCTGTTGTCAATAAATCCATAAAAGGACCGTTGAAAATAGTTGTTGCTTTAATAGGTGTTTTTTCAAGATAACTGTGAAACTGTCTCCTTAAATCTAAATTTCGATTCTGTCCTTCTTTCAAGTTTGTAAAATCACTTGAATAGTCGCTTGGAATAAATCTTTGAACCTTTGCTTGAATAGCTGCGTCTAAAAATATTTTCTGAGTGTCAATGACTGTTTCTCTTAAACCTGCTAAAGCTGATACGAGACAATGTGCCCCTATACAATGTTTTGAAATTTCAGATTGATTACTTGTGTCCACCTGAAAGACTTTGACACCTTTTCGTTCTAAATCTTTTATTTTAACAATGTCCGTTTTAAAACGAACAATTGCTCGTACTTCAACATCTTGGTTTAATAAGGCTTTTACAATTTTACCACCTAGATTACCAGTCGCACCAGCTACTACTATTATTTTTCTCATTTCCGGAAATTATTTTTTAGTCTTTATGTTCGATTTATATCATCCGTTTTCATGACTACTAACCAGACTATATTGGTGCCACGAAATTTCACAAATTTATTTAAATTAAATTTATGTGCCTCCATTTTGGTGTCACTTTTACTAATGAGTTCCCTGTCATTAATTTTTTGAGGCTAACTAATTACCCTATGTCCAAGATAATTCAGTTACAGTATTTAAATTATTTAGCGTTTAAGGACTAAAAATATTTGAAATTATGATTGTATTCTATCTTTAAAAGGCTTTGATAGATTAACAAGATAACATTTTCAACATCTTCAATATTAGCCATTTCAACCGTAGTGTGCATGTATCTCAATGGCAAGGAAATAAGAGCAGATGGCACCCCTCCATTTGAATAGGCAATGGCGTCTGTATCGGTACCTGTCATTCTGGAAGATGCCTGCCTTTGAATGGGGATATTATTGTCTTCAGCTGCCTGAATAATTAATTTCAATAATTTATTGTGAACAGCTGGTGCATAAGTTACGGAAGGACCCATTCCAGATTGTACATCGCCCAATTTTTTCTTATTCATTAGTGGCGTATGCGTATCATGAGTTACGTCCGTAATAATGGCCACATGAGGTTTAATGGTCTGAGCAATCATTTCAGCACCCCTAAGTCCAATTTCCTCTTGAACAGAATTGACAACATATAAGGAAAATGGAAGCTTAACATTATTCTCTTTTAACAATCTGGCTACTTCAGCGATACAAAATCCTCCGATTCTATTATCAAGGGCACGACCCACATAATAACGGTTATTTAGCACACTCATTTCGTCTTCATAGGTAATAACACAACCAACATGAATGCCCATTTCTAAAACCTCTTCCTTGTTTTTTGCGCCTACATCGATAAAAATATTATCTAATTTAGGGGAAAGATTAGCTTCTTCTCCATGCCTGGTATGAATAGCTGGCCAGCCAAAAACGCCTTTTACATATCCTTTTTCAGTATGTATATTCACTTTTTTAGATGGAGCAATAATATGATCAGAGCCTCCATTTCTAATTACCTGTAAGAATCCTTCCGGGGAAATATAATTTACAAACCAGGATATTTCATCCGCATGACCTTCAATCATCACCCGAAAGTCACTGCCAGGATTTATTACACCATAAGCGGTGCCATAATTATCTATAAATGATTCATCAACGTAAGGCTCTATATATTTAAGCCATAATTTTTGACCCTCTGATTCAAAACCGGTAGGAGATGCATTATTCAAATATTCTTTTAAAAATGCATTGGAACTTTCCAAAATAATTGACATGGTGTATAGGCAAAAAGGTGAACTATAAAAATAATTTGCAAATGTAGGAAATTTCTATTTTAGTTTTGATTGTTTTTAATAAATGTATCACTCCATTTTTCAGGATTAATAGCCCAATCTGCTAAAATGAGCGCTTCTTCTTCAAGGATATATTTTAGTTTGATGGCTTCATTCAGTAAAACAGGATAACTACTCAAAGTTATTAAGGCACAATTTTCTTTTTCAAAGGCCGCCGATGCTGCCGGAAAGCCATAAGTAAATATGGCAAGTACGCCAACTACTTCCATTCCCGCATCTCGGGCAGCCTTTACCGCTTGTAAACTACTACCACCCGTAGAAATAAGATCTTCTATCAATAAAACTTTTGCACCTGGTACTATTTCTCCTTCAATTTGATTTTGTCTGCCATGTGCTTTGGGTTTCTCGCGTATATATAAAAAGGGTAAATCTAAAGCATCGGCCAGTAAGGTGCCATGGGGTATACCTGCGGTTGCAACGCCAGCTATTCTGTCAAATGAGGGAAATAGGCTGGATGTTTTTACCAAACTATTTTTTAAAAAAGTCCTGACATTTGGGTGGGATAAACTTATTCGGTTGTCGCAATAGATTGGAGATCTTAATCCTGAAGCCCAGGTAAATGGTTTTTGAGGATTCAATTTTATTGCGTTTATTTGCAATAAATTTTTGGCTACTTCACTGGCTATTT
>Ga0304730_1003285_pt1 | contig 10992 bp, 30 predicted proteins | sample M_130628_MF_Meta_FD_190474 | JGI IMG/M metagenome (GOLD analysis project Ga0304730, IMG submission 190474) | Freshwater microbial communities from Lake Montjoie, Canada to study carbon cycling - M_130628_MF_MetaG (v2) (version 2) | ecosystem: Environmental > Aquatic > Freshwater > Lake | place...
TATAAAGGTGGATTGTGAGGGAGCTGAATATGAAATCTTTGAATCAATACCAAACGAATTCCTAACAAATAGAATAAGAAAAATAGCATTAGAGTTTCACCACAATATAAATGATATCAAAGTTATAAAGCTTATAGATAAAATAAAAGAATGTGGATTTGAAACTAAAATAGATTATAATGAAGGCGATAGTACGGGAATGTTATACGCCAGAAAATAAATAACAATTAAAACAAACATGGAGGAAACAACCAATGAAGTGTATCAAATGTATTAGACAAACAAAGACCTATGATTTAGGCGAAATCCGTAGAACAGATGACATTGATGCGGAGCAAAAAGTAAAGAGTGGAAATTTCAAATACATCCCTAAAACAGAATGGAAGGGAAGTAAAGGAAATGTAAAAGTAGAAGTTGCTGATGAAACAAATGAGCAACCGGCAGAAACCACAATTGCCGAAAAACAATTAAAATCAAAAAAGAAAAAAGATGACAAAGCAAAATAGTGAAAAGCTAGCAGAATTATATCCTGAAATGTTTACGTGGGGTGAAAGGGGATATCAACATAATATATTAGAAAATGCCTATAACAAATCGTTGGCATTCGTACATAAACATTTAAAGTTCACACGTAGTATTGGTTACATTAAACAAACTAATCCGTATGAATATAGATTTGATGTTAGTGATGGTTGGTATGGTTTATTATATCAATTGATTCTTAATGTAAGTTTCAATGATAAGCTTAAAGGCACTTGGGTAACAAAGGTAACTCAATGTAAAGAAAAGTTTGGAGGTTTACGATTCTATGTTACGGGTACATCGGATAAGAATTGGGATTTGATTAGAGAAGCTGAAAATAAATCATACGGAGTGTGTGAAGTTACTGGTTCAGAAGTTGAAGTTGGTATTTGGAATACAGGTTGGGTTAGAACAATATGTAAAAAAGAAGCCCTATCTATGTTTGCCAAACTATCTGATACGAATGAATTGAATGGTAAAACGTTTGATGAATTATGGAAACCAAGAGAAGCATCGGTTACAATTGAAGTATCAAAAAAGAAAAATAAAAAATAATGAGTTTAGCTCAAAGAGAATTGGGTAATACATTTCGTAAAGATAATGAAAAGCAAATGAGTATGAAGCATATAGAAATAGTAAGATTTGATGCTGGTAAAATAAGAATTAGAGAATATATTAATGGGCAACAAATGGATTCGGTTGTAACGTATCAGCCGGCTATATTAAAAATGACCGGAGCTAGATTGTTGGTAGTAAATCCTGATAATCAGGAAGAATATTACGATTGCAGATACGAAGATTGCACAATAAAAAGAATAAACGGATAAAATAAAATTATGGGAAACGAAACATTTCAATTAGCAAAACCATTAGCTGACCGAGTACTAATAAAAACGGAGCAAGAGGTTACAAAAACAGCAGGAGGGATTATCATTCCAGAAACTGCAGAAAGTCGTGATACTAAAATTGGAACGGTAGTTTCAGTTGGTGAGGGTATATACACAAACGATGGAGTTAGGATTCCAATGACTGTACAAATAGGCGATAAGGTTATGATGCCATTCGCAGGTACGGCACAAAAAGTAAAGTTGGGTGATATGGATTACTTTTTATTCAGAGAGCAAGAACTATTAATGATTATAAAATAATTTTATGAAAGAAAAATTAACAAAAATAGCAGAAACAATTGGTATGATTATAGTCCTTGGATTTGGATTATTCGTATTAACTATGGGCTTTAGATTTCTATTTGAAGCAGTAAGAGTAATATTTAAACATTAAAACAAAACAATATGGTACTAGTTACAATTTTAACATTGGCTGTATTAGCATTCGTTGGTAAGCTAATATATGATGTCCAACAAAAGAAAAACAAACCAACAAAACCAGAAGATGATTTTGAATTCAAAGATGATTTTCAAAAGTTAGCAGGTATTAAACCAATTGAAACCACTACTTCGGAATTACCTACAAATGTTACAACAAAAAAGTTGAACGAACAAATCGTAGAAGCTCTATTGAAAGCAGCTGAGAATAGTGAGTTCCCAAAATCAGATGAATCAATCAATGTACTAACTACAAAGATAGGTACAATTGATACAAACTTTGGAGATAATGACCCATTAGCAACAATTCCAATGAGCAGAGTATCAAAGGAAGGTAAAAAGAAAATGGCAGAAATAGCTAAAGAGGATATTAAAATTAATACTGAAGCAAAGGCTACTAAATTAGCATCTATATTTCCGGAAGCTGTAGAATATACGGATGAGTATTCTAAACCAGATTATTCAAATGCAAAACCAAAAAAGAAATCAAATTCTAAACAAATGGATGGAACTAAAAGTAATGAGCCTTTTGTAAAAACAAAAAAGAAAAGTACAAAACCAAAAGCATAATATGGAGCATTATTATAATAAATTAGAACATTGGTTTGATTATGAAGATGTGTTTTTAGAAGCAATTCAAAAAGCAAAAGATGGAGACCTATTTGTAGAAATAGGAGTGTGGAAAGGTGGAAGCGCAGCATTTATGGGAGTGGAAATAGCTAATTCAGGTAAAAAAATTACATATGATGCTATTGATTGTTTTGCATCAACACAAGAGTTTGGAAAATTAACGCAAGATATTTACGAAGAAGCAAAATTAAATTTAAAGCCACTTACTGATTTGGGTTTGGTTAATTTGATAAAAGCACATTCGTTGGATGCGGTATCAAACTACGAAGATAACAGTTTATCTTTAGTTTTTATAGATGGTTCACATACATACGAAGATGTTAAAGCAGATTTGTTAGCATGGTTACCAAAAGTAAAATCAGGTGGTATATTAGCAGGACACGATTATGGTAGTACATATCATGTTGGGGTTTATCCAGCAGTTGGTGATGTACTTGGAAATGATAATGTAAGAAAAACAAGACACAGTTCATTTGTGTATTATAAAAAATAAATAAAAAATAATATGAGTAAAGTAAAAATAGATACAGCAAAGGGAGTTATGATAGCAGAGCTATACGATAACGAAACCCCAATTACCGTTAATAACTTTAAGAAATTAATCGGTGAGGGATTTTATGATGGATTAAATTTTCATAGAGTATTACCTAATTTTGTAATTCAGGGTGGATGTCCAAACCGAAATGGTAGTGGTGGTCCGGGTTATACAATTCAATGTGAAGTATCGGCACCAAAACAATTTCACGATAGAGGTATCCTAAGTATGGCACATGCCGGCAGAAACACTGGAGGTTCACAATTCTTTATATGCCATAGTAGACAAGGTACGGCACATTTAGATGGCAATCACACTTGCTTCGGTAAAGTTATTGAAGGATTGGATGTGATTGATGCAATTCGTCCTATGGATATAATCAATTCAATTTCAATTATAGATTAATGATTGAATTAGCAGAATGGATTACGGATGGAATTACTATTGATAAAAAGAACAATGGTTATAGAGTATTTACAATACCTACTCAGCACTTTGATGTAATCGAATTGAGTGAACTAACGCCGGAACGATTCAAAGCTGAAGTCCAAAAGCAAGAACAAAATATTGAAATGCAGAATGAGTTATTAGCATTAGCATTTGGTAAAAGAGTTGAAGCTGGATTATTTGATGACCTATTTAAAAACGATTAGTATGACACCAATTATTTATATGGTTCAAACAATGGTATGGATAGCACACAATGATAGGAAACGGGCCGATACAATAAGTAAGCAAGTGACTAGAGTTGGTGAGGTAAACGGATTAAAATATATAGTAATAGAAAATAAAGAGGATTAAGTTCCTCTTTTTTCATTTGGTATTATCAGGTATTTTTTGTATCTTTGTATAGATTATGTACACAAAACAAACCATATTATATGTCTGCTTTATTATGATAGCATACATTTGGTATTTAAGGGATATATATAAAAAGAATAAATAATGAAAGGATTAAAATTAAAATTAGTTTATTGGTTAATGAAATCAATGAGAATGCGATTTGTAGCATTTGAAATAAATAAAGATGAAACACTAAGCATTCAGGGTAATATGGGATTGATGGAATTTGATAGTATTATGAATGTAATAAAAGAAATTGAATTAAAAAAAATAAATAATGAACATAATACAAAAATGTAGTGAGGACGAATTCGCAGACGAGTATGTACTATTAAGTAAAGAATCAGTACAAAGATTAGTGGACAAGAGTGCACGAACAAACGATGACAAGACTCAAAAGATAATCATTCAATTGAGTAAGTGGATATATGAAAACAATTTAATAGAGGACGAAGATTAATGATACTAAAAAATCCTGATAAGTTATTGAAGCAATGGATACCAACAACAGATGGTAATCTTTGGTTTGTGGACGATGTGAGTGTAACTATGGATTCGCACGGCACCGCATACATATTTAGATGTATTATTGAATTGCCTGTTATGAGTTCACCTAATCAGCAATACTATCATTCAACTAGACGAGTACATAAAGAGGTTAGGTTAAGATTAACCGAAACCGATTATGGTAAAAATAATGTGTATTCGGTATCTACGGACGAGAAGGTATGGCGAGGGTATTGTAAGGATATAGATACAATGAATAAATTTATTTCAGTATTGGCAGATTTATTACCAAACACAAACAATTTATAAAATGCTAACAATAAAGAATGAAGATAAATTAACGGGAACTGCATTGACAGGAGCTGGACCGGATGGACCTATCGCTTGGCATGTGTCTGGTATGGGTGGTAGTTTACACCATTATATAATTTATTTGACACGTGACGATAATGGTTGGGAACGAAAAATAAAATTGGACAGATATCATTCAGTTAATCAAACGGGAAAGCAATATAAATTAGAATGTGGAACGAACCATATGCATTTATATAAAACTTCAATGGATAAAATTGAAATATTCACAAACTATTTAGAATACTTTATATAATGCCACATATACCAATACCACCAAAACCAACGATGACAACGCAGCAAATGATACAACAGCTACAAAGAATAAATACTATACCTCAACAAGTAAATACTATGAGTACACAATCTGTATTAGATGCACAACAAATAAGGGATATAGCAGAGGCGCAAGCAAAAGCAACAATGATTGAAATGATGAAACAAGAAACTGAATTAAAGAAACAAACATTCTTAACGATTGAAAACATTGATAAGATTAAAGGACATGATTATAGTCAATGGTTAAAAGTAGGTGGGGTTAAAGAGTGGGATGACCATTATGAATTTACTTTATTAGATGAGCAACATAATCAGGTTGAAACAATACTTTTACATAGAAAGCAGACATCTGATAAAAGGTATATAATGGAATACAATAATCAAACCCTATGGATAACTAAGGATAGGTTAAGTACGATTGCCGGAATTATAGAATGTATGAATGAAATATAAGGTATGCTAACAATTAAAAACATACATAAGATAATAAACATAACATCACCACTACCTTACAAATGGTATATAAATACAGTGGATGAACTTCCGGATGATTTATACGGATTTTCAGTTCTTATAGGTAATATACAAGAGATATTTTATTTGAATAGAGAATCACAATATATGAGTGGCAGAAACGAACCTGTTTATAGATTGTATAAAAACTTTGACCAGAGTAAAATAAATAGATGGTTAAGCTTACATCAAATAAGCCCGTACTTTATAAAGCAAGCAATTAATGATATGTTAAACAAATAATATGCTAACAATAGAAAACATACAAAAGTTAAAGGGATTGAAGGTAGGGGCTAATGGTAAGGTATGGAAAATACTTCGCACAAACCAAATGGATTTCAACTCGGAAAACATTTATAGTATTGTACTTAGAACATACCCTGATAATATCCATAGGATTCATTTGTATTTAGATAGGGAATTAAAGGATGGGGATTATCATATCCATTCTAGTAAAAGTAATATAAAGATAGCAGTTGAAAGGCAGGATATGGTGGATGTATATAATTTTTTAAGATTGATAAAAAAAGAAATAGAAAGGGCAGTATGCTAACAATAAATAATTTTAAAAAGCTAGAGGGGTTGGTATTAAAGGATGGCCTAAACGTTACCCGAATAACCGATGTAGGTGAGTCTTATTCAATTTGGTTATCGGACAATAGTAATATAGAATTGGATAAGCATGTAGTAAGCAATGTATCTAATAGGCATCCTTTATATAGAATGTTTATAGGTTATAGAGGGACAGCAGAGACAGAATTTATAACAATTAAAACAATTAACACATTGGATAAAATGAAGGTGCTGTTAATATACATAAAAGAAAAATACAAAACGAAATAGAATATGAATAACGAACTAAAAACAAAAGATATATTAGAGGGGATAACCTTTATATTAATGATAGTAGCTACAATAGGTATGTTTTGCCTGTTGTATGAAGTAAAGGAATTAAGGGAACTAACAAAGGGTGTAAGTAATTTACAAACTATAAGAAAATAAAATCGGACACCAATGATAAAAGCAATTAAGAATATAATATTAATACCATTCAGTTTATTACTATTTATGTTTATTTTCCTATATGTAGGTATTGATGAATAAGAGAATCGGAGTTCGGGTCGGAGGGGAATTTTTTATTGATAGTATCCAGCCAACCCACAAGCTAATAGTATAAAGGGGTTAGCTATTGTAATTAAAAAGTTTAGATAATTAATATATATAGATACTAAAACAAACCAAAGATGACTAAAGTAGAAGTAAAAGAAACACTAAACGGATACAATTTCCAAAGCATTAAAGGAATCCGAACTTACTATTCAAAAGCCGATATCAATGAGGCAGGAATGGTAATCCTAAGAGTGGGTGAATGGGGTGTGGTTATGGGTAAAACCGATAGTGGGTATAAGGTAGCAAGTATAAATAAAATAAAACCCAATGGAACTAATTAACGAAAGGAGAGAAGGAATCAAAACGGAATTAAAGGAGTGGATTAACAATTGGGATGGGTTGAATGGATTAGAAGGGTTTGAGGGATACATGCTACCAAAGGTTACGGAATTAGGGTTGGAGTGGGATGGGTGTGAATGGTTTCATAATAGTATAATGAGTAGGGTATGGATTGAATCGGATGGGGTACAATTAGAAATCAATTTAAAGGATGGTAACGTAGTGTTTAGAAGTAGGGGATAGAAAACGAAATCGGACACGAATACTAATAAAAAGTAAGCCAAAAATAAAATAGCTAATAATGAATCAGCAAATAATAAATACCCTGTATAAGGTAATAGGAATAGGGATAATAGGTATAGTAGTATGGGTAGGGGTAATAGGGTTTATAAAGATGTGGAATCAAATCAATAAGCCTAATACAAAGGAATAAATGGAATACACTAATAACATAGACCCTTTGGAATTCACTATGAGCTGTATAGTATGTATAGGGTATATATGGGGGAAGGTATGGATGTATTATAAAATAGAAGGAACAAATGAGAACAATACAAAAGATAACTAATAAGGTTGGGAAGGGTTTAAGGTCCAAGCTCCTAAAAGGGAATGAGGAATTACTTACCTTACTAATCATATATGCTATCTTAATACTATGGATACTCCTTTTTAATATCTAATCACTAATAAATAAAAACAAATAATATGATAACAAACGAACAAATACAACAAACACTTAAAGGAATCGTAGAACCAACGGAAGCATCTATAAGAGAAACCATTAACGAGCTACTATTAGAAAATGAGCTAACTACATATCATTCAAACGGAATCTTTAATCCTAATACGAACCTATTTGAAGGCTTGATTATGGATGGGGATATACCTACTCCAATAGTACATTACACATACGATTGGGATACCGATGAATTTATTTTGATACCCTAATACATTTACCACACTTATAGGGAATTTACAACTAGATATTTAATGAGCTAGATATTGATAGTACGAATCGTTAATAAATAGGTTAGTGTCATTTTGATTTCGATTCCCACATTTAAACACTTTTTACCACCTGATATAGTAACGTGACCGGGAAGGCTAATGTAGTATATCATATTGAAAGCATATACGGATTTCTTTTGAGAGCGCAAAATTTTTCTGTATATATTTTGATAGATTTAGAAGCCTTCAAACCCTTGCCAATGCTACGTTAGAGAATTTCCAATTGTAAACACCTTTTATTAGATAATTCACAATTGTAAATAGATTTGGCAAGCTCGGGTATTTTTCGTATCTTTGTAGAGTAAACAAATTAATGTATATTTATGAGAGTAACAAACAAAACAGGAATGAAATTCGATTGTAAACGTTTGATGAGATTCGCTGAAGAGAAGCTAGGAGTGAGTAAGTGTACAGCCATTGCGTTTACGTGGGAATCCGGAGAGGATAGTATGGGTTGGTATGATTGGGATGAAACTATTTGGATTAATTTAGCTCAATGTAAAAGAATGATTACGGTCCAAAAAACTATTCTACACGAATGGACACACGCTCAGCAAACCTTTCGTTGGTATAATCACTACAATTTAAAATACGGATACAAAAACAATCCATACGAAATCGAAGCAAGAGAGAATGAGAAGCTGGTTAAGAGAGCATATAAGAAATCAAAATAAGAAATGCCGAAAGGAGAGCAAATAGCAAACAATAGATGTGAGCATTGTAATATACAGCTACATACTAACGAATCCGGGGAATACTATCCAGTTATTAATAGGATGGATAAACAAACTCTTATAAGGGGTGAGTATATACCTATTGGGAATACATTTCAGTATCCTAAGAATTGGGGTAAACGTAAGGGAGCTATGATACTATTAGAAACACGTATTGAAGATAAAAGAAAGCAATTGATTGAAGCTGAAATTGAATTAGCTAAGTTGTCCGCATGTTTAGAGCAAGTTAAGGAATGGGACCCGAATACCTTATATTAGAAATTATTTAATGAAAGGGAGCATATATTAGAAATTATCTATATATGAGCCGCTTTGAGTTAGAAAACGTTTAACATATTAGTAAAATAACTATATGATAAGCGGTTTGGTTATGTCAAAAAAAGGTTGTAACTTTAGGGAGAGGAGGGCGGGTTATAGAGTGAGCCTCCAGATCCCCTAAAGCACTGATAATCAACCAGATGCGTAAGAACCGCCTAACCCGTTGATACTGAGGGGCTTACATATAGTGATTTTTAACATATGTAACTCATTGATACTCTATTAAGAATCTTTCTAAATTACAAAAATAAATGATAAAAGGCTTGTTTATATCAGGGGGAATGCCTATCTTTACTATATAAGATTAAGAGATATGAATAGAACAATTACCATTTTCGAAGCCGTTATTATAGGAGTGGCTACCTTATTAGTTTATACCTTTGTTAAGACGGTATATGAACATTATTTTAAATCCTCTAAATAACCCCAATATGAATATAAGAGAATTTTATGTAAAGAATTACCCGTCCGATGACATGGGTGATGGTATTAATCCTAACGCCACTTTTGATGGTTTGTGGGAAATCATAAATAAGTACGGCTTAATCAAAGATGTGTACGATTACCTATATGTGTACGATACTCTTATAAGAGAGCGTGTATTTGAAAAACTTGCGGCTAACAAAGGTTGTGAGTACGATGTAATTTATTATCAATGGTTAAAAAACACAGCCCTATAATATGAGTAGAAAAATCACAAATGAATCAGTAGACAAGTTTCTAAGTAGAGAGACCTTTAAGAAATCCAATATGGAGGTGGACCAATGTTATGGTCAGTTCCGTTTGAAGTTGCATGGTAACGTAATCGCTGTATTGGATGAATTCAATATGTTAAGTGTATCCAATGCCGGTTGGGCTAGTAATACAACCAAAGAACGTTTGAATGGCCTTCCGCACGTTAGAGTTCAACAAAAGAACTGGAATTGGTTCTTGAACGGCGTTGAGTGGAATGGTGAGTGGACAAGAGTAGGTATAGTATAGTAATAAACAATAAATAATTAAGTATGGCTAAGATAGCAACAAAAACAAAGGTAGTAAGTAAATCAGCTAAAGGTAAGGGTAAAGCCCCTAAAGCTAAAGTAGTTAAGAAAGGCGCTAAGGTGACTGTGAGTAAAGCAGTTATTGATAAGAGAATAGCTAAGGCGAACAAGCCGGCCACAAAGAAAGCCGTAGCTAAGAAGCCGGCGGTTAAGAGAGCACCTAAGATGGTAGACCCAAACAAATACGGCAAGTTCGTTATTGAGGATTGCCCGAATGAGAAGTACCCTACAATGGTTACAATCACTACAGCCCCAGCAGCTTATAGTTCGTTGGTAGGTAAAAAGTATGTGAGTAGAGAACGTTTCATATCCTTCATTGAGGGTGAGAAAGCGTATGTATCTATTGATAAGGGAGCTAAGAGTGTGGCTAAGGAATTGGATTCAGTAGGGTTATTGCCTATGGAGCCGGCAGATACCGAATAAATTGATTGACATATACTAAAAATAAACTAAAACAAAAGAGTTATGTCAAACAAAACAATTTATCAGGTGGTTACGGGGATTCGTTACCAAGGCTATAGTGTAACCCCACATTGGAAGGCCTTTACAACAGCGGAGGCGGCTAATGAGTACGCTGATACCCTAACTCCTATGGAGGGTGTGGGTAATTGGGCGGATGAGTATTACGATTATGTGCGTATTGTAGAAACGGAGCTTGAATAAGGCTCCTTTAAAATAAATTTGGTAGTATCAGGAATATTTCGTATCTTTATGTAAATAAAGGGTAGGACAACCCCTATAACTAAGATTGTCCAAAATAACAAAAACCTGGCGGTGAGAGAGGTCAACCGTTTAAAACTATGGCTAATAAGTCAAAACAACCAGCAAAGCGTACTAACTTGTACGAAACAGTATCTAACAACATTCAAAAGATTACACGTCCTTCTGGAACGGTATCTTATAGAGTTAGAGTAAGTGAAGATGGACAAATGTTCTCT
>Ga0304730_1003288_pt1 | contig 10982 bp, 10 predicted proteins | sample M_130628_MF_Meta_FD_190474 | JGI IMG/M metagenome (GOLD analysis project Ga0304730, IMG submission 190474) | Freshwater microbial communities from Lake Montjoie, Canada to study carbon cycling - M_130628_MF_MetaG (v2) (version 2) | ecosystem: Environmental > Aquatic > Freshwater > Lake | place...
AGACACACTCAGTGCGCACCGGTTTAGCTCGATCTGGTTTTGGTGAAACATCTGAGGCTTTATATCTCAATAGTGGTTTCACATACTCTTCTGCTGAAGAAGCATTTGATTCCTTTGCCGAAGAAACAGATCACTACTTATATAGCCGTTTTCATAACCCAACAATTGCCATGTTTGAAAAGCGTCTTGCTGCAATAGAAGGCGCTGAAATGTGTGTGGCAACAGGCTCTGGAATGTCTGCCATGTTCGCATCCCTTGCATGCCTAGTAGAACAAGGCGACCACGTAGTTGCCTCTGCTGCAATGTTTTCTTCTTGCCATGTTGTCATTACAGAGTTCTTACCAAAGTGGGGCGTTACCTTTGAATTAGTGAAGGGCAATAACCCTGCTGATTGGGCTAAAGCACTGAGCAAGCCAACTAAGGCTGTCTTTATTGAAACACCAAGTAATCCATTATTAGAGATCGTAGATATCAAAATGGTGAGCGACCTTGCACACAAGGTCGGTGCAACTGTAATTGTTGATAACGTGATGGCTTCACCTGTTCTGCAAAAGCCATTGCAATTTGGTGCAGATGTAGTTATGTACTCAGCAACAAAGCACATCGATGGTCAAGGACGAGTTTTAGCTGGTGCACTACTTGGTTCTGCAGATTACATCGTTGACAAGCTTCTTCCATTTGTACGTCACACAGGACCAGCTCTTAGTTCTTTCAACGCTTGGGTTCTTGTTAAATCACTTGAAACAATGCACATGCGTGTTGAGAGCATGGTTTCAAATGCACAAGCAGTTGCGGAGTTCTTAGAAAAGCAACCTGCAATTAAGTCTGTTCGCTATCCAGGATTAAAATCTCACCCTAGTCATGAATTAGCAATGAAGCAGATGAGCAATGGCGGCGGAAGCACTATTGGTATTGAATTTAAGGGCTCTCAAGAAGAGGTCTTTGCCTTCATGAACAAGCTTCGCGTGATCGATATTTCTAACAACTTAGGTGATAGCAAGTCTCTTATTACTCATCCTGCATCTACTACGCACCGACGTTTAGCCCCTGAAGTACAAGCAGAAATGGGCATAACAGCATCTGTGTTGCGTTTGTCTATTGGATTAGAACATTCATCAGATCTGATTAAAGATCTAGAGCAGGCCTTAGCTAAGTAGTTGCGCTGCAACAAGTACAACTGAAAGCAAGCTTAGGTAAGTAATTGACCACTGGAAGATCTTTCCGGCAACTTTTCCATACTCCGGTGAGCCTTCTTTAAGAGCAAGTAATTGGCGTGCAAAAACTAAACCAAGTGCAATCGTTACAACCATTGACCATGTTGGCAGATCTGCAGAAATAATTAACCAAATAGATGAAGCAATCATTAGGGTTGTGTGGAACCACATCTCACCAAGTACGCGTGCCTTTGTTGCAACGACAGGAAGCATTGGTGTGCCGGCAGCTGCGTAGTCATCTTTGTACTTAATCGCCAGTGCCCAGAAATGTGGTGGGGTCCAAAAGAAAATAACAAAGAAAAATGCCCATGGTGTCATTGACAATGAATTTGTTACTGCTGCCCAACCAATGAGTACGGGCATACAACCAGCAGCACCACCCCACACGATGTTTTGTGAAGTTCTTTGCTTAAGCGCCATTGTGTAAACAACGACATAGAAAACTATTGCGATTAATGCTAACAAGGTTGCTAGTGGTGTTGTAAATAGCCAGAACAAGATGAGCGAAAGAATTCCAATAAGTGTTGCAAATATTGTTGCGTTTGATTTCGAAATCAAGCCAGTAACAATTGGACGCTTTGCTGTGCGTGCCATTAACTTGTCTAAATCGCTTTCAATAACCATGTTGAAGGCGTTTGCACTACCTGCAGCCAACGTTCCTGCAAAGATTGTTGCTATCGCCAAGCCAAAATCTGGCAAACCTTTTGCCGCCAAAACCATCGCGGGTAAGGTGGAAACGAGGAGCAGTTCAACGACCCGTAACTTCATTAGGTCTAGGTATCCCCGCATAGCAACGCTCACTAGCCAAGATTACTCAGCGATTTAATTTGTGCATCACAGTCTCCTCACAGGGATAAGAGTTACCTTGCTCTCAACGAAGGGATTTACCATGACTGAGAACGACAAGCCTGAATGGTTTGAGATCGCAGAAAGTGACGGACCAGCAGCACCGCCTAAGGCTTCAAAGAAGCTGCCACTTGCTGCAGTCTTTGCCACCGTGCTGATCCTTGGAATTGGCGCAGTTGTTGGACAAGTTCAAGAAAAATCCCCAGTTAACCCAAACGAAGCAGCTTCGGTGCAGACACTTGTTTCGAATAACACAACAGCGTCGGCACCGGTCGTACGAATTGCAAATCCTGCTACTAGCTCAGCAATTACAGGGAACTCAGAACTGCAAAACCCAGCCATCGCACAACTGCCAACAAAGGGTGATGACGATGATGAAGATGACGATGACGATGACGACGACGATGAAGGCGATGACGACTAACTAGTACAATTTAGGAATGCGCAATCGCTTCCTAACTTTAATTCTTATGATTTCGCTCTGTGCCATTGCAATACCGGCTCAGGGCGAAGTTGTTTCACCAGACTCAAAGATGAAGCTGATCAAAACTATTAATGGTTCAATTTCACCAAAATCAGTCAGATCTTCAGGTGACGGTGTGGTGAGCGCGCACAACATGATGTATCGACATTCAGTCACTGTTTATGATGCAAAGAGTTTCGAACTCCTGCATACAGTTCCTGACTCAGTTTCTTTGCAGAGCTTCGGGTATTCCAAGAACGCTTCAATCTTCAAGGGTGCACCTGTTGAAGGAACTTTCTCACCAGATGGCAAGCATCTCTACGTGAGCAACTATGCGATGTATGGACCTGGATACAACAAAGAAGGACATGACACATGTTCTCCAGCTTCTGGATACGATAAAAGCTTTGTGTATCGAATCAATCGCAGCAATTATGAAATAGATGCAATCTATCCAGTTGGATCTGTTCCTAAAGTTGTAGAAGCAACACCTGATAACAAGTTTGTGTTAGCCGCTAACTGGTGTTCGTACACCGTTTCAGTCATTTCAGTAGATGCTCAAAAGGTTGTTAAAACAATCAAAATCGGTCGTTATCCACGAGGTATTGCAATCTCTAATGACTCAAAGCTGGCATATGTGGCTGAGATGGGTGGTAACAGAATTCATGTCATTAACTTAGAAGATTTCACGGTTTCTTACATTCCAATTGGAAGTAATCCCCGCGCAATAGTTTTATCACCAGATAACTCAACGATGTATGTAACTATGAATCTTTCCGGGAAAGTTGCATCATGGGACTTGGTGGCGAACAAAGCTGGTAAATCTGTAAAAACAGGTGAGGCCGCTCGTAGTTTGGCCATTTCTTCTGACGGCTCAACAATGTTTGTTGTTAACTTTAAAAGTAACACCATGTCAAAGGTTCGAACTAGCGACATGAAGGTATTAGAAACTATAAAGGCCTGTAATGAGCCAATTGGAGTTACGTATGACAATCCAACAGGCAATACATGGGTTGCATGTTACAAAGGACAGATAAAGATTTACTCCAACAATTAAGGTGCGGGACTAATTTCTGCAGGAATGTTTGGTGCAGCAATTCTTCCTAGAACTCGATCTATCGCCGCACGCGCTTTGTTTAGCGCTGCGTTTCCTTTAGCAATGTCATCAGCAAGAGTCACAAAAACATATTCGCGATCAGTTGATTGCACATAACCAGCAAGTGTTGCAGTGCCGTTTAATGTTCCAGTCTTTGCGCGCACTAGACCCACAGCAGATGGTGCTGTTGTCGTGAACCTGCTCTGCAACGTTCCTGAAACTCCGCCAATAGGTAGAGATTCATATAAAAGTGCATACCTTTCATCTTTACGAATCTTGTATAGAAGTTCACCCATTAACTTTGCGGTGATCTTGTTTTTCTTAGACAAACCACTTGCATCTGCCACAACTAATTTGCTGTCATCTATTTCAAATTGGGCTAATAAGGTGCGGAAAATTGTCTCAATACCTTTGATATTTGGAGAATAGCCAGCAGCTCGTGCGGCTAATCCAGCTAGTCGATCGGCCAATAAGTTATCGCTCCACAGCATCATAAAATCAAGAATTTCTTTCACTGTTGGTGAGTTCTCCGAAACGACAAGATCACCTTGAGCTAAAAAGGTTTCGTCATCTGTTACTGATTTGAAGACCGGCTTGAATCCACGCTTTGCCCAAAATGCTTTTAGGTTAGCAACATCTTTGGAATAGAGATTGCTATAAATAACTTTGTAATTCCTTAACGAGCCACCATTGGCTTTTTTAATCGCCGATAAAGTATTGAAACCCATATATGGCAAGGAAGCACGGTTCATTTTGCGAGCAACATTGTGATCTAAACTAATCCAGGGATCAAGTGATCCTCGAATAACAACTGTCTTTTCCTCGGGTGCGATATTTATGGTTGTGTTAAAAACTGATTGTGGATCTAAATACTCAAGAGTTACTGCGCCAGCTAAAACCTTCATGACAGATGCTGGTTTGCGTTGCGAGTAAATATTCTTTTCGTAAATGATCTGCCCTGTTGTGCCGTCAATAACGATCATTGCTGGATTAGATAGCGTCGGAACTTTAAGAAGTTCATCAAATGCTGCCGGGATTGAATCAGGGCCTAATGCCGCACCTGCCGGTGCAATCGAAAGAATCAGCGCAAGGCATACCGCAAACATTCTTCGGAATGCACCCATGTTGAAGGAAGACATCCATGCAGTTTAGAGTGCATGCATGTCTTCTCCAACCACCCCCGCCAGTATTGGCCCAGGGGAATTTTTTCCTGTTGTAGGTGTTGGACCTCATGAAAAACCTTGGCCAGAAGGTGATCACTTCGATCCTGAATTATTGCTGAATGGTGATCGTCGTAATGTTTTAGATCATTACCGATATTGGAGCGTTGAAGCCATTGTTGCAGATTTAAACACTAAGCGTCACAAACTTCAGATCGCAATTGAAAATTGGCAGCATGATTTGAACATTGGATCAGTAGTTCGCACAGCTAATGCATTCAACGTTTCTGCAGTTCACATTATTGGAAAACGTGACTGGAACAAGCGCGGTGCAATGGTGACTGATAGATATTTGACAGTGATGCATCATCCAACAGTTGAAGATTTTGCCAAATACTGCAAAGAGCAAAACTTGCCGATTATTGGAATTGATAACGTCCCGGGATCAAAGCAACTTGAGCCAGCAGTTCTCCCTGAAAGTTGTGTTCTTTTGTTTGGTCAAGAGGGTGCCGGTATGTCAGATGAAGGTATTGCTGTCTGCGAAGTTTTGTATGAGATCAATCAATATGGTTCAACTAGATCAATGAACGCATCAGCAGCTGGTGCAATTGCGATGTATCACTGGGCACTTCAACATTTACCGCGATGAAAAGAAAATGGCTTTCTAAAAATCTTGTCGTTCTAACATTGGTGTCACTCACACAAGATGCAGCAAGTGATCTCCTGTATCCACTTTTACCTTTACTGTTAGTTGGCGTCATCGGAGCAGCTCCCTTGGCACTTGGTGTCATTGAAGGTTGCGCTGAAGCAGCTGCAGGTTTTACAAAACTTTATGCAGGAAGATTTAGTGACACAGTTGGTCGCAAACCATTTGTAACTGCCGGATACACCATGGCCGGTATCGGAAAGTTGTTTGTCGTACTTGCAACAACATGGCCTTTGGTTTTCTTCGGACGAGTTACTGACCGGATTGGTAAAGGCATGAGGAGCTCACCTCGCGATGCATTAATTAATGATTCAGTGGACTCAGAAGATCTTGGAAAGGCCTTTGGTTTTCATAGGGCCGGAGACAACTTAGGAGCTGTAATTGGGCCAGCGTTAGCTTTAATCGGGCTAGCGCTCCTCAATGATGATGTTCGGGCTGTGGCTAAATGGGCCCTAATCCCAGCTGTTTTATCGGGACTGCTTACCTTCTTAATTAAAGATAACTTTGTTAAACCAACCAAAAGAGAAACAAGAGTTGCCAGCTCATACAAGCTTTCTTCTGACTTGAAGATAAGAATTTCTACATTAGTTGCAATTCAGCTAACAAATATTCCGGATGCACTCTTATTGCTTCAACTCCATCAGATTGGTTTTTCTGCTAAGGGTGTTGTTGCTTCTTACATGTTGTTTAGCGCTGTTTCAGCATTGCTTGCATACCCTGCAGGAGCGTTTTCTGACAGATTGAATCCACGAATTGTTTATGCAATAGGTTTAATCTTCTTTGGGTTTGGTTATATAACTTTAGGAACAACAGCTAATCACACACTTGCAGTTGTTGCGATTGTAATTTATGGAGTCTTTCCAGCATTGACCGACGGCGTCGGAAAAGCATGGATTGCATCTTTAAGTCCGAAAGAACACCGAGGAAAGATTCAAGGCATTTATCAATCATCTATGAACTTTGCAATCCTTGGTGCCGGTATTTGGGGTGGTGCGCTTTGGAGCAGTAATGGAACACAGTGGCCATTAGTAATTGCAGGAGTAGGCGCGCTTATAGGTTCTTTAGTTCTTGTAACAATCCGTCCACAGCACGTTCAACCATAGCCAAAGTCGCCTCATAGGCTTCATCAGATTGATTATAAGGATCTGGCACTTCTAGCTTGAAGTAATCCGCTGAACTTGGATCTAAACCTTTTAGTAAAGGATCAAAGTTTCTCAAATAGAAAACTTTGCTTCGATGCTCGTCACTTTCTGCCAAAGAAACAACGTTCTGATAATTACTTGAATCCATGACCAAAATCAGATCATGAACAAAGAAATCATTTGCTTTAAATTGCTGTGCAGTGTGCGAATGCTTATATCCGGCAGCTTCCCAAATCTTTTTTGATGATGGGTGTGGACCTTGTCCGATATGCCACGAGCCAGTTCCTGAACTATGAACCTCGATGCGTGGAGCTTTCCAATGAGCGGTTTTACCCGCCAGAACAGCAGCTGCCATAGGTGAGCGACAAATATTGCCGAGGCACACCATTGTGATGCTGAGTTGGTCCTGGCCTTTAAGTGAGGAGATCAAGCTCTGGTTCATCTTCCAGCGCTTCCTGCACAGTCTTTAAACGGCGCTCAATCTCATCTGCTTCTTCGCCCCGACCTTGCATGCGCAAGATCTTGGCAATGCGCGATTCAACATCCACGATGAATTCGAAATCTTTTGGCTCATCTTCGCTAACTACCGCCAACACATTTTCAAGAGTTGCTAATCCCTCATCGTATTTTTCCAGCAGAATTTGTGCCTTGCCAAATTCGAAGGACGCAAATGTTTCACGGCGATGGTCGTGACCTGTTTCAAAAACATCAACCGCCTTTCGAGCAGTTTCCAGTGCTAGCTCACCCTGACCAAGTTCAATTAAGCACGATGCCATTTTTTGATCACAACGGGCAACATGAATTACTTCTTTATTTCTCTTAAACAGCGATCTTGCTTCTTTAAATGCCTCAATTGCCTTTTCGTAATTTTTCAATTCACGTTCTGCGCAACCAATTAAGTGCAAATCATTTGCTGCGCCAATTTCATTACCGTCAACTAAATGCTCTTGTGCGCACTCATTCATAGTTTCAACAACTTTGTCATATTGCTTTGATGTGTACCACCACTCACCAAGTGTGCAAGCAAGTTCAAGAGCGATAGGAGATTTATTTTCGCGTAGCAATTCAACCGCTTTACTCATTGCCAAGGCTGCTTCATCCATACGCTTCAACTGATTCAAGTTATATCCAATTGCTGAATATGCTTGAGCTAATCCTTCAGATGGTGCTTCTTCACCAAGTTGTGAATAAATATCACGTGCGGTTTCAGCTAATGCAAGTGCTTCGTCATATTGACCACGTGCATAGATTCGCGCGCTTAATTCGTAATAGGTGCTGGCACGTTCTTCGCCTTCGACCTCGGGGATTCGATCCCACAACATCTCTTCGCTGATGAGTTCTTCTAAGCCATCATCTTCGCTCATGAGTAAAACCTATACGGATTGCCTTAAGAACGAGTGGGAATATCTATCTGCGCCACAGGCCATTTTGCAGTTTTGACCGCCTTGAGAACCGCTTCGGTGACCTTTTGAATCTGTTTTCGAGCCTGTAAGTCGAAGGCGTAACCCCATGGACACCTATTAGACATCGCACAGACCCAGCCATTGGTACCCATATTCATTACAGCTGCGCCGCTAGGTGCTGAGTAATAGGTACTCATTGCAACAAAACCTTTTTCAGTTGGGCTTATAACTGCTCTGGCAAGAACTTGAACACCTGGTCCCACAGTTCCCATTGCCGTATCTGCCTCATAACCATAAATCCCTTTTATCTGAGCATCAGTTCCGAGAACTGAAAAGGGCCACACATTATTTGAAACTAAATCTTTTCGTATTCCTAGAGCAAAGTACTGCGAACCAAGTAAAAGAGATTCGGGTTGTCCAATTTCTCGATAAGGAGTTCTGCCGGAAATATCACGCGCATTTATTTCTGTAATTGCATAACCTGTATTGCCACCGAAAACAATTAAATTGGTCCCAGATGCAACAGCATTTTCAAAATGTTTGCGCATACTTCTGGTCCAGTATTCGCTGTGTCCGCCTAAAACAATTGAGCGAGTTTGTGCAAAAACTTCTTGGTTCGAATCAACTTCAAAGTCAGTGATGTAGTTAATGTCTAATCCAGCTTTTTCCATCAAGGTTATGAGTGGCTGTTCCATATATCGAAATTGCCCAGAACCATCACCATCGTATGGTCGATCAATTGAAACTACAGATGCTGCGGTCTCGCGATTACCATCTGCTCCTTTATACAAGGACTCACCGCCCCATTGGTTATAGGACTGCCATGTGAGAACTGAAGAGACAAAAGTTAAATCATTAGCACCGCTACCAGTAATTACTAAGGGAACAAAGGTGCTTGCTCGCTTAAGGCTTCGCAACTTCAATAAATACTGACCTGGCACCATCTTGCTATCTACCATTATTGATTTTGGTGATGCAAGAGTGCGAATGAGGCGAGCGCCAGTATTTTTGTAATAACCCATTCGATAAATCTCGACCTGAAACTTCGTAGATCCCACCGTGGTCAGAGAAACTGTCTCACCACATGTTGCAGAAGCTGAACTTAAATAGCCTTCAATCCGTGGAACCTCTTTGCGGCGAGTGAAATCAGCGCTGAAACGAAGAGGGACATCTGCATCCCACTTAACATCGCCCTTTTTAAGGTTTTCCCGTTGGACCCATCCTGGGTTTTGATCCCAGCTACATGCCGTGGCTTGGGCTGGAACTGGAGAGAGTCCCAGCAATAAGGCCAGAACAAGCAACAACTTCATGCTTGTAACCCTAGGGGCAATTTCAAATAGACACCTCTTTGAGCCTGCTTTACCCTTCTACTTGCAAACCATTCGCATCTACTTCCAGGAGCACCGTGAACCAGATAGTCCAAGAGCCAGTCAAGGTTGCCTTTCGTGACCGCCTAACTCGGGATGAGTGGCGCCGCATGGCAGCCATGTTCGGATTCATTCTCTTCTTGCACGTTGCAGGCGCAACTTTGATGTGGAAAGCAACTACCGGAAATTACGTATTAGCAGATGGAACTTTGTTTGGTTGGGGCACAGCCGCTCTTGCCTACATTTTGGGCATGCGCCATGCATTCGATGCTGATCACATCAGTGCCATTGATAACACAACTAGAAAGTTAATGTCTGAAGGCCAGCGTCCATTAGCAGTTGGTTTCTTTTTCTCACTCGGTCACTCATCAGTAGTTTTCCTACTCACCATTTTGCTTGGCTTTGGTATCAAGACTCTTGGATCACAGCTAAACGATGATGATTCAGCGCTGCAGCACTACACCGGACTAATTGGAATTTCAGTCAGTGGCACTTTCTTGATGATAATCGGAATCTTAAATTTAATAGTCTTAGTTTCTATCGTTGGTGTCTTTATTAAGATGCGACAAGGTGCATATAACGAAGAAGAGTTAGAGAAGCACCTTGACTCTCGTGGGTTACTAATGCGTTTCTTCGGTCCTATTGCTCGTCGCATTGACCAGTCTTGGAAAATGTATCCGCTAGGAATTCTTTTTGGATTGGGTTTTGATACTGCAACTGAGGTAGGGCTACTAATTCTTGCGGGATCATCAACTATTGCAGGCCTGCCATGGTGGGCCATGATTTCCTTGCCATTCTTCTTTGCCGCTGGAATGAGTTTGCTTGACACTATTGATGGATCCTTTATGAATTTCGCTTATGGTTGGGCTTTCTCAAAGCCTGTTCGCAAGGTTTACTACAACATCATTATTACCGGTCTCTCTGTTGCGGTTGCACTCTTCGTTGGTGGGCTTCAAATTCTCCAGATTTTTGCCCAGCAGTTGAATCTAACTGGTGGAATTTGGGATTCTGCACTTGCCTTTAATTTAAATGGCGCCGGTTACTTCATTGTTGGCTCTTTTGTTGTCGTATGGACTGTTGCATTGTTGCTATGGAAGTACGGCAAAATTGAGGAACGTTGGCACAACAAGGCACATGAAGCTCAGTTATCACGCGGAGAAGAATCAGATCACACCACTGCAGGAATTGGGCTAGGTCCGATTAAAGATGGATTTAAGATCGACTAAATAACTTGATTCGGTTCTGACTAATTGCCGCACCTAGTAAAACTATTAACCCACCAACGGGTTCATACCAAGTAACACCCTCACCCAAGAAAATTATTCCAACAATTACAGCAACTACGGGCGTTACATAGGTGACGGTGCTTGCGATTGCACTTCCCGCCGCTTCCATAATTTTGAAGTTCCAGATGTATGCAAAACCTGATCCAAGGATTCCAAGTGCCAACATCGCCATTACAGGTCCAACTGTGTAACTATCTTCGGCAATTCCATCAATGAGGTACAGCGGTAACAGAGTAAGTGCACCCATAATCAATTGCCCGGCAGCAAGTGACTCTGCTTGCAATTTCTTGGGTAGAACA
>Ga0304730_1003290_pt1 | contig 10976 bp, 13 predicted proteins | sample M_130628_MF_Meta_FD_190474 | JGI IMG/M metagenome (GOLD analysis project Ga0304730, IMG submission 190474) | Freshwater microbial communities from Lake Montjoie, Canada to study carbon cycling - M_130628_MF_MetaG (v2) (version 2) | ecosystem: Environmental > Aquatic > Freshwater > Lake | place...
TGGAGTTCCACTTCATCAGCGTTGAGGAGTTGTCGCAACCCGCAACATTAGCAACCATTCTTGCTTTCCCTCCGGGATACTTGCGGGCGTTCACCTACAATTTAGCGATGGAGATCGCGCCTGAATTCGGCGTTGAGCCATCAGAGCAGGTCAAACGGATTGCTATGACTAGCAAGCGCAATCTGAAGCGCATCAACAACCCTGACGATGTGATGTCAATGCCTTACGCAATCGTTGCAACGCGCCAGCGGTTCAACGTCTACGCCGGTAACTACTGATGAAAACGCCGATTCTGGGATCGGCGTATGTTGCTCGGAGCATCAACGCCGCTGACAATCGCATGGTCAATCTCTTTCCTGAGATTGTCCCCGAAGGCGGCAAAGAAGCCGCGTTCTTAAACCGCGCTCCCGGCCTGACGTTGCTTGCCACCGTTGGTACTGGTCCTATTCGTGGACTATGGACGTTCAACGGTGTTGGCTACGTTGTCAGCGGGTTGCAACTTTACAAGATTACTAGCAGTTACGTTGCTACGTTGTTGGGTACGGTATCCGGCACGGGGCCGGTCAGTATGGCCGACAACGGTACGCAATTGTTTGTTGCTTGTAACGGTCCAAGTTACATCTACAACTCATCAACCAACGTCTTTGTACAGATCACAGACGTAAACTTCCCCGGCGCGGTGGCTGTTGGTTATCTAGACGGGTACTTTGTATTTATTGAACCCAACAGCCAGAAAGTGTGGGTGACTGCGCTGTTGGAAGGTACGTCGGTTGATCCGTTGGATTTTGCCAGCGCAGAAGGATCGCCTGACGGTCTGGTCAGTATGATCGTTGACCACCGCGAAGTGTGGCTGTTTGGGACCAACTCGGTTGAGGTGTGGTACGACGCAGGTAACCCAGACTTCCCGTTGCAACGCATCCAAGGCGCGTATAACGAAATCGGTTGCGCGGCAACATACTCGGTTGCCAAGCTGGACAACGGTTTGTTCTGGTTGGGCGCTGACGCTCGCGGGCAGGGTATTGTCTACCGCGCCAACGGCTACACCGGCCAGCGGATTAGCACCCACGCAATTGAATACGCCATCGCTCAGTACGGCAATATCAGCGACGCGATTGGCTACACATATCAACAAGAAGGTCATGCTTTTTATGTACTGACATTTCCATCGGCCAACGCTACTTGGGTGTACGACGTATCTACACAGGCGTGGCATGAGCGGGCGGCGTTTTCCAACGGTCTGTTCTTGCGGCATCGCAGCAACTGCCAGATGGCATTTAACAGCGAGATCGTTGTTGGCGACTTTGAGAACGGCAACTTGTATGCGTTTGACCTAGACGTTTACGCTGACAACGGTGGCCCTCAAAAATGGTTGCGTTCTTGGCGGGCGCTGCCTACGGGGCAGAATAACCTAAACCGCACAGCGCACCATAGCCTACAACTGGACTGCGAGTCTGGCGTTGGCATCAACAATAGCGCCGGTACAGACCCAACGTATCTGCTTACCGAATCTGGATTGTTTATTACAACCGAAAGCGGTGACTACTTAGTCAGCGTTGCCGAAGGTGCGCCTACGGTTGGATCGGACCCGCAGGTAATGTTGCGCTGGTCAGACGATGGCGGTCATACTTGGTCTAACGAGCATTGGGCAGTTCTTGGCAAGATCGGCGTTTATCAGCAGCGCGTGTTCTGGCGTCGCCTTGGTATGACACTCAAATTGCGTGATCGAGTGTACGAGTTGTCCGGCACAGATCCGGTCAAGATTGCGATCATGGGGGCTGAACTGCACTTGAGCGGGACAAGCGCCTAATGCCAGTCATCAATAACATCACGCAGATTCCTGCGCCTCGGGTTGATTTTATTGACCAGCGCACCGGGCTAATGTCGCGTGAATGGTATCGGTTCTTTCTGAACCTGTTTACGTTGACCGGATCGGGAGCAAACGCGACCGCGATTGAAGACTTCAATTACGATCCGATTGGGTCGCAAGTGACTGAACTTTATAGCATGGTCAACACGCTGGAACTTGGCCCGGTTGGTCAGCCAACGTTTGATAGCGGCGTTACTCAGGTCAACACCGGTACAGGTCTAACCGGCGGTCCAATTGTCACGACCGGCACGATTGCGATTGACAACACCGTTGTCACGCTTACAGGTACGCAAACGCTGACCAACAAGACCATCAGCGGTCTTGCGAGCGGGTCAACTGTCAAAGACAGCGCCGGTAACTTGTACGGGTTTGGCTTTCGGACGATGCCCCAATCAAGCAACACCAGCGGTACGCTGGTTTTGTCTGATAGCGCCAAACATCTATACCTAACCGGCAACGTCACGGTCCCACCGTACAGTAGCGTAGCGTTTGAGATTGGTACGGTCATCAGCGTGGTGAGCAACGCCACGGCGCTGGTCATCCAAGCTGGAACTGGCGTTACGCTCAAGCTCGCCAACTCAACATCTACCGGCAACCGATCTGTCGCGTCTAATGGCGTAGCTACCATGATCAAGGTCGCCACCGACACTTGGTACGTTTTTGGCCTAGGTGTGACATGAGTGGCTTTCTGGGGATGTTCACCTATGGCGGTGTAGCCCCAATTACGCCTTCGGAATATGTTGCTTACACCGGAGTTTCTTTAGCGTCGCAACAAACCGGAGTCTACCCTTGGAGTTCAACTTCTGGGTACGGGACGATATACAGTACGCCAGCGGCGCTACAAAGCAGTTTAATCCAACAAATTTCGTTTGTGAGAGACAACTCTTTAGTCTCTACAACTCTTAGCACAAGCCCGTATCTTTACGCCTACCCTTGGTCAGCGTCTGGATTTGGAACAAGGTATTCCAACCCATCTAGCGCACTAAGCCCAACAGGTACGCCAGCCGGGTTTACTTGGACGAACGCTGTAGACGCGGTGATTACTGCCAACCAACCGTCTGTGTCATACCCGCAAGCATGGGCGTGGAGTTCTGGGTTTGGGACCAAGTATTCCAACGGCAGCGCCATAAACGCAAGTGGATCTGCCTACGGTGTTTCGCTCAACAGCGACAACACGTTGGTAGCGTTTAACTTCAATACCTCGCCCTACGTTGCGCTTTACCCGTGGTCATCGGCATCTGGGTTTGGTACGCGGTACTCTAATCCAGCGACCGCGTATACCGGCGCAGCGATACGACAGACCATTTCGTTTAACCCAACCACCAACGATCTGGCGCTTGGGTCGGCCACAAACCCTTACGTTTCTGCTTACTCGGTAAGCAGTTCTGGGTTTGGGTCTAAGTACGCCAACCCTCCGGCAGATGGGTTTATCAAGAATTCGTTGCGGTTCAGCCCAGATGGGGCGTATTTGGCAACGGCAACAACCGCCGGAACGGCTCTTTTTGTTTACTCTTGGAGTTCTGGGTTTGGTTCTGTAACGTATAGCCCCACTACGTCTAGCGCAGTAACGGTAGACTGGTCAAGCACCGGAACAGAAATCGCCAAAAATGGAAACCCTATAACCGCTTGGCCTTGGAACGCTGGCTTTGGTACTCAATACACCAACTCAGCACCTATACTTAGCGCGGCAGGATGTGTGTCCTTTTCTAACCAATCAAGATGATTACTGACAACGAAAAACTAGCTTCCGCAGTCATGAACGCCTATTACCGTGAGATGGAAATCCACGCTTATCAGGTGAACATTGACAACTATTCTGCTATGCTATTGGCACTTCCGTCAGGCGATTGGCCGCAGGATTGGGTAGCGTTCAAGGGCGTGAAAATTGAGGATTTGCCGCATTCGTTGCCGGACGACGATGCCCAGGCAATCAGCGATTATCAGTACCGTGACCGTCTACGCTCGTTGGTGAGGACCGAAAAAGCAGAGCAGAATAAGTCTTCTAGGATTAGGGACGTTCTCAAGGCTCAGATCGGTGATGACTACGACGCGCTAGTTTTGGCATACAAGGCGACGCAACCATGACTGTAACCGTAAAAGTCTTGATCCCCGCGAAGCTGGCTGAGAATAGCCAGACGACTCAGTACACCGCTAACGGTGTGACAACGCTTGTGGACAAGTTTACCGCGACCAACTTCAGCGCGGCAGCGGCGACGATCAGCGTCAACTTGGTCACGGCAGCAGACTCAGCGGGCAACCAGAACCTGATTGTCAAGACCAAAACGCTACAACCGTCAGAGACGTATACCTTTCCTGAGATTACAGGCGCTGCGCTTGGCCCTAGCGGGTTCATTAGCACCATCGCGGGGACGGCATCAGCGATTAACATCCGGGCTAACGGACGGGAGATAACATAATGGGTTGGTTTAGCAAATTAACCGGCGGGGTGTTTGATTTTATAAGCGACCCATTAGCCAAAGTAGACGATCAGGTTCGTGAAAACATACCCGGCGGTTGGACTCTCCCCGCGCTTTTGGCAGGTGGTTACTATTTTGCTCCGGAAATTGGCGCGTTTTTTAATCCCGCTACTGGCGCGTCGGTAGCAACGGCAGAGGTTGCGGGGGGCGAAGCCGCGATTAATTCTGCCTTAACTAGCGGGGGGCTTACTGGAACTAACGCTTTGGCGGGCGGCGAAGCACTCAGCACAATCCCAACAAATTATCTTGCTCCCGGCGCGGGAGGTATGACATTAGGTGGCGATGTGGCGTCGTCTGCTTTCCCCTTAACGGGCGGCGCGGGGCTTCCTGTAGGTGCAGAAGCAACAGGGTTGATGTCTTTTCTTCCGTCTGGTATTTCGCCCAGCACCGCGCTTCTTGCGGGTAGTTCTGCGTTGGGTGCGCTTGGGTCTATTGCCGGTGCTCGGGCGATGTCTAACGCCAATCAGTCAATAGCGGATTCAAACTACAGAATTTTTCAAGAACAAAAAGCACTTCAAGAGCCTTGGCGTCAAGCAGGTATAACCGCGCTTAACAAGTTGCAGTCGCCTGAGATGCAGTTCACACCTTTTTCTGCTGACAAATTTCAAGTTGATCCGGGTTATGCTTTTCGGTTATCCGAAGGCATGAAAGCACTTGACCGTACCGCAGCGTCACGCGGAGGGTTGCTATCTGGCGCTACGCTTAAAGGCGCGCAACAATATAATCAAGGGCTGGCGTCGCAGGAATATCAAAACGCCTACAATCGGTATAACACCGATTACAACATGAAATTGGCTCCGCTACAGACGTTGGCGGGGTATGGTCAAGGTGCTACCAATAACTTAACCACGACGACTGGCAATTACGGCGCTAATCAAGCAGATACGTTAGGGAATGCCGGTAACATCCGAGCGTCTTCGTATTTAAACGCGACCGACGCACTTGCTCGCGGCGCTAGTCAATATTTGAGAAACGAAAGCGACAACGCTCTCATCGCCGCATTACGGAGGCCTTGAAATGCCGCTTAACACTAACCTTCTTCGCGCCCCCGCAGCGATTGAGTTTCCTGACCAAATCAACCGTCTAGCGCAGTTTTCGCAGATTCAGAGCGCGCAAAATCAAAACGCGCTGGCGCAGTATCAGTTGTCTGCGGCTCAACGTGCGGAAGAGCAACAGAATGCTTTTTACCAACGAGCCAGCCAGCCGGGGTTTAAACTAGACGTTTCGACGGCGCTTCCGTTTGGCAAAACTGGCTTAGAATTTCTTAAAGCGCAACGTGAAGCAGAAAACGCTGGGCTTACAGCTAAAAAAACTCAATCGGAAATCGACTCCGCAGAATTAAAACGCCGAGGAGATATTTTAGAAAATATTTCCGGCGCGTTTGTACCGTTGGCGGCAGCGTCCGCACAAGGAACACCAGTTTCTTTAGCACAAGTACAGGGCGCGGCGCAATCTTTGTTTAGGCGCGGATTGATAGGCCAAACAGAAATAAATGAACTCCCAAAGTCTGACGCGGAAGTGCCAGATTTTTTGAAAAATTTGGTTATTGGTTCGGATAAAGCGCGCAAAGCACTTGTAGATGCGATGCCAAAAATAGAGCGCGTAGATACGGGTGCTAACATCACCCCAGTTCAAGGAAATCCATTACTGTCTGGGTACGGTCAAACAATGACTAACGTGCCAGTAATACCTAAAACTGCTGCTCCTGTTGGCCCGTCTGATCTTTCGCGGCTACAATCTGAACGGGCAGCTTTAATCGCAAAAAATCCTAACGATCCGTTAATTAGAGAATACAATCAACGTATTGCAACTTTGACGACCCACCAACCGGCGTCAAACACAATTACAAACGTAAACGCTTACGCGCCCGCTAGTGTGACCGCGCAGCAAGAGTTTATGAAAGCAACGCGGGAAAACTATGAAAAATTAAGAGACGCGGCGGGAGTGCTTGATAATATTGACAAAGCCAAAAAGTTAGTCGGCGGGGCCAAAGGATTTATGGGTCCTGGCGGCGAATCTTTACAGCAAGCCGCAAGTTTCTTAAACACTCGTTTGGGGACCAAAATTGACACCAAAGGTGTAGCTGACGCTGCTGAACTGCGGTCTAGGTTGTTCTTTGGCATTATGGACAACTTAAAAAAGTTGGATTCTCAACCTACGGCGCAACAGCAAGACGCGCTTCAAGCTGCGTTGGGAAGCCTTGGTACAGACCCCAACGCTTTGCCGCGTGTGCTTGACGCTTTTGGTGATTCTGTACGAAATAGAGTGGAACGTCACAATCAAGAAGTTACCGGCGCTGAAACGCGCGGCGTTAAATTTCCTTATGACCCAAAAATTACGTTGCCAGAACGGGTCGCAGCAGCGGCGGCGACCGCTATACCCCCTGCTGCAATTCAAGCGTTAAAATCCGGTAAAGGTAACGCGCAACAGTTTGATGAAATTTTTGGTGCTGGCGCAGCGGCTAGGGTTTTAGGCGGGGGGAAATAAATGGCTGACAATCCGTTTGCCCAATACGCGCCGCAACAAAACCCGTTCGCGCAGTACGCTACTACTAGCGAAATACCAACCGCGCGCCGTAGTTACTCTTTAGCTGAAGTGCCTATTGAAGCGGGAAAAAACCTGCCTAAAAGCGCGGGCGCGTTTATAGGTGGAATTGTTCAAGCTGTACTTAACCCGCTCACAACAATTGGTGACATTTTAGATGTCGGCGCGGGTGCGTTAAGAAACTCCCTACCAAAAAATGTTGTAGACACGATAGACAAAGTTGACCAAGTATTTGGGGCGGACCCAAAAGCAGCGCAGCGGGTGTCAGACAAAGCCAGCGCGGTGGGTGGCATTATTAAAGATCGCTACGGCAGCTATGACGCAATCAAGCGAACGGTGGCTGAAGATCCAGTAGGTGCTGCGGGTGATCTATCTTCGTTGCTTACGGGCGGCGCGGGAACCGTTAAGGGTATAACTACCGCCGCTGGCGGCGCGGCTAGAAAAGCAGGTGTGTCTGCCGCTACTGCGGGTCGTATTGCTAACGCGGGTGATGTGCTTGCGCCCGTTGCTGCAGTAGGGGAAAAAATTAACCCCGCGCGATTTGTAGCTCCTGTCATAGAAGCGCCGGTTAAATTGGTTGGTAAAGCGGCGGGCGCGGTATACAACGCGCTTGACCCAAAATCAGTTGCGTACATGACTGCAACAGAAGGGCGCGCGCCGCAAATTCTAAACGCGCTATTAGATCCTAATGTTCAAATTGTTCCGGGAAGTATGCCTACAGCAGCGCAAGCCGCTGCACCTGTAGGGGCCACTCGTTTTTCTGCAATGGGTGAGTCGGCTAAAAAAACTTTACCGACGCCGTATTTTGAACGTGAAGCTCAACAAAAATCAGCCCAACTAGGACAAATCCAATCTGTTGGTCAAGATGAAGCAGCACTTGCTCGCGCGGAAGCACTTAGGAGTGGTACGGCGGCGACTAACTATCCAGCAGCGTTTGCAGTACAAACGCAAGCAGACCTTGCGTTAGCACAGTTAACAAATAATCCATATTTTAAAGACGCTATACCAGACGCTACTAAATTAGCAGAAGCAAAAGGTATTACGTTTAGAAGTAATCCAATTGAATTTTTACATGGCGTTAAATTGTCTCTTGACAAAATGATGTCAAAAACAGGCGATACCGCTCTTGCGTCTACTGAGAAAAAACAAGTTGTAGATTTACAAAAACAACTTGTTGGGTGGATGGAAAATAAAGCGCCGGGATACAAAACTGCGAGAGAAACTTTTCAAGCGCAAAGCGAACCGATCAACCAAATGCAAGTCGGTCAGTTTCTTGAAGGAAAATTAAAACCGGCACTTGGTCAAGATACAGCGGCACTTAGGGCCGCAGGGTACGCGGAAGCGTTAGAAAACGCGCCAGCTACAATTAAGCGCGCGACAGGGCAGTCACGTTTTGAAAGTTTACGCCAGATTCTTACGCCGCAACAAATTGCTGCCCTTGAAGCGGTGCGAGACGATCTTGCCCGCGCTAAATTAGCAGAGCAACAAGCGCGTTTTGCGCGAGGGGCAGGCCCTGACGTTAATTTGTTAGGTACTGAAGCTATCGGACAAATACGCGCGCCTAACCTTATATCCCGCGTAGCTACTGTTGCTAACGATATTATGCGACGGCTGCAAGGTAAGTTAGACCAAAAACTTGCTATCGAACTAGCTACAGAAATGTTAGACCCCGCAGCGGCGGCTAAAGCATTAGATAAAGCGATCAAGCGTGAGGCCAAGGGTAAAAAAATAGCCGCACCGTTTCAGACCGCCGGTAAAATGGGGTCAAAAATTATCCGTACTCCCGCAGTTATCAACGCGCTTGTCGCGGACCGCGAAAACCAAAACCAACTGGCTCCATGATGGTTACATTATCTGAAGTTGATCACAAGATTGACGCCCACGTGGACGTCTGCGCGATCCGGTACGAAGGTATCGAGAAAGAGACGCGCGGTATCCACGCGCGGATCAAGCGCCTAGAGCAGATCCTGATCACGGGCGGGGGCGCGATCATTATGATGTTGCTGTCCATCATTCTGAAAGGTCATTAAACAGTAATCGTCAGTTCGTAAGATGAAGTTCCTTTTTCTGGAGCTTGATATGAAAGACGACATCCTTGCCGCGATCAACGATTCTGAGCCAGTTGACGCCCTGAACGCGCTGTTCTCGGTGGCCTTCTTGGTTGCTAAAGCATCAAACATCAACGAGTTCACTTTGTCCTCGCTCTTCTCTTCGACCGCCGACGCGCTCTTCCAAGCTCACGCTGATGACGAAGAAGTTGAAGCCGAAGAAGAAGAAGAAGAAGAAGAAGAAGAAGAAGAAATCGACGAGCAGACCGACGAGTAATGCTCAGACCCCCCGATGACCTCGGGGGGTCACCCAACCGCAACAAAACTGTGCTATTTGATGTGGTTCTTCTAATAGGATGAAGAATGAAACCACAAAAAATCAGCGACGAAGAGTTTTTGCGGATATGGGAAGAACTTAAATCACCCGTCAAAGTTGCCAGATTTACGGGGATTTCTGAGCGGCGCGTTCATTCTCGGCGTCGTTCTTTAGAAAATAAGTTAAAACTTAATCTTGCAGTTGGCAAACCAATCCACATTCAAAAAGCTAGACACGAAGCTGGCTTGACTGATGGCATCGCCATCATTTTTTCTGACGCGCACTTCTGGCCCGGAATCAGAACAACCGCTTTCAAGGGCCTCCTGTGGGCGATAAACGAACTTAAACCGCATATCGTAATCGCCAACGGCGATATTTTTGATGGAAGTTCGATCAGCAGACACGCTAGAATAAATTGGAGCGCGGTCCCAAACGTGAAGCAGGAGCTAGAAGCGTGCCAAGCGGCGCTTAAAGAGATTGAGGATGCTTGCGAGAAGGCGCGCCACCACACCCAACTGATTTGGCCGCTAGGTAACCACGACTCGCGTTTTGAATCCCGTCTATCAGAGGCCGCGCCGCAATTTGAAGGCGTCGGCGGCACGGCGCTCAAGGATCATTTTCCCAAGTGGCATCCATGCTGGTCTTGCTGGTTGTCAGACAACGTAGTAGTCAAGCACCGCTACAAGGGCGGCGTTCACGCTACTCACAACAATACGGTCAATTCTGGTGTCACGACTATCACCGGCCACTTACACAGTCTCAAGGTCACGCCGTTTGGGGACTATAATGGGACTCGATGGGGCGTTGATACTGGTACGCTTGCTGAGATTGATGGGCCGCAGTTCATAGACTACCTTGAAGACGGCCCCGTCAACTGGCGCAGCGGGTTTGCCGTGGTGACGATGAAAGACAGCAAACCGCTCTGGCCTGAGTTGGTCAGCAAGCACGCCGAGGGTATCATCAACTTCCGTGGTCAACTTATTGATGTGAGTGAGTACTAATGGAAATCGCAGAACTTTTTCTGAAAGCATGGCCGGTGTTGCTTGGCATCGTAACGCTGATTATTGTGCTGTCTAAACTGGACTTGCGCGTCGCCGTGCTTGAGGAAAAGATGAAGTCTGCGTTTGAAATCATCAACAAGATGAGGGACAAGCAATGAGCGAAAAACTTGAAGCCAAAAGTCAACTTATCGAGAAGACGGCTTTTGCCGTGCTTCCAATTTTGTTTACCTGCGTTGTGTATCTGATGTCGTCGCTGGACAAACTTAGCCACGATGTGACGGTCCTGAACGCCAAGATAAGTTTAGTGGTCACGTCAGACAATAAACAGGCCGCAAATTCAGGGGCAGAACTTGCGCGGGAAAAACTTCGGCAGGACATGGAGAAAGAAATCCAGCACAACCGCGATATGATCCACGAAAACCAAAAGCACATCAGCATCATCGAAGACCGGATGGCGAGGAAATAATGGCTGACTTCAACCCCGCCTTTGAAAAAATGATCCACGACGAAGGTGGATACCAATTAACCGACATTCCGGGTGACCGGGGAGGACAAACGTATGCGGGAATCGCAAGAAAACCCAACTCAGACTGGGCAGGATGGCAGCATATCGACCGTAAAGACTTTGGGTCAGCTACGCCTTTGGTCCGCGAATTCTATAAATCTAATTTTTGGGATCGTGTCCGAGGTGACGACATTAAGGAACAAGCTATCGCGGAAACC
>Ga0304730_1003297_pt1 | contig 10957 bp, 7 predicted proteins | sample M_130628_MF_Meta_FD_190474 | JGI IMG/M metagenome (GOLD analysis project Ga0304730, IMG submission 190474) | Freshwater microbial communities from Lake Montjoie, Canada to study carbon cycling - M_130628_MF_MetaG (v2) (version 2) | ecosystem: Environmental > Aquatic > Freshwater > Lake | place...
AAATGAATATGCTATTCGTTATGCTAAAGGATTTCAATTTAAAACTGGGAGAGATATTTTTGCTTTTAAACTAAATGTCTCATACATGAAAGCCGACGATTGGGAGGCAAATAATTCTAATTCTGTAGAAGGCTTAGATACAGACAGAAACAATCCTGGTGGCTACGATGCTGTTAATCGTTATGGCGACGAGAATTTATCTCCAAATATTAACAATGCTTTAGATCCAGCTGCTGTATGGCAAACCCCAGGATTAAAAAGATGGCACCGAACAGGTTACTGGGAAAAAGACATTGTGGATTATAAAACTGAAAATCTGAAAACGGCTGCGGCTTTGCACTTTATGTTGAAGCCAAAAGTTGAACTCATCCTCGCATCTAATTTCGGAACAGGAACAACCGTTTACCAAGGTGATAATCGCTTTAGCTTAAAAGACATATTATTTTTCCAAAATCGCATAGAGATTAATAAAAAGGATGATTTTTTTATTCGTGCATATGCAACTAATGAAGATGCAGGAAATTCCTATGATGCAGTTCTTACAGCATTTTTATTGCAAGATGCAGCTGGCGAAGATTGGGATTGGAACGACAGATACCGTCAGTATTGGTCTAATAATATTACTGCTCGTGTAAGAGCCCTCGACCCTTCGGTTCAATGGACAGTCGGAGGGGTTGGCATTCCTCCGGATTATAACGCGATAAATGAGGTAATAAATGCCAACCAAGATTCTATGTTTGTTTGGCATGCAGAGGCAAGTAACTATGCAAATAAAGCTTATCCACCTTGGGAAATGGAAGCATTCTTTAAGCCCGGTACGCAACGTTTTGATTCATTGCTGACCGATATAACTTCAAAAACTTCATTTTTAGAGGGCGGTTCTAGAATCGAAGATAAATCTGCCTTGTACCACTTACATGCAGAGAAAGTTTTCGATATAAATTTTGCAAAATTTACTATTGGTGGAAATGGAAGAATTTATACACCACGATCTAGAGGAGCCCTTTTTAGTGATACCAATGGTCTAGTTATAATAAATAAAGAATTTGGAGTTTATGCAGGAATAGAAAAGCACTTTGCAGATAAAAAGTTCATTTTTAAAGGCAGTATGCGCATTGACAAAAATCAAAATTTTGACTTTCTACCATCTCCTGCAGCTTCCTTGATCTGGCAACCATCTAAAAAACATTCAATACGAACAACCCTTACCTCTGCTATTCGAAACCCAACTTTATTAAATCAATATATGTATTACAATGTGGGGAGAGCTAAATTAGTAGGAAATATTAATGGTTATGATTCTCTTGTTACTGTTGAATCAATTCGAAATTATTATTCAACAAATAATCCAAATATAGATACTTTGGAGTATTTTAATTTAGAGCCCATTGCTCCGGAAGAAGTTAAATCCTTTGAAATTGTATATAAGGGAACTTTTTTTAATTCACTTTTCTTTGATTTTAATTACTATTTTAGTTCATACTCAAACTTTATTGGTTATGTGAATGGTGTTGATCTCATAATTAACCCTCTTTTTGGCGATTTTTACATTAAGGATGTTTTTCGAATAGCTACAAATTCTCGAGAAACAATTACAACGCAGGGTATTTCAATTGGAATTAATTATTACATCGGAAACAATTATGCCCTGAATGGAAATTATTCTTGGAATGCCTTATCAAAAAAAGCAACTGACCCAATTATCCCTGCCTACAATACACCAGAAAATAAATTCAATATTGGTTTCCAAGGAAGAGATATTGCAATCAAAAAATTGAAAGGTCTAGGTTTTAATATCAATTACAAATGGATTCAGGGATTTTATTCTGAAGGATCTCCACAATTTTCAGGAAATGTTCCAACATACGGCTTAGTGGATGCTCAGGTGAATAAGTTCATAGAAAAAGTGAAATTAACAGTGAAACTTGGCGCATCTAATCTATTAAATAATAAAGTACTTCAGGTATATGGAGGTCCTTTTGTGGGAAGAATGATTTATATAAACCTATCATTAGATTTAAACTCTAAATAGACTATTTGCTTTATATTTTAAATTAATTAACTTTACAAATAAATAAACCTATAAAACAATTATTATGAAAAAAACACTACTATCTATTATTTTTACTGGTGGAATTCTTGCCTCTGCATTTTCTCAACAACAGAGATATGTTGACGAAGTTTTTACCAATTTTACAGTTGAACCTAATATTACTTATTGTCAAAATCTTTCTGTTATTGCCGCACCAGGAATTCCATTTTTACCAACTGGTGCAAACCCTGCTGCACCTGCCTTGGTTTTTGATTTATACGAGCCAACTGGCGATACGGTAGCCGAAAGGCCAATTATTATCATGCTTCATACAGGTACTTTCGCACCAATCATTCGAAATGGAAACCCAACTGGATCACGTCAAGATTTTGCAACTACTGAAATTTGTAAAAGTTTTGCGAAGAGAGGTTATGTAGTAGCAAATTTGGAGTACCGCTTAGGATGGAACCCAACTGCACCGACACAAGCAGACAGAGCAGCAAGTATAATGAAAGCTGTTTTCCGAGGGATGCAAGATACAAAAAGTGCCGTTCGTTTTTTAAGAAAAGACTATGCAAATGGAAATCAATGGGGTATTGATACTTCACGCATTATTCTTTGTGGACAAGGCACTGGAGGTTGGATCTCTATGGGATATGTAACAGTTGATAAATTAGCTGAAGTTCAATTACTAAAATTTCTAGATGCCAATGCACTTCCTCTTATTGATACAGCAGTAGTTGGCGATTGGAATGGTTATGGTGGTAATTCTACTCCTGGGCAAGGTAATATACCAAGTAATTTAGGTTACTCGAATGATATACACATGGTTTGTAACATGGGTGGTGCAATTGGAGATTTGAGTTGGCTAGAAGCTGGAGATGTACCTATGTGTGCAGTTCATTGTCCAACTGATCCTATTGCAACATATACTACAGGTACTGTTTCTATATCCGGTATAGGCATTGTAACTACAGATATTAGTGGACACTATGATATTATGGAAAAATCAAATTCACTTGGTAACAATTCTATTTTTGATCCTGTAAATGCAGGTAACGATACCTATACTCTTGCTGCCGCTGCTGCCTCCGCGAGCGCAGTAGGAATAGACATTGCCTTTGCAAATGCAGGAGATACATTGGTAGGTACTCCGGTACCAAATGTTTTTCCTTATATTACTGGAAATCCTTACGAGTCTGCACCTTGGGAGTATTGGGATTCTGCTACAGTGGTGTCTATTGCACCATTAGTGGGAGCAACACTTGCTCAAGCTCAAGGTGCTCATGCATCAGGTCTTCAATTAAATCCTAATATGAGCATAGCAAAAGCAATGGCTTACATCGATACAACATTGGGATATTTCTGTAGAAGAATTGTGAGAGCAACAAATTTAGATGGGCTTGCTAGTTTGAACGATTTATCAAACTTAGAATCAGGAATTAACATGTATCCTAATCCTACATCAAATAATATTACTATTCATTCTGAAAATGGTACAATTAATTCTATTAAATTATATACTACTGCCGGTAAACTTGTGAAAGAAGAAGCTAATCTTACTTCTAAGCTCGTTAGCCTTAACAATCTCAATTTAACTGAAGGTCTTTACCTTTGTTCTATTGAAATTAATGGGCAATCAGTTACGAAGCGATTAATAATTCGTTAATAAAAGAATTTAATTTTATTAAAAAAAGAGCTTGATTAATTCAAGCTCTTTTTTTTTGATAGTAATTAAGGATTTCAAAAAGTATTTAAAACTCGAGTTATATTCTTAAGTCTTTAGATTGAAATTTACTTCTTAAATAGCTAAAATTCTCAATTGTTTGTTTTTAATAAAAAAAATCTATAGCTTTAAAAAAATTAAAACCTATAACTATGAAAAAATTATTACTTTTTATACTCACCATTTTATTGGTGAATTCTCAATTATTTTCCCAATGTGATAACCCCCCGCCACCTCCAACAGATCTTGCATGCTACGAAGAAGCAGTATTTGATGACGATTTTTGTGAATGGTATGTAATTGGAGAAGATACAACTCCTGAACCTGCAGTAGTAACTTTATCAGGTGGTACACTTACTGCAACAGGTGGTAGTGCAGGCCTTGGTTTTTGGGTAGATTGTGCAACAGAAGAACCGTTTATGGCGACAGCCGGTATGGCAACCTTTACACCTACTGCTAATGGTATTTATACCTATGTTATTCTTAATGCAACAATGACATGTTATGGTATTGGTAATTGTGTTGAAGTTGGGTTTATTAGTTTAGATGAGAAAGATGAAGTTTTATTTTCTATTGCTCCTAACCCATCAAACGGAATCTTTACATTAAAGAATCCATCTCTTATAGATGGAGTAATAGTAATTACTGATGGTTCAGGTAGAATTATTTACGAATCAAGTTTAGATGCTTCTGAAAAATCAATTGATATTTCAAATGTAAGCATAGGGATTTACTATTTAAATGTTAAGTCTAATAATAATAATAAGGTAATTCGCCTTATTAAAAACTAAAACATTTTAGTTTGCTAAAAGCCGCCTAAATGGCGGCTTTTTTTTTAGAGTAAAATTAGAAACAGAGTAATTTGAAATTAAGTTCTTTAAGGATTTACTTTTCAGATTTATCAACTACAGGCCTATTTTTTCTACTTGCCAATTCCCAAGCTATTACAAAAGCCAATTGGGTTCTTTTTTGTAATGCATCAAATTCTATTTTATCTACCTCATCTGAAGCTTGGTGATAATCGTCGTGAACACCATTAAAAAGAAAAACGGAAGGGATATTGTGTTTTGCAAAATTATAATGATCAGAACGGTAGTAAAAACGATTTGGGTCTTTTCGACTGTTGTATTTATAATCTAACTTGATGTTTATATACTTTTTGTTAACATCTTCGCACACATTGTGTAAATCAGTAGAAAGGAAATTTGAGCCAATTAAATAGATGTAATTATTCGACTTTAAATGAAACTCATCACGACGGCCGATCATATCAATGTTAACATCGGAAATTGTATTCGCTAAAGGGAATAAAGGATTTTCTGTGTAGTAACTTGATCCATATAAACCATGTTCTTCTCCAGTTACATGAAGGAATAAAATAGAACGTTTTGGACCATGTCCATCATTTTTTGCTTCTTGAAATGCCTGTGCTATTTCTAATAATGCAACTGTTCCAGAACCATCATCATCCGCACCATTGTAAATTTCCCCATCAATTATTCCAATGTGATCATAATGAGCAGATACAACAACTATTTCCTCTGGTTTTTCAGAACCTTCAATAAATGCCCATATATTTTCTGAATCAGGTAAACCCTTCATAAAAGCAGAAGGAACTTTTTGATAAAAATCTGTTGCTCCTTTTGGAAAAGAAATACCGTTGTTTTTATAGGTGTTAATTAAATAAACCCCAGCTTTCTTTTGACCTTCAGTTCCCGTGTCTCTTCCTTCCATTTCATCAGAAGCTACAATTTCTAAATGAGTTTTTAAATCCGAAATAGAAATTGTACTGATGTATTTTGTAAGATCAAAAGAGCTTGTTGTTTGAGCAAAACTAGAACTTAGGAAAAATAGATAAATCGTGGTGAATAAAAAATTTGTTCTCATAATAGTAGATTTTAAATTAATAAGACAAGAAACAGAAAAAGATACGACTAAATTAATTTACTTTCATAAATCGCTGAATCCCAATAAGAATTTGCTTTTTGTCATATAGACGAACAAAATAGGTTCCTTTTTGAAGATTTTTAACATCTATAGTAGCCTCAAAAGAATCTTCAACAGGGTAAATACCGCTGATAATACCACTTTCATTAATTAATTCTATTCGAGCTATTTTCTTTTCGGAAGAAGTAACAAACAAAAGGTTTGCACTTGGATTTGGATAAATAGCAACTTCGCTGAAATTTTGTTCTAAAAGTGATACTGTGGATTGGCCAACAAAGGTCAAGGTATTATTTCCAGAATTTGGAATTGCTAAGGTATCTGTCAAATCATTGTAATAAATATCCGCAGGACTACTCAGACCACTTACTATTGATACTGGAGTAGTTGTAAAATCATTGTTGTATTTGTACACGCTATTTGTGCCCCAAGTAGAAATATAAAAATCGCCGTTTGCCTTGCGTGCTATTCCATCAATGTTCGTATAGGAAGTTGTTAAAAGTGTTGTTACCGTTGAATCCACCAATAAACATCTTTTAATTTTTGCGGGAAAACCCCAATTCACAAAAACCAAAGAATTGCTTGTCTCATCGTAAATAATCCCATTTGGAGATTCCGTTAAATTCTGTGCGAAAAGATTAAAAGTTTGAGTAGCAATCTTTATTCTATAAATTTTCTTTGCTGAAAAATCTGTTACAAATAAATTTCCAGAATTGTCATGCGTGATGCCATTTAAGAATGTTGCTCCAAGATTTACAGAAAAAACTTGCAGGCCGGTTGTGAGGTCATATCCTAAAACCTTTCCACTGCAACAAGCATAAACAGTAGTGCCAACAACTTCAATTCCATAGGGATTTGGAGAAATTCCTCCAACAAATTGCGAAATTGTACCATTACTACTTCGCTGCATTATTTTGCCATCGTTTTTATTTGCAATCAAATAACGGTTGTTAAGGGGGTCAAAATCGATACTTTCTGGTCCATTTAATTGCCCAAAAGAAAGGGTGTAAAGAAATAAGAACGATATAAATAAGCTATTTTTTTTCATATGAAATTTAATTATTTAATAATGAGCATCCGTTTTGTTGCGGTATAGACTAAAGTGTTGTTTTCTTTCAAACCCATTGTAATTTATTTCGATATTAAAAAAAGTGGTATGGTCGAAGAAGCTATATGTTGTATTATAATAAGGTGATTAATCTGTAACATAAGTTATAATAAAAGAATTTGTCGCCATATTTTTTATATTATTAAATATAATTAATCAAATAAATCAAAAATTTAAAGGAAAAAAGTATTTAAAATACCATAAAAAAATAGCATAATTAAAACTCTATTTAATTAACTTTTTAGATAGACGGCTTCCATTTTTCATTGTTACACTTATTGTATAAATTCCTTTTTTTAGGACACCAGTATCAACAGTTATTGATTGTTCTTTAATAGTAGAAGATGAAATAGTTCTTCCCATCAAATCTATTAAACTGAATTCATTACCCACTAAATGTGCAGGAAAATCTACTGTGAACAAATTATCAAAGGGGTTGGGATATACAGTGAAGTCATTACTCCAGTTGTCACCAATCCCCAAACCACTATTAGGAGGACGAATAACGATGATGCTGTGCGTATTGGGACTGGTATTAGACCAAGATGACCCATTAGTTGCAAGATAAATTTCTTTTTCAGCACCGATACAAAGATCCCGTAAACGTCCAAATTGATTCGTTAGGTAATGTGTCTGGCTAAGCACTGAAGTACCATCGGTATTCATCGTGAGCGCAATGATTTTTTTATCTTTTAAGACGCTCATCAATATTTTGTTATGAAACTCTGGAAATGCGGGGTTTTCGTAAAACACCAAGTCGGAAGGCGCTATCGTCGGTGTCCACACAATAAGGGGTTCTTTTACATCATTGGCTGCACAAAATGTCTGTTCACTAGAAGAATTACAGAATCCTTCCACATTTGGCCAACCGTAATTTTTTCCCATCTCAGCAATTTGAAACTCGTCATCAGTAGAAGCTCCGTGCTCTGACATATATATTTTCCCATTTGGATGAAGTAGTAATCCTTGTACGTTGCGGTGCCCTCTGGAGTATAAAGAGTTACCGGCGATAGGGTTATCACTTGGAATGCTACCGTCTAGGTTGATCCTCAACAATTTCCCGTTCAATTCATTTATGTCTTGAGGAAAGGCTGTATTTTGAGCGTCACCTGTTGAAAACAAGAGGGTGTTGTCTGCTAAAATAATTAGACGTGACCCATTGTGTGTAGTGTTACCAACAATATTATCCAAAATAATAACCGGACTCACTAAACTTGTTCCGTCGTAGATATACTTTACTAATTTCTCCTTTAAATTTGAAAAGGTACCGTAGGTATAGGCAATAAAAACTTCAGAAGTTGTCGAAAAATTTGGGTGAAGAACCATGCCCAATAATCCTGATTCGGAGTTTTGGTAAACAGAAGAAACGATGTCTAAAATTACATTTTTTGTCTTAGTAACAGGGTCTATACGACTAATAATTCCTTTCCTTTCGGTAGTCCATATGTGGCCATCTTCTCCGTAGATAATTTCCCAAGGAATATCTAAACCAGTATAAATAGTGTCTACCTCAACTGTTGTAGACCCTATATTAATATCGGTTTGAGAATAATAATTAAAGTTTAAAAAAAATGATAATAAAATAAAAAATTTGTAGTTTTTCATGTTTTTTAATTTACAATTATATGAGTATAAGTTTTTAAAGGGTACAAAAATGGTTTTAACATAGAAAGTTTAAAGCTATAAACTGATTGCAAGGTTAACATATTTTTTGCAATCACAAAAATAATATTAAGTGAAAATGTTCAATTATTATTGAAATTCAGCATTTTTAAAGAAAAAAAGCTTGTGTGTATTTTTTATTAACATACAAAATTTTTCTACCTTTGGTTTGTTAAATATCGATTTAAAATCATGCTTTTATGAAGTCATTGTTTATTATTCAATTCTTTCTTAGCATTTTTTTAGTGCCTCAAATTGGGTATTCTCAATCCATACATGATCTTGCCAGAACTGGAAGTGTTTCATCAATGGAGCAGCATTTAAAAAAAACTCCAAGTGATTTAAATGCGCTTTCTGAACAAGGCATTACGCCTTTTATTTTAGCTTGTTATAGAGGAAATAATGCTGTTGCAAAATTGTTGATGGAAAAAGGAGCTGATGTTGGGTATTGTACTACAGAAGGGACTGCAATTTTTGGCTTGATTTTTAAAGATAATTTAGAAATTTTAAATTATATTTTGGAAAAAGGATATTCTCCAAATGATACCTGTCAATTTAGTCAATTTGGATCTCCTTTAAACTTTGCTATGAGTTTGAGACGGTATTCTGTTATTTCTATGCTACTAAAATATGACGCCAAAACTGATAATCTAAATTCACAAGGACAAAACCTGAAAGATTTACTACTATTCTATAAAGACGAACAATTAACTAAACTTTTTGAAGCATATGAAAAATAAATCACTACTCTTATTTCTACTTGTATTTTCTCAATGGTCTTTTTCGCAGACATTCACGACAGGTGTTGTCAATTTATCCTCGACTGCAGGTTTAACAATGTCTGTCAAACTTGATATTAGTACAAACGTAACCATGACATTAACTGGTCCATCAGGACGATGGTTTGCCCTCGGATTTGGCGCCTCATCAATGGCAGCAGGTACTGATGTGGTAGGTGTTCACGCTTTGGGTTCATTGCCAAATTTCGATGCCAATTTAACCGGCAACAATGCCCCAGCAACGGATACCCAACAAGATTGGACGATCACATCAGATCAAGTGGCTGCTGGAGTTAGAACCATAATAGCAACACGTGCATTAAATACAGGAGATGCCAATGATTATGCATTCTCTGCTGCAACTGGGACCCTTTCTTTAATATGGGCTCGGGGAAGTTCAAATTCTTTTGCTTATTCGGGCCACGGCGGTACAAACCGTGGTGTTGTGAATGCCACTTTCACTCTTTCAACTGTTTCAGTATTAAATCCAGAAATTGAGAAATACAAGGTATATCCAACGATATTAGCCTGTGGTGAGCTGCTACATTTACCATCCTCCAAAACATATAATTTATATGATCTTCAGGGAAGTTTAATATGCTCTATTCCAGAATCTATAAATGAATTAAGAATGGATTTTCCAGCAGGTCTTTATTTACTAAAGAATGAAGGGAAAACGATTAAGATAGTGCTGACAAAGTAAATTATCTAGTGAAAAGTTATACCACAGAAATTAGGTAAAAAAAAATTGTGTGATTTAAAGAATTATTTAAAGACTATTCAGAAATTAAATCGCCATACAAATCGTAATGATCAGCACTTTGAATTAGCACCTTTGAAAAATCTCCTATGCGGATATAGGTTTTATCTTTTTTCACTAAAACTTCATTGTCAACTTCAGGTGAATCAAATTCTGTACGACCAATAAAATAATCTCCTTCAGCACGATCAAACAAAACCTTAAAAGATTTATTTACTTTTTGTTGATTTAAATCATAACTAATTCCCGCTTGTAAATCCATAATTAAATCAGCTCTTTTCTTTTTTAATTTTGGCGACACATTATCTTTAAACTCAAAAGCGTGTGTATTTTCTTCGTGAGAATAGGTGAAAATTCCAAGTCGATCGAAGCGACTTCTCTCAACCCAATCATACATTTCTTGAAAATCCGCTTCTGTCTCTCCAGGATAACCAGCAATCAATGTTGTTCTTAATGCAATTCCGGGAACTTTTGATCGAATAGTTGCGATTAGCTCTTCTGTCTTTTCTCTTGTTGTACCTCGGCGCATAGCTTGTAATATTTTAGTAGAACCATGTTGCAAAGGCATATCCAAATACTTACAGATATTAGTTCTTTCATTCATTACATCCAAAACATCCATTGGAAAGCCAGTTGGAAAAGCATAGTGCAATCGAATCCATTCAATTCCTTCAACATCAGAAAGATGCTTCAATAATTCCGAAAGGGCGCGTTTTTTATAGATATCTAAACCATAGTAGGTTAAATCCTGAGCAATTAACATCAATTCTTTTACTCCTTTTGCTGCAAGACTTTTTGCTTGCAAAACAAGATCTTCAATTGGTGTTGACAAATGCTTACCTCGCATTATCGGAATTGCACAAAAAGAACAAGGGCGATCACAACCTTCAGCAATTTTGAAATAAGCATAGTGATTTGGAGTTGTCAACAATCGTTCACCAACTAA
>Ga0304730_1003301_pt1 | contig 10952 bp, 21 predicted proteins | sample M_130628_MF_Meta_FD_190474 | JGI IMG/M metagenome (GOLD analysis project Ga0304730, IMG submission 190474) | Freshwater microbial communities from Lake Montjoie, Canada to study carbon cycling - M_130628_MF_MetaG (v2) (version 2) | ecosystem: Environmental > Aquatic > Freshwater > Lake | place...
TCAACATCAGATGTCACAACTCTTAGCGATTTCTACTCTGTTTACGGTTATGCAGCTATTGCTACTCCGTTCGAGGGTGCAATCGTCAAGATCAACACTGGAGCCTAATAACTCATGGCAGTAACGGTGGAGCAGTTTAGAGCGTATGTGGGGACTAAAGAGGTCTCTACATTCGTGGACTCATGTTTAGCATCTGCTAATCAGATGGTCGCCAAGTTCGTGGGTTCATCCCGTGTGCCAGGTGATGTTCTGGATTCAGCGGTGCTGTCATGTGCCTCTGAACTGTTCCACCGTCGCTCCGCTCCAAATGGTGTCGCTCAGTTCGCTGACCTTGGGACTACTGTTCGCATTGCGAAAGACCCGATGAACGCAGCTAGAGAGATGCTACTACCGTTTACAGGACCGGGACTGTGACCAACGAAATAACCGCAACTAAAGCGGAACTGGCTCTTGACTTGCAGAATGCAGGGATAGAAGTTTTGGACTATGTTCCAGAACGTATAGTTCCACCTATTGTGATTATGTCTCCAAGTTCACCGTATCTGGTTGCTGAAACTGTAGGCCGAGAATACCGACTTGGTTTGACCCTCACCATGATTGCTATGACTGCAACTAATGAGGAAGCAACTGAAGCTCTTGACGCTTTGATTGCTCAAACTGTTTCGGCTCTCAATCCATTAGGTTACGTTGTGCTCAACCAAGTAAACCCGCCATATCGTTTGGCAGCTAATAACGCTGAGTATCTTGCCAGTGATCTAAACCTTGACTTATCTTTAACACTCTAACAAAGGAAAACTGATGCCTTCATCAACCAGAATCAAAGCAACAAACATCTCATTCAAAATCGGTGCTACCGAATACAACTGCGATGCCAACCTAGTAGAACTTACTTTGAATGACGCTCCAGGCGATGTTCAGACATTCTGCGAGGTTCGTCCAGGTGGAGAGTGGAAACTACAACTTGACGGTGTAACCTCAGGCGATGCAGCTTCACTTTACAGAATCCTATGGTCTAACTTCGGAACCGAAGTTGCATTCACCATTGCACCAAATGGTAACGCTACAGCGACAGCATCTCAGCCTCATTACACAGGAACAGTAATCTTTGATGAACTGCCTCCTCTAAGCCTTAACGCTGGTGACATTGTGAAGTTCTCTGTAATGCTGACTGTAAAGAACGCTGTTCACACTCCATCTGCAACTCCACCGGTTTACTACGGCGTTACTCTAAAGACCTCAGCTTAGTCTTTATAATGACCAACCTTGGAAAAGGTGCGGGGCTGTCTGTTGAGGGTCTCGGAGTTACAATCAAGGCAATGAAGGAACTCGGTGCAAGCCGTCAAGTTCTAACTGAGCCAGGCTATCAAGCCTCTATGATTTTGATTGCAGCTGCGAGACCTCTCATACCCGTAAAGACTGGAACTTTAGCATCAACTGTTCGTCCTCGTAGGACTCAGTATGGTGCGAGTGTTCAGGCTGGTGGAAAGATGGCTCCATACGCTAACCCTATTCACTGGGGTTGGAAAGTCGTATCCAGCAGTCACAGGGGAACTCTGAGACCTGGCACTTATCGAGGTATCAAACCGCAACCATTCTTTAGCGAGGCTCTAGGTTATACTCAAGATGAGATCCTCAAGAATTATGAGAAACTCATGCGAGAAACCATTGACAAACTACCAGGAGCAAAACAATGACCACCCAGACATTTGATTTCGAATCACTAACCCTCGATGAGGTTGAGCAGATTGAACTTATTACAGGTTCATCTATAGACCAGTTACTTGATGCAGGACAGGCTAAGGGCAAAGCTCTTAAAGCCATCATCTACATCATGCAAAAGAGACAAGATCCATCATTCACTTTAGAACAGGCTGGCAGTATTCCACTATCAGAGGCCAACAAACTGTTCACAGGTGAATCCGACCCAAAAGAGTAATTGCCGACCAACAGGCGGAAAGAGTAGCGTTCATGATTGTCTATGCAGGGATGACCCTCAGCGACACTAAAGCGGTTACTCTCCGTGAGTATCGGGCAATCACTGAAGCATTGAAAGCGAAACAGTAATGGCTCAGAATCTAGTCGTCAATTTTATTGGTAACAATAAACTCTCTAAGACCACAGCTGCGGTATCTGCTGATCTAAAGAAGTTTCAGAGAACTGCCGACAGTGTTGGACGTGGCTTGAATAGAGCACTTGGTGCAGCTGGTTTAGCGGTTGGTTTTGCAGCTCTGACTAGGGTTCTAAAACAATCTGCTAAAGCTGCATCTGAGGACATTAAGAGCCAGGCACTTTTGTCTAACGCTCTCAAGAACACCACTGGTGCAAGTGATGTTGCTATCAAATCTGCTGAAAGTTACATCCGTAAAACACAGCTCTCAGCTGCGGTGCTCGACGATGAACTGCGTCCAGCCTTATCTCAGGCTGTAAGAGCGACAGGTTCTCTTGCTGGTGGTCAGGCTCTACTTGACACTGCTCTGGATGTTTCGGCTGGAACAGGTAAAGATTTAGGCACTGTTGTCGGTGCTTTGTCTAAAGCCTATACAGGTAACACCACCTCACTAAAGAAACTTATTCCAGGTATTGACGTTACTGGTGACTACATGTCAAGACTAAATAAGACTTTTGAGGGTGCAGCTGAGACTGCAGCTAATAACGATCCATACAAGAAAATCAGCATCATCTTTAGTGAACTGCAAGAGACCATCGGCATGACTTTGTTGCCAGCGATTCAAGAGTTCTCAGACTATCTCTCCAGTGACGAGGGTCAATCAAACTTGCAGAGTATCGCCAACATCTTTGGTGTTATTGGAAAACTAATTACTAACGCTACAAGTTTCCTAATTCAGAATGCCAACGTAATCATTGCTATTGTTGCTGGTTTGGTCGCTCTAAAGGTCGGTTGGTTCGCTGTTACATTCGCTGTCAAAGCCTATGAACTGGCAACTAAACTGGCCAAGATTCAGACCATCGCTTTGAGGACTGCAATCATCTCCACCGGTATTGGTGCTCTTGTGGTTGCTGTGGCAACTCTTGGTGCTATGTGGTATGCGGCAAGTGAGAGTGCTAATGAATATGCTGACGCTCAAGATGCAGCTCTCAATCCGAACCAAGTGACATTCACAAACATTAACAGACCGTTTATGGATCCAGTTACTGGTATGTGGGATTCAGCGTTGAAGCGAACTTTGTCCGATTCTCGTATCACTAAAGAGATGAAAAATGTTATCGCCAAGTTCAAGGGCAAGGAAGTCACTATTGACTTCGGTTTGAACGCTATCTTTGTGAACAAAAAAATGGTTTGGCAAGGTATATCTCAAGAGGTTAAAGAGGTCGCTGAAAAGGTCCGTGAGGCTTTGGATAAAGAGGTTGGCAGGGTCAAGTCCACAGCTGAGAAGTTCCGTGATGCTGTTGGTTTAGCGTTTGGCACTAGAGGTGAGGATGAGAACTCTATTTTCAACGTGGATTTCCTCATCGGCAAGATGAAGCGTATTGCTCAAGCTGCTAAGGGTTTCGCTGAGAACTTGGCATCTCTCCGTAAGAGGGGTGCAGACCAGTCATTCATCAACGAAATTGTTGCCATGGGTCCTGCTCAGGGAAACATTGTTGCTAAGAGTTTGTTGCAGTCTCCAGGTAAGTTGTCTGAGATTCTCGGACTTAGGGGTGAGATCTATGGTGTTGGTGCTCAGGCTCAAGTGCAGTCATCCATAGCAGGTAATGCTACTTATGAAATCAACATCAATAAAGCTGTGATTAGTGCCTCGGACATCATCCGTGAAATCCAGATTCTTGAAAAGAAAACAGGTCGAAAGTATCTGGTTAACTAATGCCGTTCGACATAAAGACTGACATTAGCATTCAATATGAATACGCTGAGGATTCTTGGACTGAACTTCGTTGCGATTCTTTTGAGGTTGAAATTGACAGAGGTATTGACATTGAGGAGGGCGTGTTCGCTCGTCCTAGTGTTGGCACTGCAACTGTCAAACTGATGAAAAAGAGTCTCGCTGATCTAGTTGGCACACCTCAATACAAATCGAACATGCCGTTCAAAATTATTGCGGGCGGTTACACGCTTTTTTACGGTTACATCCAGAATGTCTCGATGGCTTATGTTGCGACTGCTAAGAAACTTGAAATTACCATTACCGCTTATGACCAGACTCGTATTGCTCTAAACACCAGACTGTCATCATTTAGCATCACCGGCACAGCAACCGCCAAATCATTTAGGTCTGTTATGGATGACCTGGAGAACGCTGTTAGAGCAGTGGACACTAGAGTGGCTTGGAGTCAGGTTGGAAGTGGTGGAAGTTCTACAGCTGCGAATGATTACTTTGAGGTGGATGTTCTTTCGGGTGACGTTCTAAACATGTTGCTTGATGCCGAACTTGGTTGGTTCTGGGCTAATACCTCGGCAGGTTGCACTTGGAAAACTAGAGTGGACATCAACACCGCTCAGGGAACTACCTGGAGCAGTTTGAACCCGACAATCTCTAACGTTCACAGCTCAAGTGCAGATCACTATTGCATGGACGCTATTGACTATTCGTACAACTCGGACGACATCACTAACGTAGTCAAGGTAACCGAGACCGGTGGACTGGCAACAGCAACCTCAACTAACTCAACCTCAGTAACAAACTATGGCCGTCAGGCACAGGACTTTGAAGTAAACTTTTGGAACACCTCAGGTCTAGGCACTCTAGGTGCATGGGCATCACAGGTTTCAGCAGCTGCTAACCCTCGCTCAGTGAAATCTGTATCTGTTCCAGCAGTTCGTCGTGATGGGACTCTCAGCACAATAGTTGATAAAGACATCTGCTATCCGATGCAAGTCGAGTTTTCAGCAGGTGGAACGACACTTCAAGAAATCTACCTAATCAGTCGTATCGGGCATACTATTACCAGTGAACATTGGGAAGTAAACTTAGGACTATGGAGGGGTATCTAATGGATGACCGCAACTGGTTGCTAATCCTCTCAGGTATCCTAGGTGGCACAGGCATCTCAAGTTTCCTAAAGTATCTATCCACTAGGAGGACACAATCCATCGGTGTGGAGGAGCGTCTAAGAGCTGAAATGTTCACTCAGATAGATAAACTTAGAACTGAAATCGAGCAACTAAAAACTGAGCTAGATCATTGGCGAGACAAATACCTGGCACTACATAAGGAACATGTCAAACTAAAGGCAGAGTTCGACAAACTAACAAAGGATAAATAAATGGCTAAGACACCAATCACCTCTAAAGTAACTACCGACTGGAAAGCGTTTCCTGCTCCAGGTGAAGTTGTAGTTGAGGAAACTGTAGTCGAGGAAACTGTAGTTGAGGAAACTCCAGCAGAGGAATCTGTAAGTGAGTGAAACTTACACGGTAACTGACGGTCAATTCGACCTAGTTATCCTGGCAGGTTCAACGTTCCCTAGCGTGGCTGGTGACTGTTCGTTCTACCCTACTGACGCTGACGGTGTCGCATTCTCGCTAACAGGTTGGACTGCTAAGTTGCAGATTCGAGAGAATCCATCCATAGCTGCAATCATCGACATCGTTCCTACCGTGAACACCTCAGATAACTCTGTGCGATTCTCGCTAACACCTGCTCAGACATCCCTGCTAACTAAAACTGATTACGTCTGGGCTTTAGAGCTTACTCAAACATCTACCGGAAAGGTGCTGACACTTGCTAGAGGGCAGGTTGAAGTAACTCCAGAAATAGTCAAATGATCGTAAAAGTTGTAGTTCCAGATTCAATTTATGCCAGAGTTTATTTCGCTAGAGGTGAGCAGGGTCCTACAGGTGCTACAGGGCCTCAAGGTGCAACTGGCTCTCAGGGTCCTACAGGCTCTACTGGTGCTACAGGTCCTACAGGTCTAACAGGTGCTACAGGTCCTACAGGTCCTACAGGTCTAACAGGTCCACAAGGTCCAGCAGGTTCAACAGGGGCAACAGGGGCAACAGGAGCAACAGGTCTAACAGGTCCTACAGGTCTAACAGGTGCAACAGGGGCAACTGGTCCTCAGGGACCAGCAGGTCCAACTGGAGCCACAGGGGCAACCGGAGCCACAGGTGCAGCTGGAACTAACGGAACTAATGGAACCAATGGAACCTCAGCAACTATTGCCGTTGGAACTGTAACTGGTTTATCTGCTGGCTCTACACCAACTATCACTAACTCTGGAACATCTGCAGCTGCCGTATTTGATTTTGGTATCCCTGCGGGAGCAACTGGAGCAACTGGAGCAACTGGAGCAACTGGAGCAACTGGAGCCACAGGTGCAGCTGGAACCAATGGAACAAATGGCACTAACGGAACTAACGGTCAGGGTGTCCCTACTGGTGGAACTGCGGGTCAGGTTCTCTCAAAGATTGACAGTACAAACTACAACACTCAATGGATTTCAACTGTTCCAAACGGAACTACGACTACAGCTGCAACTGGCTTTGGCTTTATGGGCATCCCTCAGAACTCTACAACTACAGGTTCCTACACTTTAGTTATTGGTGACGCTGGAAAACACATTTATGCTTCATCAACTAGAACCGTAACCATTCCAGCGAACTCATCTGTGGCATTTCCTATCGGCTCTGCTGTCACATTTATCGCTGGATCAGGTGCAACAATGACTATCGCTATTACTACAGACACCATGAACCTCGCTGGTCCAGGCACTACAGGTTCCAGAACTCTAGCACCATTCGGTATCGCTACTGCCGTCAAACTAACTTCCACTACCTGGATCATCTCTGGAAACGGTCTGACATAATGGTTGGAATTGCTCAGGGCCTTATCGGCTCAATCAAAACTGCATCTGCACCTGCCGGAGACCTGGTTCTGAATGGTTCATTTGCTGTGGATGTCTCTGGTTGGTTTGGCGATGTTTCAAGAGACACTGCTGTTTATTACTCATCACCAGCGAGCATGTTTGTTAGTTATCTATACGGTGAGGATGCTCCATATACCAGTTATTCTCGTACCGGTGTTCTAACTATTGGTCAGGCTTACTCACTCAGTTTGTGGCTAAAGAATGCTAACTTCATTGGTTCTCTAACTGTTGTCATGCAATGTGGAACTGCAACAAAGCAGACTGTTTTATCTCACTCCGCTTCGGGTCCATGGGTGAATATAAAAGTTGAAAATGTTGTTTGTGCAAGCAACACCAATATGCTTATCTCAGTTGCATCTGATGCCGAAGTTTTCAACGTAGATGATGTTGTAGCTGTTGCAGGAACCACGGCACCGTAATGTCTCTACTTCATCCAGTTAGTCCTGCTAACATCACTGATCTGTTTGGCACTCATTCTGAGCAACGTAAAGCGATGGGTTTAGGTCCTCACCGTGGTGTTGATTATGCTGTGCCAGTTGGAACACCTCTCAAAGCGGTTGGCACTGGAACTATTGTCAAAGTCTATGAATCCAAAATCCTCGGTCATGTTGTTGAACTTCGATGCTGGGTTGGTGGTGAGGATGATAGACGGCTCAGAGTTTTTGCTTACTGTCACCTAGACAAAGCTGAGGTCAAAGTTGGAAAGAAAGTTCGTCAAGGTGAGGTTATTGCTCACAGCGGTAACTCTGGGACGAGCTCAGGACCTCATCTGCACCTCATGTGTGGACCATCAGAACATCTGGCAACCATGCCAGTCGAGGACCCTCTAAAGTATCTACCTAAGATTGGAAAGTAAATGAACCCGATTCTCTCAAGTTATCTCCGCTCTCTCCTGGCAACATCTCTAACCGCTGTTTTCGCTATTGGCAAGTTACCATTCTTGTTCACTGCAGCTGACTGGTTAGTGGTCGCTAACACGGTTTGGATCTCAGCAATACCAGTTCTAATCAGAATCATCAACCCTAAAGACACGCTGGGCAGTAGCAATAAGTCTGAGTAATGCCATAGAGTAGTTCTATGACTATCGACCACCAGATAGAGGCACTTGGCTCTGCCAAACTCCTCGGCTATTTTGAACATGATTCCCTTGAATGGCATAACGCTCGTAAGGGCGTAGCAGGTTCACTTATCGGCTCACTTATGGGTCACAACCCTTGGCGTTCTGCCTACACCGCTTACTACGAATACCTGGGCGAATTACCTCGAGAATCCACCGGTCCATCTATGGCCATGCGATTAGGCACAGCGTTTGAGAAACCTATTCAAGACCTCTGGGTTGAGGAAAACAAAGACTGGCTCACAGCTCATAACACTGGCACTTGGCAGTCAGTTGCAAACCCGATGTTTAAAGCTAACCCTGATGCATTCATTGAATGGACTGACGGTTCACTAGGCATTTTGGAAGTCAAGTTCTCTCGCAACCCGATGAATGAACTACCACCTCACTATTTAGATCAGGTCATGTGGTATCTGCATGTCCTAGGTCTCAAGCGTGGTGTTCTAGTTGCTGTTGCTAACGGTGACTTGGTTGAACATGAAATTATTTATGACGCTGACTATGCAGCTGAACTTGAGGAAAAGGCTCTGCAATTCTTAGCATGCATTGAACTGAGAACTGAACCTGAATGGGACGGCTCCAAATCAACTTATGAAACTGTTAGAACTCTCTCAGAGGGAATCTATGACGGTGACATTGAACTAGGGGAACTTTACCCTGCTCTAATGAGAGCGAAAGAGGAGTTTGATTCAGCAGATGAAAGCCTAACCCTGTTGAAATCTAAAGTGCTTGCCATGATGGATGGAATCCGTGTTGGAACATTCGAAGGTGAGAAGGTAGTAACCCTCCAGAGCAGAGGTTCTGGCGGTCCATTTATTGTGTTTAAGAGAGGCTAGACATGGGCTTTAGTATTGACGAATATGTAGACGTGGCTGAGAGGCTAAAACTATTCAAAGAGAAGCATCCAGAGGGTTCACTCCAGCAGGTGAGAATCGAGTTTATCGAGTTTGCAGGTAAGTCATGGGTTGTCTATACTGCAGCTGCTTACAGAACTCCAGATGATCTTACACCTGGTCATGGAACTGCTTGGGAACCTGTGCCAGGCACTTCATCATTCAAGAGAGATTCCGAAGTTATGAACGCTGAAACCTCAGCATGGGGTCGAGCAATCTCAGCAGTTCTAGGAACTTCAACTAAGCGAATCGCAACTCGTAACGAATTACCTGCACATGCTCAAAAAAGCCCTGTGAGCCCGCTAGAGGACTTTATGGCTTCGGCTCACCTAGAGTATGAAAAAGGGGACATCGAGGCTCTACGAGGCATTTACAAGCGTGCTAAGGCTACTAGGGGTATCTCACCTGATGTTCTGCAACAAATTGCAGACTTGGCAACCGGTCTAAAGAAGTAAAGTGCCCTCCAGCAGAGAGAGAGGCTCATCCACCGGAGGGCTAACGCCTAAGCGTAAAGGGACAACCACCTGTCCCGATAAAATACTTACACCACAAATCACGGAGGTCAAATATGTCAGCTAGGGATGTCGCAATGGTTATGAACCATTCAAAGGCAACTGGATCTAACAAGTTAGTGCTAATCGGAATCGCCTGGCACATGTCTGAAACTTGGAATGAGGGTGCATGGATGGGGATAGACCGGTTAGCGGTTTACGCTGGAGTTTCAAAGCGTCAAGTGATTAGAGCGATTGCAGCTCTTGAGGAACTTGGTGAGTTGGATGTGGATAGACATAACGGTAAAAGTTATGGTGGTCCGAAAACTAATCGCTATTGGGTTATGTTGAAGTGCTCGGAGGACTGTGATGGTTCGATGTGGCATCGCCCTTTAGATCAGATTCTCCCGATGTTTGAGGTTGTGGATAACTCTGCGACACAGGTGACATCTGGGGTATCAGTAGGTGACATCTACGGTATCAGTAGGTGACATTTGCTCCCTCAATAGGTGACACTTATGTCACTTAAAGAACAATATAAAGAACATATAAAAACAAAAGAAATTATTAAGAGAGAGGCCTGTGGATAACTATGGCTAAAGTATCAGTTCAGCTGCATGTTTCAACCGTTGCTCAGAACGGTGATTACCGTGGACGAGTAGTCAGTGGATGGGAAACTTACAGCATCAAGGTCAAAGGCGAATCAGTTACCAAGAGACGTCAATGGACTATCTGGTTCGAACTACCTACCGACATCAGCAAAGATGACGTGGTCGAGTTCACTGGAGAGTTAGGCACAAAGAATGGCAAGTTCGAAAAGGATGGCCAAGAGATTGCAGTAGTTGAACACTTCATCAACGATGCCAGGTATCAGATCATCACTAGAGCAGTTCCACTACCACCTAAGCCAGTCACTGAGCTCACAAGCGAACCACCGTTCTAAAATGAAAATCCGAATCTATGGAGAGCCAGCACCTCAAGGGTCTAAGACTGCCATAGTCCGCAATGGTCGAGCCATCATGTTCGAAGCTAATAAACGTTTACCTGAGTGGAGAGAAACCGTCCTCATGGGTGCAACTATCGCTAAAGCAGAGCAGGGTGGTTTGACTATTCTTGGACCGGTCAGCGTGACAATGACTTTCCATATGCCTAGACCTAAATCAGTCAGCCGACGTTATCCGAACTCAGCACCAGACTTAGACAAGTTAGTTCGAGCTGTTGGAGATGCTCTCCAGGAGAGTGAAGTCCTAGCCAATGATGGTCAGATAGTTACCTTGGTCGCTCATAAGGTTTATGCCGAGAATCCAACTTATTCGGGTGTCGAAATTGAGATCACTGAGAAACCATGATTCGGGAAGTCTGCAGCTGTGGAGCAGAGTTTGAAACCGACGACCGAGACGCTATTGCTTTAGTCAAGAATTGGAGACGAACTCACAAACACTCTGAGAAGTCACCAGAGCCTCCTAGGCAGGAAACTTCATCTCTCAGCAACACAGACATCGCTTTAGGTTTCCAAGCCATCTTTGACCCTCTTGAGGGTGATATCAAAAAGTTATAAACCACGGCGTGTCTCTCACTTGTATTATGCCGACGCTGGCATTAGGCTTATTACGTTCCAACCACCTG